>Ga0190313_1000409_pt1 | contig 25816 bp, 25 predicted proteins | sample 4870071011_MG_FD_169989 | JGI IMG/M metagenome (GOLD analysis project Ga0190313, IMG submission 169989) | Hydrothermal vent sediment bacterial communities from Southern Trench, Guaymas Basin, Mexico - 4870-07-10-11_MG | ecosystem: Environmental > Aquatic > Marine > Hydrothermal vents > Sediment ... | reverse complement strand
CAATATATACAGCTAGACGCATTCTGTCCTGATATATGCTTTAATATGTAATCACATTATATCAATACTTTCATGATCTTCAAATAAAGTTCTTACTCATTATCGATTGTGATTTCTAGAAAAATACCATTTTTTATCTGTGAAAATCATTTAGTAATTCATTGTTAAAATCAGCCTCAAATTGTTCAGTTATAAGTTCACATTCAACTCTATCCTCTTCAGTAAATTCATGTTTAATAGCTAACCTAGAAATTACCCTCATTGCATCAAGTAATGTAGTTACAATAGTACCTAAATCGGTAGTTTTACTTTCATTATTTTGTGTCATCATCCATATCCTTTTTGCTCTCTATAAAATCTAGAGTATAGTGTAAAAGAGTATTCCTATTATTATCTTCAGGGTTTTCTATAATAATATTTAACAAATATCTTAAGATTATCCCGATTTCTTTTGATGGTTTTATGTTAAAAACATTCATGATGTCATTACCATCTATGGCTAGATCAGTAAGTGTTAATCCAGAACTATTGTTATAAATTTCAACTATTCTCTTCTCAAAATCTATTTGTCTAGGAGTAACTGGTAACTTTTTACGGCCATTACCCAGACGCTCAGCCCTTCGTAGTTTAAATAATGGAAATTCTCCGATATTGCTAATATCTTTTTCTGTAATCCCAGCATTATTTATAAATCGTCGTATTCCAGCATCTGTATATTCCTTTGTGTAATGGTACATATGCATTCTAACTAAGTGCGTAACTTCTGCAATAGTTTTATTATCGAAACGTAATCGTTTTAGAATCATTCCAGTAATCTTTGCACCAACTACCTCATGCTTATAAAATGTAATTTTTCCATGTACTTCAGATCGTACTACTGGTTTACCTATATCATGAAACAGACCTGCGAGCCTTAAAACAAGATTTGGCTCTATATTGTCACATGTATATACTAAATGATCAAATACATTGTATTTATGATACTTTTTATCCTGTGTACAATATACAGCATGGTCTAATTCAGGTAATATTACTTTTAGCACCCCCAACTTTTGCATAAGTTTTAAATATTTAGAAGGTTTATAGCATAATAATATTTTTTCAAGCTCTATTCTTATTGCTTCTACTGGTATCTTTTTTAATAATACAGCACACTCCTTTATAGCTTCACGTACATGTTGTGTAATAGTATATTTAGTACTACTTGCTAGTGAGAATGCACGAAGTATTCTTATAGGTGATTGATTAAATTTTACCTTTGCGGATCCTACTGAAAGTATTTGTCTACTTTCTATATCATTTCTACCTCCCCAAAAATCTATAATATATTTATTTCCTATGCTATTAACTGGCATATACATTGCGTTGATAGTGAAGTCTCTTTGTTTACTATCTTGTTTAAGATCTACTTTTACACCTTTACTGGCTTTAAGTGTAGTAAGCTGTGCTTCCATATCATCATCATATGCTCTAAATAGGATGCATTTTACTGGGTCGAGTTCAGGTACGTGGTTTATCGACACTTTCGTAGTCTTACCATATTTATTCAAAAAAGACTGCGCAGTTTTCAAAGATATTTTTTTCATTACAACATCTATATCTTTATTCGGTTTTCTACGAAGATAGTCTCTTACAAATCCACCTGTTATATATAATCCAGCACTTGAATCAGTTTTAGAAAATTCTTTATCTAACAGTTGTAAAGCTTGTAATGTTCTCATAATTATTTTTCTTTTATCATTTTTGATTTCTTTTTTTAATTTCTCCCTATATTACCCTCTTTGATAAGATATATCTATGCATTTTTTACTATTAATTGTATCGTCATGTAAATGCCCTCTGTCCTCTAAATATTTAATACCTTTCTCGGTAATGAGCCTACCTTTTCCTGTTCTAATAATTAAACCACGTCTTATTAAAAATGGCTCTATTGTTTGTGAAATAGTTTTGTTTGATTCATTGACCATTATAGACAAATTATCCAAACCTATCGCAGCTTTTGCATTAAATAACGTTTTTAGTAATTTTATTTCTACATTTGTTAGTCCAGTATCATCTACACCGAGCATTTCAAAAGCAAGATTTACTAATGTATTGTGTACTATAGACAAGTTTTTAGCTAACATGAGATCTCGTATAGTATTAAGATAGTTTATCATTATACGTGGTATACCTCTACTACGTTTGGCAATGTTAATAACAGCATTATTCGTTATCATTAATTTATTACGTAATGCATGAAACTTTATAATACGCTGCATATCAGTGTCGCTGTATGGCTTAAAGATGAATTTCATGTTAAATCTATCACGAAACGGTTTAGTTAATATACCGTCATTTGTAGTAGCTCCAACTATAGTAAAATAAGGAAGCCATATTACTTTATTAGGTATATTGGCATCTAAAATGAATCTCTCCATAGCCAATCCCAATATTTCCTGCCCTATTACAGGAAGTTGGTGTATCTCATCAAAGAATAAAATAGTAGGTTTAATTATACCTATCCTATCACCCCTGTCATTGTAGCCTTCTATATTTAACTTCTCTAGTAAAGAATATACAGCTCTTTTGGTCTTCAATTCTGAAGGAGAAGCAGGGAGGTATGTATAATTTCCTAACTTTGTCAACCATTTAGCAACAGTAGTTTTTCCACATCCAGCTGTACCTGATAGAAGTATATGAGGAATAGACGTGTTTCGTTGTTTTGCAGAAGCAACTGCTATTTTCATCCTGTTTTTGGTATTTTCATGTCCTATAAAATCCATTATATCTCCTATTTATTACAAAGTCAATTATTACCTCCTGTAGTTTTAGTACTTTATTATATTAAAGAACATCCATAGTGTTCAAAATCTTACATACACATATTATAGTATTTTGTAATTTCTTCTTTATCAAAAGTATCCTTCTCAGAATTATTATCACATGGTAACACCGGTAACCTTTTCATCTTAAAAGTACCATTTGCAATGCGCATGACTTTATCCCTCATACTCATTAATTTTTTCTCGTTTGGTAGCTTACCTTTTCTCCTTATATTAGTGACAACAGGGCCTTCCAATTTCTTTACACTGGAAACAGTAGTTGAATTGCTGGATTTTTTCACTACATCATTTTTCGTAGTCTCATCATCACCAGTATTTTGTGTAAGATTATTATACTTGAAGACGGTAGCAGGAAAATCTTTATAGGTATCTACATCAATAAGTTCCTTATTATGATCATTTGAATATAAGCGATTGTCATTTGTCATTATATTTACTACTCGCTTTAACAATTTTAGTGCTACTTTTTGATCACTTGCTTCATTAGTAAATACAGTAAAATAACGAGTATCTACATCCACTATATCTATGGTGACTATAGCATACTCAGTAACGTTATACAATTTAATAGAGTCTTCGGACAAAATCAGTGTTAAAAAACTGTCCTCTATATTTTTCTTACTGAGTTTTTTAATGATACCCATAAAAAGACCACATTCTATATCTATAGCTGCTGTACTGTCTTTTTTTATTATTTCCACAGCAACATACTTAATTTTTTCCAAAGGTGTTTCTAACAATATAATTTTCCCCCGTACAAATATGTTATAAATATACTACATTATACTATATTGTCAAGTTATTATTTTATTAATTTAATACTACTTAATTAGCTGTAATATACTATAGAAAATTACATTACTCTAAGTATACAACAGAGGAGTATCAATCAATTAAGTAGTATTAATATATCCTACATTTGGCCACCAAAAATCAGTTTTGTGCCAAGTGTTTTAATAGCAGCTAGTTCAGCTGGATCAGTTACTTCATCTAGCATACTCGATAGTCTGTTAAGCTGTGCTTTCATACTATCACACTGCATTCTCATAAAAGTGTGTTCGGCGTCTGTACCTGAATCAGAAGTCGTGGATGCTACAGTCTTTTTGCCCGCTATTATCTCTTCGAAAGCATCGATATATTTTTGCAAAGAAGTGCCCTCAAGTCCAGGTCCAGTATTAACTTCAAACACCCATGGATTATTGTTAACATCTATGCAACAATCAACTGCTCCGAAATCTAAGTTCAAAGCCTTTACAGCTTTTATTGCTATAGTTTCCAAAGCTTTTGGATATTTCTTAACAATGGAAAATTTCCAGCCCATTTTATTGGATCTAAGTAGTGAATTAGGGCCACCTTTAACAGCGTCATTGGCCTGTCTACGAAGCATTTCTTTTGCTTGAGCTTCATCAAATTTACCTGTATTATTCTTTTTCCATAGACTTATTTGCCGATTGAATTCATCTTCAATCCATGCTTTTTTAAATTCATCTTCGGTACGTTGCACTTTTTTAGATGCATGAATTACTGTACCATTTAGAACATGTAGTCTATACTCATTTTTTACAGCTATAATGTGTTGAAAATGGTGTGCTCCATCTGCTATTGCATTGTCAAGTTGGGCTACTGTTGGACAGTTCCAAAAACCTTTCCCACCTTGATGGTATTTTCTTCGTCCGATAAATGGATATGATACTTTATTATCAGATATAGCTTCTTTTATTTTATCAGCAGTAATTGCCTCCGCAACGTGTTTTTCACCATTAGTATTAAGTGCCTTAGCCATGATATTTATTGCTTCAAATTTATTTCGATTTATACGAATTGCATCCGGATGGTTAAGTATTTTAACTCCTTTAGGAAATGCTGGAAGGTCTGCTTTTGTTTTGGCTCCCCAGCCAATTACCATTTCCATATTTTTGTCTAATGGCTGTTTAGTTGTACCTTTAACCCCTAACCCTTTAACAAGTTTTTTGCCAGTTACATCAGTCGCATTACTGTAATAAATGTATACGTTATTTTTATTCATTGTATTTTCCTTTTATTTTTAATGTATTTTAAAATTCTATTATATTAGAAAGTCACCGCCCTCCAACCAGTTCTTTTTTATACTACATTCCATAGTGTCAAATTTTTCCTGAGGCATTTGTAGGATATTGTACAACATATCAATACATTCTGCGTATTTCTTATAAGTAGTTAAACGCGTTATTTCTGTGTACCAATTTTTAAGATATTTGGCTGTTATACTATTAGCATCTGATGTGTTAATAATGGTAGTCATAAAATTTGACGACTTAGTACAATTTAACTCATTAGCTATTGGAATATTCTTCCAATCATCAAAATCTGAATTGTACAATAACTTGTGATGGTTGAGCTCTATTTCAGGATGTTTGAATAGACACGTAGCAAATTTTTCATCATATGCACGTTTGTATATCTCCTCTGCTATAACTTTCGCTGTACCGAGTACACAATTTGATAGTACTGGATGTGCCAGCCATAAGCCACTAAGAGTTCTATACTCTAATCTACCATCACACGCTCTCCACTCTCCATAGAATCCATAGCCTTTGTTGCCCATAGCCATTTCACATTCCGACCTTCTTGCCTTCCCTAAATCAGTACCATCTAACTTAATTAAGGGAATTGCTAATAACTCATCCATTATTTTATTGAACACTGCAAATAGATATAATTTTTCGTTATTGGCCATATATGTATTTATATCTGGAGGATTACCTAAATGAATATGCCCTCCAACAGGATAATCACGTTGGTCATCTTTGTAATATACGGCAGCTTTCCATACATATTTCTCTATTTTATTTGTTAAGTTTGTATTAGAAAATATATCATGTATGCTATCAACCAGGTCAGCTGGAGATTCGTGTGGATAAGGACGTACTTCAGTCATAGCTCCATCAGAACCTATTAATCCTGGTTTTTGCAGTATGTTATTAGCTCTAACTACATTGCCATCATCATTAAACAGGAGGAATTCAGGGTCAGCCCCAATTAACATTTTAAATGGGGCTCTTTTATGAGGCTTATGCGGGCTAATAAAAATATTAGATTTTAAGATGCGTCTATGTGCATTTGTAAATTTTTTAAACGTATCCCTCGTAACGAAGCCTATTTTGCACAGATCTGCTTTAGAAATTCCTTGTTTCTTTAATTCTAATATGTCTGCAGAAAAAGCTTTATATACATTTAAATTACAAGAAGTATTATTACGTGTTAATACTACTCCATCTTCTTTTATGGATAAATTATTTCTAGTTAAAGCAGGCATACGTATAAGATTGTGTTCATGCCTGTCCTGTTTTTTGTTAGTAGTCATTTTTTCTGAGACTACTAAAATTATACTTTGTCTACCGTTAGACATAGCTTTCTCCAAATTACGTAGTTATGGTATTATCTAATATTGATACCATTGTTCGAATTACTTTATTATCACGAAGATCTCCTGGGTTAAATACTTCCTTTAATGAGTCAGAAGTTATTTCCTTACTTACACCAGCGTTAATCCATAGATCCATCCATTGCCTTGCTTTATCTCTCGATATTTCTTCACTCATAATCCCATCTAAGAGTTTTGTTACTCCTTTTAGAACTCTAATATGCCTTTTAGCATTAGATAATTTATTACTTTGCTTTGAACTCGTTATCTCATCGCAGTGTGCTAGATATCCAGCTACAAATATCTCCTTAAAATGGCTTTTTATTAGTCTATTAGTTAATGCAGTTACTGGAAGTTTTTTAAGGTTGTTCTCTGTCGTATTACACAGCGTTGCTATTTCAGCTAAATCAGTATACCTTTTAAGTGATTTGATAGCTTCGATGCTTGCCTTAGTTGCTTTTACCTTATTACTTAACAACTCCTTTCCCTCCTTTGCACCAGCTTTAATAGCAGCTAACGCAGTAGTAACGATTTCTGAACTCGGATCTTTGTGTGTTCCAGCTTCAATGGGTTTTACAGTAGTTATCTTTACAGTTTTGTTCTTTGTATATCGTTCTACAAATTCTACTTTTTTATCTAATCCATCATCATGTTCTTCTTGGTTTTTCTTGTTATGTTCTTTTTGTTTTTGTGGAGGTATCGTTATTAATTCTTCATTGTCTTTTTTAGTGACATTAACGGCATCACGTAGTGACATACATTGTTTTCTTTCTACATCTATAACTACGTTGCCTTTTAAGCGAGATTCTTTAGTAAATACCTTTACATATGACTCAAGTTTTGGATTCCATGCTAGTCCCAACACTTTTTTTTTATTATTACTCTTTGATTTACATGTAGTATTATCTTTAGTAGTTTTAATTTGTTTATCGCTTTTATTTTTATTCGTTTTTGTAGCACTGCTTATGGATGTATTATATCCTGCATGACCGTACCCGGCTGCCCTAAATCTATTACTATAAATAGAAGACTGGAACGGAACCTTCCATATTCTATCGATACTTCTTGGTATACTTATAGTATCATATAAACTACTTATCTCTGTTGTCGGAGTTATTTCTCTAGTCATATCAAATAGTGCTATCGTATCATCTGATAATGTTTTTCTATCAATATCAGATGCACGTAACTTCTTAAATCCATTTATATTATGATTCCAAGCCAATTTGTTATAATTCCACAAAGCTGCATCAATAATTTTTTCTTCTGAACCAATTAAAATCATTTTTAGGGGCCTTACCAGACAATATTCTGCTGGTCTTCCATCTCTAGCTGATACTAATTGGTTAGGATTATTGGCGTTAAATGCTAATATACTAAAGGATCCTTCTAACCGCTTAGTTACTTCTACAAGCATTTCTAGTGTAAATGGCTCTTTGCAGTTTTTAGTGTAATAATTCAGTAGACTAAATATAGCTTCGCTATCTACTGTACCATCTCTTTTGCATTTTAGATTTTTGAATATGATGTCGTGATTTCGCAGTGTTCCATTATGCACTCCTATTATATTATTTACTTTAATTGGATGATTGTTAACATTATCAAAAGCACCGCCAACAGATTTCTTCCGGCAATGACCAATTATAGTTCTAAGATGTGACTTTTTATAATCTCGTAATACTGTTTGCAATCCGTCAAAGTCACTGTCGGTTCCACCAAATCTAGTTATAAACTCACTTGACCTTACTGCCATCTTCTGCCCGAAAAAATTACCATCATCAAATAATGATACTACTCCAGTAGCATCCTTTCCCCTGCTTTCTGTAAGTTCCAATAATGTTGTAGCTAGATATAATGCTGAATTTCTATCATCTTCGTTTCCAAGAGTACCATATCTAAGTACACCAACTATTCCACACATAATTAAGTTTCTCCCTATGATTTTTAATGTAATTAGCTAACGAAGCAAACTGAGTAATCAAGTATTATTACTGACTTTTCCAATATCACTAAGATAGTCTTTGCTTTTGTTCACTAATGATATTATATTCCCAAAGTTACATTTAGTACAATAGGTTCTTTGACCATCTATTGTATATATGTTCTCCAAATAATTAGAGAAATAAAATGTCATTTCACATGAATTTATTAATCTATCTTCTCGCTTGCTTCTTTCAGTATACATTGTGCTTATATGTAGTAGTATACCATCAACTTGGTTTGGATGCATAATAGGTATACATTGAGCTATATCCATAACAGTTATTGTTAATATAGACTTATCATTAGCTATTAAACTACATCTACCGTTAAAAGTACAACCTCCATTAAATTTATATTTAAATCTACTGTCAATAGCACTAAATAAGTCAAGTAACTCATCTACTATAACGTTAGATGGAATTCTACTATCCATAATTAATGTTATTGGAGCAGTACCTTTTACTAGTTCTATAGCCCTAAGAATCTTTTTGGTATCAATAATACCAATGTTAATGGTTTGTATATCTTCAAAAAAGCTAGTTTTATCACCTACCTTTGCCACTATTGATTTAGTATTAATTCTATTATCTAATACTAATCTATTTGATAATTTGTTTCGTACGGTAAAAGGCAATAAAACTATCTGTCTATTGTGTGTAGAATTTCTTGCAGATTGATGAATAATAGGAGTATATCTAATAATAGTACACGGTGTACCTACATTTATCCCAATATTCATATGATAATCAGTACTATTTACATTGATTATCCAGCCATCTCTTATATTGTTATCGCCTAACTCAATAAGTTTTCTAGTTAAGCCAAAAATATAATTAGGTTTCATATAATGTGTCTCCTAATATGCCATTGTATAATTTGTTTTGTCTAATGCAAATGAATTGTATATACCTCTAACTGCATCAAAACATAAACCAGAAAAATCCGGTATTAGAAGTGTATCAGGGTCCGAAAAGTTGTAAGCAGAAACTGCATTTTCTATGAATTGATCTATAGATGCAAATATTAGTAATTTTTCCTTTCTATAATAATTTATAGTTAAAACTCCTTTTGCTTTGAATACCCATAGACGTGCAGGATTGTCAGCATCGAGTAAAGCACATGTAAAACTACCTTCCAATTTTTTAGCAGCTTTCATTATTGCTGTAGATGTAGGATTAGATATATTCCCAATTAGATTTTTATTTGTGCATATTGAAGGATGTTTCGATTCTTTCGAATAGTAATTTATAAGAGCGAAAATAGCTTCACTGTCTACTTCTGCAATGCGAGCATTTTTACCATTACAACGCTTATTTATTTCATCGAATACTGTGTCGTGATTAGTAATATACCCATTATGTACACCAATAATAGATTCTACTACTATTGGGTGATTATTGTTTGGATTGGACGGGGTACCCAATGTCTTTCGTCTCGTATGCCCTATTATTGAGTATGGGCACCCATCTTCATTGTTAGATATATTTTCATTCATTACTTTTTTGTAGTTACTTAAAGATACAAAGTTATCTGAATGTACATTATGTTTGTATATAGTGGCACCATTCTTCCCCATAAAAGCATAGCCAGTAGCATCTCTTCCTCTTATCTTACTTTCAAGTGTCAATTCTTTGAGAATACATTTTAATACTTTACTTTCAACGTTGCTACCATTAAATTTTACTATTCCATATATTCCACACATGAAGTTATTTTGCCTCCTATATCATTATCATCGAGCCTATTCTATCTGCCCAAATCATTTCTCCGTTAGTTTGTTTTTCTTCTACATACATACATACACTATTGTAGATCTCCTCTTTTAACTTTTTAGAAACGTTAACTTTCTTATTGTCAGCTAAAGCAGATGATACTTTTTCGATCCATGTCTGCTTGTCGGCCTCACCTGTTATAGCTCGTGTGTCAACTAATTTACCTATTTCATACTCTATTTTGCCTTCAGTAGTTAGTTCCACTTTTAGATCGTTCTCAATATCTTCCCAACAAGTATTTGCACATCTTCTTATTGAACATGGATTTTCAGCCAACTTTTCTAAAACATCATATGCTGGACCAACTAGAGTTAGAATGTGTTTTAATTGTGAAATTAATTCAAATGATTCTGCTACAAGAGTATCAGTATACTTATATACTTCAGAAGTGTCACTAAATCTTCCATATTTGTTCCCATCCTGCCAATCAGAACAGTTGTTAAGTAAAGCAGATTTTATTTTTAGTGCTTTAGCTTTCCAGGCATCGTCTCCTACCTCCATTATGCCATACTTTGACAATTCAACTGCTTTAATGAACATCGCGTAGTATAAACATGCAAATGCAGCGCATGCACTTGGAGATAGTAACCCATCCATAACTCTAAATTCAATATGTAGCCTGTTTATATCACCATTACCATCAAATGTACAGAATTTGTAATTTACCCAACCATATTTCGTTCCATTACTTACTGATTCTACCATAGACTTAACGTCTCTCATGCTGTTGGCTACAGCAGATATGTTAAGAACAGAGACCCTGAATTTTTCCCACCTTGTAAGTTTAGCAGGGTTATTAAGGCCAGATGACATCCATGTGATAGCATTTTGGTAACGTCTAATAAGTTGATGCAAATTTGCTAAAATTATTTCTGGAACATTACGTTCTAATTCCTTTATATTACTACCTGAAGGACCAGATATTTGACCATAATAAGCTGCAAGTACATGCATGTGGATACTGCAACGCTCATTAATATACGCACCATTCTTTACAGAAGTATCAATTATGTTTTTTGACATGTTATAAAATTCCCAAAAATCCACACGTCTCCCAGTAGTAATAATTTCCATTCCTTTCTTACCAAGCAATGAGCCATCTGTAGTTATATGATGTACTCCAGATCGTGAAAGTATACCATAAGAATTTATAGGAGCAAATTCGTTAATACAGGCAGTTCTTATAGAATCAGGATTTTTTGTAGGATCAAATCGATACTCACATTTATCACAATCCAATTCAAAATCATCACATGTAAGACATGCTGAAGTATAATTTGAACATAATGTACCATGACATTTGAATGAGTAATTAGTGCACGAAATACACTTGTCTGCTGTACATTTTTCTTCCACAAAGTTGTTACACCTAGAAATATGTGCATTAGTACTACATTCATGCTCCTTTAGACATTGCCTCCAGCAATCTTTTTCAGCAGACCCGTAATGAATGCATGGACAAGAAAAGCTTTTTCCAGTGCATATTCCTGTAGGTTTATCTGGTAAATTGAATTCAAATTCAGCGCCAACTTTTAAAATTCTGCTGAGATTAAGTTTCCAATAGTTTACTTCTTGTGCTGTTAATGGTTGCCGAACGTGTTGTTTAACAAAATTTATTCGCCCCATTGTAAAATTCCCTCCAATTGTACTCCATGTCATTATTGTATTGTATATTATTAAAAATACAATTGAAAAATCTGTCAATATCGCCAGATTTTTCCCTATATCCTATCATTTGCTGTATGCCAGTATACACGTTATCTAGATAAACTCTTGCATTACGTGTACAAGGTGAACATATTAGTGAATATACACTTGATGTATTTAATACATCTGGGTATAAATCCTTAAAATATGTGTTATAATTTAGTAAATATAATTTAGTAAAATTATTACTGTTCCATTTTAATTTACTAATAATATCCTGAATTACTATATTGCCTAAAGCAATTAATCCTATGGAAAGGACCGGATGTTTTAACATATTACCACCTACAACTCTATACTCAAGTGTCCTATTATCAAGCCTAAAGTCGCTTGGTTTTCCATAACTTATAAAGATATTTGATCTTCGCATAGCGTCCACTTCTCCTTCTAGTATTGAAGCCGGTAATCCTATATAATAATCTAATATCTTCACTATATTATACATTAATACCGTATTTCTTAGGTTTTTACCAAGTATGACTTTTGGAAGTCCAAAATGAAGATGAAATCCAGCTACAGCTTTTTTATAGTTTGAAGCTGCTAGCATCATAATGTTATCACTATTATACTTGTAATTCCTATTCAATATATCACGTGTCGATATAATTAGCTTATATAAGTTATACACAAGTCCAAATGGAGTTAGACTGTAATGTGGACGCAACTCAGCTAATATGCCATCACTACCTACTTGATCCCACCTATTAAAGAACATATAGGCATGTAATAATTTTTTAGTATATTTATCTATAAGAAAAAATTCAGGATCACATCCTAGTGTTATGTCTACTTTTGAAATCTTATCATTGTAGGGGTTTAATGTATTTGTTATGTTATTTAAATTTTTTATTTTATTACTATACACAGAAGTCCTTCCGTGCTGACTTCTATTTGTTTCTTATATAATCATTGTAGTTTATCACCGTAAGTTTAAGTCTGTTGTATACATTACTACGACATTTTCCATTAATTGAGCGAAACTGATCTCTAAATACACCTATATTCTCATCAACATAATCGAACACAAGTGCATCCTTTTTGTTAGGGTGTGATCTTTGCACTCTTCCTATCAACTGTTCAACTCTGGATTCAGCTCTAAATGAAGTCGTTATAAATAATCTATTAAGGAAATCTATATCAAACCCTTCTCCCAACAATTCTGATGTAGCAATTAATACAGTTATTTCATTTTTATTGAAAGCTTTAATTACTCTATTTATTTCTTTTTTACTGTATTTACCAGTGGCTATACCAGTTCTAGGCCACGATTGCTTAATTATCTCATAAAGAATATCACAATGAATACGTCTTTCAGAAACAACAATACAAAAGTTTCCAGCTTTAGCTTCCCTTAATACATCATTTTTAATTCTTAAGTTCCTTAAATCGTTGAAAATTATAACATCTTTAAGTATTTTTGGTATATTATTACTATTAACACGATCACCGAAATTCAGTGGGCAGTATAATATGGTAGGAGATATAATACCATTGTATTTAGCAACCTCGTCTTTAGATATTTCTGTAGTTACTGGGCCTAGTACTTGAAACATAATATTCTCCAAACCATCTGTTCTGTAAGCAGTAGCAGTCAATCCATATAAAAAGTACGGATTTAACAAAGTTATTACTTTTAGAAAAGTAGATGCAGGACAATGATGACAATTAGAACTTAATATATTATTAGCAATAAATAGATGTTGATCTGTAGTAAAATCATATACTATTGTTCTTTTATTTATCATACGCTTATTTATTACTTTAGTACATCGATATAATGCCCCACGAAATTTTATTACTTTTCCACACACATCTTTTCTGTTTGTTAACAAGTAGTCACCAATAGCTATATTACTCATCGAACTAAATCTAATACTGTTTTGTATAGCACCGTCATTGACTGTTATTTTAGATTTAGGAATTGAAGGTAGCATGTGTGTAGCAGTTCCCCTTATTTTTCCTACAGTAGAACTCAATTCTATTAGTGAATTTGTAATTCTTTTAAATTTATTTGATACTGTACCAAAAGTCGTTTCATCCTTATTTTCTATATTTTTAATATCACGTTCAGTACCATCCAACATAGCTATTTTTGTTCCAGCTACTAGACATTCATCTAATATAACTAATCCAAAGTTATTTTGTAATTTACTTAATTTATCTAAATTACGTACTAGTGTTGGAATCATTGCAATAGTAAGTATATCTCCTAAAGACCATTTACCATTACCTATTATACCTATGTCGCTATCCTTCAAATCAGGCAAAAACTCTCTGCACCTGTTGTAGCTCTGTTTAAATAACACACTTGTATGAGTTAACCATAGTGTAGGTTGCATTAATACCGGCAATAAACTTACCCCCATAACAGTTTTTCCACTTCCAGGTGGAGCAACTAAGATGCCCTCTGTAGATGTCGCTAATAGATTATATATTGCTGGCTCTTGATAAGGCCTATATATTATATTAGATCCATCTATATAATCTACGTTATGTTTCAATTCTCGCTGGTCATCAATAGTTATAGCTACATTTAATTGAGATGCAAGCTCTATTAACGGACGCCTCATACCTCTCGGAATGTACATGTTGTTTTCATCATCAAATGAATAATTATATAAAAACTCGGGTATGTTATTAGTACTCCTATTAAGCTTCTTTGCATCCATGAATAATGGATTAGGGTGGGTTAAAGTCTCTTTTAATATATCTTTTATTAAAGTAGTTATATTTTCTATTTTTATCTTGTTGTTTATTACTATGTTCAATAAGTTGTTTTACCTCCATTTTAAATTTTTCGTTATCACTTATTAATATCGATACCTTTGGAGTATTCTTTAACTTACATGTAGTTTTTTTCCTAGAGTACTCCTTACCGATTTTATTAGTATTACGATTGCACATAAATTGAGCATTGAATTTTGATAAACACTTAAGTACTCTTTTTGCATCTTTGCTACATTTTTTACATATGCCTGAAGAACAAAATGTCTTCCTGAATGCATCTATAGTGCAGGTTGTACTAGTTTCAGACATGTCAAATGTAGTAAGTGTTATATCTATTAACATTTCATTATGTAATAACTTAGGTATAATTACTGATGTGAATCTGTTTGGATTTCTTACATAAAGTACCTCGTAGCAAAAAATACGATTACAACCATATGAGTGCATAATGCATTTAGAACATATTCGTCGTTTAAACTGATTTTTGCTATATCTATGTTTCCTTCTCTTGTGAGCCATATTAACACTTATATAACTCCTTTAACGTTCTACCATCTTTATTACGCCAATACGTCCAACCATTTCTCCGTACTATTCCGCTGAAAAATTCCGCTGCTGCGGAAAGAGAATTGAATTTTGTCCCTTTAGGTATTACTCTTTCATCAATTTTATCTACTTGGTAGTCAGTTAAATTAACACACAACCACACTTTTCCAATATTTTTAGCATTCGCCCACACTTTTAAACCTATAGGCAATCCATCTTTATTAGACTTATGTATTCTGGTGTACAGCAAGGAACTGATATCTTCTTCTAAAGTCAAAACAATTTTTTCCAACCGATCAACATTGTTTTTTAATTTACTTATTTCATCTATTAATGCTCTTGACTTATTTATATTACTGGATGTATGTTGTAACATGTATAGTATCTCCATATAAGAACGTAAATTGTTTATTAAAAAGTGCATTAAGAACTCACGAAAAAAATATCGTAAATAATTAGTAATAATTAATTCGTAAGTTCTTAACGATACATTTCGTTAATTTGGTAAGCTTGGAGGGTATTGTGCATTATTTTTTTGTTCTGACCCGTAATTCGCTTTCGCAAACATGAATTTTCTTACGAAAAATCCATGGTTTGTTACACCATTGGATTCCCATGTACGATAATATGCGGATACTGTCATAGCTTTTCCACCCTTTATGTATTTTCTCACAGTATTCACATGATGTGGTGCATCAACGACCAATTGTACTTCTTGATACTGGTCTGAATAACTACCATCTGCGTTTCTCTGGCCATAACTGGTCATAAGTTTCAAAAACGCCCAGGCTGCGTCACCTTCACCTACGATTTGGGGTTCTCCTATAATAGTTCCGCCAAGAATACATTCATTTAATTCTGTTGCCATATTACTATTCTCCTTGTGATGATTAATATATAAATATTACTTTATATATGCAGTTATATTATTTTCTGCTCTCTAATCTCAAACATAATTAATTTCCTTTTGCTCTTCATAACCTCCTTTCTCCTGTTCTTCAGCAGGTACACCCATTAATTTATCTATACTACTAAATAATTTGGCACATATATTTCGTATATGTTCATTTCTGATATTTTCAAGAAGTATACTATTATTTTGTTTATCTAAAAATGTTGGTACATTGTGTTTAATGCTGAAAGTAGTTTTTAATAAACGACTAGGTATATCTACTGCCTCAGAATTGAGTGCTTCCAACAAGGCAGTAGCTTCCAATACTGATCTGCTTGCGAAATATATTTTATTCTCAGCTCTGATAATTCTATTTACGATGTTAGACCCACCAGACTTTTTTCGATCGTCATGATATCCTTTTAGATCATGTACACCTAATTTGGCGGCCTTATTTTTTATTATATCACATATAAGCACTACTATTTTAGGATCAAAACCTTCTTGTATTAGTGTCTCAACGTCAGTGGTACATATAGCGTCTATAACTATATCATGTAGTGATTTGTCACCATGTTTTTGCTCAAATACAGATTGGCCAGTCTTTTCTATGAACATTTCTATACCAGCATATATTTCTGGCGTAAATCTACTACCAGAATTTTCAGTGAGTCGCATTATGTTATACGCTAAAGCTATAACTGGACCAGTATGAGATTTAACTCCTGTCAATTTTTCTACTATTTTAGCATGCTCCTCGCAGGATAATTGAGGAAATGTTTTAATAGCATAATCGTCAATACCAATGCAATTTATCCTCGGGACGCCTTTTCTTTTATTTAGTATATCAATATACTTCCAGCAGGCTTCATTGGGATTTTCCCATTCCTTTTTGAGTAAAGTAATAGCTTCTGAAGAATGGAATGAGGCAACATATATTACATCACCATCAAAATCCAAATTTTGAGAAACCAAGCTATTATTACTGACGCTTATTACATATCTTGCAATAGGATTATCCGTAATTACCACTTTCTGAACTCTTATCCCCATAAAACCTAAACATGGAAATCTTTCAACAAGTACTACATCTCCATTAGCTACATCTAATATATTTGCCATATCCCTATGGATTTCGATTGTATTTTCAGGCAAATTATTGTTTAATGCTGCAACAGCTTTTACAGAGAAAGGGTATCGTACTGACATAGCGTAGTTACTAATATACCCTGTTTTGTTTCCTAGCATAGTAGCTACACTCGTAAAATAATTACCTATTGATCTGTATAACATTGTAAGTCTAATAGCGTTTTCGGGATCATTTCTGTACCTATTTGATAGTACAATAATGTTGTTAAGTAGAGTAGCTATTGCCGACATGCCATACAATCCTGAAGAATGCTTCCAACTACGCCTCAGTATGCCGTTTGGCACATATATTTCGTTAGTAAGATAGATAGCTTTATACTTTGTAGGATCATACTGTCCCTGCCATAAGGTAACCCCACCCTCATGAAAATTGCTCGATTCCCAGCCTATAGCTGTTTGATATAATACAGGCAATTGTAATATAAAACCATCATTGTAATAAGAGTCATCAGCAACTGTATTTTTCAATTGTTCCTCAGTAAACATAGTGCCAACTGATTGATCTACTTCTTGAACGTCATATACAGATTTCTTGTGTACATTTTTTGGTAATACTCCTGTTTTGCTTTGTAGTATTTTTAGCATTTCTTTTACATGAGTTATACCTTGAGTATATGTCAATATTTCATTCATTATGGCATTATTTTGACCAAATCTTGTCTCCAACGCTCTAAATTCTACCGTAGAGAATTTTAACCCAGCAGTACGCAAATCGTTGTTATTTATTGTTATAGTAGCGTCATTATCCCATAATTGATCCTCTGGATCTTTTATCACTCCCCAAAATACTGTACCACAAACAGCGGTAATTGGACTGCCATCTGGTGTTTTTACATATGTATCCAAGCTCCAAGTTAAGTCATCATTGAACCCTCTAGTTTTAAAAGAGTCTTTTACTATGTTAATATCGTCTATTTTATAATCGTCAGGAAGCACTATTGGGTCGTTATTATTAGGATGTATTCGTTCATATTCATCTGATAGTAGTGCCTCAAGAATTTGTCCATAATTTTTACGCTTTTTAATTGTTTTAGCTGATACAATAACATCAATTTTTCTACGCTCACGTGTAATAGGGTCAATAGCATAACCCAAATCTTCTAGTCTTATAATGCCCTTATTCCCATGAGTATTTGTAATTTTCGTGCCATATTTTAAATTACGTTTTAATTTAATTACTATAGTATGAAGTTTCCTTTCACAACCTCCGACAATTACTGTATGCTCGTGAATATCTTCTACCCAGGACTTATCTGCTCTAATAGTATAACGTTCTATTTTACCATCCGGATGTATGGATAATGGTACTTTATATTTTAATTTTTGGTTCTTTTTAACTAATACTTTACCAAAACATTGTATCTTACGTGATCTTGTAATGAATTTAGTTGCATGACGTTTATCCACTATAATCTGATCTTCGAATGTCCCAGGAACATCTACGTAAGCAGTAAACCAATTCCAACCTTTACGTGTTACGCCTTTATTTAGTAAATTCTGTGTGGATACTGTGCGCATTCTTGGTAGTTCATCCCCATCCATTCCCAAAGTTGAATATAAGTTCCTTTGTGGATTATGATGATACATACCAAAAGGAGTATAACGCTTCAGATCCTCTGTTAATATATAATTTTTACTTGCTAACGATCCGTCAGATAATCCTATAGATGTCCATCCCATTTCAAAGTATTTTTTATTCTTTTCAATCTGATAATGTAATTTCTCCGCTGGATCAACGATAGTATTAAAATCTGGATCAATTATAATAAGTCTATTATTCATCAACCAGCTATTCATCATAGTCTCATGTAGAGGCATTGTGTTGACAACTTCATTTATGGCTTTTTGTAAATTATACACTACTACCGATATATTATTATTTATAATGGCATGTGCAAGTTGCTGAATAAAAATAGCCTTTTTGATTGGTACAGTTGTTACTATATTAGAATAATCTCCTATAAAAATATTTTGTATTATGTCTAGATAATCCAGGATTCTATTAGTTGTTACATCAAAATAATTAGATACAGCTCGTTTGACTTCATTACTTGTAATAAATACTATTCCACTTTCTTCATATGGTAGAGGTACATTAATTATATGCGATTCTTCTCCAGCTACAAGCGTAAAGTAAAGAGTGTTATTTTTCACTTCTGGCACAAATGTACAATTTTTAAAATCTACGTTTGATTTTCTGGCTTGATAAGTAGTCCTTGCAGCAAATTGTGATTGAATAAGATTAATTAGAGTCGTAACTTTATTGTTAAAACTACTATTTACACACATAGTAAATTCCTTTTTCTGATTATACTACATTACTTTGTCATTGATAACAGTATATATGTATCTGACCATTCTTTTACCCTTGTCAGATATTGGCAATATTGTTCATGTAGTTCTTTATATTTCAGATTAAAATCAATACCATTATTAGCATATAGCCAATATATACTTAACAAATTCTTATTTGATACAAAATCATGAGTAAGTTTATACTCAAAATGATTTAAAGTCTTAAGTTTATGTAACAGTAGTAGTTCTTGCATCTTGTAAATAAAATTATATAAATTATTTATATCTCCATTATACAATTTAGTAGCATAAGCTTCAATATTCCGGCTTCCTTTTATGATCTCAAATATAACCCTCCTTTTGCTTTTGGAACTATCAGTTAATATATTCAAGGTTTTATTTTCTGGTGTTTCTTTAGAGGCAAATAGTATATTTTGTAGTTGTCTACTAAATACGATACTTTTCAACCAAGCAACTAACTCATTTCTATCTTCTGAAAGGTTTGTAGATGAATTTATACTGCATACCGCCATAGGAATAGCTTTATTAATAGCTACAGGCTCCTTCTTAAAAATTTCACTTATCTGCTGTATACGATCTCTTACATGATCTATCAAATATTCAAGGTAATTGATCTTGTTCTTAGTCTTATGTGCACTGATAGCAGGATAGATTAATAACACAGATTTTGGCTCACTTCTGCTCTTGTGTTCATGTCCAAAACGTGTAAATACTATATTAGCATGTGTAGCATATATGCTATTATTTCGTGAAGAAGGGACATAATGCAATTTACTTATTGATGCTACATATCCCACGCTTCCTGTTCTTACCTTTGCACCTCTTCCTTTTGCTGCACTTGCAATTACTTTTACCTTATTTCCTATAAATAACATAAATATACCTCATTGTAAAGTAATAGAAGTAGTTTTACGATGTTTAGTTAGTACAGACAATCTATGTGCAATCAGATTATTTATTAAATCCCGCTGCGTTTTCGTAATACGTCTTGTTTTTCTCAATGATCGCTTAAAATCACACACATTATTTATTTCATATATGTTGCTTTGAACACAATTAGAAATATATTTTAATGCCGCTAACTTAATACAGTTAACTTTGTATTGATATTCGAGTTCAGCAAGAGAGAGTGAATGCTCGAGTACACGTAGTTTATCCACCATTGTGATACGCAGTTCAGCATTTCCATAGCGTTCACGAATATCTTCAAACTCACCATTGTTTACTAAATAACTTATATCCTTTATGAATTTATTCAAAACGTCTAATCTATCTGTTGGCCAAATGTATATACTTTTTATGTCGTTCTGAGCATTGTTATCCTTGTTCTGCGACGTATAACTTATTTTGTCAAGTTTCTTCAGTAATAAACATTTTGACAATAACCATGGTATGAATATTTCATTTGACTCAATATTCCACTGTGAAATACTATCTAAAGAAGCATCATTATTTGGATTGATGTCTATAAAGAACTTTTTGGAGTCTCTCTTAGGTGGAACCTTTTTAAAGAATACATCAGGTACCTCGAATATCGGAGTTAAAATAGTATTCACATCCAATCTGATTTTGCCGCCTTTACCTCGTCTTGAAATAACTGCAGATTGAAACACAATGTTTGGATTGTTATAGTCCGGTCCCATGACGTGGGATAGTACACCCGTTGATCCTGGTTGTAATATTGTACTTTTCAGCAAATCAGTTACTACGAAAGGAGTACCACATTTATGGATACTACACTTTAAAGGCTCAATGACTTTACTCATTATCTCGTTTCTCCTCTAAAATAACTATAGTTGTATCATCATCACATGTAAGTGATGCCTGCACCACATTAGTATATAATTTGTTAACCTCAGTTATTAATGCTATAGGCGCAGACAATAATAACTGTCGTGATAATACTGGTATAGCATTAAATTCACTGTCTATTTGTACCTTTGATACTGCTATAAGAATACTACCACATGATTTTTTTTCTACATTACAAGCACCTAATGTATTCAACCCCTCTAATGTGTCAGATAAAGATACTGTTTCAGAAGTTAACAAGCGCCGTGCTACTTCTGGATTGTTAACTATTTTCACATATTCTTGTGGAGAAACTGCTCCAAGTAATCTTCCGTCAATAGACACATCTTGTTTTATTCCATCTATACCATCTTCATACGAGTCAAATAAACTGACTTTTACTTTACGTTTCATAATTATCCTTTTTGAATTGTGTCATACAAGTATTGATAGATTTTGTTACACACTTTATCCTATCCATTATTTCTTCATCAATAAATTCTTCTGTTATTGTCTGTGTTATTTGAAGTTCATAGCCAAGAAATAAGAATGTATCATCAATAGTAACAATGAATTGACCATTGTCAAATTGGAATGATTCCTCGTTTAATAGTTCTTCTATGAGAGATGCAGCATTAAAAGGGTCTCCATCTACTTTCTCAAAATGAGCTTCATTTTCTGCTTCGATATGTATTGTACCAAATGGATTGCGGATATATACATATGCTGTAACAGAATTAAAATCATGTGGCAAAAAATTGGCAGAAAGTATTACACCATGTAAAACCTGTAAATTTTTGTCATCAATATCACAGACATACTCATCTATATACACATTCAAATCATATAATTGTTTAAATACGCGTACTTCTGTAGCAGTAGCTAAGTAAGTATTATCTACTAGTAAAAATACCTCGTTGCCCATAACAATTTCCTTATTTATTAAACTTATTACATGTACACATTTTTTACACTGTATTATCCCTGGATAAAATCCAGGGATTTATTTAATTAATTTCATGTAAAAATGTCTTTAAAAACATTGTTTCGTCTTATTTCTAGGAAACGCATTACTTTCTTGGCACAAGCACTAATATGTATAGATTTATTACTTATCATATTTTGTAAATTACCGAAAGTTATAAATCTAATAGGATTGTTATTAGGCTTATTAATACGTAACGTAATAAGACTTTTTATTTGATATGCGTATATGTATATATTTCTCACCAATATGTCTTTTCCAGTATTAATATATTCCATTTCGTCGATTTTTGCCACCTTTGCAAAGTTATATTTATTAATACCTATTTGGCGTGCCAACTGTCTCATTATAGCTGTTTCTGGTGCTTCTTCTGTAGACAAATATCTTTCTACGGAGATAGAATATATTAATTTTGTATTAGTTGGAGCTATATACTCTGAACATAGTAATAACCTACCAACATTGTCTATAAGTATTCCTACACTGTAGCGTATTTTATGCATGGTTTTCTCGTATACTTATTAATGAGCTCTGAAAAATCCTTGATCTCAATTAGATCTTTAGCTAACTGATTAAACCATCTCCATCCTTTAGTATGCATTCCCATAATCTCTGGATGATATTGCACTCCAGCAGATTCTATACTAGGAAATAAAGCAGCTTCCGGTTCTATATCCGGTTTTTCTTCCTGCTCATCATTTGTACCATAATAAAAGTTAGACTTACGATATTTGCTCCAGCCTATTATGTATGTATCTTTAGCTGGTCTAATCATTTGATGGTGTAATGTAGTAACCTCAAATGTCTCACCAGTTGTTGTACACATATCGTGCATACCCAGCTCGTGCCCACTCACATGGTGCCACATTCTTCCATTAGCCATTACATTTAAAAACTGTACTCCTCTACATATACCAATACATCTAATATTAAGTTTACGAGCGAAATTAAATATTTTTGTTTCTATTTTATCGCGTTTTTCATCGTAATAGCACATATTTTTAGGCGATGCATCGTTATAATAACCAGGGGTAATATCCGCGCCTCCAGTAAACAGAATTAAAGAGATTTCATCTCCAAGGTGAAAAAATTTAAGTGGATCGTATATTATTTCACCTAAATTCGCTACTGACGACGCGTAACTTCTTCCATTTAATACTAATATCTTTGACATATACACTCCTAAATACTTATTAATTTTCTGGTAATACTGGAACTTCAGCCTTCTCTTTCTCTGCAACAGTGACTGTGATCTGACAAAACGCATTTGCTCTTACTATGAGTATTTCTGAGGCATCCTCAAAGTATATCGCGTAGCACGGTTGATCAATTTGTGCACCTTTTCCAAAGGCATGCTTACAAAACACTATTTTTCGTACTACTGGAAATGCTGGTACAGCTTCGCCATCTTGAGTATTTGCTTGTGTCGTGCATACTTCTCCATGGGAGTTTAATGGTAAACTACCTACACAAAAGAAAGCAGCGGCAAAATCCGGGGTATTTGACAATAAAAGGGACGTTATTTTTGACTTCTTACTAGCCATGAAATCCTCCTAAAAGCTTTTTAATTAATATATAAGTACTAAATAAATTTTTCGTACAACATTACTTGCGTGTAATAAACTTATTGTTGACGTCATTACATCGTATTTCTATGCTTCCTATTTCTTCAACATTGTTGTGTTCAATCATAAATACGTGCTCAATTATTAAAGGTATTATTGAAGTATAAGTCCAATTCGTTTTTTTGTGTAATTTTTTATCGTGTTTTAATGTATGTAGCGTTGTTCGTAGATCACTCAATGAAATACATGTGTGCCTATGCACCGAATTTTTTCTTATTTCTACATTCCATTTATATATGGCCATAAAACTACCTTATTATTAAAGTTATACTTAACCAACTGCAACAGTGTTCCTTGTAAAAAAGTTATGAATGAGTTCTATGTCTCTAAGTTCTTCTGGATGCCATTGAACACCCATAATTGGACTATTCCAATTGTTAATTCTGGCGGCCTCAACAACAGTATAAAAATTATCATAATCTGGTACTTTTCTATTACCAAGTTTCTTTGTCGGCTGTGTTATTCCACGCATTGACCATGCAAGTAAATCTACATCTAGAAACTTTTGTATAATAGGTTCGTTATTTTTACTTTTTGGTAATCCTGGTACAAGAACATTCAAAGCATACGCGAAATTACATATTACAGCTTGATGATGCATGCTATTAACTGCTATCATTTGTAGAGGTGAATTACCCTCTAATTGCTCTTCCGACAGATTATATAAAGCGCGCACATTTGCTCTTACTTGATGAGATGGGAAGCTTCTTGGTACTTTCAGGTTACTTGTTTGTGAATGTTCACCTATGTTTTCAATGTACTCAAAATAATCATTATATTCATCACTGTCTTCATGTGTATACAACAATTCTCTGAATATAAGCTGAAAACCTCGACATATTCCAAATATTGGTTTACCAATATCTTTAAATGCGTAGAATAGTTCTCTTTCAGCAGCATCCTTTTGCGGATCTACTCCAAATGAAGCATAGTTACTTTCATTATAGTGCAATGGATCTATATCTACTCCACCAGCTAGTAAAAGGCCATCGGCCATTTTAGCTACTACATTGGAGGCTGATTCCATTGGTATTAATACTGGTGTAAATCCAGCATCGTGTACATATTTTACATATGCCGCATTCTGTGTTCTGCCTGGAACTTCAGAATACCGATTAACATTATTAGTAGGTATAGCAATTATCATTTGCAAGTTTCCTTATATAAAAATTGTTTAGAGGTGTTTATGAACTTTAAATGCACAAACAACTTATTACAATGGGTCAATTAAGAATTAATTGCCCAGGCTTTCATAAGTGAATTCTCTTTTTCTATGGCAGAAAGGGAGTCTTTCAAATAAATCCGTGAGTCCTCGTTCAAGTAGTTCATTAGTACGTTATCCATGACAGCCTCGGCAGATGAAACATCACCCGTATTTATTATTTCACGAATAGTATCTGGACCTACCTCATCTATAATTTTTTCAAGTTCACCTTCCACAATTAAATCAACTACTACGTCAGCAAGACTGGACATTAACATTGACAATGTTGGCGATTTAGTCCAATAATTGCTCAGTGTTCTATATTCTACTCCATAGGGCGTTGGTCTATGACATCCAGCTTTTCCATAAAGTTTACGGCGGGCAATAGCTTCCTCAGAACAGTCTAAAACTGTAGATATTATGCCGTGAAAGAGGTCCATTCCTCTTACCATAAGTACCTTTCCCATAGGATCAAGCAGAAAGGAAGCATCTTCATGTGTCATTTCGCCGTTTTCGTCAAGGCATCCAATATGGATATGACCACCACATGATCTGAATGTTGGATCGTCTGCCGTTGGAGGTTCATTTTCAACCAAATCCCATGCACAATAATCTGGACTGCATCCAAACTGTTTAGCTCTCGGATCATTAAGTTCTTCTGGGCTAAACGTTGCAGAAGGTAATACTGCTAACTCATGATTTTCTGGAAGAATGTTAATTGTATCTATCAACGAAGATTTAAGATTAGTTATAAATTCAGCAGTAGATTTTGCAGGAAGAGTAGCAAATTCTACAGCCACATTATCAGATTGGATGTTGCCTCCTGATGGTAATGTAGTAGGTGTTTGTTTATCCCCTTTTATGAGTGGGATAGCTGACACTAAATTACCG
>Ga0190313_1000408_pt1 | contig 25880 bp, 25 predicted proteins | sample 4870071011_MG_FD_169989 | JGI IMG/M metagenome (GOLD analysis project Ga0190313, IMG submission 169989) | Hydrothermal vent sediment bacterial communities from Southern Trench, Guaymas Basin, Mexico - 4870-07-10-11_MG | ecosystem: Environmental > Aquatic > Marine > Hydrothermal vents > Sediment ... | reverse complement strand
TCTAATTTTTAAAAGGTGTTCTATTATTTCACTTCTTGTTTCTATATGCCCAAACATCATGGTAGCTGTGGTTTTAAGTCCAAGTTTATGAGCTGTCTCCATTACTGCTAACCATTCTTCTGAAGAACACTTATTAGGAGAAAGCAGTTTTCTTACTCTATCTGAAAGAATCTCTGCTCCTCCTCCAGGAATAGAGTCAAGTCCTGCTTTTATTAATCTTTCCAAAACTTCTTTTATAGTTAATCCAAAAATTTTGCTAAAATGCACAATTTCAGGAGGAGAAAAAGCATGTAAATGGATCTGAGGAAAATTGCTTTTGATAAATTTTAACATTTCCTCATAAAAAGAAAAAGGAAGCTGTGGATGAAGTCCTCCTTGAAGTAAAATCTGATATCCACCAAGATTTATAGTCTCCTCTATTTTTTTAGCTAATTCTTCAAAACTTAAAACATAACCTTCTGGTGAACCAGGAGATCTGTAATAAGCACAAAATTTACAACCTGAAATACAAATATTAGTATAGTTAATATTTCTATCTACTACATAAGTAACTATCTTTTCTGGATTAATTCTAAATCTGACAGTTCTCGCTAAATAACCTAACTCTGGCAATTCGAAATCAAAAAGCTTTAAACCTTCTTTTTCATCAAGTCTCTCTCCATTTAAAATTTTTTTAACAATTCTTTCTTTCATTTCTCTATACCTTTTCTTGCTCTTACACCCTTTTCATAATAATGCTTAATCTTTTTCATTTCTGTTACTAAATCTGCTATCTCTATAAGCTTATCAGGAGCTGATCTTCCTGTTATAACAATCTCCAATTCTTCTGGTTTGTTTTGAAGAATTTTTAAAAATTCTTTTAACTTAATTATCCCCCAATTTAAAGCATAAATTATTTCATCTAAAACTATTATATTATAACTTTTTGAGTTTACTAATTTCTTTGTTTCTTCCCATCCTTCTAAAATAAGTTTTTTTATTTCTGAGTCTATTTTATTTTTTACAAAATCTTCTTTACCAAAATTTTTGTAATAAACTTGCGGATAAAAACTTTTCAATATATTTACTTCACTTGAAGTATCAGATTTAAAAAATTGAAAAAATGCAACCTTTAGCCCTGCACCTACAGCTCTTATAGTTAACCCTACAGCACAAGTGGTCTTACCTTTCCCTTCTCCTGTATAAACTTGGATGTAACCTTTAAATTTTTTCATTTTTTACTTATTTTATCTCAAAAAAGTTATTATTAAAATTCCTACAAGCATAAGAATTACTGCAAAAAATCTTATTAAAAAATAGGTTTCTTTAAACATAAGATATCCTAAAATTACTGCAAAAAGAATGCTTGTTCTCTTTAAAGCTATCATATAAGCTGTTTCTATTTGGCTCAGGGCTATCATGTGACAATAACACATAAGTCCTTGAGTTAAACCTATCACTAAAATTGCTTTATAATATTTTTTTATAAACTCCCAAAGTTTTATTCTATAAAGAATTTTAATACTTAAAGTGGAAACTATAGCTAAAATAGAAAAATAAAAAGAAGCAAACCATAAGGGATTACTTAATAATAAACCTTTTTTACCCAAAACTGAAGTAATAGAATAAATAAAAGCAACCTGAAGAAGTAAAAAACTTCCTTTTTCTTTTTTAATAGCTTTGATAGGAGCTAAGAATCCTTCTTTTATAGAAGGAAAATTGATACAATAACTTCCTGCTACAACTAAAATTATTCCTAAGGCTCCTTCTTTTGAAATCTTTTCACCAAGAAGAATATAGCCTGTAAGTATTATAAATATAGGAGTGAAAGATAGAAAAGGAAGTGTTAGGGAAAGTGGAGATATTTTAATTCCTTTCATATAAAGAATGGTAGCAGTTATTTCCAAAATGAGAAGTAAGGAAACATTAGAAACAAATTGAAAACTGAAGTAACTTAATCCATTATAATGATGAGTTAGAAATAAAAAAATAGGAAAAAGAAAAGGGAAACTTCCTAAGGTTCTTGCAATAACCATATAAGGATAGCCAACAGAAGATAAATATTTTTTATTTAAAGCATCACTTAAAGCAACAAAAAAACCTGCCAAAATTGCAAATAAGCACCAAATAAGCATTTTGCACTTTGTAAATGTGTAATTTAAGTGTGAAGATGGTTTAAAGGGCAAGAAGTGCAGGAAGGATTTTTTTTCTTGCAAAAATTTTTTCCACAAGCAACTAAAAGTGCATGAAATTCATTAAAAAGCTTAGGATCATGAGGAAGATTCTCCATAAATAAAGCCTGTATTTCATCATAGGTTGTTTCTTCAGGAACAAGATAATGACGATTTAAAATTCTATAAGTATAAACATCTACTACAAAAATCGGAAAATTTCCAGCATACAAAAGAATACTATCTACTGTTTCTTTTCCAAGTCCTTTTAAACTAAGTAATTCCTCTCTTGCTTCATAAAGCCCTTTAGAAAAAAGTTCTTTTAAATTCCCTTTATATTTTTCTACCAAAAATTTAACAAAATCTTTAAGCCTTTTAGCCTTAATATTATAAAAACCTGAAGGTTTTATAATTTGAGCTAAAGTATTTAAAGGAATATCATATAGTTTAAAAGGATCTAAAAGATTTTTTTTCTTTAAATTTTCTATAGCTTTTTTTACATTCTTCCAGTTTGCATTTTGAGTAAGTATAGCTCCAACACAAACCTCAAAAGGTGTATCTGCAGGCCACCAATTTTGAGGCCCAAAATAAGTATAAAGTTTTTCATAAATATCATTTAATATACTAGCAATATTTTTCATGCTTCTTTTTTAAAAGACACTACCACTGTGCCTGAAGGGAAATCAAAAATCCAAAACCCTTTTTTCTCAATCTCATCTCTTATCCTATCTGCTAATTCATAATTTTTTTCTTTTTTAGCAAGATCTCTTAACTTAACTTTTTCTAAAATATCTTTGTTTTTAACTTTTTCAGGAAATTTAAATATTTTCAAAATCTGATTAAGCATTTTTAAATTTTTAAATATTTCCTTTTTATAATCTGAAGGTAAACCATTTTTTAAATAGGGATAAATTTTTTTAAAAAATAAAATGAATTCAGAAATAACTAAAGGTGTATTAAGATCTTCCTTTAATGCCTTTTGCCAATTATTTTCAAATTCTCTTAAGATCTTCCAAAGATTTTCTTTTTCTGAATTTGTCTCATTTTCAGGACTTGCTTCTAAATAAGCTATATATTTATCAAACTTTTCTAAAATTTTAGAAGTCTCCTCAAGTCCTTTCCAACTAAAATTAAAACGATTTCTATAATGAGTCCTCAAAAAATAAAATCTTAAAACTTTTCCTGTAAATCCTTTATTTTTAATATCTTCTATAGTTATTTTATTTTCAGAAGAAAGTTTTTTTCCATTATAAAATACCAAACCTGAATGAACCCAATATTTAGCAATTTCTTTTCCTGTTACAGCTTTAGCTACAGCTCTTGTATTTTCATGATGAGGAAAAATAAGATCTGCTCCACTTGTAAAAATATCTATTTCTTCTCCAAGATATTTTAAAGCTAAACATGCACAATGAATATGCCAAGTTGGTCTAACTTTACCAAATGGAGTTTCTATGAAATATCCCTTCTTCAATTCCAGAATTTGCACTCTTTTTAGAAGTGCAAAATCAAAAGGTTCTTCCTTATCATATTCTTCTAAATCTATAGTTGCTCCTGGTTTGAGAAATTTTAAATCTATTTTGGAAAGTTCTCCATATTCAGAAAATCTTGAAATATCAAAATAAAGACTTGAATATTTTTCATAAGCTCTATCTTTTTTTAATATTTTTAAAGCTAATTCTTTCATATCATCTAAATGCTCACTAACCTTAGGATACAAATCAGCTTTTTCTATTTTCAACCAATCAAGGTCTTTATAAAATTCCTGTTCTATTTGAGATGTAAGTTCTTTTAAATCAATATCTTTTTCTAAAGCTGTATGAATAGTTTTATCATCAAAATCCGTCAAATTTACAATATGAGTAACCTTATAACCTTTCAACTTCAAATAACTCTTTAAAATATCTACTGTAAGAAGTCTTCTATAAAGACCTATATGAGGTCTTGTATTTAAAGTAGGTCCACAGGTATAAATTTTAACTTCCTTAGGATTTAAAGGCTGAAATGGTTCTCTTTTTCCTGAAAAAGTATTAGTAAGAATAAGGTCTACTTCTTTTGAGAGTTCCGGTTTTATTGTTTCAAAACTCCAAAGTGGAGTTGAAAGATATCTTTCTCCTCCATCAGGAAATATAACCACAATAAGTCCTTCGTCTATTTCTTCTGCTAATTTTATAGCTCCTGCTAAAGCTGCACCAGAACTCATCCCAACAAAGATTCCTTCCTCTTTAGCAAGCTTTCTTGCCCAATAGAATGCCTCTTCATCTTCAACATTTATCACTTTTTCAAGAAGTTTTTTATCATAAATACTGGGAGAATAAGATTCTTTCATGTTTTTAAGACCCTGAATTTTATGACCTGGGTTAGGTTCAACTCCCACAACTTTAAAAGGCAATTTATTATCTTTTATAAATCTTGCTATTCCCATGGCAGTTCCTGTAGTTCCAAGCCCGCAAACTACATGAGTAACTTTACCTTCTGTGTCTCTTAAAATTTCTGGAGCAGTAGTTTTGTAATGACTCATCCAATTTGCTGGATTACTGAATTGATCAGGATTATAATATTTATTTGGATATTTTCTTGCAATTTCATATACTGTTTCTATAGCTCCATCTGTTCCTTTTTCTGCAGAAGTTAAAAGAATTTCAGCTCCAAAGGCTTGCATAATCTTTCTTCTTTCAATAGAAACAGATTCAGGCATAGCAATGATACATCTGTATCCTTTAAGTGCACATACCAAAGAAAGTCCTATTCCTGTATTTCCACTTGAGGCCTCAATCACAATTTTTTCAGGAGTTAAAAGTCCTTTTTTCTCTGCTTCTTCAATCATAAAAAGTGCAGGTCTATCTTTAATTGAGCCCCCTGGGTTTTGACTTTCTAATTTCCCCCAAATTTCCACAGATGGCTTGACTTTTATCTTTCTTAGTTTAATTATTGGGGTATTACCGATTTTTTGTAAAATACTATGAAATTTCATAAATTTTTCCCAATTTTTTTATTCATTTTATTTTATATTACTTTAGGCACTTGCCAAGTAAAAACAGTTGATAAATCTTCTATTTCTTTTATTCCCTTAGTTTCTGATAAATTTATTTATTTTAAAAATTTAACTTATACTCTTCAAGAAAAAGACACCTTTGTAGATTTAGCTGTCAAGTTTAAAGTAGGCTATTATCACTTAACCCTTGCTAATCCTGAAATAGATCCCTGGGTTCCTCCTCCTGGAAAAAAAATTATTATTCCAAAAAAAATCCTAATACCTGAAGAATTTCTTTTCTTACCTGATAATCTTATTATTATTAATCTTCCGGAAATGAGATTATATTATTTCAAAAACAAAAATTTTTTTATAGCTCCTATTGGAATAGGTACTGAAGGAAGTCTTCCTCCTCTGGGAACATATACTATTATTAATAAAAAAGAAAAACCCACTTGGTATCCTCCTCCTTCTATAAAAGCTGAGGATCCCACTTTACCTGATGTAGTTCCCCCTGGGCCAGAAAATCCTATGGGCGATTATGCTCTTTATTTATCCAGAGGACTCTATGCCATTCATGGAACAAATAAAATATATAGCATTGGTAGAAGAAGCACCCATGGATGCATACGTCTTTATCCAGACGATATTAAATTTTTATTTAAAAATGTATCTATAGGAACTCTGGTAAAAATTGTATACGAACCTTATAAAATTGCTATAGAAAATGGGGAAATATATTTACAAGCCTTTCCAGATATAGAAAATTTTGTTAAAAATCCTCTTGGACATATTATTCAAAAATTAGATTTTATTACAAAAAGAAAAAAATTAAAATACCAAATAGATTTATTTACTTTGGAAAAGGTAATAGAAAAACCTGATGGTTTTATCTATAAAATAGGTAAAATTATAGAATAAATTTATTCAGTTCTTTTAAATTTTTTAGAAATTAGCAAAAAAGTTAAAGCCCTACTTTCTACTTCTTCTAATAACCTAGTTTTGTAAATATTTTTTAAAGCTTCAATATGAAGCCTGTGATTAGAATAAATTGCTTCTATCTCAGCTACTAAAGGCTGTCCTAAAGTAAATATATCTCCAATAATATCAAGGATTTTATGCCTTACAAACTCATCAGAAATTCTTAATCCTTCAGGATTAAGAATTGAATCTTTATCTAAAATAATAGCATTGGAAAGATTTCCACCTTTAAGTATTCCTTTATTTCTTCTTTCAAACAGTATATCTTTAAATCCAAAAGTTCTTGCAAAACATACTTCCTGAATATAAGATCTCGGAGTTATATTTATTTCTAAACTTTGATGCCCTATTAGAGAATGTTCAAAATATATAGAAGCTTTAATTTTTAAAGTATTAGAGGGTTTGAAACTGATTTTACCTGTCCCATTTTGATACTGAAAACTTTTACGAAGATATAATTTTTTCTTTGGATAAAACAAAAGTTTGTAACCTACTTCTTGAATTTTTTTTACCCATGGATAAGCTGAACCATCAAAAATAGGTATTTCTTCTCCATAAACATAAATATTTGCATTGTCTATCTGAAGTCCATGAAGAGCAGAAAGGATATGTTCAACTAAATAAATAAAATGTTTTCCGTCAGTAACTGCAGTAGCTCCATCAAGACCAATAACATTTTCTATTTTAAGAGGAATAACAGGCTTTTCTGGTAAATCTCCTCTTATAAAATTAATACCTGAATTTTCTTTAGCTGGTTCTATTTCTACTTTTATATTTTTCCCAGAAAAAATTCCTTCTCCCTCTAAAACTATTTTTTTTGCTATTGTCTTCTGATATTCCATCTTAATTCTTTCTACCTAAATTTTAAAAAATATTTTAGCAATATTTATGCCTGTTTTTAAATATTGATTTTTCTTTAATCTTAAAACTTAATTTAAAAGTTTGGGTGTATAAAATAGTGAACAGGTGTGTTATAAAAAACACAGTTTAAAAAGATAAATCAAAAATCTTTTTATTAAAAATAATTTTTTTAACTCTACCTTTAAGTTTTTTATTTAAAAATGGAGTGTTTTTACTTTTTGATTGGATTATTTCTTCAGTAAATATATATTCTTCTTCAGGATCAACGATTATTACTTCAGCTAAAGAACCTTTTTTGAAAGATGGAGCTTCAATCCCCAATACTTTTGAAGGATTTAAAATTAGATATTCGGCAAGTTTTAAAGGCGTTAAATATCCTTCTCTTACTAAATTAAGACTTAAAGGTAACAAAGTTTGAAGACCTATCATTCCAGGTGAAGCAAGTTCAAATTCTATCTCTTTTTCAAGTGGGCTATGTGGAGCATGATCACTTGCTATTACCTCTATCAGTCCCTCTTTAAGAGCAAGTTTTATAGCCTCTACATCTTCTTGAGTTCTTAAAGGTGGATTAACCTTAGCTAAAGTATTATAATTCTCTACCTCTTTTTCTGTTAAAGTAAAATAGTGAGGACAAGTTTCTGCTGTAAAAGGTATTCCTTCTTCTTTTGCCCATCTCAAAAAAGGAATAACTTCTTTAGTTGAAAGATGAGCTAAATGAATAAATTTTTTAGTTTCTTTAGCTAAAATTAAGTCTCTTATTACTGCTATAGTCTCAGCAGAAACAGGAATACCTTTTAATCCAAGTTTTGCTGAAAAATAACCTTCATTAATCTGTCCACCCTTTGAAAGATTTATATCTTCGCAATGAGAAATAACTGGTAAATCAAAGTTTTTAGCATAAAGAAGCGCTCTTTTCATAACATTTGAATTCTGGACCCATTTTCCATCATCAGAAATACCTATAGCTCCTGCTTTTTTTAATTTTCCAAATTCAGTAATTTCTTTACCTTCCTGATTTTTAGTAATACAGGCTATAGGATAAACTTTAACATGTGCTTTTTGTAAAGCTCTTTCTAAAATATATTTGGTAACCTCTGGAGAATCATTGGGAGGTTTAGTATTTGGCATACAAGCCAATCTTAAAATTCCTCCATATAAAGCTGCTTTTGTTCCTGTTTCTATATCCTCTTTCCACTCCTCTCCTGGTTCTCTTAAATGAACATGTATATCTACTAATCCTGGTAATATCCATAAATCCTTTGCTTCAATTACTTCTACTTTTTCTTTAATTTCTATATTTTTTTCAATTCCTAAAATTTTACCGTCTTCAATCAACAAATCTCCAACAAAATCAAGATTTTGAGATGGATCAATTATTCTACCTTTCTTAACCAAAACTCTCATAAACCTTTTCACCTGTTAAAAGTTTTAACAAAATTGCCATTCTTATTGCTACTCCATTTTCTACTTGATCTAAAATTACTTGGGAGGGATATTTTTCCATTTCATAAGCTAATTCTATTCCCCAGTTTATAGGTCCAGGATGCATGAGAATTGCATTTTCTTTAATTAATTCTAAGTGTTTTGGAGTTAAACCAAAAAATTCATGGTATTCTAAAAAGCTTGGAACTAACGCCTCTCCATGTTTTTCTTTTTGGATTCTTAAGGCTATAACTACATCTGCTTCTTTAATAGCTTTCTCTAAGTTATAACAAATTTTAAAACCATTTTTAGTAATTTTATAATAATCTTCTTCTTTAAAATCCGGTAAAAGTTGAGCTGGACCTGTTACCCAAACAGTAGAACCCATTTTTTGAAATGCTAAAATATCTGAATGAGCTACTCTACTATGTTTAATATCTCCTACAATAGTTACTTTTAAATCTGAAAGAGTTCCCAATTTTTCTTTAACAGTTAAAAGATCCAAAAGAGCTTGGGTAGGATGTTCATGTGTTCCATCTCCAGCATTTACAATAGGAACTTTGCTATATTTAGCTATAAAATGCGGAGCTCCAGCTATAGGATGTCTTATAACAAATAAATCTGCTCCTATAGCTTCTAAATTTTTAATAGTATCAAGAAGAGTTTCTCCTTTTTCAATACTTGTCCCCTTGCCTGTAAAAGTTAAAGTATCTGCAGATAAGGTTTTAGAAGCTCTTTCAAAGGAAAAACGAGTTCTGGTAGAAGGTTCATAAAAAAGATGAATTATTAACTTTCCCCTTAAAGTAGGAACCTTAGGAATTGGTCTATATAAAATTTCTTTTAAATTCTCTGCTAAATTTAAAATATCTTCAATTTCTTCTTTAGAAAGTGAAGCGATATCAAGAAGATGATTATTTTTTAAATTCATAAATAATCCTTAATATATTTTACTGCCTCTTCAGGTGTATCAACAATTTTAAAAAGTTCAACATCCTTAAGAGATATTTTATTATTTGGGATGAGATAATCAGTCATCCATTTATAAAGAGGATTCCAAAAATTTTTATCAATAAGAACTATAGGAATGGGTCTAATTTTTTTTGTCTGAACCAAAGTAAGAATTTCAAACATTTCATCCATTGTTCCATAACCACCTGGAAAAAAAACAAAAGCCACAGAATATTTTGCCATCATTACTTTTCTTACAAAAAAATATTTAAATTCTAATCTAAGATTAGCATAAGAATTAGGCTCCTCTTCTAAAGGCAGTTTAATATTAAGTCCTACAGAATATCCCCCAGCCTCTGCTGCCCCTTTATTAGCTGCTTCCATAATACCAGGCCCACCACCTGTAATAACAGAAAATCCGGCTTTTACCAAAAGTTTACCAATTTTTTCTGCTTTTTTATAATCTGGATGATCAGAAGATACTCTTGCAGAACCAAATATAGTTACTGCTGGATAAACCTTTGGTAAAACTTCAAATCCTTCAACAAATTCAGCTAAAATTTTAAATAATCTCCAAGATTCCTTAGCCGCAAGTTCCTCCAGAACATACTGCTTTCTTTCAAAAAATTTACCTTCAAAAGGCTTCTGCACCTATTACACTCCCAAACTGTATTCTTTTAAAAATTTTAAAGAATTTATCTCAAAAGGCAAAAAAAATCTAAAAAATCTTTCACTAATTTTTAAAATTTTTTCTTTTACATTAATCATTTTTTTTAAATCTTCTTCTATTTTTTGCAGTTCTTTAAAATCAACAGGCATATTGATTAATTTTCTTAATATTTCAAGTGTTTTAAAATCTAAAACTTCACTATTTCCATTTTTACATTTAAAACAAACTATCCCGCCTTCATAAATAGAAAAATAAAATAATTTTTTAGGTTTATATCCACATTTCACACAATGAAATAACTCTGGAGCCCATCCTGAAAATTTTAAAATTTTTAGTTCAAAAAAAGGTTTTAATAAAATTAACACTTCATTTTTTTCTATCTCTTCTAACAAATTTTTTATAAATGAAAAATAATCCACAGAAAGACCAAAAAAACTTATCTTTGAAAGAATTTCCCCTATATAAGAAATCAATATGTATTTCTTATAATTATTTCTTATACTCTCTGGCAAAAATTTTAAATCTGCCTTTTCTAAAATAAAAAATTTACTCCTGAAGGTTTTTCTTAAATGGGCTTTTATAAAGTTAAATTCTTCTAAAAGATTAACAAATCTTCGGCGACTCTTTTGAGCCCCTTTAGCAATACTCCAAATTTTTCCTTTTGGAGTAAAAAGTTCTATTAATGAATCAATCTCACCTATTTTTTCCTTGGAAAGAACAAAAGCTTCTACAGAAAAAATCATTTATAAATAAATTTTAATATATCTTTTTTCTTCAAGTTCTTTAATCCATTTTTCCAAAACTGCTTGAGCTTTCAATTCAAATAATTTCTGATATAACTTTTCTCTCATTTCTTCAAAAGATGGAGGAATTCCTGCTTCAGTCTTAAGAAGTCTTATAATGTAGTAATCATCTCCTTTTTTGATTAAAGGTGTAACTTCACCAGGATTTATATTCTCGAGTTTTTCTAAAACTTCTGGAATTAATTCATCTTTTTTAAAAACTTCTTCCTTTATAAATTGAATATTCTGAGGATAGGTGTTATAAACTTCTTCAAAACTTCTACCTTGAAGTATTTCTTCATATATTGAAGAAGCTAATTTTTCATCTCCTTTTATTATTAAAACCGATATCCAATATTTAGGGACAGTATCATAATTTTTAATTGCCTCTTCATAAGCTTTTTTAAGCTCCTCCTCAGTAATCAAAACTTTTCCTTTTACTTGAAATTGAACCAATTTGATTTTCAATAAACGGTCTCTTAATTTTTCTTTATATTCTTCATAACTTATTCCTTGAGTTTTTAAATATTCTTTAAATTTTTTTTCTCCTCCTCTTAAATTTATTTCATTGATTAAAAATCTTTCCAACTCTTTATCACTTACTGTAAATCCATATTTTTTAGCTTCTATTTTTAAAACACTTTCTTCTATCCATCCTTTTAAAACTCGTTTTCTTATTTGATTTTTAATCTTTTCTTTTTCTTTTAAAGAAAGATCATGTCTTATAAATCTTTTAAAATAAGGTTTACATAACTCATTTAAATCATAAAGAGTTAAAAACTCATCTCCCACCACTGCTACTATTTTATTTATAGTCTCAGAAGCAAAAGCTAAATACCAAAAAAGTATAAAAATGTTTAAAAACAGAAAGAAAAAAAAATTTTTACTCATAAATTTATTCTTCATTTTCTAAACTTAAAGTAATATAATATCTTCCTCTTCTTGTTTTGATACCTAATAAAACTTTTTTAGTTTTTAAAGAGGGTCTTAAAGCCTGATAAAACTCTCTTAAATTTTTAATCTTTTTACGATTTACTTCATCAATTATCAATCCTGGAGTAAGACCTGCATAATCTGCTGGTGTTTCAGGAAAAACCTCAGTTATAATTACTCCTCTGGTAGTAGAAAGTCCTAATCTTTTAGCTAATTCAGGAGTAATATTATCTACTACCAAACCTAAATTTTCTAAAAATTCTTGTAAATTTTTAAATTCTGCTTTAGAAACAAACAAACCTTTTCGTGGATTTCCAATTTTTACTTTTAATTGCATTTCTTTTCCATTTCTTATAATCTTTAAAATCACTTTTGTACCAGGTTTAGTTAAAAGAACATAATTCTTTAGGTCTGAAGCATTTTTAACAGGTTTTCCATTATAACTTATAATTACATCTTTTTCTTTTAATCCTGCTTTTTCAGCAGGAGAATCAGGCATCACTTGTGTAATAAGAGCTCCTTCTTTAACTTTTAGTCCCAATTCTTTAGCCAGAGCTGGTGTTAAATCCTGGATATATACTCCAAGAAAGCCTCTTTCAACCTTTCCTTTTGTTTTTAACTGTTCTACCACTGTTTTTACAATATTGCTTGGAATAGCAAAACCTATTCCCATATAACCACCAGATCTTGTAAATATAGCAGTATTCATTCCTATTACTTCTCCCTTTAGATTCAAAAGCGGACCACCAGAATTCCCTGGATTAATAGCTGCATCTGTTTGTATAAAATCTTCAATATCTGAAATACCTATTCCACTTCTTCCTTTAGCACTAACTACTCCAACTGTTACAGTGTGAGAAAAACCAAAAGGATTACCAATAGCAATTACCCATTCTCCAACTTTTATTAAATCTGAATTTCCAAGTTTTAAAACCGGAAGATTGTTAGTGTTTATTTTAAGTAAAGCTATATCAGAAAAAGGGTCAGTTCCTACAATTTTGGCTTTAAAAGTTCTTCCATCTACTAATTTTACAGTAATTTTTTGAGCTCCCTGAATAACGTGATTATTTGTAACTATATATCCATCTGAAGAAATTATAAACCCTGATCCAGCTCCCCTTTGCCTGTACTTGGGAATAGAAAAAAATCTTTTAAAAAACTCATCACCAAAAAAATCAAAAGGAAATATATTTCGAGGAATTGAAACCACTTTTTCAGTTTCTATATAAACTACTGCTGGTGCTGCCTTTTCTGCCACATAGGAAAAGGCTTCTGAGAGTTCTCGAGCCAGCTTTAAACTTTCAGTAGAAATTCGCACTCCATCTTCAGCAATTAATTCCTTAGATTTCAAAATTTCAGTTTTGTCTATGAAAGTTTTAGCTAACATCCCAAGAGCAAAAGCTAAAAAAGCTATAATAAAAATTAGTTTATAAAAATCTCTCTGTAGCATTTTCATACCTCATTTCCTCCGTTTTACGCAATTTTATTATTACATAATCCATTATCTTTTTTAAATTTACTACATCTTCTTTATTGTAAATAATGAGCTTTTTTAAAGCACTTTTATCTTTTTCTTCTACCCATTTTTTCCATAGCTTTACTGCATCATAACCATTTAACCCTTCTGTTTCACGAACAATACCTAACATTTTCTCTATTTTCTTTAATCCTCCTCTTAATCCCACTTCCTTAGCTAAAAAAAATAAATCAATATGAATCAGAGGTGTTTTTAATTGAGGAAAAGTCTTTTTTATAAAAGGAACATCAAAATTTTCTCCTCCAAAGGTTATCCAAATAGGTGTATAAGCAAGAAATTTTAAAGCCTTATCTAAATTCAAATTTTTTATAAAAGGATAATATTTACTTTCTTTATATATTCCAATTAAAGTAATATCATTCTTTTCTTTAGATAATCCTTCGGTTTCTATATCCACAAATAAGATATGAGAAGGAAAATAAAAATATACTTGCCATTTTTCTTTTTCAGATAAATTAAGTTTTTTAAATTCTTTTTCGAATTCTTTTAATAAACTATCTACCCTCATTTTGTATATCTTTTTTACTTAATTTTAAATAAATCTTTGGTTGATATTCCTGATAAAGTTTTTGTAAAATTTGTGCCATCAATTCTTCTTGTTTTTTTTGTAAATAATCTTTTTTAACTAAATCCTTAACTTCTTCAAAAGGAAGAATTCTTTCAGGTATTTTTTCTTCTACTTTTACAATATGATATCCATAAGAAGATCTTATAGGACGACTTATTTCACCTGGTTTAAGCTTAAAAATTTCTTTTTCAAATTCAGGAATAGTCTGCCCTTTTTTAATAATTCCCAAATCTCCTCCTCTTTTTTTAGAACCTGCATCATTAGAATAAATTTTAGCAAGTTCTTCAAATTTAGCTCCTTTCAAAATTTGAGCTCTAATCTGTTTAGCTTTCTCTAATGCCTCCTTTTCAGTAGCCTTATCAGCATCTTTTGGAATATAAATTAAAATATGTTTAACATGAACTCCTTCTGGTTCTTTGTAGCGCTCTTTATTTTTTTTATAATACTCTTTTATTTCACGTTCATTTATATTTAACTTTTTTGCTTTTTTTTCAAAATATTTTTTAGCAAGAATACTTTTTTCTATTTCTATCAATTCCTTTTTTACCTCTGGATCTTTATCAAGCCCTTCTCTTTTTCCTGCCAAAGCTAGTAAAGATAAATTAACCCATCTATTAACTAATGCCCTAATTATCTCATCTCTTAGTTCTGGTTTTGATTCCAAAATTTTCTGAATTTGAATATCCTTTTCTATTAAGTCCTCTACATCCTCTTCATAAAGTTTATAAGGCCCAACTTCAGCTAATACCTTTTTTTGTGTTGACCATACATTTGAACAAAAACAACCAATAAATAATAAAATTACAAAAGTAAGGACTAAATTTTTCATAGAATCTTCCTCCTTTTTATTTTATTTTTGTTTTTGGGAGAAAATAACCAGGACCACCAACTTTACCAGGATAAACAAAAGAATCTTTACCTAAAAGTGTGCCTGGTTGTAAAACAGAATTACATCCAGTTTGACTTCTATCTCCCAAAATAGCACCTAATTTTTTAAGATCAGTATTTATAACTTTATTATTAATTGTTAAAATTATTTTCTTTTTAGTAAATTTCAAATTAGCAAGTTTAGTTCCTGCACCTAAATTTACATCTTTCCCAAGAATACTATCTCCTACATAGGCAAAATGAGAAGCTTTAGCAAAACTTAAAAATATGCTATTTTTAACTTCGGTGGCATGTCCTATTACTGCTTTTTCTCCTGTATAAATACTTCCTCTAATATAAGCACCATGCCTTATCTGAGTTCCTTGAGAAAAATAAGCTGGAGGGGAAATTATGGAAAAGGGTTCTACTATAACATCTTTCTCAAAAAATATTTTTTTACCCATCAAAATTGTGCCTGCTTTTAAAATAGCTCCTTCTAATTTTTCTCCTTTAAAGTAATATTCTCCATTATAAACTTTCAATTCTTCAAAAGGTATAACCTCTCCTTCTACAGTTAAAAATAAACTTTTAGGAAGTGGAATTTCTACAGGAATTTCCTTAGGTAAATCAGGAATTGTATCTGAAAGATAGGTTTTTAAAGTTTTTAAAGGATCCCAAGGAAAAGCATTTTTGAATAATTCTGCAATTTTTTCTTTTTCTAAATTTTCAAAAAATAAGTTTAAAGCTATTTCCATATTTGTGATATTATAAACTCAAAAAAATCTCTTGTCAAAATAAAAATTTTGATTAAAATTTTAAATAAATAAGTCGCCCCTGTAGCTCAATAGGATAGAGCAGCGGCCTTCTAAGCCGTAGGTTGGGGGTTCGAGTCCCTCCAGGGGCGTTTTCTTGAGAAATTTTAATTCTGGTTTATATTTCAAATATAAAGATTTTCTTTAAAATTTAAAAGGGGTGATAAGATGAAAAAAAATATTCATCCTAAGTATTATAATGATGCAGTAGTTAAATGTGCCTGCGGAAATAAATTTACTGTAGGTTCTACAAAAAAAGAAATAAAAGTTGAAATTTGTTCTAAATGCCATCCATTTTTTACTGGAGAAATGAAATTTATAGATACTGAAGGAAGAATTGAAAAATTCATGAAAAAATATGCTGATTTTTATAAACAGCAAGAACAAAATAAAGAAAAATAAATTTAAAATCAAATGGGTTTAGCTAAATTTTATCTAAATAAATTAGAAACTTTAGAAAAAAATTTTGAAGAAATTTCTCTCAAATTATCTGATCCCTCTATTATCTCCAATCCTGAAACTTATACTAAATTAGCTAAGGAACATGCTGAACTTTTAGAAATTGTAGAAACTTTTAGAGAATATAAAAAAGTTTTACAACAAATAAAAGAAAATAAACAGATTATAGAAGAAGATTCAGATGAGGAATTAATAGAATTGGCTAAAGAAGAACTTAAGGAACTGGAAATGCATTTAAAAAAATTAGAAGAAAAGCTTCCCATTCTTCTTTTACCAAAGGATCCAAATGATGAAAAAAATGTGATATTAGAAATAAGAGCTGGAGCTGGAGGAGAAGAAGCTGCCTTATTTGCTGCAGATCTTTTAAGAATGTATCAGAGATACACAGAAAGACATGGTTGGAAATTTGAGATTCTTGATGTAAATGAAACTGGTTTAGGGGGATTTAAAGAAGTTATAGCTAAAATTGAAGGAAAAGGTGCTTATAGTAGATTAAAATATGAAAGTGGTGTTCATAGGGTTCAGAGAGTTCCTATTACTGAATCATCCGGAAGGATTCATACTTCTACTGTTACAGTAGCTGTTTTACCTGAAGTAGATGAAGTTACAGTTAAAATAAGACCAGAAGATTTAAGGATTGAAACAATGAGAGCAAGTGGACATGGTGGACAACATGTTAATAAAACTGAAAGTGCAGTAAGAATTACTCATATTCCTACTGGAATAGTAGTTTCTTGTCAAAATGAAAGAAGTCAACATCAAAATAAAGCAACTGCTTTAAAAATCCTTAGGGCAAAATTATACGAACTTGCTTTAAAAGAACAAAATGAAAAAATTCAAAAAGAAAGAAAATCCCAAGTTGGAACAGGAGAAAGATGTGAAAAAATTCGGACTTATAATTTCCCACAAAATCGTGTAACTGATCATCGTATTGGTTTAACAGTTTACAATCTTCCTGAAGTTTTAGATGGAGATTTAGATGAGTTTATAGATGCTTTAATTGCTCATTATAGAACTAAGGCTTTAAAACAAGAAGAGGAAAAATTAAGTTTAGCTGCTTAAATTAAAATTTTAGGGAGTAAAAATGATTTCCCATTATAGTTTTGGTAGTCTTACTTTTAAAAATAAAACTTATAATAAAGATCTTATCATTATCAAAACTTCAAAAGATGAAAAGATTTTCTCCAATTGGTGGAGAAAAGAAGGTCATAGATTACAGATTGAAGATTTGGAAGAAGTTTGGAAAACACCAGTAGAATTTTTAATTGTTGGAACAGGAGCTTATGGAGTAATGAAGGTTGACCCTGAAGTAGAAAAAAAAGCTAAAGAGTTAAATATTAAAATAGAAGCTTATAGAACTGATCAGGCTGTTAAAAGATTTAATGAACTCTATTCTTCTAATACTTCAGTAGCAGGTGCTTTTCATTTAACTTGTTAATTATTTATTCCCAACTCCATGGATTTTTTTTATTTGTTGAAGTTGTCTGAGGAGATGAAGATTGTTTTGAAGTTTTTATATGAGGTGCAGGTATTACCTGAGTAGAATATTTTGAAGTTTTTTCTTTTCCTCCAAAAGGCCATATTCGAGACCACAATTTGGAAAGAATCCCTTCATCTTCTTGATAATAATAGTATGGAGGTGGAGAATAAGGATAATAAGGCTGAGGCGGATATATAGGTGGATAATTAGAAACTGTAGCTGTAGCATTTTCTTTGTTCTTTTTTTCTTTTTCCTCTTCTGCCCATCCTATAGTTCCTTTAGAAATATCTATTACTAAATTTTTAGTTAAACTTTCCTCTGCAAAATCTCCAAATGGACTCTTAGCCCTTGTTACTTTTGGTTTTGTTTTTTGAGGTTTTGTAGGATAAAGATAAGGAGCATAGTAATAATATCCTCTTTCTGGATGCTCTTTACTTAATCCATAAGGAACCATAGCATAATATGGCTCTTCTTGATAAAAATCTTCTTCTCCTTTTTCTATATATCTTCTTGCCTTATGTGCAAATCTTGAAAGTTGGGGAATAATTTCAGAAACATCTTTCATTTCTTGAAAAAATTGAACAGGTTTTTTATTCCCAGATAAATCCATTATTTGCGCATCTATACTTACTGTTTTACCTAAAATTGTAACACTTCCCCATATTATATAATCTACCTTAAATTTATTCCCTATCTTTTGTGCTATTTCTTTATTTATTTTTTCATAATTTTCAATTTCTTTCTTAACCTTCTCTATTTCTATTATCTCTATTTTAGAAGGAGAAAATAAACGACTTGTCAACATTTCAGGAATAGCTTCTTCTAAATAAGAATATTCTGACTGAGAATATATCTTAAATGGAAGAACCAAAACTTTTTTAATTTCTTGATTATTTTCTTCAGCTAATACTTTAAAACAAATTAAGAAAATACTTAATATAATAAAACTTAATACTTTTTTCATAAATACTTTCTTAATTTAGTATTTTTTAGTTATATTTTTTTAAATTAACTCATTTTAAAATTTTGTAAATACTTAAATAAATTTTATCCTCTTTTCTTTTAAAAATTGTTATTTATAATTTAGATTTAGTTATGAAAATTGTAGGAATTGAACCTAAAAATTTTAAAACCCACGTATTTTCAGCTTTTAAACTTCCTCGTTTAGCTATGCCTCTTTTGGGAACTATTTTAAAAAATAAAGGTTATGAAGTTAAAATCTTTTTAGAAGAGTGGACACCTATTAACGAAGAAGTTATTAAACAAGCTGATGTGATAATGATTTCTACTATTACATCTACTGCTAATAGGGCTTATAAATTAGCTAATTATTATAAAAGAAAATATAAAAAAACTATTATTATGGGAGGACCACATGTAAGTTTTTTACCAGAAGAAGCTCTTTTATATGCAGATTTTGTTATAAGAGGAGAAGGTGAAAGAGCTATTGTAAAATTAATATCGTGTATTGAAAAAGGTTCAAGTGATTTTTCTTCTATTGAAAATCTTTCCTACAAAAAAAATGGTCATTTTTATCATAATTCTTTAAATAAAGATTTTATAGATCTTAATACTTTACCTGTACCTGATTTTACTCTTATTGAAGGCTTTAATCCTCGCAAACTTAAAATTTATCCTATCTCCACTTCAAGGGGATGCCCTTATAATTGCACTTTTTGTGCTGTAGTTCCTATGTTTGGGAGAAGTTATAGATTCAGAAATAAAGATCTTATCTTAGAAGAACTAAAATATATTAAAAAAGGACAACATGTTTTTTTTTATGATGACAACTTCGTAGCTAACAAAGAAAGAACTAAAGAATTATTGGAAGAAATGATAAGAATGGGATTTAAAGGTGATTGGTCTGCCCAAGTAAGAATCGATTCTTATAAAGATAAAGAATTATTAAAACTTATGAAAAGAAGTAAATGTGTCCTTGTTTATGTAGGACTTGAATCTATTAATCCTGATACTCTGAAATTTTATAAAAAGGGAATTACACAAAAACAAATAGAAGAAGGTATTAAGACTTTTCATAAATATGATATCAAAGTTCATGGAATGTTTGTAATAGGTGCTGATACTGATACAAAAGAAAGTATTTTAGCTACTTTAGATTTTTCTAAGAATATGAAACTTGATTCTGTCCAGTTTTTAATTTTAACTCCTATTCCTGGAACTAAACTTTTTCAAGACTTTTTAAATGAGGGTAGAATTTTAAGCACTAATTGGGATTATTACGATGGACATCATGTAGTCTTTTATCCTAAAAATATGAGTCCTTTAGAACTACAGAAAATGGCTTTTAAACTTTTTGAAGGTTTTTATTCCTATAAAACCGCTCTCAAGTATTTATTAAAATTTGATTGGATGCATGCTTCTATTCATTTCTTAGGCAAAAAATTAACTAAAAAGGGAGAAAAAGAGAGAAAAGAATTTGTAAAAAGCTTATCAAAAATTTAAATTTTGTTTATAATAATATTTTAAAAGGGGGCGAGAATGAAGGTAGTAATAGCTTATGATGGATCTCAAGATGCAAAAGAAGGACTTAAAGTAGCTCAAAAATTTTTAAGAGAGGTAATTGACGAAGTAGTTCTTCTTTATGTAGTTCGTAAAAGAGAAGATATGAGCAAAAAAGAAGAAGAAAAAGAAATAGAAAAGGGTAAAAAATTATTAGAAGAAGCTAAAAATGAGATTAAAGACGCTTTCAAAATAAAGGAGTCTGTAATAGCTGATTATTCTATAGCTGAAGCAATTCTTAATTTTGTAGAAAATGAGGAAGCTGACATTCTAATTATGGGAGCAAGAGGGGTAAGACCGGATATTATAAGATACACTCTTGGTAGCACAGCTGCAAAAGTAGTTAGCTTTGCTCCTTGTTCTATATACATTGCCAAGAAGAAATAAAAAAAATTAAATGGCTGATTTGTTTTTCTTTTTAAGTTTTTTTATATATACGATTTCTTGGATAGGATTTGGTTTTTATTTTAAAACTCTTAAAAAAGAAGTTTTAAAATATGCTCAATTTGTTCTACTTTTAGGTTTTTTATTTCATTCTATTTTTTGGATAATAAAAATTTACCAAATTTTTACTACAAATATTCTCCCTTTTAAATATCTTTTAAATTTTCTTTCTTGGGAATTAGTTTTCATTTATTTTATCTTTGCTCTTACACCCATTAAAACTTACGCTACAGGTTTTTTTCTTTTACCTTTAGTCTTACTGCTTCTTATTCTTTTTGTTATTTTTCCTCAACAAATTTTATCTCCTTTTAGCAAACTTTTTAAAAGTTTTTGGTTTCCTCTCCATGCCTTTACAGGTTTACTTTCTCATGGATTTTTACTATTCGGAGTAGTTACATCTTTAATGTATCTTTTACAGGAAAGAGAAATTAAAAAAAAACATTTAGGATTTTTTTTTAAAAAGCTTCCCCCTCTTGAATATTTAGACAAAGTTAATGAAAAATGTCTTTATTTAGGATTTATTTTTTTATCTTTTGCTATGATAAGTGGAGCTGTCTGGAGTGAAGCAACTTTTGGAAATTATTGGAGATGGTCTCCTAAGGAAGTTATTACTTTAATTCTATGGTTAATTTATGCTGTTTTAATTCATCAAAGAGTTCTAATTGGTTGGAGAGGCAAAAAAGCATCTTATATGTTCTTATTGGGTTTTAGTATTTGGCTTATTAGTTTTTTTATGATAAATTTATTTTCTAAAGGGTTTCATACTTATGCCTCTTAAAATTACTATATTACTAATTGGATTAAATCATAAAACTGCTCCTGTAGAAATTAGAGAAAAATTATCTTTTAAAAATTCTCCTTTTCATCCTTTAGAAAAGCTTAAAAAAGAATTTTCATCTTTTAAAGAAGCTTATTTTTTATCTACCTGTAATAGAGTTGAATTTTGTTTTGTTTTAGAGAATTATCAAAAAACTAATTTTTTAACAGATTTCGCTTCTTTTCTTGAGAAAGAATCTTCTTTTAAGTGGAAAGAATTAGAACCACATCTTTATTTTTTAGAAAATGAGAAAGCAATAAAACATCTTTTTGAAGTAGCCTGTGGGCTTGACTCTATGGTAATAGGAGAACCTCAGATTTTAGGGCAGGTTAAATCTGCATATAAAGATACATTAAATTATCGAACTTCTGGTATTGTTTTAAATAGACTTTTACATAAATGTTTTTCTGTAGCCAAAAAGGTTAGAACTGAAACTGGAATAGGAGGAGGAGCTGTTTCTATAAGTTATGCTGCATATACTCTTGCTAAAAAAATTCTTGGTTCATTAAGAGATAAAACTGTTCTTCTTGTTGGAGTAGGTGAGATGGCAGAACTTGCTTGTATGCATTTCGTTTCTGGAGGAATTAGAAAAGTATTAATTGCTAATAGAACTATTTCTAAAGCTGTAGAATTAGCTGAAAAATTTAGGGGAGAAGCCTATTCCTTGGATGAGCTTACTACTGCTTTAACAAAAGCAGATATAGTAATTTCTTCTACTGGTGCACCAAATTGTGTAATTACCAAAAATATGGTAGCTTCTATTTTAAAACCCAGAAAATATAAACCCCTTTTTATAATTGATATAGCAGTTCCAAGAGATGTAGAACCTGAAGTTAATAAACTCGAAAATGTTTATCTTTATGATATAGATGATCTCAAATCTGTAGTAGAAGAAAATTTAAAAGAACGAAAAAAGGAAGCTCTTAGGGCACAAGTAATAATAGAAACTGAGGCTTTTAAATTCCAAAAATGGCTAAAAGAACTTGATTTTTACCCTACTATCAGAGCCTTAACTGAGAAAGCAGAAATTTTAAGACAAAAAGAACTTGCTAAAACCTTTAAAAAACTGAAAAATCTTTCTGAAGAAGAAAAAGAAGCTATAGAAATATTAACTAAATCTTTGGTTCAAAAACTTCTTTATTATCCTATTAACTTTATTAAAAAAAGTTATCATGAAGAAGGAAAATATGCTATAAGTCTAATAAGACAAATTTTTGAGCTCGATGAAACCTTTAAAGAAATTTCTGATTATGAAATAGAATCTTTATCCTATAAAATTAAAAAAATAAAAAAAGAAAATATAGAAAAATCTTCTAACTCCCAAACTGAATCTCAAAAAAATTTCAATTTAAAAAAGATACTAATTCAATAAACACTAAAATGGAATATCTTCTTCATCTAAAAGTGAGTCTTCTATTTCTTCTAAGTTTTTCTCTTCTACAAAACTTTTGTAAGTTGGCTCTGAAGAGACTTCTTTAGATTCTAAATCTGTTTGAGATTTCTTTCCAAGAATTTGCAATGTATTAGCCACAATTTCAGTAATATACCTTTGAATTCCTTGTCTATCTTCAAATTTTCTGGTTCTAAGTCTTCCTTCTATATAAACTTGTGAACCTTTAGATAAATATTCTCCACAAATTTCAGCAAGTCTCCCAAAAGCAACAATTCTATGCCATTCAGTAAGAATTTCTTTTTCTCCATTTCTGATTCTAACTTCATTAGTAGCAATTCTAAATATAGCTACTGGTCTTCCGTCAAGAGTGTATCTTATCTCTGGATCTGCTCCGAGTCTACCAATAAGAATAACTTTATTTATGCTCATCTTACTTTTTAGATAATAAACTAAATTTCTTTTTTTTCAATCCAATAATTTCTTTTTTAATTTATTCTTTTTTAAAAACTTTTCCTTTTGGCTTTGTGACTTTTTGGCTCTGGCAAGTAACACTTGAACTGATATGTAAAAAGTTACTTTCTCATTAATTCTTTCGTTTTTTTATTTTATATAGAAAATTTATTTGTTAAAACAATATTTTGGTATAAAGATTTCATAGTTTGTGATAAAATGTTATAATAATAAAGTTTATGTAAAATACAGTCTCTGGTAAACACAAATATCATGATTCTAAAGGTGATTATAAAAAGCATAGGTCGGACTTATAAAGCTATATTAATGTAGATATTTCTTATGGAGAAATTTAATTGAATTTAAAAAAATTAATTCTTTTTATTTTAATTTCTTTGATTTTACTTTGGCGAACAATAGATTTTTCTCAGGAATTTTTTTATAAAAATTTTCATATGACATGTTTTCATTTTATTATTAAAGGATTTAAAGCTGAAGTAATACAGATTTTAATTATTGTAATAATTCTTTGCTATTGGCTCTATTATCTTAAAATTTTTATTTCAAATAGCAAACACTCTAAAAACTCGTAATTTTTATTTTTTATTCAATTTTTTCTCCCAATCCCAAGCTGTTTTTATAATAAATCCAAGGTCATCATATTTAGGTTTCCATTGAAGTTTCTTTTTAATTTTTGAATTATCTGCAACAAGAAAAGGTGGGTCTCCTGGTCGTCTTTCTGCTTCGATTACTTTAAATTCCCTACCTGTTACCTTTTTTACTGTTTCTACAACTTCTTTTACTGAAAAGCCATGTCCATATCCACAATTAAAAACATCACTTTCTCCACCATCAAGAAGATATTCAAGTGCTATAAGATGCGCTTCTGCTATATCCATCACATGTATATAATCTCTTATGCAAGTTCCATCAGGAGTAGGATAATCAGTTCCGTATATTTCAAGTTTTTCAATTTCTCCTTTAGCTACTTTAAGTGCTCTTATTATTAAATGAGTAGACTTTGGATAGGCAAATCCTATTTTTCCTTTAGGATCAGCACCTGCAACATTAAAATATCTTAAAGATACATATCTGAAATTGTCTCTTGAATTTGCTAAATCTCTAAGTATTCTTTCCACGGTAGCTTTTGTTTCTCCATAAGGATTTATAGGATTTAAAGGAGCATTTTCTGAAATAGGTATTTTTTTAGGTATACCATAAACAGCAGCAGATGATGAAAAGATAAAATTTTTAACTCCAAATTCTTCCATAGCTTCAAGAAGATTTATTGTATTTACAACATTGTTTCTATAATACTTTAAAGGATTTTTAACACTTTCTGGAACAACAATAGAAGCTGCAAAATGCATAACTGCATCAGGCTTAAATTCTTTAAAAACTTTTCTTAATGCTTTTTTATCTGCAAGATCAGCTTTTATTAAATCACCATAAAGAACTGCCCACTTATGTCCTGTTGAAAGATTATCATAAGTAAGAACTTTATATCCATTTTCTCCTAAAAGTTTAACAACATGAGAACCTATATATCCGGCTCCACCAGTAACTAAAATCTTTACCATCTCGCTTTACTATTTTACACTATCTTTTCTTTTTTTTAAATAATTAATACTTTAAATTAATTTGTCCTTATACTTTATCCGAGTGTTTAATGAACTTTACATTACACTAAAACATGATATATAAATTATAATATACTTTTATTATGAGTAAAAATGGAAAATAAAAAAATAATTAAAAATTATCTCTGGATTTTAATTCCTTTATTAATTCTTCTCATAGTATATATTCCTGTAATTAAAAAGCTTCTTCATCGCTGGAACCAGGAAGACAACAGTTATTGTTATTTAGTTCCTTTTATATTTCTTTACCTATGCTGGGAAAAAAGAAAGCATTTTGATTTTAGCTTATTTTCAGGAAGCTATATAGGTCTTATCCTTCTTCTTTTTGCTATTAGCATAAGTCTTATTGGAAGTCTTTCTTCACTTGAAACTTTTCTTTATTTTGGTTTTTATCTTTCTATAGTTTCTTTAGGATTTATTCTATATGGTAAGCGTCTAAAATATTTAGCTTTTCCTTTTCTTATTTTATTTTTTATAATACCTCTTCCTCCTTTCATCAATCGTTTACTTACATTTAAACTTCAACTTTTAACTTCATCTTTTGCAGTTTCTCTTATGAGATTGAGTGATTTCAGTGTATTTCAAAAAGGAAATATTATTGATTTAGGAATAACTCAACTTCAGGTAGCAGAGGCTTGTAGTGGATTAAGATATTTTATGCCCATGGTTTTACTTTATTTTTTAATAAGTTATTATTTTCTTCGTAGTATAAGGTTTCGTATTTTGCTATTTATTTTTGTGCCTTTAATTTGTATAGTAGCTAATGCCTTTCGAATTTATTTATCAGCTTTATTCCATTTTAAAGGTTTAAAAGAATTAGCAGAAGGATTTTCACATCACTTTGCTGGATGGTTTGTATTTATATTAGCCAGTTGCTTTTTGTTATTAATAGCCTCAATTCTTAAAAAATTAGAAGGAAAAAAATTTGAAATAAAAAAATCTCCAGAAATTAAACCAGTGAAATTAGCTCAACAAAAAATTTATATATTCTCTTTTTTATTAATCACAATAATTGGTGGAATAGGGCTATATTTTTTCCCAAAAACTTTTTTTGTAAGAAAAAAAATAGATTTTTCTTCTTTTCCTTTACATATAAATGGATGGTATGGGGAAAGATTAGTGCTTTCCGAAAATATTTTGAAATCCCTTTGGGCAGATGAATATATTTATAA
>Ga0190313_1000407_pt1 | contig 25948 bp, 14 predicted proteins | sample 4870071011_MG_FD_169989 | JGI IMG/M metagenome (GOLD analysis project Ga0190313, IMG submission 169989) | Hydrothermal vent sediment bacterial communities from Southern Trench, Guaymas Basin, Mexico - 4870-07-10-11_MG | ecosystem: Environmental > Aquatic > Marine > Hydrothermal vents > Sediment ... | reverse complement strand
CACCACCTCCAGTAATCTTGAACCCCGTGATGTTTACCCAATCCGCAGTGATCCTAACTGTGCTGCCACTTCCGCCGGCATCTATGATTGTATTCTCCCAGCCAGCTCCGTTTATGGTCAGCGACTTGTCGACAACAACATTCTCGTAATAAATGCCAGGACTGACTTCTATCGTGTGGCCATTCAATGTGTCGGGGTCGTCTATGGCTGCTTGAATTGTAGGGAAGAATTCATCCGTGTCGAGGTTATGAATGGGCATCCAACTGTTCTCCCCCATGAACGGATAATTGTCTTGACCGCCAGTGAATTTATGGGGCGTATCGCCAATTCCGTCACTACCGCTTATATTCTGGCTAGGGCCGCTGTAATTATCCATACCGGCATAATCGCTCCAATAATTGCCTCCAGAGGGGTAGGTGAGGTTCCAGAAGTTGGTGCTATCATCATAGGCCTGATTCGTATTGTTGATGAAGTTATTGTGATAGATGAAATTGCCACTGGAGGAGACTACACGGATACCGAGTTCGTTCGAAAAAGCAGTATTGTTTGATAATGTGTTACCGTTGGAATAGGAAAGATATATACCGTTACTGTTCGATAAGAGATTATTATTTGCAACATAACAATTTTGCACATTGTCAAGTTTTATTCCCCCATCATCAGTGTTGTTACCTGAGTTAGTGATTGTGAATCCTGTAATATTCGCCCAATCAGCCGTGACATGAACAACATCCCCAATGCCGCCACCATCAATTATCTGCCCAGCACCCTTTATAGTTAGCGACTTATTAATGATCACATTTTCATAATAGGTTCCAGCACTAACTTCAATTGTGTGACCATCCAATGTATCGGGGTCATCTATTGCTTCCTGAATTGTATCAAAGAATTCATCCGTATCAAGGTTATGAATAGGCGTCCAACCAATCCCGATGAACGGATAATTGTCCTGACCGCCGGTGAATGTGTAAGGTGTATCTCCGATGCCGTCTGCCCCTGATTCGTTCTGGCCCGGACCGGAGTAAATATCTACGCCAGTGTAATCGCTCCAGTAGTTGCCGCCGGAGGGGTAGCCGTTGTCCCAGGAGTTGGTCCCACTGTTATATGCCTGATTTGTATTGTTGATGAAATTGTTGTGGTATATGTGGTTGCTACCAGAGGAATAAACATAGATGCCATAATTGTTGTTCGACATGGTGTTATTTAATATAGTGTTTGAGGATGCGTAGGAGAGACTTATGCCGTTACCGTTGTTTGAGATGGTATTGTTTAAGATTGTATTGGAGGAGGTGGACCAGCAATCGATACCATAAGAATTGTTTGAGATGCTGTTGTTGGTGACGGTGTTGCTGCTCCCACTGATGTAAATCCCATACTTGTTTTGCTCCACTTTGGTATGAGAAATTATATTGGAGGAGGCGCCAGAAGCGCCAGCGCTAATATGAATACCAAAGCTGGTTTGCTCCACTTTGCTATGAGAAATCGTGTTACCGCTGGACTCACGGATATATATGCCTTCTGAGTCGTATCCGCCATGCTTTAAGACCGTGGTGTTAAATATAATGTTATTGTCTGAATGATAAAGATAGATTCCTTCTTCGCCATTATCCCTACTAGACACTAGATTATTGGATATAGTGGTGTTACTGGAGTGATAGAGGTATATGCCACACCTCATGTTATCATAGAATATGTTATTTGTGATATTGTTTCTGCTGGAGGAGTCAAGATATATGCCATTAATGTTATTGTTCGAAACATTGTTGTTTGTGATGCTGTTGTTGCTGGAAGACGAGAGAGAGATGCCAGTCCATCCATTCCAAGTGATGCTGTTTTCCCATATATTGCAGTTGCTTCCTGTTTGAAGATAGATTCCTGCATCCCGATGCGCACTGTCCCCACCACCTCCAGTAATCTTGAACCCCGTGATGTTTACCCAATCCGCAGTGATCCTAACTGTGCTGCCACTTCCGCCGGCATCTATGATTGTATTCTCCCAGCCAGCTCCGTTTATGGTCAGCGACTTATCGACAACAACATTCTCGTAATCGGTACCCCCAGTCGTCTCTAGCGTGTGACCGTTCAAAGTGTCAGCATCGTCTATTGCAGCTTGAATACTCGGAAAATTCTCTTGGGTATCAATATTACGAACGAAAATTGTAAATGGCCAGGGTAGCATCAGGGGATAATTGTCCTGCACCCCCACATCGCCATCTATATTGGGATATGGAGTATCGCCGATACCGTCAAAGCCCGATTCATTCTGCCCCGGACCAGAGTAGTTATCAGTTCCGTGGTAATCGGACCAGTAATTGCCACCCGTAGGATAGCTGGAGTTCCAGTGATTGGTCCCATTGTTATATGCCTGATTTGTGTTGTTCATTAAATTATTGTGATAAATCGTGTTGTTGCTGGAGGACTCGAGATATATGCCGTAGTTCAGGTTGCCTGAAACTGTTGTGTTTGCAATCACATTATTATTACATTTATAAAAATATATCCCATTGCTGTTTCCAGAAACATTGCTGTTTTCTATCGTGCAGTTGCTAATACCTCTGCCTCTTATACCTGAATTGACACTGTTGTTTCCACTGTTACTAATTGTGAAATCGACAATCCTCACATTGTTTGAAGTCACATTCACAACATCTTCACTTCCACCACCGTCGATTGTGCAAACATCTTTCCCTACACCCTTTATATTCAGAGATTTGTTTACTACGACATTCTCATAATAGGTCCCAGCACTGACTTCAATGGTGTGGCCGTCTAGCGTATCAGGATCGTCTATGGCTGCTTGAATTGTGGGGAAGAATTCTTTTGAATTTACATTGTAAACTGGACCAGCATACAGGTTAAAGCGATTTTTAATCTCTTCAGCAGTAAGGGCATGATTCCAGATGGATACTTCATCAAGGACACCGTTGAAACGCCTACCATCATTATTATAAACCCCTGATATCTGAAGAGAATTATTGTTGCTAGATAAACTGATTGTAGTCGTTTTTTCTGCTTTTAGACTACCATCAACATATATAGAAAGTTTGTCCTGTGCATCACTATAAACCCCTACTATCTGTTGCCACCGGTTTAATTTTGCAGGTTCTGGAGAAGATATCCAATCTCCATTACCCGCACCATCAAAAACAGCAACTGCCGGATATGGATTTATGTATCTTATCATATAAGTACCGGGGAAAGCCCATTCACCTTTTATCACAAGTGTTTCATCATTTTTCTCAATAAACTTGTTTGCCCACACTTCAATTGTTAAATCCCCGGTAATAGCCAGACTAGAGCCATTCCCACAATCTACATAATCGTCCACTCCATCGAAGCTCAGTGCGCTTCCGTTTATTCCACTTGTCCATGTAGGCACATTCGTTGGATAGGTGGGCATGAGCGTTCCGTTGTTACCATTACCGCTGGTGTCGTTCGTATACTGGCCAAGACCCTCGCTAAATGGCCATGTAGCTACTGCTGCTTCACTATAGTTCTTCGTCTGGAAACTCCACATATGATATGTCCCCATAGTCTCATTTACATCCTGAAAGTCAGAGACATTCATCTGTACACTCTCCTCCTTTGTCCATGCATCGTGTGTCCACACAGCAGTGTCATTATCCCGATTTGTAGTCCTCCATTCAAGGAAAGTGTAATTCACCACGCTCCCCGTTTCCTGTGCCAATGTGGGGATGTAACTGGCGTTCATGGGAGCACTGAATACCACCGTAACATTCATGGAGATGTTGACACCTAGCTCTCCATCAGATGGGTCGGTAGAGAGCACTGTTGGAACAGGTCTAGATTCTGTTGTAAAATTCCAAGGATTGGGGACAGGACCGATAACAAGGTCATTACCCACTATATCTTTCCCTCCGGTAACATTGAATGTGTAGAGAGCGGAATACTCGAAATTGTTGTGGGTAAGTGTCAGAGTGTCGTTGATGGGCGAGTTCCAAGAAGCGGTCCATCCTCCGGGGTCTGGATTGCAGATATATGCAATACTGCTAGTATTCATTTCCTCGCTGAAGGATATTATCACATCAGCATCAATTGACACATCAATCCCTGAATCCATCGGACTGGTCGATGTTATCGTTGGAGCCGTGATGTCGTATACAAAAGGCGAGGCCTCAGGAGGCGTACCATTGCCCGGCGGCACCTCATCAGGATTTCCCACCGCATACCAGCCGTATGTTCCTTCTGCCGGCACGGTCCAATTATAAAAACCATCTACGGTCGTATCATTCCCGATGAATGTCCAATTCGCACCTCCATCGGTTGTATAATACAGGCTCACATCTGAGGGATTGTTGACATAATTGTAGGTTATGGTAATGTTCGCTTGGTTGGATGAGTCCACCGGTCCAGTAGCCGTGGCTTGGGTGACCGGTTGGGAATATGTGAGATTTCCCCATGTATTGGGAGTGTCACTAGCCGAGTCGTTTGGCCATTCCCCATAGACTGCCGCATCGTCATCGAACATTGCAACCTCGAATCCAATAGTTTCACCATCTTCATCGAAGAGCCCGTTCTGGTTCAGGGTTGACAACGGCATCCGGGACTCATAGACTATGCATCCTTCACTGGCATCATAAGTGGCAGCAATTTGAGCATCTGTGGGGGCTGTACTGGTACTCCAGCTCGAGCCATCTCCAACATAATAGTTCACATAATTACCCTCGGAATCGCAATTATACTGAATGTCATCGGTTTGAGGGTCCGCCCCCCTGTTATATGCGGTATCCCAGTCAAAATAGCCAATGTCTAAGAATCCGCCCGCTGTGGTGTCCATATGCGCAATCACGCAGAAATAAGCATATGTACTATCATGTTTTGTAAACACCGTCACCTCTCCCGGAACAGTATAACTATCCGCATCGCTCCACTCACTCGCGTTATAATCGCCGTCTATTAGGGCAGCCGTACCGAAAAGGCATGTAAGGTCCGTATTTGTTCCCGTGACCTTTACAGTGTCAAATTGAGCACTCCCAGTTGTTGGGAAACTCGGACCCAAACCGCCAATTATTAACAGAGCGCACAGACAGGCTCCTGCTATCTTCCTTTTCATATGATTCATCTCCTTTATTTATCCATGCCCGGACACCGGAGATGCTTCAAGCAGCCATCATTGCAATTAGATGCCATCGCCCACTATTCGCAAAGTCGAGAACGGGCACAGACCCCCTACAGATAACAAACATATCTCTTCATTCTATTTATAGATTGCGGTTGCAACTGCACTTTCTCATAGGGCAAAGCAAGAAAAACTGAAATAAGGAGTATTGTGTGCATTACAGGCCTCTTTAGGCACAAATGAACAGTATGAAAAATAAAGAAGGGTTTGTTTCAGAACCTGGCGTCCAGCTGCATGTAGGCCTGATCCTCCATTATGTCCCCGACCTCAGCAAAGTCCCTGCGCTCCATCTCGAGGATCTGATAGTGGTCCATCTCCATCAGGGCCAGATGCTTCACGATCTTTCTCAGCCTTTCGTCGGTGAACCGCTCGGACAGCGAGTTATAGAACTCGTACGCCCCCTTCTCGGCCTCCATGGCATCGTCCAGCACCACGAGGATATCCCTCATGGTCCCGTCCTCACCGTAAAGCCGTATTTCGGGCATGGATATCCTGCTATTCTCAGGCAGTTCGATCCTCCTGTCGGGATAGGCCTCCTTGAAGAGTTTCTCCAGAAACACCCTGTGCTTCGCCTCCTCCTTTGCGAGGAACTCCAGCCTCTCCCTCAGGAACGGGTTCTTTATGGTATCGGCCACCTTCAGATAGGCCTCTTCCGCCTCCACCTCGCTCTTTATGCCGGTGAGAAGGAGCTCATCCAGTCCGTAGTTTTCAAGGTTCTCCATGTTATCGCCTCACTCCGACGCAGGCGGCGGGGTGTAAACCCTCTGAGCCAGTTCCCTGTCCAGCATGAGAAGACCTCTGCCATCCTTGCCGATGAGCTTCAGATTGGCTATTATCTCCTCGTCGTTCCCTTCCTCTTCCACCTGCTCGTCTATGTACCACTGCAGGAAGTTGAATGTGGCGCGGTCCTTCTCCTTCTCGGCCAGATTCACCAGGTAATTTATACGCTCGGTTATGTGCTTCTCGTGCTTCAGGGTCTCTTCAAATACATGCAGGGGCGATTTCCATGTCTTCGGGGGCTCGGCTATCGCCTTCAGTTTCACTGTCCCCCCTCTCTCGTTGATATAGTTGTAGATCTTCATCCCGTGCTCTATCTCCTCCAGATACTGGACATGCATCCAGTTGGCGAACCCCTTAAGGTTCTGGGCCTCGAAATAGGCCTCCATGGAGAGATAGAGGTACGACGAGTAGAACTCCTCGTTTATCTGGTCGTTAAGCGCTTCTTCCATCTTCTTCGATATCATTTTCATTCCTCCTTTTATTTCCGTATTACTCCGGCTTGATGAGTCCGGCCTCTTCGTGAAGCCTTCGTATGTTCTCCGCCATTTCCTCCACCTTTTTGAGACCATCCTCGTCGGGTAGGCCCTTTATCAGAAGCGGTTCCAGCCGCTCCACCTTTAGGGACATGATACCATTGAGGATGTCCGCGGTTCGGCCCCCCCAGCCGTAGGAGCCCATGATCCCGAAGAACTTCATCTTCGGGCGGAGAGCACTGGCAAGATATGTCGCGTAGAGGGCGGCGGGATGGGGTCCGGAGAGGACCGTGGGTGTGGCGATTATAAGGGTGGCGGCGTCCACGAGGGACATGGCAAACTCTCCTGTGTCCCCAGTCACGAGGTTGAACATCTTCACATGAACGCCTCTCTCTATGAGCGAGGAAGCCAGTCTCTCGGCCATAATCCTCGTGCTGTCGTGCATGGACACATAACCGATGACCACCATATTCTCCAGAGTATCGTCGGAGAGCCACTCCTTGTAGGCGTCTATTATGAACGAGACATTGCGGTAGAGGGGTCCGTGACTGGGTGCGATTATGGCAGGGTTCAGTTCCTCCACCATGGCCACATTCTTCCTTATGATGGTTCGAAACGGCATCATTATCTCGGCATAGTACCGCTTCGCACCGGTGTAAACATCGTAGTGGTCCTCGGCGAAGAGTTTACTGGTGGCGAGGTGCGAGCCGAAGAAGTCGCAGGTGAACAGGATCCTGTCCTCAACCAGATATGTGCTCATGGTCTCGGGCCAGTGGACCCAGGGCGTGAAGAGGAAGCGCAGGGTTCTGTCACCGAGAGAGAGCTCCTCTCCGTCCTTGACCTCGACGAACTTCCCTTCTGGAATATGAAGAAGGTCCATGAGAAAGCCTCTGCACTTGGCGTTGGTCACCACGACCGCATCGGGATATTTCTCCAGAACAGCTGGTATGGAGCCGGAGTGGTCCTGCTCCGCATGGCTGGCCACGATATAATCTATTCTTTCGACACCGGCCTTTTTCAGATTGGCCAAGAGAACATCGGTCTTTGCGGGGTCAACCGTGTCTATAAGGGCCGTCTTCTCGCTCCCCTTTATAAGATAAGCGTTGTAACTTGTCCCTTCGGGGAGAGGTATCAACTCGTCGAACACCGTCCGGTCCCAGTCTATCGCTCCAACGGAATAGACACCCTTCACAATCTCAATTTGTGGCATTTTTAACACTCCTGAGTTTGAGAAGGAGGATACGGTATTTATAGGTTGCGGGCAGATGTGTTCATCAACGAGGGAAATCAGTAATCTACAGTCCATATGGTGTCCGCCGTGCTATAAAGCCAGTAGCCATGACCATGTACAAAACTACTCGTCGTCCAGTCTGCCACCTCCGAAACAAGATATGTTGCATTCTCATCGTACATGGCAATCTTGGTCAACTCTGGAGGGAGACTTGCATTGGACATGAGTTTGGAAGTTAGCGATGGATAACTCACAAGGTTCCAGCCTGCATGAATGGCTATTGCAGTCGATGTGGGACTCTTCCCTGTTAAGGTTAAATAACCGTCTCCAGCAGAGGTTACATGTAGCCAGATGCTCATCGTATTATCAATCGTCTCGAGGTCATTAGTTTCCCGCCCGATTATATGCGTCTTCCAGTGGTCGCTGGTGTCCAGAGGGTTGTACCATTCCGCATAATCCCATATTACATTATCATCGTTAAGAACATGCTCGATATCCCCACTCGCCACAAGAGAATATGATATCAGGTTCCATCCTTTGTGAACAGGTATATCCTCATATACAAATTGGGTGGTGAAATTCCATGTGAAATCCAGTAGATTTGCAAACACATCCGCTGCTACGATTCTGCACTCGACAGTTTCATTGTTAGAGAAACCACCCTCATGGAAGTAAGATACATTATAGCCACCTTCAATCGGAGAGATGTAGCAATCAACCCTGTAGCCCTGAACATACATCTTAATGGAATTCACATCAACGCCAGATGGGTCTGTGACATGAACATATATTGTCGGCTTGCTGGTATAAGCATAGCCGCCAATAGCCGGATGCTCGTCGGAGTGATCAGGAGGAGAGCGATCCACGGTGAAAGTCCATGTATAATCGAGAGTATGGCCCTCTACATCGGAGGCAACAATCCTGCATGTTACATTTTCTCCATCTTTAAGGGCGATTTCCTGAGTATAAGACACATTATAGCCTCCGGAGATTTCTGTCAGTGTTTTATAAACCTTAAACCCATTTACATATAACTCAATACTATCTCTGTTAATCCCCATGTCATCTATAACATGAATTGATATAACGGGAGTTGCGTTGGACCGTCCGCCGCCAACGGGATACTCATTGGAATGCCTCGGAAGCTCTGCACGCTGCATAAGAGGGTAGTTATCCTTATTTCCTGTAATATTATATGGCACATCGCCTATACAATCTGCTCCGGGGTCATCCTGATTCGAGCCGCTGTAGATATCCGTTCCGTTGTAATCGCTCCAGTAGTTGCCGCCGTAGGGATAGGAGTTATTCCATGAATTATCTCTATTGTCAGATGCCTGAATCGTATTGTTAATAAAGTTATTGTAATAGATTGTTATATTTGAACAATCTTCTGTATAAAGCCCATGTTCATTACCTATAAGGTTGTTTCCAGCAGTTATAATGTTTTGAGACATGGTCTGATAAACCCCATAGTTGCAGTCCATGATGGTGTTGCGCAAAATTTTAACCGTTGAGATATTACTCTCCTCAAATAGTTTGAGGACAAAAGGAATATTCTCAGGGTGCCACCCCACAGAGCTGATAAACACTAGATCAGGTCTTCTTTCCCCATCGATAAATATGTCAAATGTGTATTCCTGCTCGGAACCCAAAGTCATAATCCAATATTCACCAGCACCAAGAGTTCCCGTAAAGCTACTATATCCATCCTCTGAAACTATAGTTCCGTTAAATGTATGCATTTCGGGACCGCTACAGATTGCGAGATGCCAGAGACCACTCTTCTCTGCCCATATAAAATAACCTAGGTCCGTGGTCGGTGTAAAGCTCGGTTTGCCAATTATTTTAGAATAAAATAGATGTGAACACAATATCCCGTGATTAGAGGAATTTTCTATGAAGTTATCTGAAACGATAGATTCCTTCATTGCGGGGCCCTCTATCTCTATCCCATCACCACAGTTGGTTATATTATTTGAATAAATTGTAATCTGAGCAGAGAGAGAATAAATACCGCCCCCATCTGATACAGAGATATCGTTGTGAGTTATATTAGATGTACTATTTTCTGCATAAATCCCCTCTATGAAGTCCACCTCCTCACCATCTATCGCACCATGCCTAGTTATCGTATTTCCTTTGATTCCGATGAGCTTTGAATCTACAAGAGTTATCGCCCTTGCCTTTTTCTCTGTCATTTTATTTCCAGTAAAATTCGATATTGTGTTGTTTATCACTGTGATGTTGGAGCATCTCACAAATGCCATCTTTCCTAGATTCGTAGGGGCAGATAGGTTGCCAAGAGAATAACCCTCGATAAAGGTCTTAAGATGTACGCCATACCTGTAGATAACTGGATCACCATTGACAGTATTTGTCTCAGATATGTTGTTATCGAAGGATTCGTTATCTATATAAAATCCAACAGAAGAAACGCTCGCCCGTATATCATTTGAAAATATTCTATTTTTCTCCGAACCCTGCAGATATACACCACAGTTTGCACCCCCCCTCATAGAGTTATTGAAAATTTCAGAGTTATTAACCATATTCAAGTAAAGGTTATAGCCATTTCCGTCTTCACCTCTCTTGCCCGGCCAACTGCCAGAACCGCCAAGACCCCCCAATCCGCCAATGATGTCAGAGATGTTATTATTTAAAAATTCAAACATATCAGAATCTGAGATATAGATTCTACCATCACCTCCATTACCGCCATTGCCTCCCCATGTGCCAGAGCCGCCTCTACCTCCATCTCCCCCAGAAATATTATGAAAATTATTGCCAGAGATTCTAAACCCAGATGATGAAAGAATATTAATCCCCCCCTCACCGCCATTGCCACCCTTTCCAGCCCATGTGCTGGATCTCCCAACACCTCCAGTTCCTCCTTTTACATCCCACACCGTGTTTTTAAAAAAGGATATATCGGATGATGATTGAATTTTTATCCCAGCAAATCCTCCAGCTCCGCCTATCTCGCTGGAAACTCCAGCAGAGATGTTATCAATGATGTTGTGAGCCAATATCACAGCAGATGACTTGTCAATGTGAAGCGCCTCAGACGAAGAAGTTCCAAGAATCTTGGAGATATGGTTGTAGGAAATAACAGAATATGTTACATTCCTTATGTAAAGGCCTCTTGCCACATTGTTAGTAACCTCGCTTCCCGTGAGATTGCTGATTGTGTTGTTTATTACTGTAAGATTGGAACAGCTCACAAATGCCATCTTCCCCAAATTCGTAGGCATCGAATTGTTTTCAAGGCTGTAGTTCTCAATGGTAGTTGGTACATGAACACCATACCTGTAAATCACAGGATCCCCATTAACCCTGTTTGTTTCAGAGATATTATTGTTAAGAGAATGGGCATCAATGTAGATGCCAACAGAGCCCGGAGTGATGTGCATATTGTTGGAAAAGAAGTTGTTTTCCTCTGAAGATTCAAGATAGATACTGTATCGAATGTTATCTACAGTATTGTTGATTATTTTAGAGCGACCAACAGAACTAAGATAAACACCAGCTCCCCTTCCATCTTCGCCATTTTCGCCCTCATTTGCAGTGCCACCCTCACCTCCATAGCAGTTGGAGATCCAATTGTTTTCTAAATAGAGTCTCGAGGAAGCCACTATGTACATCCCTGCACCTACGCCCCCGTTACCACCGGAGCCGTAATCAAAACCATCTGCCCCATTGGCTCCATAAATATCATGGATTAAACTGCCAGCAATGGAAAGATCGTGGGAGTTGTTTACATATATCCCGCTGCCCGAACCGCCGGCACCAGCGTAATATGTCTGTTTTCCTATACCACCAAATATATCATATATTGTATTATTGCTTAGACTCCCCTCTTCTGAGTCGATAAGATATATTCCAGCTCCAGTACCCCCATCCTCTCCTCTATACCCAACAACATCCTCTCCATTGAGGCCCGTATTATTTCTTATTATGTTCCCTCTTACGCTAAAATTAGAGGCCTCATACATGATGAGCCCAGACCTTTCAAATGTTGTATTGGAGATTACCGCACGATCTGAGGACACCCATATCCCATGCTCTCTGTAGTTGCCACTTATCGGAAGGCCAAAACCCTTTATAATACTGTTCTTCAGAACAAATGAGGAATTATGACGTATCCAGAAAAAGGAAGGATATGAGGAATTATATAGCACTGTATTTTCTATGCTCAAAGCGGCCCCATTATAGGAGACAAGCCCAAAATTCTCCTTATCAAAAGAGTTGATTTTAACATCGGAGCTAACCAAGTTCAGAGCCCCACCGTTAAAAATCAATATGTTTCCATTAACCGTTGCGGTAAGGTTTGCATGATTTTGAGCATTAATCACGGCCCAGTCGCCGTTCCATACCATTGAAGAGGGAGGGCTTTTCTGGCCTTTTTCATCGACTGCTACAATGGTATAATGCCATGTGTGCCAGTCATTTGCAGCATGAGGATCCGTGAAACTCGTCGCAAGAGGGTATGCGGCCATAGATGTGTTAAAGTAGTAATTGGAATAATCGAATGTTTCAGCTGGCGATTTGTAAATCAGATAATATGCCGTATCGAGGGACGGTGATGCCCTCCAATCTATAGACAAGGAGTCGTAGTCAATCCTCTTGCAGCTTGGCTTCTCAGGCCTCATCGGGGGCGTATCACCTCCATTGAAAACGACTGTTAAATCCTTATCTGTGCTCATGTTCACCTGAGTGCTTGTATGGGCGGTATCATCATAGACTGCTACATCGTGGGCTGTATAGTATCTTTTCCCCTCATCTGATACACTGTAATCTACGCAGAGTATCCACCTCACCTCTCCATTGGAATCCGTTTTTCCAGTGAATATGCGGTTCTCAAATATATCATTAACCCTTACATTCAGGCCAGAAATCGTATTGTTCTCCCCGTCTTTTACCAGCACACTCAGAAAATGCGCAGAGTAGTATACGGAGCCCCCCTCCCTCCTTATAGAGCTTATAGCGGTATGCACGAATGTGGCCTTAGATCTTTTCTTAAGATTTACATGCACAGTCCCATACAGGGTATTGTTCTCCAGCATTGCAGTGGAATTAATCAGATATACTCCCGTAGAAAGAGGGTTATAGAGGTACGCACTTACGCTGAAGCTGTTGTTTCTGGATATGAAGGACGAATACTTTGCATAGACACCCGCACTCAGGACCTCGTTAGCAAGTATCCTATTTTTAAAAAGAAAGGCACTGGAGTTCACAAGGACTATGGCTTTGAATCTCGGGATGTACTCGTCTGTATAGGAGAATCCTCCCTTAAAAGTTGGGGTTATCGTGAAGGTGTTGTTGTATATATAGGGCGAAGAATCCCTGCAATAAAGCATAACACCAAGAGGCGGTTCGAAGCCGAATCCAGTGCTGCTAACTATGTTCCAGTCCGGCCTTATGGTGTTGTTCATCAGTGTGCTACTATCTGAATAAAGATATACCCCCTTGGTTCGGTTTACAAAGGAGTTCTCCATCAGGAATGCCCCTTCTTTTTCCACAGTTATACGGTTCCTGTAGTACTTCGATTGTGATGTAAAGGTGATATCCGTTGCCCGGAGTGTCCCGTTTTTCCGGACAAGAATCCCGTTCTGCCCGGAATATAGCCCTGTCATGACGAAAGACACATTTTCCATACTCAGGTTTCCGCCATCCTCAACGATGATATTCCCATTGAGCAAAAAGCTTCTGTTCGTCCATTCTACGCTTTTGTTGATTATGATGTCTCCCCCCACTCCGAAACTGAAGGGGACGGAGTAATTCCTGCTATCTGCCATTACGGTAAGTTTCCCGAGGTAATAACCGATGGTAGCGTTTGATGGGACATCAAATACAAGTTTCAGGGTAGAGTTGGAGTGTGCCTCAATTCGAACAGACGAGGGGGTAGCCGTAACATAGTTCACAGGAAAATGCTCTATGTCCTTGAACTCTTCAGGGCCATAGCGACATTCCAAAGATGTGTTTATGCTCATCGGAAGGTTTCCGTTATTTTCCAGAAGGACACTTACCTCCTCGTGGGAAACATTTTTCAGCTCTATTAACTGAGGATTTATGCTGAGGTTGAAAAGTGCTGAGTCATAGGCATCTATTCTACCCAGCCCCTGGGTATAGGTATCGTACCCCAGATCTATGGCGGAGTTCATGAGGCATTTTTTCACATCCTTCTGCCTCCATTCTGGATGAAGCTGAAGAAGTAGAGCGGAGGTGCCTGAAACATGAGGACATGCCATGGATGTTCCAGACATATAATCATATCCACCTCTTACAGTTGAATATATGTTCACACCGGGAGCTACAATCTCCGGCTTCATATCCCCCAGATTGGAAGGGCCTCTTGAACTGAAAGAAGCTATATTATCGCTTTTATCCGTCGCACCCACAGCTATCACATCTGGATGGGCTGCCGGCCAAGAAACCGTGCTATATCCCGGACCATCGTTCCCGGCAGCGGCAACACATATCACCCCCACGGACATGGCATTCTCCAGCGCCTGAGAGAGGGGTGAGTCAGGATCTTTTTCATCCCCGCCCCAGCTCATGCTTATGACATCGCTTCCGTTCTCAACCGACGCCTCTATCGCCGCAATGCAATTGGAGGTCGAGCCATATCCTTCGGAGTTAAATGCTTTGTAGGCAAGAAATTGAACATCGGGAGCCACTCCCTTCAGAGTTCCGTTGGCCCCGATTATCCCTGCACAGTGTGTACCGTGATTGTGGTCGTCCATGGGGTCTGCATCGTTGTTCACGAAGTCATAGCCCCCTATTACCCGTGAATTAGGAAAGCCCGGTCCCCCGAGGTCAGGATGGTTGTAGTCGATTCCCGTATCGATTACGGAGACGACTATCCCTTTTCCGGTAACATTCCTTCCCTCTGAGTCGTGCAGTTGCCAGATCCTGTCCGCACCGATGAGAGGAACGCTTTTGGTAAGCATCAGGCTGTTTGTTGTATCGTTATAAACCCTCTTTACTCCTTGCATCCCCTCTATCTTTTTTATCTCATTCTTCGGAATCGATACGGCAAGGCCGTTGAATGTGAGGGTATAATCTCTTTTTATCCTACAGTTAGGGATCTCTCCCATGTCACGCTTCACCCTCTCATGGAGTGCTTTTATAGATTGTCGATAAGCAGTGATCCCGTCGCTTGCGACCTTTTCCGATAGCATGATCTTTGATAATGGTTCTCCCTGAAGTTCTACTATTACAGTCCGGACATCCTCCGTGTTATGAGAATAGGGGCCCGTAACAGCCGGAGTAGATGAGGTTGCTTCCCCTGAGAGAGCTGGCCCCTCCCCTGCTTTTAGCATTCCACCAACTGGGCCGGTAAGCATAAGGGCTACGATGATTACGCTGATCATGCCCCTTCGGATTTCCCGCTTCATTATACCACAAGGGAGTTAAGGGCAGAAGAGATATTTATTACTTTGCATTCCTTCCGCCGAGTATTCACACTTCTATTACATTTAAACATCTCCATCCAGACGGGCATCACCTTTTTAACCCATAACCCCATCTCCATCCATGCCCTACCGCCGAAAGAAGGACATGAGCGCCATGGACATCATGGCCATGAGCGACGAACTCAATGCAGAGCTGAGCGGAGCCTTCATATCAAAGATATTCCACAGGGAGAACGGCGATGTGCTCATAAGGTTCAATGCGAAGAACGGAAGGAGGGATATGCTGATACGGCCAGGAAAGTGGATTTACCTCACTGATAACCCGGGAGAGAACCCACCCACGGCCTCCTCATTCGCCATGAGGCTGAGAAAACTCATCGACAATGCGAGGGTGAAGGGGATAAGTCAGGTGGGCTTCGAGAGAATCGTGGACATACACCTGTTCAGGGGTGAGGATTATCACATCTACGCCGAGCTCTTCTCCACAGGAAATCTGGTGGTCTGCGATAGCGAGGGGATAATTCGCGCGGTTATGAAAATGGGAAGGTGGAAGGACAGGGTGCTGCGCCCCAATGAAACATACAGAGGCCCCCCTTCAAGAATAGGGAGCATAGATGTGGACGCAGAGACGGTGAAGGAGATAATGGCCTCGTCGTCTTCGGATGCGGTCAGAACGCTGATCACCAGATTCAACCTCGGCCCCACCTTCGGAGAAGAAATAGCCATCAGGGCAGGAATAGAAAAAGGGCTGGCCGCACAGGATATAACACCGGAGCAGTGCGAAAGGATCGCCGGAAGCATCGGAGACCTTATAAAAGAGATAAAAGGGGACAGGAGCCCGAATCTGGTGTTCGAGGACGGAGAGATGATAGATGCGTGCCCTGTGGAACTGCGCAGGTATGGAAACCTCGAAAAGGAGGAAACGGAAACTTTCTCCGCGGCCATCGAAAAATACGTGGCCGCCATGCCGGAAGAGGAGAAGAAAAATCCGGAAGTGGAACGCATCAAAAGGCAGATTGAAACACAGAAGGAAACTCTGGCCAGATACGAGAAAGAGGCGGAATTATACAAGGCGATGGCCGATTATATCTACGAGAACTACGCATCCTTCGATAAGCTCCTCTCCATCATACGGGAAAAATGGGAATCCCTCCCCCTTGCGGAATTCAGGAAGTGGCTGGCCGGAGAGGAGATGCTGGCGGACCTCAATCCGAAGGATAAGACGATAAAGGCAAAGATCAGGGATTACACATACACCCTGTACTTCACGGAGGATGTGAATTACAACACGAACATCCTCTACGAGAAGGCGAAGAAACTGCGGGAAAAGGCGAGAAGGGGGCAGGAGGCCATAGAAATCAGCGAGAAGAAACTGGCGGCCGCAATGAAGAAAGGAGAGGAGGAAAAACAGAGCGGCAGGCGGCAGAGGCGTGAGAAAAGGTTCTGGTTCGAGAAATACAGGTGGTTCATCACCAGCGAAGGATGTCTGGCCATGGGCGGAAAGGACGCCAGAAGCAACGAGGAAGTGGTTGCAAAGAGGCTGAGGCAGGGGGACCGCTATGTTCACGCGGACATCCACGGAGCCCCCAGCGTGGTGGTGAGAATGGAGGATGGGTGCGGCGAGCAGTCGCTAAAGGAAGCGGGCCAGTTCTCCCTCTGCATGTCCAAGGCATGGGGAGCGGACATCGGTTCGGGGGTCGCATACTGGGTTACGCCGGAGCAGGTGAGCAAGACGCCTCAGGCAGGGGAATTCCTCGCGAAAGGGGCATTTGTGATCAGGGGAAAGAGAAACTACTTCAAGGACCTGGAACTTAAGGTGGCCGTGGGGGAGATCGAGTACGAGGGCGTTCCGAAGCTTGTCTGCGCACCCGTGGAGAGCATAAAGGCCTTCACGGAAAGGTATGTGGTCATCACACCGGGGAAGAGAAGGAAGGAGGATATCGCAAGGGAAATCGCGAAACTGTTCGACTGGCCGGTAGATTCGGTGGTCAGCATACTCCCGCCGGGGCCGGGGGAAATAGTGGAGAAACACGGGTTTTAAGGAAAATACCAGCAGCCGAGAAAAGCGGAAAATTGCACAGTCGAGCCGGGGTTTTCGACCGTCAGGGAGAATTAGCGGCCCATTTATGGGCAGCGGTGTTCGACCGACAGGGAGAACTGACGGCTTGAGCACATCTGCATAAATGGAGAAAGATGCGCTCGATGTTGAAACCAGCGAAGCTGGTGAGACTCTAGCGCACCTGAAAAATTGGGTTGCGCTGCTGGCTCCCTTACGGGAGTCAATGAGCGCACTTGGATAAATTAAAAAGAAGTGCGCTCGAGCCGGGATGTTCGACTGGTAAGGAGAACAAACGGCTTGAGCACATCTGCATAAATTGGAGAAAGATGTGCTCGAGCCGGGATTCGAACCCGGGTCAGAGGCTCCGCAGGCCCCAAGGATATCCAAACTACCCCACTCGAGCAAGGGGATGATGGAAGGAAAACACGGATCTATAAATGCTTTTACGGAGGAGGGAGGCTTTGGCCCGGCTCATATCAGGACAACTCTTATAAACCCCCTGCATATTGGGGTGAAAAGTCAAGGTGATAGAATGACCGAGTTTAAGGTTGTTATCAATGATCCCAAGGCAGGAATGTCATATAACCGCACAGTCAGCGGGAATCAGGCCAACGCACTCATCGGTAAGAAGATAAAGGACGAGGTGGACGGTCTGATGGTCGGTCTTCAGGGCTTCAAGCTGGTGATCACCGGCGGAAGCGACAAGGACGGAACACCCATGCGGCCCGACCTGCCCGGCCCCAGAAGGAAGAAGATTCTGGTCTCGGAGGGCTTCGGCTTCCACCCGAAATACGGTGGCGAGAGGCGCAGAAAGACCTTCCGGGGAAACACCATAAGTCAGGACACCGTCCAGATAAACATGAAGATCATATCGTACGGCTCCGGTGATGTCAAAGAGCTTCTTTCCGGCGGAGAAGAGGAGAAGAAATGAAAGTAGATGTCCAGCCTGAGGTAAACATAGGCATGATAGGTCATGTCGACCACGGGAAAACAACCCTGACAGAGGCGCTCTCCGGCGAGTGGACCGACCGCCATTCGGAGGAGATACGGCGCGGGATATCCATCAGGCTGGGCTACGCAGACACGACATTCTACAAATGCCCCGAGTGCGGAACCTACGGCACCGACAAGAAGTGCAAGAAATGCGGGGCGAAGACAGAGATGCTCAGGGCGGTATCCTTCGTGGACGCCCCCGGGCACGAGACCCTTATGGCCACCATGCTCTCCGGTGCCTCCCTCATGGACGGAGCGCTCCTGCTCATAGCAGCCAACGAGAAGTGCCCGCAACCGCAGACCAAGGAGCACCTGATGGCGCTGAACATAGCCGGCGTTCGAAACATCGTGGTGGTGCAGAACAAAATAGACCTCGTCACGCAGGAAGAGGCCTATCAGAACTACCTCGAGATCAAGGAATTTTTGAAGGGGAGCGTTGCTGAAGATGCCCCGATAATACCGGTATCGGCCCACCACGACGCGAACATAAGCGTTCTCATAGAGACCATTGAAAAGACCATACCGACACCGGAGAGGGACAGGACAAAGCCTGCAAGGCTCTTCACTGCCCGTTCCTTCGACATAAACACACCGGGCAAGAGGCCGAAGGACCTGAAAGGAGGGGTCATAGGCGGTTCGCTGATACAGGGTGTCCTGAAGGTAGGGGATGAGATAGAGATCGCTCCCGGCGTGAAGGAGGTGGACGACTGGGCCCCTCTGCAAACCAAGGTTGTTTCTCTTCACGCAGGAGGCAAGTCAAGGAAGGAGATAGGGCCGGGCGGTCTGGCGGCTGTCGGAACCGAGCTTGACCCGCAGATAACCAAATCCGACTCGCTGAACGGCAGGGTCATCGGCATCCCGGGAACACTTCCTCCCGTGAGACATACCCTTACGATGGAAACGCACCTCCTCGATAGAGTGGTGGGAAGCCAGAAGGAGATAGAGGTGGAGGGGATAAAGACAGGAGAGCCGCTGATGATGAACATCGGGACCACCACCACCGTTGGAATCGTGAAGAGCGGGCGGGCGGAAAGTGCCGAGATGAAGCTCAAGCTCCCCATATGCGCCGAAGAAGGGCAGAGGGTCGCGATATCCAGAAGAATAGGCAACAAGTGGCGCCTGATCGGATACGGAATAATAACCGGCTGAGGGGAGAGAATGGCTAAGAGAAAGAGGAAGGAGGATGAAGAGGAAGAGACTGGCTCCTTCAAATTCCCGGAGTTCGACAGGAAGGAGTTCATTCTCAAGGAGATGGCGATGGCCAGAATCCTATTTGCCGTGACGGGGTTCGCTCTTGCAATGGGCATCATAGCGTTTTTTCTCACACTGGAGCTTAATAACGCCATAATAGGGCTCATGGTAGGAATAGCCGGCTTTTTCCCGCTGAAAAATATCGCGGAGAAGGCGGGAGATACCTCAAAACTGGAAAAGAAGGACTGGTTCGGCCACTACTCCATATACTTCCTCACATTTCTCGCAGTATGGGTGCTGCTCTTCAACTACCCGATAACGGATGTTTCGCACCCGGAGATCGGAGGCGTGGCAGTCTATGTCCAGAACCTGAACACCACGGACAACAGCACAACATGGGTTCCAGTGGCAGAGGGGAAGGAGATACCCGCAGGCAGCAACATCTCCATACGGGCCAATGTCACGGACAACGGGGAGCTCAGCACGGTAACGGCCATAATATCGAACAATGACGGCACGGTGAACATCACGCTGAACATGGTCAGAATGGAGAACACACACACATTCCAGTGCCAGCCGGACCTAACCGCAGGGCACTACACGTTCGTCATACACGCAGAGGACGCGGCCGGCAACGGATTCACCAGCGAAGCGCACGAACTCTCCCTCAGCTGAAACTAGAGCTCCCACGGAAATTTTCTTTGAAGATAAGAGGTGAGCAGGAGCGCTGCTTCTTCGTCAAGCACGGAGAAATCCGTCAGCCTATTGATCACCACCGGCGGCGGTATGTCCTTTCCCAATCCTGCGGAGAAACGCTCGTTGAGAAGCGAGACCGCGTCCGCATGCCGGCGCTCTATGTCGGCGAACCAGCGCCCGTTCTCAAGATATGGGCCGTTAATGCAGTTTCCACTCCATCGCTCCAGAAACTCAGAGGAATTGCCGACCCACGCGGGAGGTCCCTCGTGCTTCTTAACACGGGGCAGGGTCGCGCTCTCCAGCTCCAGCAGCACGGAAATGCCGGCATCGGTAACCCAATAGGCCGAGCCGTAAGGGACGAAGTCCTCCACTTCAAGGGCGCGAAGGGCGGAGCGAACGAACTTTTTGACCTGCGGTAGGAGTATGTCGTCTATGACATCAGGCCTCTCCGAGGATATAAGGATGATATCGGTGCCTCTGGAACGTGCCATATCCCTCAATTCCTCCGAAGGGAGCGGTTCCGGAGGGCGCGGGAAGAAGAATGCCATGTCCGGGCGTCTCATGAATTCCGAAGCGGCGTATATGAAGAGCCCGAGAGACTGGAGGGAGACCGCAGAGGCCACATTCCTGCCGGCGTCCACGGGGTCTATGAAAACAAACGGGGAGTCGAACCTCCGGCTCTTTTTCCCGTCAAGCGAGAGAGCGGTGCCTGCTCTCCAGCCAGAGGAAGCCTTCAGCACCGACTCGAAATCACCATACCTGATTATCAGGAGTTCACACAGATAACCGGAAAATCCCTCCGTGCCGGCATCGGCGCCGTATACGCCTGCGCCCTTCATGAATCTCTTCAGAAGCCGAACCTCGTCCCTCTGTGATTCCTCCAGATTCTCCATCACGAACCTCGTGTGAAGCGGGGTGCGGTCCACCGAGCTTATTATCCTTCGCTCGTCGGTTATCTCTATCTTATACGCAGGGACCAGATCCACCTCGAAGCCGTTGAGATACCCATGTACATACGGATGCTCCGCATACCGTTCCTCCCATTCCGGAAGGATTTTCTTCCCGGTCCTCAGACCCCACTCCTCCATCTCCTCCTTCGGGACTCCGGGGTCGAAGAGCATGAACACATCGATGTCGGGTTCCCCCGCCCATGTCCCCTTGGCAACGGAGCCGACCAGGACCGGCTCCACCTTCACACCTGTGGCACTGGCCTCCTCTTCAACGGCAGCGATGATACCCTCCACCGTAGAATGTAGCCTGCTTTCAACCTCCGGCGGCAGAGCAAGCCTGCTGAGAACCTGCGAATAAATCTCCTTTCTCTTCTCGATCTCGTCCACGACCCACAATGTACGGAGAAGTTTAAAGGTTTTCTACCTCCTCATAACACCGAGTTCGGACAGTTTCTCCGGCAGATATGTGTCCGTTACGAAGTCAAGGCCGTACTTGGCCAGCGCCTGTTGTTCCGCCTTCTTGTTTATCTCCAGCATCAGCTCGATCTCGTTCTTCCAGAACTGCCCCTTGAAGCGTGGGTCCGTGAGTTCCGACCTGAGCGCCGCAACATCCTGCTTGGAGAGTTTATCGGTGGGCAGGTCGTAGTTCAGTATGTCGCTGGCGGTTATCCCGATGTACTCCGCCGTGGGGGTTGCCAGATACTCCGAGAGGTGAGCGGTCTTTATGGCTCCGTAGGCCACAGATGCGAATATACGGAAAGACCACGGGTCGCCGTCGGTGAAGATTATCACGGGAAGGCCCAGTTCCTCGTTCGCCCTCTTGAGGAAACGGCGCGTGCTCCTGGCCGGCTGCCCTTTGAGATGAACAAGCAGGGCCCTGTACCTCTCGTCGAACCCGTTCTCCACCAGCCTGTCAAACATACCGCCGGTCTCTATGGCCACGATGAAATCCACATCGTGTTCTATGAACCGTATCTTATCCTTCTCCACATTGAACGGTATGCCATAGCCGGAATCCCCCACATCGTCACGGCAGTTGATCCTCTTCTTCATCCCCTTCCTGTTGGTCTCCTCTATGGTTATGTTCCCCATTATGCGGGCCCCGTCCTCCTCGGGCCGGAGCTTGAAGTCCTCCCTCATGCAGCCGGTCACTATCTCCAGGTCCTCGGCCAGCTTATTGGATTCGTCCTGGCTGTGGAACTTGGCCGCATTCCACCCCTCAGAGATGTAGTACATCTCCCTCAGCGTCGAGGATTTCTTCTTCTTTATCATCTCCTGAATGAACTCCAGCATGTACATGGTCCTCAGAAGCATGTAGGCACCCTTCAGCTTCTTGGCGCTCCGCACCCCCATCTGCTTCCCGTAGGTCCAGACGCTGGCCCTCCTGTTGAACTTTATATTGTTCTTGGTCCTCAGGGGGATGTCCATCTTCGGTATCTTCCCCTTCTCGATCTGCTGATAGATGCTCTCGGCAATGTCATAAAGCTCGTCCACGGCCTTCTGATGCCTGTCCTCCTGAGTTCCCGGGCGTTCAGTCATACTCACCAACCTCCGAATCGTCTATAAGGTCCTCCATTTCGTCCACATCCGGCTCGTTATCCTCTTCCACCTCCTCATCCACCTTCATCTTCGCCACATTCCAGTCGCCCGGCAACGGCTCCGCTCCTATGACCATCACGGGGGGAAGGCCGCTGACATAGAACTCGTTCTCGTCCATATCCCCTTTTTCAAGGCCGATTATCTCGAAATTTATCTCAATGGCCTCGGTGGACGGAATCCTCTTGAGGTCCCATCGTATCTTCTGGCCGCTGCTCTCGGTGGGCGGGTGGCTGAAATTCATGGGAAATCCCTTTTCCGGCAGGAGGTAGTGAAGGCTGAACTTCTTGCCGGTGGGGGTGTAGTTGTGTATCTTTATGGAAACGCGGTATCTGTCCTTCCTGAAGGTCAGCTCGTCGTCTATCCAGACCACATTCATTATCTGGGTTATGGTCCCCCGGAGGTCAGGAACCGGCCTGTCGATTATGGCAGCGGACTTCTCGGCTATCTGCGGCAGGATCTCCTGCACAATCTGGAACTTCACCCTGTTCTTCTCCTTCTTCTCCTTTCTGCTCAGGTGGGTCTTCAACTTTCTGGCACACGCCTTCAGCGCCAGCTCGATCTCCTCCTGAACCTCCGGTATCGACGCAATCGCCTCCTTGGACTCGGAAGTGAATGGTATCTGGGTGGAGGCCACATGGATGAGGATTATCGCCGGGCCGTAGGGGATTCCCTTTCCGCCCCGCTGTTCAAGGCCGTACCTCCGCCAGTCTATGCTCTCGACCGCCTTTGTGGTGACACAGGCACCCTGCTGGTAGAGGAGGGGCACGCGATTCGCGAAGCGGTATATGGAAACGGGCCGGTCCTTCGGAATCTCTCCGCCGTAAACGATGCCCACCTCCACCTGAAACGGATGGCCGCCGTAGACCTTCGGCTCCCTTGTTACAGGAGGGGCGTAGAACTCCGGCTTCATGTCACCCAGAATGTTCTTCAATCCCTTCCTTATGAGAGAGGGGCCGATTGGAGAAAGACAATCGGTGGGAGGGGCCATTATCTTCACCTTGTCGAGGCTTTTGAGGAGATTTCTCGCATCCTGAAGCGTGAGCTTCTTCGGGTTCATGTCCGGGCTTATGCCTGCGGCTTCGCAGATCTCCTTGGCGACCCTGTAGCTGACCCTTGAGAACTCAGTGTGGAGGAAGGAGAGCATCTTCTTGTTCTTGGTGGCCTTGGCCATGTTCAGGAACTTTCCCACCTCTATCCCCTTCGGATGGGGTTTTATCTCCACCGTTGGCGCGGGCATCTCCGTGGTGGCCCTGTCGAATGTGTATTTGACGCCGTCCGGCCCCTTATAAATTATCCTCGCATGGGGGTTCACCAGAGCGGTCCCTTTCAGATACTCGAACACGGACTGCCTCCCTGCCACATATCTCGCCTTCATATCCACCTCTATGGATGTGCCGTGCTCCCTGTCCCATATGAAAAAGTCCTCCTTCTGTATCACCGGCCTGTTGGTCTTGGTGTCCAGCATCAGCTGCATGGTAAGGGCCGCGTCCATCTCCGCTGTCTTCGTCTTTATCTTCGCGGGGTGGCCCGTGGTGAGCTGCGCATACATGACAACGGCGGAAATTCCTATGCCCTGCTGCCCTCTGGACTGCCTTATTGAATGGAAGCGGGAGCCGTAGAGGAGGCGGCCGAAGACATTGGGGACCTGACGCCGAACGATGCCCGGTCCGTTATCCTCCACCACGACCCTGTATTCATCCTTCTGAATCTTCTTTATGGAAACCGTGATATCGGGGAGTATTCCGGCCTCTTCGCAGGCATCCAGCGAATTGTCCACCGCCTCCTTCACCGCCGTGAGCAGCGACTTCGTGAGAGTGTCGAATCCGAGTATCTGCCTGTTCCTTTCGAAAAACTCCGCTACCGATATTGCCTTCTGATTCTTTGCCATTCTCTCTGCAACCGATGACATCTGCAAGCACATCCCGGGAAGCGCATCCCGAATGGAGAATGGAGCGCGGGTTAATAAGGCTTATGATTGGCGGCACCGGAGGAGAAAACGCGCCCCCCGGAGGCCATGGATATAATCCTCCTCAGAGAAAGCACATTGTGCTTCCTGTATGTCCCGAGAAAGCGTCGAGCCGTCACCTTATCGAGCCCGCTCGCCCGAAGGGCCCTGTAAAACCTTCTGGAGCGATAATAGGAGCGGAGCTTCAGAGAGAAAAAAAGAAAAAGGAGGCGGAGCAGAAGCACGGCTATAAGCAGAAACGATAGGATTACTCTGGCCGCTTTTCCGCCCCTCGACTTCCTCATTCTTCCTCACTTTCCATCGTTTCGGTCGGTTCATCCGTTCCGTCCACATCAATCTCGACATTGTCCCCGTTCCTAACAATTCTGACCTTCTTGCCGGAACCGGACATGCCGGGCCCGAAGTTGAGTCCCCCTTCCTTCTCTATTATTTTGCTTATGAGGGAGGGCAGATCACGGCTATCCATGAACTTCTCCGTGAGCCTGTAGGCCTGCTCCGGATCCATCCCTGCGTCCGTCAGCTGCTTATAGAAGGAAGCAACCGAGCGGCCGTACTCGTCCGGGTCCTGATTGTTGTAGACCGCATCCACAATCTCCTTTATCAGTTTGGGCACCTTCTCGGAGACCACTTCCAGAACCTCTCTCAGTTCCTGTATGTCGTCTTCGTCGTCCGTTTCCGATCCGTATTCTTTTTTTTCTTCTGTCATTCAATCACCTCTGTTATCTCAATCCTCGTCACCCTTTATATCGATTCCGAGCACTTTTAACCACTTTCTGACCACCTCGTCGGAAAGAGAGTATCTCTTGTCCCTAGAGCCCTCGTCCACCTCCAGAACGCCCATTTCCTCCAGCTCCGCCAGCTTCTTCGCGACTATTCGTCGGGAGGCCTTCCCCCTCCTCTTCCTGAGTTCCTCGGTTATCCGGGAGATGTTCCCCTCTTTTATGGAGAAAAGGACCGAGATTATCTCCCTCGAAATCGGGTCCCTGACCTGCGGAAGGACTATCTCCGGGCCAACGGAGCCGTTGGACATGTAGGAATCGAGAATCCTCATGTAAGGAGCGATGGAAGATGCTGCGGACTGAATCTGACGGGTTCCCGGGTTATTCAGGAGGGCCGCCGCCAGCCGCTTCATGAGCGTCTCCATCTCGGCTATCCTCTGCGACAGTTCCGCAATCTGCTCTTCCAGCTCTTTATCTCCCATTGGGGTAGGATTGTAACCCACAATATAAAAGGATATTGCTCATTAGTGAACAGAAGACGGACCCGGGTGAATCACTCCGCCGTCCAGACGAACGGTGAATGCCGATAACCAGTCCCAAAACTATATATAGGCCCGCTCCAATCCCTGATTGAGATGGGTAGCGCGTAAGTCCAGATCTCAAGGCACGTAACCATAAGGGCTGTGCTCCGAAATTAAAATCCGATCTGGCCGCGCGTCAGGACTCTTGCCTGCCC
>Ga0190313_1000405_pt1 | contig 25986 bp, 27 predicted proteins | sample 4870071011_MG_FD_169989 | JGI IMG/M metagenome (GOLD analysis project Ga0190313, IMG submission 169989) | Hydrothermal vent sediment bacterial communities from Southern Trench, Guaymas Basin, Mexico - 4870-07-10-11_MG | ecosystem: Environmental > Aquatic > Marine > Hydrothermal vents > Sediment ... | reverse complement strand
GGACCATATCCCACCTGGTATTCCGAAGGAACGTAACCCTTTTCCTCCCTGCCGCACGAACGACACCTGCCTTTGTAAAGATGAAAATGTGACACTTCCAGGGGAATTACGGGAAGCTCAATATGTTGATGTGTATAATAACGTTGAATATCTTCAAACTCACAACAACCACACTTGCACTGTTCCGGATAAATATGATGCTCTTCGGTGGGCTCCAATAACTGCTGCTTTGCTCCAGGATGACCTTTCTTCCTCTTCGGCTTCTTTTCCTCCTCCTTGCTTTTGCTCGCCCTTCGCTTACGATAAGGACCATCCGACGAGGGAGGCTGGTCTGAGTTAGAAGAATCGCGGTTTAAAAGTTCTTCAATCCGTCTTTCAAGCTTCTCAACACGTTCCGAAAGTTTGGCTATCGTCTTTTCATGTTTAACGATCGTCTCTTCACGTTCAATGGTAAAATGCCGAACCGCTATGGGAGTTGCCTCCCAGTCTTCCTTCGAGAAAGGTAATCCCATGGCTTCTGCGCTTGATGAAATATCAACGGTGGGTGCTTTCTTTCGTCTCAACAATTTTCTCCTCTAAGACTACTCCCACCTATCACAAAGCTTGCTCATTGTATACAAAAATCTGCAATGCCACTATCGTTACACTGTGATCTCTTAGCCAGAAATGATAAAGGATGCCGTTGGATGGAGCGAATTCTGTCCCTGCGCCATACTTGTAAACTCCAATGCAAGTCCACCACCTTCAATGTCCTTGTGGATGCGTTCTCTGCTTATTTCAAGGGACAAAAACCTGATCTTGAATGGTTAACCGAAGAAGCTGGTAATGCATAATACCCCTGTGATCGCTTACGATGGGTTGATGGTTGCACTGAGGGAAATTGGTTTTTTTACCAGGGCATAAATATTTTACCAGCCTATGCTCTCCTTATTCCGGTGAGTTCGGCCAAAGGTCATTGTTGCTCTGACCCCTGAGCAGGCTCAAGAAGTGCTCCGTATTGAACTGGACAATGATGCCGAAGGTGCGCTTAAATTTTTAAGGAAGATTCTATCAAAGCGCGTTAAAGAAGCGCTGCAAACCAGGTGAATGCCAGTTTTTGAGGCTGGGTACAGCCCTTCGAAGTCTCAATTTTTTTCAGCAAGTTGAGGCATTTCACATATCTTCTGCTACTATTCGCCTGACCCTGATAGGCCGTTTGGTAAGCGAGCCTTTCATTTTGCCGGCCAGCAGGGATTTCAGGCTGGATTTGGCCAGCTTTGCATCATCTTCAGATGTGTAGTAAGCTCGGAGCCCTTTTATTTCCGGGTACACCTTGTCCACCCGTTCCCAATGATTGGGACCTAACTTTGCTTCGACTACATAAAAGCTACTTTCTTTTTCAACCGCCACGAGGCAAAATTTGTTTCCCAGACGGCGTTCTAATTCTTTGATTGCTTCAAGATCTTCGTCACTAACACTCGCTATGCGGACAGAACATGGGACGAATTCGTCGTTATTCATGGCAAACTTGCAATCTTAACTCTGGTGATTTGCTTCTTCTTTCAATATCTTCCAGCACTCGTCATTGTCAACAACCCTAAGCAGCGGAAAAAGAGGAGTCTTGGCGTAGGCTGTCAGTACGGCCTGATGTGCTTCATGGGCATGAGCGGCACAGCATTCGTGCATGAGTATGGCGTGAAAATCATGGCTTATGGCGTCGAGAAGGGTTGTGAGAACACAAACGTGGGTTGCTATACCGGAGACAAATACCGTATCCACCCCTAGGGTGCGTAAAGTTTGATCCAGATCGGTTTTGAAGAATGCGCTGAATCTGCGCTTCCATACCACGTGATCTTCGGGCTTTCGATGTAACTCATCTACTGGTTCTGAACCCTTTGTGCCCCTAAGGCTATGGGGTTTCATGCTACCCCTGAACAGAAAGTCTTCTTTGAGAAAGCTGTCACAAGCAAACACTACAGGCCAATTTTTATCGTGGAAAAAGTCGATAAATTCGTTAAGAGCGGGTAGGAATTCCTTGCTTTTTTTGACAATGTACGAGTCTGGCATTTTATCGAAGGTGTCTTTGAGTAAATCCACAATAATCAACGCCGGTTTCATGGAAAACTCCTTCTTGCTTCCAAGGCAAGCCTGATTGTAACAGGGTCTATATACTTTAAGTCGCCACCCATGGGAATGCCCACGCCAATGCGTGTAACGGTAACCGGAAATTCTTTCAAGACTTCCACAAGATAGTGGGCAGTAGCTTCCCCCTGCTGGGTCGGATTTGTAGCTATAATGATTTCCTTCACCCTGTCCCTTTTTATGCGGTCTAGCAGTTGTGGAATAGTTAGATCTTCCGGGGAGATGTTGTTAATGGGATCGAGTGCCCCGCCGAGGACGTGATAGCGGCCTTTGAAAAAATCAGCCTGTTCAATGGACAATAAATCGGATGTTGTTTCTACAACACAGATTTGCTGGGGATCACGGGCAGGATCGGAGCACACTGGACATAAGTCGTCGTCAGACAGGTGAAAACAATCCCTGCAGCGCCTTATAGATTGCTTCATCTTTAGCAAAGCATCGCAGAATTCCTTGACTCTTTCCTGCGGCGAATCCAGGAGATACATGGCTATACGGGTAGCACTTTTTTCGCCCAGTCCTGGAAGACTTTGCAAAGCAGAAATGGCATTTTTGAGACTCTTAGGTAGTGCTTTCATTGGTTTGCAATCATGAAGTAAGTCCGGGTATTTTTAGTCCTGGAATGTTGAACTCACCGGCCAGTTTTGTCACTTCTTCGGCGACCATTTCTTGAGCCCTTCGTAGAGCTTCATTGGCCGCAGCAAGTATCAGATCTTCAAGCATTTCTACTTCTTCGGGATTTACTACTTGGGGGTCTATCTTTATGTTTACTAGTTCTTTTTTGCCGTTCGCCGTTACGGTAACCATGCCACCGCCCGCTGATACCTCGACCGTCTTTGATTCAAGCTCCTCTTCTAAGCGGGTCATTTTGTTTTGAAAATCCTTTATCTGGCCCATTAAGTTTAAACCTTTGAACATTCTCTTGGCCTCCCTCTGCTATTTTTCCTCTGTTTCCGCTGGCGATTCAGAGCCGTCGGCAATTACGCTATTTTTCAGGACTTTTTTAACGGGTCGAATATCTACCACACGAGCGCCGAGTATTTCCAGTACATCTTTCACAACGGGATTGTTCATAACGGTCTGCTTCAATTCCGCCTTGACATTGTTATAGGTAGCGTCCTGAGCTTCGGAAGCAGGGCCGTTACTTTTTTTCTTTTTACCATTTTCGTCTATATCTAAACTCAGATCCTGAATTCCAAAAAATTGCCGGATGAAGTCCAGAAGTTTTTTTTGCTTTTCTTCTTGTTGAAGCAAGCTGGTGTAAACAGAAAGCACGGTGAGCTTCCATCGTTTTTCGTTTAGCACCTCGATTGTGCTTTCGTTCAATGCGGTTCCCAGTATTGGGTCCTGGGTGTCGATCCACCCAACAAAATGTTTCCAACTTTTCGCAGGATCCAATGGGTCTATAGAAGGTAATTTCAGTTCGCTATGCGGGATTTCCTCACGCCCCTTTGGTTTTTGAATGGTCAAATGAGGGGTACCTCGTTCCGATATGGCATCGATACTTTGCGTCACGGTAACGGACTTCCCGTCTTTTAATGCTCGAACTATCTGAGGGATTGCGATCAGACGAGGTACACTGGCCATTTTCAGCAGGGTTGCTTCAACCACGAAACGCGGTTCCGATGAGCGCCTGGCCTGTTCTGTCGCCCTTAACAATAACTCGTAATAGATCTGCAACTGGTCAACGTCTATTTCTTCAATCAACGACCCAAGGCGTGATGCAATAGTTCTTTTTTGGTCAGGTGGTAATTTATTCCGAGACAGCTTTAAGAGCAGCAACTCGTGGAAAATTTCCAGCAGCCTGGCACAAAATCTGGATCCATCAATTCCCCGTTCATAAACCTTCTGGGCGATTTCAACACAGCGAGGATGATCGGAAGACAAAATTGCCTCAGCAGCTTCCAAGAGCGTTGTCTGGTCCACAATGCCCAGCAGGTTTAAAAGTTCCTCGTCGGCGATATCTTCTCCCTGAAAAGCTACAACCTGTTCCAGCAATGTTTCCGCATCGCGTAAACTTCCATCTGCTTCTGAAGCCAGAGCTTCTATTACGTTATCGGGCACATTGAAGTTTTCGGCTTTGCATATACGTTTTAGATGATCTGCAATTACGTTTGTTGCAATACGTCGAAATTCAAAACGCTGACATCGGCTAAGCACCGTCGGTAGAACCTTGTGAATTTCGGTGGTAGCGAAGATGAAATGGACGTGAGGCGGTGGTTCTTCCAAGGTTTTGAGCAAGGCGTTAAAAGCTTCGGTTGTGAGCATGTGAACTTCATCGATTATGAAAATTCTGGAACGACCTTTAATAGGGCGGTAGGTAATACTTTCCTGGAGGTTTCTTACGTTTTCTATTCCCCGGTTTGACGCGCCGTCAATTTCAACAACGTCGGGAAATCTACCGGATGTTATGGCCTGGCAGTTTGAACACTCGTTACACGGTTCTGGTGTAATCCCCTTTTCGCAATTTATAGCTTTTGCAAGAACGCGGGCGACTGATGTTTTGCCAACGCCACGTGGGCCAGAAAAGAGATAAGCGTGAGAGAGGCGGCCGGTCCTGATTGCGTTTTGCAAAACCCGTGTGACGTGTTCCTGACCAACGACATCGCCGAAAGTTTGAGGTCTCCATTTGCGAGCCAGTACGAGATACGACATTCCTCACCAAATGAAAGTGGCGGAGAGAGAGGGATTCGAACCCTCGGTACGCCTTGTGGGCGTACACACGATTTCCAGTCGTGCCCCTTCGACCGCTCGGGCATCTCTCCGCGTCGTTAGAGGTCTTTTTTGTACTGGCGGAGAGGGTGGGATTCGAACCCACGTGCCCGGCTCTTCACCGGACAAGTCGATTTCGAGTCGACCCCGTTACGACCACTTCGGTACCTCTCCGCTTTCCCTGGAAGAATGCTCGCACCATTTCGCTTGCCTTTTCCGCGAGCACTCCACCTTTGACCTCTACATAATGATTAAAATACAGGGGTTTTGTCAAGTCAATGGCAGAACTAAAAGCACCCGCCTTTGGATCATTGGCGCCATATACCAGGCGCTTAATTCTGGCATGGATCACAGCGCCATAGCACATAACACAGGGTTCAAGGGTTACATACAAGCTGCATCCAGTTAGCCTATAGTTACCAACTCTTCGAGCCGCTTTGCGGATAGCCACAATTTCAGCATGAGCTGTAGGATCGCAGGATGATATAGGTTCATTATGAGCAAGGGCGAGAATTTTTCCTTTTTCGTCAACAACAACCGCTCCGACTGGCACTTCACCGGCCCGCTCGGCCTGTAGCGCCATTTTCAGAGCAAGTTTCATCATGGCTTCGTCTTGAACTGAGTTCTTTTCTTTCACGATGCCTCTGGTTTATCGTCTTCTAGAAAAAGCTGGATTATTTCCCTTGCAGTGAGGCTTAAAATTTTGCCATTCCAGTAAAAATGCATGGTGTTGCTAAAAACCGGTTGTTGAATTATGTCGTGCAATTTTCTACGATAATCAACTCGTTTAGGTTGTTCAAGAAATAACACAGTGAGTGATGAGTAACAGCACACTTCAGTTTTTGTTTGATTTATATATGCAGGCATTACTTCGGTAGCTCTTTGCAAGGTGTCCGGATGTTTTTCAGCAACCCTCGCTAATCCCCACAGTGCTGCTTCCACAAGATTTTCATTGTCCAGCATATTTCCTTTTGGATCAACAAAGGAAAGCAGGATGTGCGAGTATTCCCTGGCCAAGGGTTTACTATTTCTAAGGGCTTCCCCCATAGCCTCAGGACAACCCCACCCTATGCCTCCTGATTCGTCGTTTAACTGCCACATGAACCTCCGAATAACTACCCTGGCTGCTTCCATGTCCGTTTGAGATAGCCTGGCAACGGCAATACCTAGAGCACTAATAGCATGCCATCTTTCCGATAAGTTTGTGGAGCAAAGAAAAGAAAAAAGCGGTGATATTATCGTTTGAGGATTGACCAAAAAGTCTGACCAGTCCTTTTCTTCAAATTGTTCTCGCCCGAGCAGTTTCTTCAGAACCTTTTTCGTGTTTCGATATCCAGATGTAGATAAACACTTCAAGATTATGCGCTCTCCGTGGTATTATCATAATTCCAATGGATGCAGTCCGAAGGGCAACACGTTATTGCTTCATTAATAGCTTCTTCGGAATACGATTCTCTTTCGATTACGTCAATGTAGTCATCATTCATCAAAATGAATACATCAGGGCAGATTTCCACACAGACTTTACACATTTTGCAGCTCGATAGATCAATTTCCGGCTTTCTAAACACCATACGATTATCACCTGCGGTTAAGCAAATAATAGGCAAACATAAGCGATCACAGGTCCCCCGCCTATCCTGTGATCGGCTACCATTCTTCGGAGCTATTGCTTCTTCAGATTACCAAGAGTTACCATAAGCTGCCTCAGATGTTCCTGCTCTTCTTTTATTAGAAGATCCACCAGTTCCTTTCCCTTAGGACTTTCGGTGTGATCTTTCATTGTTAGGAAAAATATTATCGAATCTTTTTCAAACTGGATGGCCAGTTTTAGAGCTTCTTCGGTGGATTTTATCGAACAGACCTTATCGGATACACCTTCAGATTCACGAAATACGTGTTCGTTTGCCATCATCTTCAAATACATTGTAACTTCATTGTCCGGATCATACACACCGCCGCCCTTCACATCCTGGGGAATCTGGCTTTTCAGTTCTTGAAATCGCTTACGATGCTTGAGTTCCTCTTCTGCCAATTCCTGAAAAAGTCTTTTGACATTTTCGTCCCCAACGCAAGCCTTAGCTTTTTCGTAAAACTTATGTCCGTTTTCTTCTATGGTTACGGCCATATCGAAGATCTCTTCTGCATTAAATCCAAACAACATTTTGACACTCCTGGCTTTCTGTTATTCTTTTTCAAAATCACTTTTGCCAGCCCCACACACTGGACAAGTCCAATCATTAGGCAGCTTCTCAAAAGGCGTGCCTGCTGGGACACCACCTTCAGGGTCGCCATTTGCCGGGTCGTAAATGTATCCACAAATAGTGCAAACATATCTATCCATCTTTTTCCTTCCCTTTTTGGCTTTCGCTTTCTTAAAGTCACTTTATCTTTGAGCTGTTTTTAATAATAAGAATTTTTTTCAAATGTGCAAGTAAGTAACTGGTCATTGTTTTTTTCTTGTTCTATAGTAGCGGTAGCAATGCAGGATTTGGTCTGGCGAGGGGAGAGAAAACAACATGATTGCTGGGGGTTCACGGTGGTCTCTGTGCTTGGTGTGTGCGTTAGTGCTATTGTTGGGGATACGGCTTCATGGGGTAATTGGGGCTGAGTGTCTAAAACTGGAAGAATTTGTTGAGCCGAGATTTAGTACAGCTCGAAACATCGTCGTTTTTTCCGAAAATTCATGGACAGCGTATTTCCACAGTCATCTAGCCGATGATTTGCCACGGAATCTGGATGTTCAAGAGGCTGTTAAAAGAATCTATGAGAGCCGGAAATTCCAATTGTTTTTTGTGGACGGTAATTTTTCTGTGAAGCCTTCTGCCAGAATCATGATTGATGTGGTTTCGCGTATGCAAAATTTAGAAGGCAAAGTTTTCCCCGGGCTTGATCAAGTAAAAAGTGGAATTGTCACGGTTAAAATAAAGGTTTACTTATTTCCATCCTCATAGGGGGTTTCTTTAGGGTGGAGCATCTTTTTGTTGCCATTATTGTCTAAGCCGAGTTAATTTTATGTTGTTATTATTCTGCCATAGACTGAGAACGATTGACGAAATGATTGACATTGATACAACCTGCGACTCTTTTTTCTTGATTGTGATCATCTTTGCCCTGTCTATATTCTCTTGGTTCCTCCGGTTGGTAATGTGCAATGTTCTGGAGTTAGGCAGAAATATACGTACAAAGCTCAGGGGGTGACGGAAAAATAAGTTTAGGACACCTTAATCTCTTTTCGCAAAAACATGCATGTTAATTCATTACGTACGAATAAGAATAACGCCTATTTTTCAGGCAAAGCCAGAAGGGAGGTGTATTATGTGTAATACAATGGGTAAACGTTTAATTGTGATTGCTGTGTTGATGACCTTCTTGGTGATAGTACCTGGAACGAAGGCTGAAACGCTAGAACTATGGGGGATGCAAATCAAGGGATGGGCACCTGGGGCAAATGCGCAATGGAAGGGAAACGAGATTACTCTTATCAAGCCGGCTGTAATAGTGAGGATAGAAGGAAACGCAAGAGATTATTGTATCCAGGATATAAACACGGGTCGTCAATTTTGCGGTGGTGTGCACAAAAATTTAAGGGGGTTGCTTTTACCGCCAGGCACCTACAGGGTTTTTCCAGGGCTCAAGGAGGACCAATCTTCAGCTTCTGTTAGTTTATATCTCTCATATAAGGGATCGGCTCCTGCTCCACCACCTGGCTTTAAAAATGCGAGAAAATTGACCCTTGTGCCGTGCGCCTTTGCCCGCCATAAATGCTACGGAAGAGGGGGCAATCTTACCTTCCGGCAAGGACGCCTGGAGGTAGATTCCCTTGGGCGAGTACGGGTAGTACTGAAGAGAGTGAAGGGGAAAACAGCAATGGAGACTCATCCACCTTATCGTCTTCAGGTGTTTTATCTAGGAACAACACCATCAGTAGCGGTTGGCGATCCTTTCTATACGGACAACCAGGGAAATTTCGACGGGGTTGTTGGAAGAATTCCTGCTCCCGGAGATGGACCTTTCGTAGTCAATTCCAGTGGGATAGACGGAAATTGTAGGACTTTCAACACGGGTGCCCGTCAGCAGTTCATAACCAATCCATTCAAATTCAAGCAGCGATCCACTTCCAGCATGCCAGTTATGGGCCCAATGGAGTGGGACACAGACAGAATGGGTTTGGATTACTCCAACTTCGATTTACCAGAAGCAGATCCCGCTCTGTGCCGAGATGCCTGTGCAAGGGATTCTAAGTGTAAGGCTTGGACCTATGTAAAGCCCAACACCATCCAGGGACCCAGACCGCGATGCTGGCTTAAATACGCTGTTCCCAGGCCAAGTCACAACACTTGTTGCGTTTCAGGGGTGAAACATTAGAACACACCACAGATAACATCGTCTAGTCCGAGCCATACTGGGAATGCTTGAACGCCTACCGTACGAAAATTTCACGTAGGGGCACGCTATGGTGTGCCTCTACATAGAGAATGGCATCTAATACTAATGCTGTTTCTAAACTACCTTTTGGGACATTCTTGCACGCCCTTACTATAATGGGAAAGCGGCCAAACAAACTTGCCAGCCCCACACACTGGACAAATCCAATCATTAGGCAGTTTTTCAAAAGGCGTACCTGTTTGGCTTTCGCTTTCTTAAAGTCACTTTATCTTTGAGCTGTTTTTAATAATAAGAATTTTTTTCAAATGTGCAAGTAAGTAACTGGTCATTGTTTTTTTCTTGTTCTATAGTAGCAGTAGCAATGCAGGATTTGGTCTGGCGAGGGGAGAGAAAACAACATGATTGCTGGGGGTTCACGGTGGTCTCTGTGCTTGGTGTGTGCGTTAGTGCTATTGTTGGGGATACGGCTTCATGGGGTAATTGGGGCTGAGTGTCTAAAACTGGAAGAATTTGTTGAGCCGAGATTTAGTGCAGCTCGAAACATCGTCGCTTTTTTCGAAAATTCGTGGACAGCGTATTTCCGTAGTCATCTAGCCGATGATTTGCCGCGGAATCTGGATGTTCAAGAGGCTGTTAAAAGAATCTATGAGAGCCGGGAATTCCAATTGTTTTTTGTGGACGGTAATTTTTCTGTGAAGCCTTTTGCCAGAATCATAATTGATGTGGTTTCGCGTATGCAAAATTTAGAAGGCAAAGTTTTCCCCGGGCTTGATCAAGTAAAACGTGGAATTGTCGGATTAAAGCGGTTAAAACAAAACTTCACCTATTCCCCTCCTCCAGTATTTGCCCAAAATGTTCATTTCTGCTTTTCCGGAAATAAGGCCGAAAGGGTTCAAATTGTATCGTTGCTGGAGGAAGATGGAGATTTTGAAAGGACTTTGGTGGTGTGGGCTCAAAAGCGCATAGACCTTTACAGGCATCTTATAGATATAGCCACTAGCTTGGATATCCGGCTCAGTGGACTCCTAGTTCAGTACATTAAATACGTGAATCCCTTTGAATTAACAAAGGCTGATTATATTGACCGTTTTGGTCATTGGGATAGCTTGGAGAATTACATGTTATCTCTAGAACCCACCGACCCTCACTTCATATCGTTGAAAAAGATCTTGCCTTTTTATTGCAAGCTCAAAGATGTTGGTCAGATCTTTTTGAGTGATGGTCCTTCTTTAAAAGAAGGGATGTCTGGTGAAGGTGTGTTGAACCTTCAACGACGTTTGATACAAGAAGGATGGCTTGCGAAGGAAAAAGCAACGGGCTTCTTTGATTCCGACACAAAAAAGGCCGTTAAGCGTTTTCAGAGTGCACACTTTCTCGAAAGTGACGGAATCGTTGGGCCAAAGACACGAAGATGTTTGAATATTTCTTTTGCAACAAAATACCGATGGATTGTAGCCAGCATGGACTTTTTCAGAACTTGTCCTTGCCGTAATTTTCCTCTTTACGTGTGGATCAACATTCCAACCTTTTCTTTGGAATTTCGAAAAGGGGGAAAAACTGTTTCCGTGCACAAAGTTGTGGTGGGCAAGCCCACCGGAAGGCCGATTCGAGTCAAAGGGAAAAACATTCACTGGAACAATACGCTTCCTTTGATCAGTGAAATAAAAACGATCGTGTTCAAGCCTCGATGGTATGTGCCAGAACGCATACGTAAGGAAATGGAAAGAGATCTGCAGAAGAATCCTCACTATTTTGAAGAAGAAGGCTTCAGGTTTATGAACAGCTTTTATTCCTGGGGCGAACCAAGGGTTTATCAGTTACCCGGCGAAACCAATCCCATGGGTAGAGTTAAATTTCTCTTTGATAATCCCTTCGGTATATTCTTGCATGATACCTCTCAGCCTCATTTGTTCAAAAAACCCTTCAGGGCTTTTTCACATGGATGTGTCAGGGTAGAAAATGCTCTGAAACTGGCAAAGCTTGTACTGAAAGAGGGCAACCCGAAGGCACTTTCAAGGATGCAAAAGTATTTGACAAAACGAGATCAAAGTTACGTGCCGCTAAAAAAGAAAATTCCTATCGTTATTTCTTACGTTCCGGTTTTATCTGATATGTCAAATGGGTCGCCGATTTTTGGGGGAGATCCCTATGGGTGGCTTGAAGGTAGTGGTATGCCCATGTTTTTCTTTTGTAACCGCCGACTGTCGGGGTTTTGAAGACAGTGGTTTCGATAGAACCATCGGAAGTTAACATTAAGAAAAACTATTACCTTCAGCTTCTTGCTTACAAAATTTCGAAGACTCAGCGGTGCATAACGCTGTGTTTTGGAACTCATCGAATTGAACATCTACCTGCAATTGCAGACCTGATGGCCTTTCACGACATGGTGATTCTGGAGGAACCGTATGACCCAGATTTTCAGGCTCTTCTGAACGGTAAAATTCCCATTGACGATTACATAGCTCAAGGCGAATTTTTATTCCCTCGCTTTCAAAAACGGCAATATGAATTGTTGATTAACCTTGCGGCGGATAAGAGAGTTCTGCAAATTGATCCTTATCTGGAAAAACTGGTAGCTATTCACGAGTTTTTTGCCGACGGTGGCAGACCGGAAGATGTATCGAGTGCTGATGATAGGGCTGTCTATGAAGCTGAAAAGTCCACTACATCGGCATTAATCAGGTATTACAATTTCGTCATTAAGGCGGGTTTTGATGATGTGGTTGAAGCAGTTATTGAATTTGCGCGTCGGGATGCTCACAGGATACTCCTTCGGGACAGGATGAGAGCCACGGCGATAGCCAGCCTCCTGAGCTCGTGTAATCATTCAGGGGTTAAGGTTTTTATTGAAGCCGGTTACATACATATTTCTATCATAAAATTCCTACGAAAACTCTTGCCTGATTTTCGCCGTTTTCTCTTTTTTCCGGCATATCCGGTAGTCGGGTTGGCTTGCGGTAAGAAGCATGCTTATAGTCCTGGAGATCTTTTGACACTCATGTGTATGTTCAACCAAGTAAATGTTGTGAAAAACCGTGCATTGCTTAAGCTGCTTGCGGCAAGGAGCATCATTTACACAAAGATTTTGAAAAAGGATGAGCTTGAAGCCAATGAATCATCGCTTTTTCCGCATACGGTTGATGAAATTTACTGCCGTAAGCTGGTGTCAGCACTTTCTTACAGTGACTGTGCCGAACTTTTCCAGAAAATCAGATATAAAGATTCGGTTGAAGCAAGGCGTATTTGCGAAGAAAGTATCTTCGGTAAGCGCTTAAGTGAAAAAAGCGACGGGTAGCGGAGATTAGTTTGTGATTCAGTGCGGCCACTTGCCTTCGAGGGCCAATTTCCTGATGGATTTTTCATCTAGAATCTTTATCTTCCTGCCTTCCACGGAAATGTACCCGGCGGTTTTCATTCTGGTGAATACGCGAGACAAGGTTTCCGGCGTAGTTCCCAAAAGGGCGGCCAAGAGGTGTTTTGGTATGTCAAGCTCAACTTCTTTTGGATTGCCTTTGGTCGTTTCCAATCGATAAAGTATGTAAGCTGCCAGGCGAGCAGGCACCTCTTTAAGCGAGAGATCTTCGATGAAGCGCGTAAAATGCCTGAGTCTTTCCGATAGCAATGCAAGCATTTTTATTGAAACTTCAGAATTTTCTTTCAGAAAAGCCAGAAATTGAGCCCTTGGGATGTAGAGTATTTCACTGTCTTCGATAACTTCGGCCGAAGCCGGGTAGTCAATTCCCTGAAACATCGGAACTTCGCCAAATAATTCAAAAGGGCCGAAAAAATGAAGCACCTGTTCTTTTCCTTCCCATGAGTTTTTGTAAATTTTTACCATGCCTTTAATCACTACATAAACGCCATCGGCCGGCGAACCCTCACGAAACAACCATGTGTCCCTTTTTACCTTTTTTATTACGGCTATTTGTGCAAGTTGATTTCTCTCTCTTTCATCCAATCCCGAGAACAGTGGTATCTTGGCCAAGATTTCTTCTTTGTTCATGTTAGGTTTCTCCGTTAGAAATTGACGCAAATCAATGCGGTTTTCCCAGAGAAGGTTATTTTAAAATCAAAAAGAGGTAACACAAGCAAGGAGTTTAGTATGAAGTGCCCAGGTCAAGATAGCCGATTTTGGGGAAAAGAGGCAATTTTCGATGCCAGGTGTCCTGAATGCGGTGCGATGGTGGAGTTTTTCAAAGACGAGCCGTCTCGGAGGTGCCCTAAATGCGGACACAAGTTTGTGAATCCTCGCATGGATTTTGGCTGTGCAGCTTATTGCAAGTATGCTGATCAATGTCTGGGTGAATTGCCTCCTGAATTGCTCGCTCAGCGGGAGCATCTTCTCAAAGACAGGGTGGCAATTGAGGCGAAAAAACATTATGGACGGAATTTTTTCGCCATAAATCAGGCTATAAGAACAGCTAAATTTGCAGAAGAATTGCTCCGCATCGAACCAGGCGACCCTGCAGTAGTGCTTATGGCGTCGCACCTACATCTGGTTCCATCTGATCCGACCGAAAGGAACAAGGAACCAACTCCTGAGGAAAGCGCTGAAGTAGCAGCCCGGATTTTGAAAAATTTATCGGCAAGGGATGAACTAGTGAATGAGGTGTACGAGTTAATTAGGAATCGAGAAAGTAATGATGAACTTTCAGGCAATCACAAAATTTTCCACGATGCTCTTTTACTAGCCCGCCTTGAAGCAACTTTGAAGAAAGATCCAGGAGCATCTTACGATGAAAGTGTTTTTCTGACCGAATCTGCAAAAAATTTGGCCAGAAATTTGAAGGAAACCTACGGAGGATAATTATGAAAGTCAGGAGAAAAATCATAGAAATTGACGAGGAAAAGTGCGACGGTTGTGGGCAATGTGTGATTGCCTGTGCGGAAGGAGCATTGCAGATAATTGATGGCAAGGCAAAATTGGTTTCCGAATCATATTGCGATGGCCTGGGGGCGTGTATAGGCGAGTGCCCTCAGGGGGCGATTACGGTGGTAGAGCGTGAAACGGAAGATTTCGATCCTGAAGCCGTCGAGAAACACCTTGAGACACTGAGACAAAAAGAAGTGGCACAGCAGCAGGTCAACCAGAGCGCTGAAATTCATGCCTGCCCGTCTGTAGCCATGCAGCAATTTCAGGAGGGTGCCGTTCTAAACTGGCCTGTGAAGCTGAAGCTAGTATCTCCAAATGCACCATTTCTCAAAGGACCAAACCTGCTCGTCGCTGCCGATTGTGCACCGGTGGTCTTAAAGAATTTTCAGGATCGTTTTGCCAGTGGTAGAGTGGTACTTATTGGTTGTCCCAAATTTGACAATCCTGACGAGTATTTTCAAAAGCTGAAAGCGATTTTCTCTTCTATGTCGGATAGTGGAGGGCGTAATTTAAAAGTGGTCGTCCTGAGAATGGAAGTTCCTTGCTGTTCAGGGCTTACAGGCCTAGTGCAAAAGGCAATTTCTGCTTCAGGTCGGGACATATCTGTTGAAGAGATTGTTACTTCCACAGACGGAAACCTGATAGCCGTTTGACGATAGCTAATCAAAGTATTCTAGCCAGGGGGCGTTTTTTCTATGGAATATACAAAGCTTGAAGCTTTCATGACTCTTTCGACCGAAGCAGTAATGTTTTCCAGTTTTCAATGGTAAAATCTTTTTCAGTGTAATGACTTTTTCTGGTAAGGCCTTTGACGACCGACTGAAGATACGCAGGAAATCCACTTATAATAAGCTGCTTGCATTTCTGCCATGGCTGGTTTCTCAGGACTGAATTGAGTGAAGGCCATTCGAGGTTCATTACGGCAAGATCTACTTTCTGAAGTTCAAAGCAGGAAAGTCCGTCTCCAATGGCTGATTTAATTTTGTTTTTCACTCGGTTGATGTTTGCATTTTCTTTCAGTTCACGTAGTGCCAGCGGATTTATGTCACTGGCGATTACCAATTTAGCACCAAGCTTTGCGGCTACGATTGCGAGAATACCAGATCCTGTTCCGCAATCCAGGACAACGCTTGGTACACTGGTCGAAAAGGCATGTCTCAACGCCACAATACAGCCTTTTGTGGTTGGATGAAGCCCGGAACCAAAGGATGTTCCCTTTTTGAGGTAAATGATGTCCGGCGATGCGGGTGATGCTTTAGGCGGAGCGACAGTCACTATTTTCAACCCTGCCACCACAATAGCAGTACTGAATGTTTGCCATCTGGATGGGTGAAAAGAGTAGAAATTTACCAGTCTCAACTTTGGGTTTTTCCTCAACCATTGACGGAAGAAATCATCCTGAGGTGTATTGAAGAAAAAGTAACAGTATCCCCCTTCCACCCACATTCCCTGATAATCAGGATGAGATGGTTCTTCTCTAGGCCAACCCGCTGCCCGACATTCATAAACGAAGCACATTTTAATTTATCAATGGCTCAAAGATTTTAAGTATTCCAGTAGCTTGTGTTTATGAGGTTGCTCGTGATTTTTCAGGCAGACGATAAAAGTATTGAACCATTCGTCAAAGGCTTTTCCTGCTTTTTCCAGCTTTCCAAGACCGTCCACCATATAGATTTCTTCGGTTTCAACGTCTAAGGCGATATACACGTCTATTGAGGTTATCTGATGGTTAACCACAATTGCCTTTTCACCAACATAACCGATGATAACCAGGGGTTTCGGAAAGTCGGGAAATTGTGATCGGAAAGCCTTTGTTGTTCCTACAATGAAGTGTACATCTCCAAAGCCCGATTTCCATTTGGAACGGTTGAAAGGGTTGTTGTCAAGGCATTCTCCATGAGTTGCGAGGAAATTAGCAAAAGAATCAGGAAGTTCGACCCCGAGCTCTTTTTTTATAAAGACTTTAAGTGGTTGTTGCTGTTCCATTTAATGGGGTAACTCCTTGACATTTAGGCTCATAGCTGGTTGACACTTTCTAAATTCTTAAACCGTCCAAACCTTTTGGCTCAGACTGCCAGTATTGCTTTACTAAATGTGTAACGTTCTTTTGAGTGCATTTTCGTATATTTCATTAAACTCCAGCTATCGTCTTTAGAACTTCACGGTCTTAACTATTTCTTCGTATTCTTTCATTTCTTCCGGCGTGAGTTCCCGGTGCATCAGCTTCTTGTTTACATAAATCGGTATTTTTTCGTGTAATGCTAGGGCTACGGAATCACTGGGGCGGCTGTCGAAAATGGTTTCTTCACCATTTATGCGGGCGTAAACCTTAGCATAATAGGTATTTTCTCTAAGGTCGTAAATTTCCACTTTGTCAAAGGAGACTCCGGCTTGATGTAGAATCGCAAGATAGAGATCATGCGTAAGTGGGCGTTTGGGATCGACAAATCCTTTTTCCTTGGCAATGGCCGTTATTTCTGCATCTCCCACGAACATAACGAAGTAGTATGGGGAGTCCTCTGTTTCTTTAAGGACAACCATGTTTCCCTGAACCCTGTCAGTCTTTATAAAAACTTCTTTTACTTCCACGAATTCAACCTGTTCCATGGCAGCACCTCCTTTTCTTTACTACACCTTCCACCTGGTTCCCTGAGGCGTATCCTCTAATTTTATACCGCGACGAGCAAGTTCATCTCGAATTCTATCCGCTTCCTCAAAGTTTTTCTTCTTTCTTGCCTCATCTCGTTTTGTAATCAGTTCTTCCACTTCTTTTTCAGTTAGTCCCGTTTTGTGTACTCTTATCGAGCGCAGTTCGTTCCAGAATGTTTCGGGCGATCGTTCCAATATGCCCAAGATCTTTCCGAGGAATTTGAGTTCTTGAAGTGCTTTCAGAGCGAGCAGTGCTCGAGGGCCTTTCAATTTTTTCCTGCCTGACTGTTCGAGAAAACGCTGAATAGAAGCTCTGAAGTCAAAAAGCACGCCGATTGCTTGTGCCGTGTTAAAATCATTGTCCATGGCTTCTTCGAAAGCGTTGCGTACATTTACCAGATCTTCAAAGAGTTCTTTGCTGGCACCCTGAAGTGCTTTCTCAGGATAATTTGTTTCGATGCTGTCTTCCGGTGGCAATTTATTTAGTGTATCTGAAATAGTGTTATACAGCTTTTCCAGAGCCTTCTCTGTTTCCATTATTGCTTCTTCAGAAAAGTCAACGGGACTGCGGTAATGTTTGCTGAGCACAAACAACCTCAGGGTTTCCGGATGCACTTCCGAAAGTATATCCCTTATGGTTAGAAAATTGCCCAGCGATTTTGACATTTTTTCTTCTCTTATCGTTACGAAGCCGTTGTGGAGCCAGTAGTTTACAAAAGGAACTTCAAAAGCTGCTTCACTCTGGGCAATTTCATTCTCGTGATGAGGAAATATCAAGTCCTTACCACCTCCGTGGATGTCAAATGTTTTTCCCAGGTATTTGCAACCCATGGCGGAACATTCGATGTGCCACCCCGGTCTCCCTCGACCCCACGGGCTGTCCCACCACGGTTCTCCAGGTTTACTCGCTTTCCATAAGGCAAAGTCAAAAGGATTGCGCTTGCGCTCGTCCACTTCAACCCTTGCCCCGGCCATCATATCATCGAGGCTTCTGCCCGAAAGCTTCCCATAGTCCGGGAATTTTTCCACCGAAAAATAAACATCCCCATCCGATTCATAAGCAACGCCCTTATCAACCAGGATTTTAATCATATCAAGCATCTCTTGTATGTGTTCCGTTGCTCGAGGTTCAAAGCTTGGCCTCAAAACCCCAAGGGGATCCATATCTTCGTAGAAAGCCTTTATAAAGCGCTCTGATATGGTTTTGTAATCGGTTCCTTCTTCCTGAGCTCGTTTAATTATTTTATCGTCAATATCTGTAAAGTTCCGAACATAAACCACATCATATCCACGATACTTAAGATACCTATAAATCACATCAAAAACTATGGTACACCTGGCATGCCCGAGGTGGCAGTAATCGTAAACGGTTACGCCGCAAACGTACATCTTTACCTTGCCGGACTCCAGAGTTTTTAAAGGTTCCTTTTTCTTGGTGAGAGTGTTGTAGATGATGATGCTCATTGTTCATTACTCCTTAACAATCAATGCTACTGCGCATGCTGCTATTCCTTCCGATCTACCGGTAAATCCAAGTCCTTCCGTCGTGGTTGCCTTTATGCTTATCCGGGATTCTTCCAGTTTGGTCCCTTCAGAGATTGAGTGTATCATTTTGTTTATGTAAGGGGCCAGTTTGGGTTTTTGGGCAATGATTGTTACATCTATGTTCCCAACCCTGTAGCCCTTACGGCCAATCAGTTCCAGCACTTTGCGGAGCAGTTTCATGCTTGATATTCCCCGATATTGTTCCTCTGAATCCGGAAAATGTTTCCCAATATCACCCATTGCAGCAGCTCCCAGGATAGCGTCGCAGACGGCGTGGAGTACTACGTCGGCATCAGAATGACCGACTAACCCTTCATCATGAGGAATTTCGACGCCGCCCAGGATAAGTTTTCTTCCGGCCGCGAAAGCATGAACATCGTAACCAATGCCTACTCTTATTTCCTGTTTATAGCCCACTGGAACCACTCCAGATCTTCCTGCGTGGTTATCTTAATGTTGCTTCTGTCACCCGGCACAATAAAAACTCGATAACCTATCTTTTCTACCAGAGACGCGTCGTCCGTTCCAAACGAACTTGCTTCGATTGCCCTTTCGTAGGCTTCCATTAGCAGGTCGGTTTTAAAAACCTGAGGAGTTTGTGCCAACCAAATTGTGTTTCTATCCAGCGTAACACAGATCATTTCGCCTTTCACATTTTTTACGGTATCAGTCGCAGGCACAGCACAAATAGCTGCTCCTTTCTTTCGAGCTTTTTCAACAGCTCTGATCACTAAATCCCTCTTTACCAAAGGTCTTGCACCATCGTGTATAAGGACCAGATTGAAATTATTACAGACCACTTTTAAACCGTTCCAAACACTTTCCCAACGCTCTTTTCCTCCCGGGACAAATTCCACACCAGGTGCGTTCACAAAAGATGTCAAGTAGCGCTTCCAGTGGTCGAAACCGCTGGCCGGTAGAACGATGACGATTTTTTTCAGGATTGCTGATTGGAGCAAAGCATCAACAGTCCATGCCAGTACCGGTTTTCCTTTAACTTCGATAAATTGTTTGGGTATTTCAGCCCCAAATCGGGTTCCGCTTCCCGCAGCAGGAATTATACCCGCAACCTTCTCACTCATAGGCACTTTTACCATGTCTAGAAGCTTGTGGTTATTTTATGTGGGTAGATATTGTAAGGCAGGTGAAGTAGGTCATAAGCCGGGTTCTGTTCCCGATGGTAATCTCACCGGGGCATGATCATTCATCTGGTCCCCCTGTTACCAGAGGGATCTAGCGACCTACCCGGGAGCATCGGGCGGGCCACCCTCAAGCGCTCCCCTATTTGGTCTTGCTCCGGGTGGGGTTTGCCAAGCATCCTGCGTCACCGCAGGACCTGGTGAGCTCTTACCTCACCGTTTCACCCTTACCCACCACCTTCTTTTAACTAAGCGGTTTACTTACAATCCGCCGTAAAATGTCCCATGCGTTAGCTTAAAGAAGGTGGCGGGCGGTCTGTTTTCTGTGGCACTTTCCTGGGGTCGCCCCCACTGGGTGTTACCCAGCACCCTGCCCTATGGAGCCCGGACTTTCCTCCCTGCTATTGTGCAGGGCGATCATGCCGCCTACTCCACCTGCCTGCATTCTATTTAGTTCTAATTTCACAATCATCCCAAAGCAAGTAAGTATTTTAATTTTTCAATGACCTATGGGCCAACGATTATGAGGTCGTCGCATTTTGCAAAAAATCTACCGGAAAATCCCAGTGCCGGAGATCTACCGACGCTGAAATAGTCGAATCCAGCTTTCCTCATTTCCTCAGGCAAGAAGATATTCCTAAGGTCCACAAAGATCGGCTGTTTTAGCAGGGTTTTCAATCTTGCAAGGTTTATATTTTTATATTCGTTCCATTCGGTCATGAGAACCACGGCATCTGCACCCTCGCAGGCATTATACATATTAGATGCAAATTCCACTTCGGTGGGCAAGAGCTTCCTGGCCTCGTTCATTCCTTGAGGGTCATGAGCTCGAATTGTGGCACCACGCTCCAGCAGAGCCGGTATTATCGTGAGAGATGGTGATTCACGCATATCATCAGTGTCCGGCTTGAATGTTAATCCCAGGACAGCGATGATTTTACCCGCCACCGATCCTCCAAGGGCCTGCCTTATCTTTCGCACCATGCGAGCTTTTTGAGCTTCATTTACTTCCACCACCGACTCTACAATCCTGCATGCAACGCCGTGTTCTTGAGCAATCCTCAACAGAGCTTTGGTGTCTTTCGGAAAGCATGATCCTCCGTAGCCCGGCCCTGGCTGCAAGAATCTAATGCCAATCCGATGATCCAGCCCCATACCCCTAGCAACATCCTGTACATCTGCTCCGACTTCCTCGCATAGGTTAGCTATCTCGTTGATGAAGCTTATCTTGGTGGCCAAAAATGCGTTTGAAGCATATTTGGTGAGCTCAGCAGTTTCTATTCCGGTAACGACGATGGGTATTTCCTTCTTCTGGAGGGGACGGTAGAGCTCTAGCAACATTGTTATAGCCCGTTCTGACTCTGCTCCTATTACGACCCTGTCCGGATTCAGAAAGTCAAAAACTGCTTCACCTTCCCTGAGGAATTCCGGATTGCTGGCTATATCAAAATCTGCACCTGGATTAACTTCTCTGATAATTCCTGCCACCCGTCTGGCCGTCCCGACAGGAACCGTGCTTTTAATAACGACTAGCGTATAGCTCTTCAAAGTTGCAGCAAGCTCACGTGTTGCTTCAAAGACATAACTCAGATCGGCGTAACCATCCCCTCTTCTCGATGCCGGTGTTCCTACCGCTATAAACACAAGATCTGCATCTGGGACTGCGTCGGCAAATTTGGTTGAAAAGCGCAATCTGCCCGCTTCTTTGTTGCGTCGCACTATTTCTTCAAGGCCTGGCTCGTAGATGGGAAGCGTTCCTTTCATTACCTTTTCGATTTTTTCCTTATCCTTGTCTATGCAGGTCACGTTGTGTCCAAATTCGGCAAAGCCAGCTCCGCTTACAAGACCCACGTAACCTGTGCCTATAATGGCTATGTTCATAGTTTCGCTCCTTCTTTTTTGCTTTTCACGAAAACTGAAAAACCTTTATAAAACCTTCGTGAAAATTCTATCAAGAAAAGAAGCAATGGAGGCGAGCACAGATGGACAATTCTGAGATTCTCAGGGTATGCAAAATTGACAAGCAGGCTTTTTGCTACTTTTCTATCGAAGACTTCGGGAAAAAGCATGGGGTCGATGTAAATAAATATCCGCATTCACTGAAAATTCTTTTAGAAAATCTCCTTCGTCACAAAGACGGCGATATCGTAACAGATGAAGACATTTTTGAAATACTGGATGCTTTCGAGAGGGGTAATATCAGTAGAGAAATTCCGTTTTTTCCGGCTCGAGTACTTTTGCAGGATTTTTCTGGCATACCACTGGTGGTTGATCTTGCAGCCATGAGAAATGTCATGGCCGAATGGGAGCTCGATCCTGGTATGATAAATCCAAAGGTTACCGCCCATATGATTGTGGATCATTCGCTTCAGGTTGATTTCTGGGGATGTCCCGACGCCGTGGAGAAGAATATGCGGGAAGAATTCAAGAGAAATGAGGAACGCTATTGTATGTTGAAATGGGCTCAAGAGGCTTTTGATAATTTTTCCGTTATTCCCCCTGGCAATGGCATTATACATCAGATTAACCTCGAGCATCTTGCAACAGTGGTTCGTGTTTCGTCTGATTCTCCACCTCTTCTTTATCCAGACACCGTTGTCGGTACGGATTCTCATACGACCATGGTAAATGCGCTGGGGATAGTGGGATGGGGAGTTGGCGGTATTGAAGCTGAAGCCGTCTTGCTCGGACAGCCTTATTACTTTCCGGTTCCTAGGGTTGTAGGGGTTCGGCTGGTCGGAAAGCTGCCCCCGAGAAGCACCGCTACCGATGTGGTGCTTCTGGTAACGGAAGAGCTGAGAAAGATTGGAGTTGTTGGCAAATTTGTGGAATTTTTTGGGCCTGCATGGGAAGAAATGAGCCTGCCGGATCGGGCTACCTTAGCAAATATGGCTCCAGAGTACGGAGCTACTATGGGGTTTTGCCCGGTCGACGAGAGAACGCTTAAATTCTTGCGCAGTACGGGAAAACGTGAAACACCCCTGTCCATCGTGGAGGTCTACATCAAACAGCAGGGTCTTTTCGGAGGCTACAGGAAACCGGAAAATGTACTATTTGAAAACGTTGTAGAGATTGATGTTTCAAAGGCTTTTCCATGTGTGGCCGGACCTAAACGGCCGCAGGACCGTGTTCCATGTAATGAACTTCCGTCAAAGTTTCCGAAAATCCTCAAGCGACCGAAAGAAAAATTCGGATATGCCCTGTCGGATGAGGAAGTTGCTAAATCAGTTAAAATTCGAATAGATAATGATACCATCGAACTGCGGCATGGCTCCGTTGTGCTGGCTGCCATAACCAGCTGCACTAATACATCGAATCCTCAGTTGATCGTGACGGCGGCTTTGCTTGCAAGAAATGCTAGGATGCTTGGCTTGAAGGCAGGCAAATGGGTCAAAACGAGCTTCACACCCGGATCAAGGGCAACAGCCGAGTATCTGAGGAACCTGGGCCTGCTGAAAGATTTGGAAACCGTGGGATTTGGTATTGCCGGTTACGGCTGTGCCACCTGTATCGGTAACAGCGGGCCACTGATTCCAAAAGTGTCCAAGGCCATAAAGGAACACAATCTAGTGGCATGTGCCGTGGTCAGCGCTAACAGGAACTTTGAAGGACGCGTGCATGCCGACATCAGGGCGAATTTTCTGGCTTCACCGCCGCTAGTGGTGGCTTACGCCATCAGCGGTAGGATTGATATAGACTGGGAAAGGGAGCCAATGGGGAGAAGTATAGACGGCCGTGATGTGTATCTGAGGGATATTTGGCCTGAAGCCGCAGAAGTTGAAAAATATCTGGGAGCAGCATTTGATCCCGGGTTATACGAAAGGTTACGCTCGAGCCTCTTCAATGGAAATGCGCTGTGGCAGACTTTATCCGCTGATTCGGGTGAGCTGTTTTCCTGGAATGATTCTTCCACTTACCTCAGAAGGCCATCTTTCCTTGAAGGGCTTTCGAAAGAGCGGCCACAGATAACGGACATTGAAGGTGCAAGAGTTCTGGTTTATCTAGGCGATTCTGTTACCACTGATCACATCTCACCTGCCGGTGCAATTCCGCAGGACAGTCCTGCCGGGGAATATCTCAAGAAAATGGGGGTGTCCCACAATGATTTTAATTCTTACGGAGCCCGACGAGGCAACCATGAGGTTATGGTACGGGGTACCTTTGCAAACGTTCGGTTAAAGAACAAACTTGTGCCCGGTAAGACCGGTGGGTGGACGGTGCATTTTCCGTCCGGAGAAATCTGCACCGTTTGGGATGCATCATGTCGCTACAGAAGAGAAAGGGTTCCGCTAATTGTGCTGGCCGGAAAAGAATACGGAACGGGTAGCAGTCGTGATTGGGCAGCGAAAGGGACGGCACTTCTTGGAGTGAAGACGGTTATTGCTGAGAGTTTTGAGCGGATTCATAGGAGTAATCTCATTGGTATGGGAGTTCTGCCTCTGCAGTTCAAAGATGGGGAATCGGCAGAAAAACTCGGACTGGAAGGCGACGAAGTTTACTCAATAAGGGGAATAACTGAAGATATGTCGCCCAACACAGAGCTTCAAGTTATTGCCACAAAGGGCGAAAATACAAAAATCTTTTCGGTAATAAGCCGTCTTGATACAAAAATGGAGGTATCTTACTTTTTGCACGGGGGGATTTTACCAAGGGTTTTAAGAGAGATTGCCGGCTGTTTGTAAGGGAGGAGATAGTTTTATGGAGTGGAAAATTGGGGATAAGGTTTTAAGGCTAGTGCAGGGAGATATTACAGAGCTTGACGTTGACGCCATTGTTAATGCGGCGAATGCTCAGCTTATTTTGGGTGGAGGTGTTGCGGGTGCTATAAGGAAAAAAGGTGGGCCCTCAATTCAAGAAGAATGTAACAAGATTGGCGGAACGACCGTTGGGAATGCTGTGGTGACCGGCGGGGGAAGCTTGAAGGCCCGCTATGTGATTCACGCAGTAGGGCCTCGATATGGCGAAGGGGATGAAGACAATAAGCTGAAAAGCGCCACCTGGAATAGCCTCATAAGGGCTACCGAAAAGGGTTGCAAATCTATGGCTTTTCCCGCGATTAGCACGGGAATTTTTGGTTTTCCCAAAGACAGGTGCGCCAAAATTATGTTAACAACTATCCGGGAATTCCTTGAGAAAGAGCAGACATCGCTTCAGGATGTTATACTTTGTTTATATTCTGCTGAAGATTTCGAGATTTTCGCAAACATGATGAAGGAGCTGTCTAAATCCTGAAAATTGCATTAACGCAATGGGGCGGCCTGATACAGGCCGCCCTGATTTCAAAATAGTAGTTGTTAGAGTATTTCCAGAGTTTTCTTTATCTGAGCAAATTCTTCATCGCTTAATTGCTCAAAATCACTTGTTGGAGTGAACCGCAGTATAGATCGTGTTGTTTTCTCAAACACCTTGCCACCTTGAATGATGGGCTCGGTCAGCCTGAAGCAAAACCCTTCACCCATCTTCAAAAGGATATCTAACTTTTCATGTTCTTCCAGAAGGTTAACCAGTGAGAGGTTGTGCACGAAAGCCCAGCCGTTGACTATTTCGTTGTCCAGCGGGTTCTTTTCAACATCCAAAACCCCGTCTGTTAGTACCACAGCTTTTCCTCCGTCAGCATCGTGCACGACAACATAGGCTTCTTCTATAATGTAGCTACCGGGTTTGAACGGGCTAACTGACATTGCGTACCCCCTTTTGGTGTTTTTCCAAAGCTTTTCTGACAAGCGCCTCTTGATCAAAATCTTATCAATAGAACTCGACTGATGGATAATTCAATAGTTTTCCCCTCTTGACAGACGGAAAAGCCGACTTAATTTTTAAACGGAAATTGCGTAAGATACCGAAATCATAGTCAAAAGGAGGTGAGAGTATGTTAAGTCTGGTACCAAGAAGAAGCAGGTTGCTGGATGTGGCGTCTCCTTTTGACTGGATTGATAGGTGGTTTGAAGAGATTGGAGTTCCCAGCGTTGAAGGCTTCTTTGAAAGGGATCGAGTTTGGGTTCCGGCTTTCGACGTATCCGAGACCGATGATCACATAGTAGTTAAAGCCGATTTACCTGGAATTGATGTTAAAGATCTGGACATATCTATCACGGGCAATGTGCTGACGGTTAAGGGTGAAAAGAAACAGGAACGTGAAGAAAAGGGTGAATCTTTCCACAGAGTAGAGAGGAGTTTTGGGAGCTTCACCAGATCGATAACTTTGCCGGGGGATGTAGATCCGAATGGAGTTGAGGCTGTCTATAAAGACGGTGTACTGAAGCTGACCATCCCTAAGACTGAAAAGTCCAAGAGGAAAAAGATTGAGGTGAAGGCTGAATAAAATGGTCTTCATATAGGATAGAGGCCAAAAGCGGGGAAGAACTCCCCGCTTTTTTATTTTTTGCGGGCGGGAAGACCCCTTCCGTAAGGGAGGGGATGAAAGCTCGCAGGTGGTTAGCACCTTGAAACTAAACAACCGTGAATGTAAACTACAACCGCAGAGATGAAAACAAAAAGAGCAATAGTCTTGGAATTAAACAACTTGACAGAAGAACAGCAGATAATACTTGGACACCTCAC
>Ga0190313_1000403_pt1 | contig 26060 bp, 25 predicted proteins | sample 4870071011_MG_FD_169989 | JGI IMG/M metagenome (GOLD analysis project Ga0190313, IMG submission 169989) | Hydrothermal vent sediment bacterial communities from Southern Trench, Guaymas Basin, Mexico - 4870-07-10-11_MG | ecosystem: Environmental > Aquatic > Marine > Hydrothermal vents > Sediment ... | reverse complement strand
TTGAGGCGCCTGCCTGGCAAGGCGCGAAAGTGTAGGAATATCAAGATATTGCTACGCTTTTGTAACGCAGTCAGGCAGGATGGATCGACGCTTAAAATACCAAGTTATTTCGTCCTCGTTCCTTAGGACTCGCTCAAAAATAACTTTACATTTTGAGCGAACCCCTTAATCAAAAAGGACTCAATAATGAGTAAAGTCATTGATGCCAGAGGGTTATCATGCCCCCAGCCGGTTATTCTAACCATAAATGAAATCAAAAAACAAATTTCAGGAGAAATCCTTATTCTGGTGGATACAGATACAGCCAGGGAAAATGTAGGACGAGCAGCAGATAGCCAGGGGTGGCAGGTAAAAAATATTCAAAAAGAGGATGATGGGTACCAGATTACCATCATAAAGGATTAAAGAATTGGGCTTTTTAAATTTTTTCAGGGGGAGTCCTTTAAAATCACCCGATAAACAGCATCTTCAGGTTCGTGGAATCCTGGTTTTTGAAAATACCAGCGAGGTAATCAGGGCGGAAAATATTCTGAAAAAAACTGGACGTCGGATCAAGGTGATGGGGCCGCCCCCCGAGATAAGAACGGGGTGTGACCTGGTGATTGAGTTTCCCTTGATCGAAGAGTTGAACATACTCAGAGTGCTTAAAAAGGCGGATGTCTCACCAATAAAAGTTGTACCTGTTGACAATCCCCTTTTACAGCCCGTTGACCTGTTTCAGATAAAAGATTTCGGCAAGTACCTTATGGTCCGGGCAGCTAATATGAAATTGACCGTTGATAAAAAAAAACTCACCATTGTAAATATTTCCGGGGGCGGCTGCCCGGATGTCCCCTATCTTGCCGGTGAAATGGTGGGAAAATCCCTTAAAGGAGCTCCGGGCCCCAATGAAATAGGGCATACCTTATGTGGTTATGCACTTCAACTGGCCTGCGATGAGATGAAACGCATATGCTTGCAATAATAGGGACTATTCCTGATATTGCCTTTCCCCTGGTAAAAGGTGAGGTGTTTCTTGAAAATAAAACGATCTGTATCCAGGATAGATCTGCCCTTGTAAACAGAGGGACCACCGCCTTGATCGCCGCTGCTGTAAAGACCTCTGAATTCCTTGGCCAAGACTTGCCTTCCGCCTGTCTTGCAGGAGATATCGGCCTTGGAGAAGGGAGCCGGAGTATCTATGAATCCCTTGTCAGGGAGATTGGCGGCTCCGGTTTCACCACAATTGCCTTTCATTACCTTCAGCCGGACGTGGATTGGCATAACAAAGTACTTTTTGCAATAAACGATATGGCAAAACGGCCTCTTTTAATAGCAGATGCAGGTTTTATGTATGCGGCCAAAATGAGCGGCCAGGCCGAAGCCTATGACCTTTTCACACCTGACATTGGAGAAATGGCCTTTCTTGCAGACGAAAAAGCTCCCCATCCGTTTTATACCCGGGGTTTCATACTCCACGAAGAAAACCGTGCAGATGAATTAATCAAAAGAGCATACGACAATAAAAATGCAGCCAGATATCTCCTTGTAAAGGGAAAAGAGGATTACCTTGCAGACCATGAAGGTATCCTTGATACTGTTAAAATCCATATAAAAGAGGCCATGGAGGCTATTGGAGGAACCGGAGATACTCTCACCGGGATTGTTGCAGCACTTCTTGAATCAGGAATGGAAATCAGAGAGGCCGCAATTACAGCAGCAAAAGTAAACAGACTGGCAGGATATAAGGCAAACCCTACACCCGCCACCCAGATTACCGAGATTATAAATCAAATACCGTCCGCCCTTTCTGAAATTTTGGCAACGGATCAAACAGTTAACACAAAAAACAATCTGTTTTCCAAAACTGGAACAAATGCATGATACTGCAAGGAGAAAACGGGGGACGGCCTTAAATATTCAAATAATTTCAATTGTTTTAATCAGATCATGCCTGCTGCGTATCTTAAATCAGCGACGCTGAATAGTTACGTTTTTTTTAAAATTGAGGTCGGAAGCCCTGTTGTTTTGCTGAATAGTTACATTTTTGTTAAACCTACTCTGTAATCCATCTACCAATAAACTTAGGAACGGGGACGAAATAAGTTCGCAATTTTAAGTGTTGAGGCGCCTGGCGGGCAAGGCGCGAAAGTGTAGGAATATCAAGATATTGCTACGCTTTTGTAACGCAGTCAGGCAGGATGGATCGACGCTTAAAATACCAAGTTATTTCGTCCTCGTTCCTTAACGGTGTGAAGCCACATACTCTCGCAATACCTCATTCATGCGGGTCTGCCAGCCCTTGCCGCTTGCCTTGAAGAACTCCACCACATCTGAGCTATACCGCACAGAAAGTAATATTTTTGGTTTTTCGACCTTTGGTCGCCCCCTGCGGACTTCATCTTTAAAAGACTTTGGCAAATCAGAATTCTCAAAGGTTTTTGCCTCACGGAAAATTTTTTCCGTCCATTCGAAAGCATCAGAATCAGCCTCGATCTGGGCATTGATCTCCGCATCCTCTTTAGGGGTAGGGATAATTGTTCCCGGTTTAAGTTTTGGCATATTTTCTCACCTCTCTACTATTTGCCTTGCGCAAACTGATTACACGCATCGCACCACCACGCGGCGTAAATGTCATATGATAGAGCCCATTGTCTATGTAGCCGAGTGCGTTAAATCTTAGCTCTCCATAATCGCTTCGAACGTCCTGCCAAATTAATGCAGACTCAAAATTAAATTCTTCCGCCAGCTCAAAGGACAGACCTCTTTCCTCAATATTTTTAGCATTCTTGGCTGGATTATAATCAATTTTTGACGAAAATTCATGGTGTTACATAAATATCTGAACATCTATACCGGGGTTTGCTAAAAGAAAATCTTATGCTATTATTATATTATTCGATATAAATTCATTCAAGTCTGAATCCAGTATATTTTTAAGCTCGACAAAATTATTTTCTCTGGTTTCAGTGAATAAGAAACCAAAAACAGGGTACTCTTTGTAATCAATTCTCCTTAGTTCCATCGGCTTTTCAAAAGTGGAAAGCAACTTTTCATAATTAAATGATATAATTTTATCTTCATCTATGCCAGTTGAATTCTCCAACACAATAACACTAAAAAGCTTTCCTTCTTTTCCTTTGAGAATCTCCGGCCAATCAGGTTTTTCTTGTGTGTAATAGTATAGATATGGATTGAATCCATAAGCTAAAAAAGATAAATCCGCAGTTGTACACCAACCACCAAATCGCATCGGGTTAACTTCAATGGGCAGCAAAGTGCCATTATTGTCTCGCCTGAGCTCAATATGCACTGGGAAATTTTTTACACCAGCTAATTCACCTATTTTCCCCGCAAAATCTGTGAATTCCTTAAGATTATTTTCAATAATCTCTTTGGATGAAGTGTAAAGCCTATCACTAAGATCTTTATCTGAAGAAAAGGTATGTTTAAAAATGCCAAGAATAATGGGTTCACCAGTCGAATCATAATAGGCATCAACCGCAAATTCCTCGCCATTAATGCATTGTTCAATAATAAATGAATTGGTGTCCAATACCTCTTTAGGATATAAATCTTTAATTTTATCTATTTCTACAATTATTGAAGCAATGACATTTCCCCACTCCTCGAAATTTGAAACTTTATAAACCCCCATGCTAAAAAAGCCAATAGTCGGTTTAATAATAAATGGTAATGGTAATTCATTAAATTCAATATTTTTTAAATCTTCAACCCGTACCTCTTTGAAAGTAAAGTTTGGAAAAATTGATTTTGTTAGTTCACGAAATTTCAATTTATCTTTAAATAATTTTATTTTTTCAGGAAGATTACTGAAAGCCAAATGTTTAATTATCCAATCTATTGAATTTTCAGATGTCGTATATATGATAGGATTATTTATCTTTCGAGCTATTTCAACAGCCTCATCTTCGCTAATTATCTTTGTACCATCATAAAGACCTGACTTTTTCGCTGTTTTTGTACCAACTACAGGTATGCCATTGTCTTTAACAGTCATTTTGAAAAATTTTGAAATATATGGTTTATCTACAAAAAACATTATTCTACCCCTGGTTAAATGTAATTATTCAGCTGTGCTGATTTTAGGCATGCAACAGGCATGATCTGATTAAATTTTATTATAGCTCAGTTTATTGCTGAAATTATTTATGTGACGGTCTATAGACGCGAGTCTTTCATGATTTAATCAGATTATGCCTGAAGTTATACATATTAGCTGAATAGTTACACTTCAAGTAATATTTCTTTGCATATTCAGTTTTAGCAAAAAATGTATAATAACATAGAATTTCTTCAGGAATAATTTCTTGGTTATTTTTTTACATTAAGACTTAGGAACGAAAATTTTATAAATGGTATTAAAGCTTTTGTTACACATTTTGAGTCCAATGCGATCTGAAAGATCAGCGACAATTTCATTGGCTTCATCTGTGACACGTTGAATTTTAAATAAATATTGCAACTCCAAACGGACCACTGGTGAAACAATAATTTCATGGTCATTTATCAGTTCCCTGGCTTGTTCACTCAGCTTTTTTATTTTTCCCGCATAGAGCCACACGACTACATGTGTATCAAGGTAAATCAAGGTTCACCTCCTTTTCCCAGCTAATACTCACAAGATCGTCTGGATTTCCCTTAATCACATTTGGTCTTGATACTAAATTTTGAAGTTTATCTGCTTTTCCCACCGATATGATTTTTAATTTTCTGCCCCTTTATTAATTTCAATTGGGATGCCTGTATTCAATACTTCATCAAGTAATTTGTATATATTTCCTCGCAATTCGGTTACTGTAATTGTTTTCATAGTTATTCTCCCTGCAAAAGTACGTACGTTGCATCATATCGATACGTACAGGCTGAAATAAAAATCAATTTAAATCAAGAAATAAATCTACGGTCTATGGTATACCCAAAAAGAGGATTTACTTGACATAAACACAAACTTTAATTATTAAAATAGACACTTTAATACACATTCTGCTATGCAATTAACTTTCAGGGAAGACGGTTAAAATCCGTCGCGGGCCCGCCGCTGTCTTCGGGGACGAACGCCGCATCATGCCACTATTCGTAAGATATCGGATGGGAAGGCGCGGCAAGTAGATTGATCCGTCAGCCAGAAAACCTGACCGTTATTGAAAATAGTATGCCTGGCTTCCGGGGAACGGAGCAGTCTCTATTCAGGCCAATAATAAAAAAACGGCACCCCGGACCAATACATCAGGTTCGGTTTTTTTTTGCACGGGCAAAAAAGCTCTGTAATTTTTAAATAAGTCAGAATAAAACGGTTAATCAGATCAGCATTTTTAAGGATATAAGGCCCATGAATACTCCCATTATCATAACAGCCTTCGGCACAACATCGACAGCCCTTAACACCTATTCCTACATGGATAAAAGATTAAAAAAATATTTGCCGGAGCACGAAATTATCTGGTCATATTCATCAAGGATGGTAAAGGACTGGATAAAAAAAAGACACAATATCGAAATGAAACATCCCCACCAGGTCCTTAATGAATTAAAGAAAAAAGGACATTCATGGGCTGTGGTTCAATCTCTTCATCTTATTTGCGGCCACGAATTTTACAGACTCGTAAGCGAAGTTAACATTCCCGGAATAAGGACATCCATGGGACTCCCCCTGCTCACCGAACCTGAAGATTATGAGATTGTAGCACATGAGATCAAATCAGCATACCAGAGTAATAAAGATGAAGCCCTTGTTCTGGTGGGTCATGGAACAGACCATCCCGGCTGGACAGCATATACAACGCTTCTACATATATTCCGTGAAAAATTTGGGGGGAAAATATTTATGGGTGCAATAGAGGAAGGATATCTGTCAAAAGAAAAAACAATTAAAGATGTCAAAAAAGCCGGATTTAAAAAAGTACACCTTATCCCCTTTATGATTGTGGCAGGAGTCCACTTTCATGAAGATCTCGCAGGGGATGACGATTCCTGGAAAACAGGATTTGAAGAAGAGGGTTTTTCAGTCACAATTGAACCCTCCGGTTTAGGTTTCAACAAAGGCATAACAGAAGTATATTGCAAACATATACAAGATGCGCTGAATATAATTCCTGATTCTTCTCCCATCAGGAACGTGGATTAGATTAGGAACGGAGATAGAACAAGTTGAGCAGAGATAGCGCAGGATTTTGGCCCATATACAAGGCGCATTAAAGGTTGCATACTTATACATTCGGCCTTTGATGCAACGAAGTAGATGGGCCAAAAGACAAGCTATTTCGTTCAACTTATAAAATTTTCGTTCCTTAATTAAAGACAAATAAAATTATTCAGCGTCGCTGATTTTAAGCATGCTTCAGCATTATACCTGAAGCTTAAATAACAGCTGAATAATTACAAAAAAAACTGCATAAATCGGGGTACAGATGAAGCCAGAACATATAGAGGCATTAAGCTTTAAAATTATAGATAAAGAAGCAGGAAATCATAACTTTTCCCCGGATGAGTGGGAAATTGTCCGGCGCATGATACATACTTCCGCAGATTTTGAATATATGAAAACCATAAGGTTTCATCCCGGTGCTATCTCCGCAGGAATTTCCGCCATATGCGGAGGAAAGCCTGTTATCACCGATACAAATATGGCAAAAGCGGGGATTCGTCAAAAAGATCTGAAACAATTTGGCGGGGAGGTTAAATGTTTTATAATCGACCCAAGGGTCAATAAAATAGCCGAAGAGACCGGTACAACACGGGCAAAGGCTGCTGTTGACATTGCTGCGGCTGAAATGGAAGGTGGAATATATGTGGTGGGAAATGCCCCCACCGCACTTTTACGTTTAATTGAGCTCATAGAGGCGGGTAAAGGGCTCCCTGCCCTTGTAATCGGACTCCCTGTGGGCTTTGTAAATGCAGCGGAATCTAAAGATGCCCTGGTCAAATCAAAAATCACCCACATCTCAAACATTGGCCGTAAAGGCGGGTCCAACGTGGCTGCAAGCGTGGTCAATGCCTTGATAAAACTTGCACTAAAATCCTGAAGATTAATCCTCGGATGAAACAGAAACGTAACTATTCAATTATTATGCAAGGAATAGTTACCACAAAAACAATATAAAAAAGGATATTAATTATAAAATGGATGTAAAAGCAGGGGTATTTTACGGAATAGGGGTCGGCCCTGGTGACCCGGAACTTCTTACACTCAAGGCAGTAAAAGTATTAAAATCTGTGGACACAGTCTTTGCGGCAGCTTCTGCAAAAAAAACCCACAGTATCGCCTATACCATAGCAAAAGAGCATATACCTGAGACAGCCTCCATACGCATACTGACCTTTCCCATGACAAATGACGCAATTGAAAAGGAAAAAAACTGGGAAAATCATGCCAGAATTATTATTAAGGAGCTTGAGCAGAATAAAAAAGTCGCTTTTATAACCCTGGGCGATTCCATGACCTATTCAACCTACGGATATATATTAAAACACGTCCAAAGAATAGCGCCCCACCTGCCCGTTGTAAGTATTTCAGGGATTACTTCTTACCAGGCAGCAGCCGCTTCATTGAATCTCCCCCTTGTTGAAGGGGATGATTCCCTCCTCCTTACATCGGGTGTAAATGGGGGAGAAAACCTGCGCAGAATCTCTGAAAAACCAAAAAACATAGTTTTTCTCAAGGCCTATCGAAAGGTTAAGGATATAGTGGCAGCTATTGATGAAGCAGGAAGCTATGCCACATCAGTGGGTGTATCAAGCTGCGGACAGGAAAACGAAAAGATTACCAAAAATATAAAAGAGTTTTATAACACCCCACCCGATTACTGGACACTGATTCTGGCGAAACAGGAAAATACCCATTTAAGCCCCGTACCAAGCAAAAAAGATGACTGATACAAAAAAGCAGAGGCTGAAAACAGGTTTTACCACAGGGGCAGCTGCTGCTGCTGCTGCCAAAGGGGCTGCCATATTGATTCTGGAGGGGAAGGCCCCTGCAAAAGTTGAAATAACATTTTTAACAGGGGAAAAAATTTTCATTCCCATAGATTCCTGCCGCATAAACAATGATAAAACTGCATCCTGTATTGTAATAAAAGATGCGGGTGATGACCCTGACATAACCAATAAGGCGAAAATCGGCGCAAATATTTCTATTTCCGATAAAAACCGCAAAATACAATCTAATACCGAAACCTCTGTTATAATAACAGGTGGGATCGGAGTGGGAACCATTACAAAACCGGGTCTTGAAATTCCCCCGGGAAACCCTGCAATAAATCCCGGCCCCATAAAAATGATTACCGCCTCTGTGAACGAAGTCATGAAAAAGAATAATAACCCGGGACAAGTTCATGTGGAAATCTTTGTGCCCGAGGGTGAAAAACTGGCCAAAAATACCCTGAACAACCGCCTGGGAATAATGGGGGGGATCTCCATCCTTGGTACAACAGGGCTGGAAAGGCCCATGTCCCACGAAGCATACATTGCGACCATACTTGCTTCATTTTCAGTGGCAAGGGCTGCCGAAGCAGAGGCGATAGTCCTCACCACCGGAAGAAGGAGTGAACGTTATGCCCAGACCTTTTTTCCGGATCTTCGAGAAGAAGCCTTTGTCCTCATGGGAGATTTTTTCAAAAAATCACTTAATGGCGCATCCAGAGCTGGATTTAAAGAAATAATCCTTGGGGTCTTTTTTGGCAAAGCACTTAAAATGGCCCAGGGATTTCCCCATACCCACGCTGCAAAATCTGACCTGACAATGGAAAGGCTTTCTGCATGGGGACTGGAATTAACACAAAATAAATTTTTTTCACAAAAAATATCCGAGGCAAACACCGCCCGCCACGCCTTTGATTTTATTCTGGATGAATACCCTGAACTTATTTCCCATGTGGGAAAGTTAATGATAAAATCTGCTGAAAAATTTGCTGCGCAAAACGTGCGTATCAGGGGGATTATATTCGATTATCAGGGGACTGTTATATTCGATTCATCCAAATCGTCAACCATATAAAGGAAGGTGGGAAAAATACGGTGCAATTTGAGTATCTTATTTTTCCCCATGACCTAAGAGCCATTACCCATGATTAACGAAACAAAAATTTATAAATACCGGTGGATGATACTTGCAATTGCATGGATTGCATATTTTGTAATGTATTTACAAAGGTTTGCCATTCCGCCACTATCACCTTTTATACAGGAAGAGTTTGCCCTCACCCTCACCCAGGTCGGTCTCCTCATGAGTGTCAACGGGTTGGGTTATGTTATTATGCAGATGCCTGGGGGCTGGCTTGTTGACAGAATAGGAGTGGCAAAAATGCTCCTTATTGGTGAAGTTTTTGCCGGAATCATGATGACGGCAATGTCCTTTACCCCATCATACAAAGTAAGCCTTATATTACTTGGATTCGGAGGTTTAGGGTGCGGCTGTCTCCTCACTGCCACATCCAAGGCAATTATGCTCTGGTTCCCGGTGCATGAAAGGGGGACTGCCATGGGGCTTAAACAGACATCCTGTAATATAGGGGGCGTATTAGGTGCTCTTACCCTCCCCACCCTGGCCATTGCCTTTGGCTGGCGTTACGGTTTCGGGATAGTGGGAATTATTGCAATTGCCGTGGGAATCACATCCTTTTTTTTATACAAAGAGCACCCGGCGGAAAAAAATCAGCCCGCACCCTCCGTAAAAAAATCTGGTGACAATACTTCAGGTTTGATGCGTGAGATTCTCTTTAACCGCGAATTAATTCTTCTGGGAATTGTTGGGGCCTGTTTTGCGACCATTGAATTTTCAGCCATAACCTATCTTGTTACTTATCTAAAAGAGACAATGCTCTTTTCCGTGGTAATCGCCGGTGGATTCCTGGCGGTTTTTGAAGGCGCAGGCGCCTTTGGCAAACCTTTGTTCGGATTATTGAGTGACCGATTTTTTAATGGAAGCAGAAAAAAAGCCTATTTTCTTATTTCCATAATTATTTTCATTGCATGCTTTATAATGGCTTTATTACCATCTGACACACCAAAATGGAGCCTCTACCTTGTATTTATCATTTTCGGCCTGGGAGCAAATGGATGGTCAGGGGTCCATTTTACCTTTGTTGGAGAATCCGTCAGCGAGAAATCGATGGGACTGGCCATGGGCATGTCCATTGCCGTTTCAGGGTTATCCATTGTTACGGGACCTCCCTTATTCGGTTATATCGTCGATAGAACAGGGGAATACACTCCTGCATGGTATTTTTTAGCCCTGTGCAGTATAATTTCAATAATTCTTATTATTTTTATCAGGGAAAAGAAAAAAAAATACCTTTTTAATGAGTCTGAACAAACGAAGCACAAATCTCCAGGAGAATAAATGCAAAAGGTTTCCATCATAGGAATGGGTCTCTCCCCTTCTGACTTAACAAAAAAGCACCTGGAATTAATCAGCAAAGCAGATGTACTTGCAGGGGGCCGCAGGCTGCTCGATTTTTTCAAAAAAAGCCCCGCCGAAAAAATACCCATCACAAAAGATATAAAAGGGCTCATTGAATTAATCAAAAACCGGATAACAGAAAAATCCGTTGTGGTTCTGGCATCAGGAGATCCCCTTTTTTTTGGTATTGGAGAACGGCTGTCCATGGGACTGGGGCCTGAAAATGTTTTACTATATCCCAATATATCATCTGTTGCAGCGGCTTTTTCCCGTATTAAAAAATCATGGGATGATGCATGTGTCATAAGCTTTCATGGCAGAAAAAGTGAAAAACAGTTTATATCCGCCCTTGAAAAAAATCAAAAAATTGCAATATTCACAGACCCTGAAAGAAATCCTGCATGGATTGCAAAATTCCTCCTTGAAAAGAATATAACCGATTATAAAATGTGCGTATTTGAACAATTGGGAACCCCATCAGAAAAAATAAAATGGCATTTTTTATCGGATGCCGCCAAGATAAAGTTTTCCCAGCCTAACCTTGTGGTGCTTATATGCCAGGATCAGAGAAAAAAATATTATAAAGAGCTCAGGACGGGATTAGATGAAAAATGGTTTTCCCACGAAAACGGGCTGATAACCAAGGCTGAAATAAGGGCTGTGAGCATAGCAAAACTGGCTTTGGCAAATAGTCACATCCTCTGGGACCTTGGTGCAGGCAGCGGTTCTGTAAGTATTGAAGCATCCCTTACCATAAAAAAAGGTCACATATTCGCAGTTGAGAAAATATCGGAAAGGATAAATCATATAGAGAAAAACATAGAACAATTCAAAGTTGAAAACATTGATATAATACATGGAACACTTCCCGAATGCATGGATGCTCTCCCTGATCCGGACCGTATCTTCATAGGCGGAGGAGGAAAAAAACTCCCTGAAATTATTAAATCTGCCCTGGCCCGCCTTAAACCAGGGGGAATCATTGTCATAAATACCGTTTTAATTTCCAGTCTCAATTCCATTTTTGAGGTATTTGATACCTGCGGCTTAAAAAAGAATATTGTTCATCTGCAAGTGAGCCGGGGACGCGAAATGCCCTGGGGTGAACGGTTTGAAGCATTAAATCCTGTCTGGATAATTTCAGGAGAAAAAGTGTGATTTCCCAATTACCCCCTATTATCAGATGAATAATTACCTAAAAATAAGGATAAAATAAAATGACCAAAGATTTTAAAAAATACCCTGTGATATTTGCAGGGGCAGGCCCGGGTGATCCTGAACTGATCACGGTAAAGGCCCAAAAAGCTCTTTTTGAAGCTGACATTGTTATTTACACAGGCTCTCTTGTGCCGGAAGCGGTTTTAAAATGGACAAAGGCCGAAACAACCACCTTATTAAACAGCAGCTCCATGCATCTTGACGAGATAATTGAAATAACAGCCCAGGGGTATAATAAAGGAAAACGGGTTGTTCGCCTTCATACAGGGGACCCCAGCCTTTACGGAGCAATTTTTGAACAATTTGTTGAACTTAAAAAAAAATCGATCCCATACTCCGTAATCCCAGGAGTATCAGCAGCCTTTGCAGCCGCCGCTGCAATGGGCATAGAATTCACACTTCCCGAAGTATCCCAGACTCTGATTCTTACCCGCATGGAAGGAAGAACCCCGGTACCTGAAGCAGAAGCATTAAAATCCCTGGCAAGCCATCAGACCTCCATGGCCATATATCTGAGTATATCCATGGTTGATGAAGTTTCATCAATACTTTCAAAAGCCTATGGCAGCGATGCTCCATGTGCCGTTGCATATTGCGTGAGCCAGCCCGAAGAAAAAATTATTTTTACAACCTTAAAAGACCTTGCAGAAAAGGTCCGGCAGGAAAAAATAACGCGGCAGGCCCTTATTATCACAGGTAAAGTCTTAAACATAGATCATGATACACTAAAATTCAAATCAAAACTCTATGACAAAGATTTTACTCACGGATGCAGGGGTTGAAGACAGAGGTGGAAATAGAAAATAAAAGACTGGCTCTCTGGGTTATCACCGAAAATGGTCTAAAAATAGCCAAAAGGATAATAAGCAAACTTCCTGATGCCCGACTCCATCTTTCCCGTACATTGCCGTCAAATTCTTCTGGTGAAGCATACAGGTTTGACCGGCTGGGAGAGTCTGTGGCAAAAGTTTTTAATGATTACCACGGCCATATTTTCATCATGTCCACCGGTATTGTGGTCAGAATAATCGCCCCTCATATCCAAAAAAAAACCTCTGACCCCGGTGTTGTTGTAATGGACGAAAAAGGTATAAATGTAATAAGCCTACTTTCAGGGCACCTGGGGGGTGCCAATAGACTGGCAAAAAAAATTGCAGGGATAATCAACGCAAATCCTGTGATCACCACCGCCACCGACTTAAATTTTGTACCTGCCATAGATCTTATAGCGCAAAAGAAAGGTCTCTTTATTGAAAACCCAGAGGCGATAAAAAAGGTGAGCATGGCCCTTTTAGCCAAAGAAAAAATCGGCATCCATGACCCCCTGGGATTGATAAAGGGGGATATTCCCCTAAAAAGCCTTTATACCTCTGTTAATAAAAAAGATTTTTTAGCATATTCGAAAAAAAGACCATCTGTTTTCATCGACGATATACTCATGGAACTTCCCTCTACTGTCCTTCTACTCCGGCCTAAAACATTAACAGCAGGGATAGGGTGCAACAGAATGACCCCTGTTAATGAAATCAGGGCGCTCCTTTTTAAAGTCATGGAAGAATCGGGTCTCTCCCCAAACAGTTTAAAACAACTGGGAACCATCGATTTAAAGGCTGATGAAGCAGGAATCACCACCCTTGCCGAACAATTAAAACTACCGGTTAAATATTACACTAAAAATGATCTAACCAAAGTAGACAACATCAAATCACCATCTCTTATGGTGGAAAAGCATGTAGGAGTAAAAAGCGTATGCGAAGCAGCAGCAATTCTCGCGGCCAACAAGGGAAAACTGATAGTTCCAAAACAAAAGACGAAAAATGTAACTGTGGCCATAGCAAGGGAGTCCTTTACATCCTTGGAATAGGACCCGGAAGCACAGAGCATCTGTCAAAACGGGCAGCAGATGTCATAGATATGGTGGATGTTATTGCAGGTTACGGCACCTATCTTGACCTGATTCGCCCCTTGATTAAAGAAAAGGAGATCATCTCATCAGGAATGACCAAAGAGATTGATCGGGTTAAACAGGCTATTGAAACAGCCCTTTCAGGAAAATCCTGTGCTCTGGTTTCAAGTGGTGATCCGGGGATTTATGCCATGGCAGGTCTTGCCTTTGAAATATGTAAAAAAATGGGAATACCCATCATAAGGGGAGAAGGAGAAAAAAGGGAGATTAATGGAAAACCGGCACTCCCCCTTTCGATCATACCGGGAATTCCGGCACTATGCTCGGGAGCATCATTACTTGGGGCCCCTTTGACCCATGATTTTGCAGTTATAAGCCTCAGTGATCTTCTTACACCCTGGGAAGTTATTGAAAAACGCCTTGAATCTGCAGCAGAGGCCGATTTTGTTATTGTTTTATACAACCCAAAAAGTAAAAGAAGAAGCGAAAATCTCAACAAAGCACAGGAAATCATCCTGAAATACAGAGAGGGGAGCACACCTGTGGGGATTGTGGTGGGGGCAATGCGAAAAAATCAGGATGTGAAGATTGTCCAGCTTGAAGAGCTGCACACAGCATATGTTGACATGCAGACAACTCTTTTTATAGGAAGTAGAATGTCCTGCCAATATAGCGATTTTATGTTTACACCCAGGGGATACTCCGGGAAATACTCCATGGAATAAAATGAGGGATACCATTTTATTCATACGCAGGGGTGCCCCTTGTGGGTACCCAAAATACAAAAGATCCGCCAGCAATGGGCAACCACAAGGGATTGCCCCTACTAATGGCCGGCGTTATAACCAAGCCCTAATTTCTCACAATAATATTATTCACCACTTTAACCGTTCCCCTGGTTGATCTGGCAATATTACATATTTTTTCCATTTCAACCATGCTTCCAACAATCCCGGAAAGTGAAACAATACCTTTGTTAACATCCACATCAATATTAAGGAATTTAATACCCGGTTCCACCAGCAGCTTACTCTTAATCTTACTTGCTGTAATACCATCATTAATTGATTCCCCAAAAGCTTTCGAGCCAATCATTAACCTGTTCTTTACCTCACCCACATTGGCAATACCCCTGGCAATATTTGCAGCCTTTTCTGACTCCTGCTCTGTTTCAACGGTACCCCTTAAAACAACAACCCCTTCTAAAGTATCCACATCAATCGTATTTGCATAAACCGACGGGTCATCTATCAGGGCGGTCTTGACCCTTGCCGTGATTGTTGAATCATCCACCTGGGTCCCCACAGTTCTTTTATCTGTGGCCACCTTATACGCTGCTGTAGCTCCCCCAACTCCCAATACCACGATAAAAGGGGTGCACCCAAAAGTCAAAAAAAGGGAAAAGAATATACAGCAATGCAGAAACTGTTTAAAAACAAAATGGTTCATATTTTCTCCTGCTACTTGAAAACTTAGAAGTTCACCAGAGTAAACTTGTTTTTTTTAAATGAACATAATAATATTTATAGCGTTGAAAGGTTAAAAAATATATCAGATTACTTATAGGAGATCACAGCGTGAAAATCAAACAGATTAAACTCAACCAGATGGAAATCTTCTGCTATATGATTGGCGATGAAAAAACAAACAAATGCGCACTTATTGATCCGGCATTTGAAACTTCCAGAATTTTAGACGAAGTAAAAACCGCAGGATTCAGGGTGACCCATCTTATTAACACCCACTCCCACTCCGATCATACCGCAGGCAATGCAGCAATTATTAAAGCCACAGGAGCCAAGCTGCTGATTCACAAAATAGAGGCAAAATCCCTGGGAAAGTTAATGAATTCCGCTTTTTCCAGAGTTATGGGGGGAAAAGGCTCCCCTGAGCCGGATATACTTCTGGAGGATAATGACGAAATCAAAATCGGGGATATATCTCTGAAGGTAATCCATACCCCCGGGCATACCAAAGGGGGTATCTGCATATACGTACCTGGAAATATTTTCACCGGGGACACTCTGTTTGTCGAGGCCTGCGGCAGAACTGATCTTCCAGGCGGCAGCATGAAACAGCTGTTAAAATCGATCCATGAAAAACTCTACACCCTCCCTGAAGATACAATTGTCTGGCCAGGACATGATTACGGCCCCATGCCCCATTCAACAATAGCATATGAAAAAAAGAATAATCCTTTTACATAATCCACAGGAAGCCTTGAAAAATTAAAATTTTTGTCTGAGGACAAAGATCTCGAAAATCAAAAAGCACAGCATACATAGATAAGTGAGCATTTTTTCTTTTCGCAGCGACACCGTAATCTGGCAAAAAGACAATTTTTCAAGGAACCCTATAACATATCAACATGGTACAGATGGAATCCATCAAATTAATACTTGCAGGCTGGGTTATGGACGGTACAGGAACCCCTGCAAAAAAAAACAGAATACTAAAAATAAACGGCAAAAGAATAGAGAGTATTTACGATGCTGACCCGGCAGCAATTGAAAATTCTGACATAACAGATCTTTCCCATTGCACCATACTCCCCCCGCTAACCGACAGCCACGTACACCTTTTCATGTCGGGAACCAGTGATCCGGACATAAGGAGTTCCCAGCTGAACACAGAATTTGACCATATTAAAAATGTGATCTCAAACCACCTGAACCAACATTTATCCCACGGTATCCTCCATGTAAGGGATGGGGGAGACAGCCGTGCCCATACTCTTTGCTATAAAAAAAAATGCCATGACAAAAGCAAAAATCCGGTATTGATCAAAACCGCTGGAAAAGCCTGGCGGAATAGTGGAAGATATGGAAAACTCATAGGACGGCCACCCAAAAATAATACAACGCTTGCCAGAGCAATTCTAAAGGAGAGCCATGGAATTGATCATGTTAAAATAGTAAATTCAGGTTTAAACAGTCTTATCCATTTTGGAAAAGAGACTCCTCCGCAATTTTCAGAAAAAAGCCTTGTGGATGCTGTAAATGCCGCAAAGAGTCTTGGGCTGCAGGTAATGGTTCATGCAAACGGCAAAATACCTGTTAACAGTGCCATAAAGGCAGGATGTGATTCCATTGAACATGGCTTTTTCATGGGAAGAAAAAACATGGAAATCATGGCTGAAAAAAATATTTTATGGGTACCCACAGCTTATACCATGAAAGCTTACTCAAAAATTCTGGACAAAAACAGTGCTGAATCTGCAGGGGCCCTGAAAAATTTTGAATCCCAGATAAAACAGATGGCTCTTGCAAGAAAACTTGAAGTTCCCCTTGCTCTGGGAACCGACTCCGGGAGCCTGGGGGTTCACCATGGAAATTCCATGATTGAAGAACTGAAAATATTCATGGAAGCCGGATACACTATAGCTGATGCTGTAAAATGCGCCGCTTTAAACGGAGCAAAGCTATTGGGAATTAAAGAAGGAGGGATAATTGCGCCAAAAAAACCGGCAACCTTTTTAGCAGTAGCAGGAAGCCCATCTGATCTCCCTGAAAGTCTTGCACAAATTGAGCAAATCTTTATTAATTCCAGACCTATAGTGAACCCCGAAAACTGGGCAATGTGTTAAGATAAAATATAACTTTTCCGGAAAGGGGATCATTTTGAAACGTAAAAACCATAGTAAAAAATTAAAAAACAAGGTAGCACTGGCAGCAATAAAAGGAAATGAAGCTTAAATTAAATAAAAAACTGTCTTGACATTGGGGGCCACTATAAACATTTGAACCATTCCCGAGGCTTCCGGGTTAATTACTCGCCCTTAGTTCCTGTCATTTCCTCTTGTCGAGGCGCTTCAGGCTACTCTTGACAATTTGTCTTTCATGTGCGACATGATAATTATGAAATACGAAATTAATACAATAAATATTGTTCAATAATTGGTTGACTGAGGTCAAGGATGTACAACACAGAGCGAGGATTATCAGCCGTTTTGATCACATTCCACTGGGTAACTTTGGAGATCATAAAAATCTTGGCGGTAACCTGTTTGAGTTGTGTTTTTTTTGACACCGGCTTTCGGATTTATTACACCATCAAGGGTGGAAAGGTCATTTTTCTGTTTTCGGTGGCGACAAGTCCAATCAAAGCAAAAACATCAAAAAAGCAAAAACCATTATGGACAAACTGGAGTAAATAGCGATGAAAATAACCACCAAAAAATAGGATGCCAGCGAATATCTGGACAGCCCTGAAATGATCCATGAGTACCTTAAGGCCGCCTTTGAAGACGGGGACAGCGAATTGCTTATGGTGGCCATTGGCAATGTTGCCAAAGCCAAAGGTATGAGCGAGATCGCAAAGGAAACAAACCTAAGCCGTCAGAATCTTTACAAAGACTTGTCGGCAAACAGCTCTCCACAGTTTGAGGCTGTAAAAAAAGTCATTGAAGCACTTGGCTGTAACCTGGCCATTGCCTGAAAGTATTGTGATTCGAAGCTTTTGAAAATTTATTACTCTAAGAGTAGTGCGGCATTGCTTTTCGAGAGGCATATGAAGAAGAAATCCAAAGACGACAAAGGTGACGATCTTCGTTCTGAATACGATCTCCGTGAATTGCTCAAGGATGGTGTACAAGGCAAATACGCAGACCGTTTCCAGGAAGGTACTAATTTGGTTCTATTGGACAGTGATGTAATGGAGACTTTTCCAAATGATAAGGCTGTAAACGAGGCCCTTCGTTTGGTAATTAAGTTGACAATGCCCGAAAAGAAAAGTGCACCACACAAAGGGGCATACACTCCTACGTAAAGAAGGGCGAACCAGGTGCTTAAGTCAGAAGAAAATTATATTCCATTGCCTTCACAATTTGACATTCATGAATACCAAATCATGGAGGAGTTCTGCCTGTCCCTGGATGATATAAAATTAAAAAATAAAATGTATCACTCAATCAAAGGTAGCGGTGCTTTCCGAAGATTTAAGGACAATATTTTTGAATATGGTATGGAACAAAATTGGTTCCAATATCGCAGAGATGCATTCAAACGTATAGCTATCAAATGGTGTGAGGAAAATAATATCCCATATGCAGAGGCATGAATGATAAGATGCAAATAATGTAACGCTTTTTTACGTCCCTTCTTTTTATAAAATTTATTATATTGTTTATAAAACCAACTATTTATTGGATAATCATCACAATAGTATAATTACAAAATAATGTATTGTATCAATCGGTAGACTTGGGCTCTGCCCATATCCCAGCTTGCTTTGGTGTAGGCTTCAAAGGTCTCAACAAGAGTCAGTTTGTACAAACCTTTATCCCGGATCTCATTTAAAGCATTTCCAATTTCATAACTGCTTTGATTGCGGGCAATAAGATCTTCTATGTGCGTTAATCGATCATTTTTCATCATTTTAACCCTCCAGGCATCTGCCCTATTTCGGCTGTAAGGGCATTTGATGCCTGCCTGGCATCTTGCTTTGGAACTTTTCCGAGCATCTGTTTCAAAAATAGAACACTTTCTTTAAACTCGCTTCTCCGAACACTCATGACAAGATCAATGGTGTTAAAATTTTTTTCATGGGTGTTACCTCACATCTGTCAGGGTTATCAAAAACCTTTGCCTGAACTGAATGCAAAGGGATTAATACGGTTCCTTTTTTATACCCTGATTGGCGCAAGGTTGTCAGTTGTCTCTTAAACATCCATGTGGATTAGTCTGTTTGTATTTCTTTTATTTACAGTGGGTTGGCCCCATGATGCCTCTTAAAATCCAAAACGATTAGTCGATAGCTTAAATCGGTATTTTTTTAGCAGAACAAAATAATTGTGAAATATACCCTCTGGATAATCATTTCTACTTATTAAAAGATATCCTTTTTCTTCAAATAAAAGCCTAAAACTAACGATGCCGAACAAACGCTTGCTCCAGAGCGGGCGGGTATAGGCGGTTTGAAAATAAGTGTGTAGGGATTATTATTAACGATTTGGAAGTTAATTGCTTCCAGGTACCCGCCTGATGAAACGTACATTATGTGTATACTTCAACTAAAAATCAATTCTCAACCAAATTAAAGAGAAAACAATGATATTAGACAATAAAAATGAAAATCAAAAAGTTTACGAGTGGGTTAGAGAATACACCGAATCCGGCAAAATTGATATCGTTACCGGCTATTTTACAGTTGGAGCCCTCGCATACCTTTCCAGACAGATAAACAGCAAGATTAAAATTTTTAGAATGGTTCTTGGCGATATCGTTAATATTGACATGATACAAGACCGTACAATTGATTTGCTGAATGAAAATATCACAATAGAGGCAGCTTTAAAACTCTCTGCTGTAGCAAAAGAAGCTGTGGGATTTTTAAAACAGGAAAAAGTTTCAGCCAAAACACTTGAACCTAATTTTTGTCATGCAAAAATATACCTTTTTAATCCTGAAAAAGATGACAGGCACAAGTACTTTGTTTCCGGAAGTTCTAACTTAACAGAGGCTGGTATTGGTTTAAAGAAAACAAACAATATCGAACTTAACATAGCTGAGACAGGTAATAACAATCAATATCAGGAATTAAGGAAATGGTTTAGTGATTTATGGAAAAGTAAAGAAGCACATAAAACAAAAACAATCATTGATGAAAACGGGAAGAAACATAAAACGGACTTTAAAAAATATCTGATTGAATCCATAGAACAAATATTTATCAAATACACCCCTGGGCAGCTTTATTATAAAGTACTTTTTGAACTTTTTGGAAATCAGCTCCTGTCAGAGCAGGACAATCCTGAATTTAACCGGCAGGTTGGCAGATTGGAAAATACAGTCATATATAATGCTTTGTATGATTTTCAGCAAAAAGGGGTTCTAAGTTTAATAAAGATGCTTCAAAAATATGATGGAGCAGTCCTCGCTGATGCTGTTGGCCTTGGGAAAACATGGAGTGCTCTTGCAGTTATGAAGTTTTTCCAGTTACAGGGCCGTGAAATTATTTTGATATGTCCTAAAAAGCTTCAATATAACTGGAACAGGTATTCCCGGTATCAAAATTTGAAATTTGAAAAAGACAACCTTGAATTTTTTATTCGTTTCCATACGGATATGGTTCTTGAAAGAATGGATAAAGAAGCCTACAGGCTCGAAAGAGCAGACACCTTATTCATTAACGATAAACCAAAACTTTTTATTATTGATGAAAGTCATAATTTAAGAAACGGGAAGTCAAACAGGTATCAGTTTTTTGTAGAAGAGATATTGAAGAAAAATGATGATGTCAAAGTTTTAATGTTATCTGCAACCCCGATAAACAATACCCTTCTTGATATAAGGAATCAGTTTAAACTTATCAAGCAAGGCAGCCGGGATGGCTTTTATGAATCTCATTCGATAAGAAATATAGACCATCTTTTTAACAGAGCTCAACACGCTTTTAAAAAATGGCGTGATGATGACAGCCCGAGAATAACAGATTTTATCAAAATGCTGCCCGCTGATTTTTTTAAGCTTACCGATTCGCTTACCGTAGCCAGAACAAGACAAATGATTGAAAAACAAAAAGCAGGACTGCATTTTCCAAAGAAACAAAAGCCAAAGAATATATTTGTTACCCCAAGACAGATAGGGAATTTTGAAAGTTTTGAAGAACTTTTTGATCACTTCCCTCCTATGCTTTCAGGATACCAGCCTTCATTTTATATTGAACAGACAAAAGATGTGGGTAAGCTGCATGATGAAAGACAGAGAGACCATTTTCTTGTAAAAATGTTATATATTTTACTTGTTAAACGGCTTGAATCTTCATGGTTTTCATTTTCTTCAACCACTCAAAAAATACTTAATCATCATCAAAATGCATTGGATAAAATCAATACCTATCAAAGTACAAAAAACTTCCAGCTTTTTGATTTAAACAAACAAAATCAAGATGATTTGGTTACTTTAGATGACGAATTTGAAGATATAGCTGATGACCTGGCTGATGATTTAACCCTTGGAAAAAAAAGAAAGGTTCTCTTATCTGATATTGATAAAGCAGGTAACCTTGATAACTATAAAAAAGATCTTAAAAAAGATATTGAAGCACTTGAGTCATTAATTAATAATCTGAATAAATTCGAAAAGTCCATAAAGAATGAAGTGGCAGGTAATAAAAATCATAAAAGTAAAGATGATAAACTTCAATCACTGATAGAAGAAATTAAAGAAAAAAGAGAATCAGGTAATAATAATGGCAACCAGAAAATTGTGATTTTTACCGCATACAAAGATACAGCATTTTATTTGTTTGATCAGCTTAAACAAAGAGGTTTTACTCAAATGGCCGTTGTCAGCGGTGATGTCTCCAAAACAGATTGTACGCAACATGAAACAAAACTTTTTGAACCTATCTTAGAAAGATTTGCCCCGTTTACTAAATTGTTTAATGAAAAAGACTGGAGCTTTACCCCCAGTAAAGAAAACCTTCCTCAAGTAGAACAATACAAACAATGGGTAGAATGGGTGGCAGAAAATGATAAAAAAATGCATGATAAAATTAAAAACCCCATCGATATTCTTATTACCACCGATGTTTTGAGCGAAGGTCAGAATTTGCAGGATTGTGACATGGTTATTAATTATGACATACACTGGAATCCGGTCAGAATTATTCAAAGACTTGGTCGTATCGACCGTCTTGGTTCTCCAAATAAGGAAATCTTTGGAATAAATTACTGGCCTTCGGATAACATAAACACTTACTTAAATCTTAAAGACAGAATTGAAGAGCGCATGACAATGATGAAACTTGCAGGTTCAGAGGTTCATCTTGAATTTTCAGACAGTTTTAGGGAAATGGCTTCTGATGATGAGTTTGAAGATAAACTGAACAAAAAAATGCTGGTGCAGATGCAAACGTCATGGGATGAAATCGAAGAGCATGACGCAGGTCTTGGTTTTGATAATTTATCCCTTGAAGATTTTCGTCAAGACCTGCTTGAAGAACTTCAAAGAGATGAAAAGTATTACAAAAATATGCCAAAAGGTATTTATACAGGCTTTAAAGCAAAAGAATCTATCTGCCCTGAATCAGGCATTATAGCTTTACTTGGATACCCTTCCAAACCACCCAAAACATTAAACCATGAATATCAAACCTATGACCTGGTTTACATAAATAAAAACGGAAAACAGGTACTGTTAAATCAAAAAGAAGTTCTCGATGCCCTTGCTCAACATAAGGGGGAATCACGATTTGTTCCGGAAAAAATCGAAAGAGGTGAAGAATCAGCAATAAAAGAGCTTGTAACTTCCATGAAGAAGTGGCTTGATTCACAATCAAGTGAAGAGGAGATCCAGAAGGATGGCTCCATTAAAAAAAGGGCGGGTGCAGAAACCAAAAATATTCTCGCTAAATTAAAGACGGGCGACAGCTTGGCGGTAAAGCGGGTAAAGGAAAATAAAAGTGTAAGCGATAAGTATAAATTACAAAATTTTGATCTGATTACATGGTTTTTGGTGAATTGTGAGTTATAAATTGTGAATTATGAATGATAAATGGTAAATTATGAATTTAGATTATTTTAAGAATCTGGATGGTTTTTATTCAGGGCTTCAAACTCTTTTTAACTCTTTGAACATCCCTGTTAATTATATTGATGAAAAGCCGCTGAAACCACAGGATATTTTATCAAGAACATATAAGGATACTAACCCTGCATATAAACTTATGGATGATGTCTATATTCTTGGTATGGTGGATGACAAAGCCTTTGAAGGTAGAGAAAGCTTCCAGCTTTCAACACAACAAAAGCAGGATGCTTTTGGTACTATAAAGCTTAAAAATGATTATGACGGTATCCTTATTTTTGGTGTTACACTGAAAAAGAGAGAAAATGATCTTTTGCCGACCCGTTCCCAGCTTGCAGAAATTACAAGAGCCTTTAACCGGGAGTTTCACTATACACCGGTTGTAGTTGTTTTCAGGTATGAAAATTTTATATCCCTTGCCAACGCCCAAAGGCTGAAATACAAGCAGGAATGGCGTGAAGGTGAAAAAACAGGCAAAGTCTCCATACTGCGTGATGTTGAAATTAAAAGCCCTCACACCGGTCATTTAAAGATACTTGAAGAGTTAAAAATTACCCGGTCAGGCAAAAAAGGAATCAACACTTTTGAAGGGCTTTATCAATACTGGCAGGAAATATTTAGCGTTAATCTTCTTAATAAAAAATTCTATTCTGAACTTTCAAACTGGTATTTTTGGGCAATTAAACATGTAAAATTTCCATCTGAATCTCAATATGTTGATGAACAAAACAAACAATACAAAGCTCAAAATATTATTCGAATGCTTACCCGCCTGTTGTTTGTTTGGTTTATTAAAGAGAAAAAACTAATTCCAGAAGAACTTTTTGATTTAGAGAATTTACAAAGCAGTATTCTTAAAAAAATTGAACCGGAACATTTTATGGGACAAAAAAAAGAGAATACAGAAAGTATCTACTACAAAGCAATATTACAAAATCTCTTTTTTGCCACGCTTAACTGTCCTGTAAAACCGGATAGTGTTGACAGCAGAGAACGTGGTTTCAGGGGAGATGAAAGTTACGGAAAGCACCGTGGTGTTGATTACCTGATGCGGTATAAAAAATATTTTAAAGACCCGGATGCATTTCTTGAAATGGTAAACAGGGTTGTCCCATTTTTAAACGGCGGACTTTTTGAATGCCTTGATGATAAAGACAAGAAAATTTATATAGACGGTTTTTCTGATAATATGAGCAAAACAAATGGAGTCGTCAACACTCTTGTTGTTCCTGACTATCTCTTTTTTGGACACGAAGAAAAAACCGACTTAAGCTCAGATTACGGAACAAAAAACAAAGGTACAAAAGAGGCTGCGGTAAAAGGCTTAATCAATATTTTAAAATCTTATAAATTCACCATTGCTGAAAATACTCCAATTGAAGAAGATGTTGCCCTTGACCCTGAACTTTTGGGAAAGGTTTTTGAAAACCTGCTGGCAAGTTACAACCCTGAAACAAAAACAACAGCGAGAAAACAGACAGGATCATTTTATACCCCAAGGGAAATAGTCAATTATATGGTTGATGAAAGCCTGATTGCCCATCTTAAAAATAGTATCGGAAGCATCTTGCTTCCTGGTTCAAATAGTACAGGAAGCATCTTGCTTCCTGGTTTAAACAACTCAAAGCAGGATACTTTAAATACTTTTTTGAACCCAAACGATGAAATAAATATTACTCATGGCAATTTACCACATTGGACACAAGATGATTCATGGTACTTTGTGACTTTTAGACTTGCCGATTCTATACCAGGGAAAAAAATCAAGCGATTAAAACAAGAACGGGAACAATGGTTAAAAAATCATAGAAACAATAGTAATAACGATTACACCAAAGAAGATATGAAAGAATATTATCAGTTATTTTCTGGGCGTGTTGAGGGGTGGATGAATGCGGGATATGGCAATTGTGTATTAAAAGATAAAACAAATGTAAAAATAATTGCTGATGCAATTAAATATTTTGAGGGCAAACGATATGAACTTGATGAATGGGTTATAATGCCAAATCATGTCCATATTTTAGTGAAACCATTAAAAGATAACAAACTTGGCAGCATTTTGCATTCATGGAAATCTTTTACGGCTAATAAAATTAATAAAAATATTAAATCAGACAAACAGCTTTGGATGCATGAATCATATGACCATATAGTGAGGCATGAGAAGGCTTTTAATGCTATAAAAAAATATATAAGGGAAAATCCTCAAAAAGCAGGAGTAAGCATAACACCGGAGGCTTCCAGCATAGTACCCAAAGCTTCCAGCTTTAAATCCAACATAGTATCTAAAGCTTCCAGCTTTAAAGATGTGGAAACTCAAAAGCAGGATGCTTTTGATACTATGCTTCGACAATTAGTCTCTTTTGAACCTGTTAATCCTTTTGAGCATAGCAGCGAACTTTCACGCAAGATTATACATTCACTTGATAATTGCAAAATCCTTGACCCTGCCTGTGGTTCGGGAGCTTTTCCCATGGGTATATTACAAAAGATGGTGCATATTCTTCAAAAAGTTGATCCTGATAATGAATACTGGCAGGCTTTGCAGTTGAAAAAGGCACAAAAGGCAACCGAAGGAGTCTTTGTAATAAAGGATAAAGAGGAGAGAAAACAGCTTCTTGATGAAATTAATGAGGCTTTTGATCAGTCAATAAACAATCCCGATTATGCCCGTAAACTTTTTTTAATAGAAAATTGTATTTACGGCGTGGATATCCAGCCCATTGCAGCCCAGATTTCAAAACTGAGGTTTTTCATATCCCTTGTTGTTGAGCAAAAGGTTAACAAAGAGAAAGATAATTTCGGGATAAGACCGCTGCCAAACCTTGAAACCAAGTTTGTTACGGCAAATACGCTTATTGGGATTGAAAAGCCGGATGGTGAACTGTTTTACACCAAAGAGGTACAGGAAAAAGAAGCGGAATTAAAAGCAATCCGCCACAAACTCTTTGGAGCCAAAACCAAAGCAACCAAGGTTAAATACCGCAAAAAAGATGAAGAACTG
>Ga0190313_1000402_pt1 | contig 26097 bp, 18 predicted proteins | sample 4870071011_MG_FD_169989 | JGI IMG/M metagenome (GOLD analysis project Ga0190313, IMG submission 169989) | Hydrothermal vent sediment bacterial communities from Southern Trench, Guaymas Basin, Mexico - 4870-07-10-11_MG | ecosystem: Environmental > Aquatic > Marine > Hydrothermal vents > Sediment ... | reverse complement strand
CGTTCAAAAGTGGGCATAAGTCCCAGCATCCCGATTAACAGTTCTCTCGTGGGATTATCATAGCTGCCCACGGGTTCTTTCACGCTCAAAACCTCAACATCGTGCTTCTTCAGATAATGCATGATAGGTCCCTGCCAGAGAGCCATCTTCGCACCTCTCAGTTTGTCTTTCCATCTCGGAGAGACACCAAAAATCCTTTGATATATAAGGGTTTGGGAACTCTCTTTGTGTTACTATTTAACGTATCCCGCCAATGCCAATTATTCCACTTCAATTCCAATTCCGATATATATATACTACCTCTTTTATTAGGATTTTTGGAGTGTGGTAAGGTGTCTGAGAAAAAGCTTGTTGGCATACTGCTTGTTTTTGTTTTGCTGGTGACTGGTTTTAGTGGAAACGTCTCTGCCAAACAGTGGGGTGGTTGTGGTTGTCTGGCCGTGGTTGATCATGGGGTGTTTTTGAATAACACAACGGACGACAACACCCTCCTGGTTTGGGTTGACAGCGGGGACATATTTTTTACGAGCAGTTACAACGACTACTATAACACGACATTACAGGGTGTGTTGGGCCGGGTGGATGTTTTGCGTTATGAGACTGATGACTGGGAGGAATACGGTTTTTACACGGCTGTCTATGTGGAACTAAACCTCTCCCTGAAAACAATAGACAGTGAGCCGTATAGGTCTTTCCGATATCTCTCCAACGCCATAGTGTTGTTGTGGTCCCATGGAGACAGAGAGCTCTATGAGACCCTCGTAGATATAGCCAGAGCCGAGACCATCTCCAACATAGTCTACTCCGAGAACATTACGAGCCCGGACGATGTGGCGAAGAGTTTGTTCCTGTACACTAAGGCAGAGGAGAAACTGGGCGAGGACAAAGTACCAGCCGCAATTGGCCTCTACAATGCCGCCCTGTACAATCTCCCAACGACGCCTACATTAATGTGGGACAAGATCACCCGCTTATCATACAATGGCAACAACACTCATCCCGTGGTCTTTTCAGGCGGTGGGGTGTTGCATGCGGGCTGGATTCACAGAGAAGATGGTGGTGTGAACTTTACGTTTTATGCCAGGAGTACTAACCTGGGGCGTACCTGGTGGACCTTGGACGCCACAACATATGGTAGCCCATACCTGGTGGCTATGGGACTTGATCCCCATGGTGGCGACCCATATGTGGCCATGGCTGCTACAATGTTGTTGGAGAGTATTTATCTCATTGATGGGAGCCACTATTTCTATGTGCCAATAAACACTCCGCCTGTGCTCCCAATACCCGTGGACGGAGAGATTGGGGACACAATATATGTGAGCATAGACGACCCCTACCTGGACCGCTACCAAACATACGAGTATCTGAGAATCGGAGACAGACTCTTCATCAAACCCATCTGCAAGCCCGGCGGAACACCCGTGCCGCCGCCACGGGCACCTGATCTGGTTGTGGAAAGTGTTTCTGTTGGCGTGTTAGACCGTTTGCCCAAAAATGGGGATGTTTTTCCTGTTAGTGTTGTTGTTTCTAACCGTGGAGATGCTGATGTTGTCGGCGAGATCTCTGTTTTGTTAAAAGAGAGTGACAGCGATGTGATAGTGGGAGAAAAGACGCTGGTTGGGCTGGTTGGTGGAGAACAGAAAACACTTGTTTTCAGCTGGACGTGTTCTGATCTCTGGGCGACTTATAATCTCACTGGGGTGGTTGACCCAGACAACGATGTTTCTGAGGGAGATGAGAGTAACAACGAGAAGACACAGACCACAACCGTTTACAGCGTCAAGATTGTGAGTGTTGAAACCTATGTCCTGGATAGTAATGGAGAAATATATCCGAGCAATGGAATGTTTTTGAGCGGATATGAGCATGTTGTTCGTGTGACACTATACAATACCTGTAACTATCAGCTTTCTTTGGGTGTAGTGTCTGTTCTTGGCACTGTCACAGTGGACCTGCCGGATTTGGATTTGCTGGAGATAGACCCTGATTACCAGCTTATAATAGCTGTTATTGATGTTTTGAAAGAGGTGACACTGGACATAAACATTGATCCTGGCCAGACCACAATATCTCCTGATGTGGACTACCAGCCCGGCCAACTCGCAACAGGCGTATACGACACATACCAACAAATAGAACACCCGATAAGAGAAAAAATAGGTGAAATCGGGATTGCTCCTCCGGACAGGGACTATGACAACGATGGATTGACAAACTCAGACGAAATACTCAAATATGGAACAGACCCCACAGATTTTGACACTGATGATGATGGCATGCCTGATGGTTGGGAGGTAAAATATGGGCTTGATCCTACTTCCAATACAGATAAAAATACAGACAAAGAGCATGATGGAGTTTCCAACTATGTAGAGTATACTAAGGGTACAGACCCAACTAAAAAAGACACAGATAGTGATGGCATGGATGACTATTATGAAATAAATTATGGATACTGGCAACAGCCAACCGTAAAAAATGACAGATATGCTATATTATATGGGGGGACAATAAGTGGAAATAAGTATTATGACGCGTTTTGGAATGATATAAAGGAGATGTACTATGTGTTGGTGAAAAACTACAACTGGGACCCAGATAATATATACGTCCTCTGGAATAATGCACAGAAAGGAGATGAAAAAGATGGGATTATCTTAAGCGGTCCTGCAGGACGTTCTTCATTTAATAACGTTATGGATTATATATCAAAAATAATAGATGACAACGACCTCTTTTTCTTCCTGGCGAACACGCACGGCAATACTGCTGCAATAGATGACATTCCATATGACGATGGAGAGTGGGATAAAGTTGCTAAAAAAGCCGGTCTCCCCATCATTGTTATATCTGCCTGTGATTCAGGTAGTGCCATTTCAAAATTAAAATGTCATGTTTCTGATAATACCATCATAGTAACAAGCAGCAAAGCAGACGAAGACACCTACAATAATAAGGAACACACCTTCTTTTTGTATAATAATTATGGTAACGGTCAGGGATTTGTATGGTATTACGGGGGCACATTCTATCACAACTATGAGGACTATTATCAGCCGGCATCTCTTTCATTGGCTTTTGAGTCTGGCTGGGCAGGGGCAACAAATCCACCACCTGAGTATACACTATCGAAATCCCACCCTCTTGTTGATGGCAACCATGATGGTGTGGGCCATACAGGAAAGGATTTGATTGATAATCCGTCTATAGAAGGTGATGCTTTGGATAAGATTTATATATAAGGCTAAGAGGATAAAATAATTTGAGGTGGTGTTGTATGGCCAAAAAAGTGGTATGCGTGACTGTTGGACAGATTGTTGCGGTGGTGGTGCTGGTTGTTTTTCTTGTTGCGTCGTTTTATGTTGAGTTTTATTACAGGCCCGAGGTTGCTGTTTTTCGTAAGTCTCCTGATGTTTATTGGTCAAAGAAATATGCTGATGATGGTGGGGTGATTCTTTTTATAGAGTGGGTGGACACGAACGATTATCCCCAGGAGGCTGTGAGATTGGACGTTGCCACTCTGACGTTTTATCTGCCTTATTCTCCCATGGTTTTGAACTGTTCTGGGGAGAGCATAGTTCTGGAGAACTCTACTGTAGGTTTTGGTTGTTTCGACATTCCTGTGTCTACTTTTGTGAAAAGCAATCCCTATAAGATACAGTTTGTTGATGTGAGTGGCTGTTGTGACACAGAACCGAATGGCTTTCTTAACTGGAGAGATTATTTCTATTTCCCGCCGTGTTACAACAACACGGGTATTGAAGTGCGACTAGACGGTAGCTGGCAGGAGGATTTTGTGGTGAGCTATAGGCTCCTTCCGCCCTCAAACGCTCCGATTGAGCTTTAGAGAGGAGAGAGAATGTGATGAGGTGATTGGATGGGCGATCTGGATTTGTGTCAGATGCTTTTCCTGTTCTTTTCTGCTTTACTGGTAATAGATTTTTCTTTTTTGTTCCGATACTGGGGACACAATAAAGAAAAATATGAGAATGGGTCTATGGTTTTGTTCGGAGAAATCCTGTTGATTTTTCTGGTCATCGTTATTTTACTAATTTTATACGTGCGAGTTTTAAGCTTACGACACATACAATAATCATACAATAAATGAATGTAAATAAATGTGGGTAAAGGGGAATTTAGACATCACACCCTACGACGGCACCATGTACAGGGCGGTGGTGGAGGTGAAGTCCCACTCCCACGCTGTGCTTCCGGTGGGTGCTGCGTTCACAGGCAGACACCCGGCATAGAAACCTCCCAGGGTGTCCACGGATAGCCAGTAGCCGTCTGCCACTATGAAAGCGGGGTGGACGGGTGCGACGGTGTCGTTGAAACCATAGTATGTTTTTACTGCGTCCCAGTTTTTCATGGCCTCTTCTTCTGTGCCGCCGAAATAGACCGTGGCAAAGGCGTGGTTTGAGATAACGCACATTCTGGTGGTGCCTCCGAGTGCGTCTATTATAGAGGCCAGCAGTATTGCGTGGTCTTCGCAGTCCCCCTCTCCTTTTTTCAGGGTTTCGGCCACGCTCTGCCAGTGGTCAGCCCCCTCTGGCTCCGGCGAGTATTTTATGTGGTCATAGACGTAGTCAAAGGCGGCGGCAACGTGCGCAGTCGTGTAGTTGTCTCCCCACTTGCTCTGTATCTCTGTTTTTATGCTCTGGACTGTGGGGTTGTCTGGGTCAACGAGTTTTTCAACCTTTGGCCACAGGTCGTTTTTCTGGGTTGAAATGAAGACAGGTATGTCTCTGGCCAGGGGGTGGAGGACGAAGGAAAAGACGTTCTGGTACTGCACTCCAACAGGGTACCATTCCATGGTCCTGCCTTTTTTATGGCCTGAAAAAATCTCCAGCCCTATCTGGTAGCGGTGGTACTGGCCGATGCCCGATGTGGGGGGAGGGAAGGCCACCACCCCCAGCTTTTTTTCGTCTCCTGGCCCGACGAGTTTATAGACCGGCTGGACGACGTTGACACCCCATTCTCCGGCGAAATGGATGCTTTTCACAAAGAGATATGTGCTGTCCAGGTTTTCAACCCTCACGAGGATCGTCCCGCCATATTTCTCGTACACATCTGACACGACGAATCTGGTCCTGTAATGATAGGATATGGGCGTGGACGTCAGGGTGCCGTTCACACCGCCAGACGCCGGAGGGGCCCTCAAAGGCACAGGCGGAACCCTCTCCTCCCCGAAACCGTCGTTTGTGAGCCACCCATAGACACCGGTGTAAGATGCGAGAATCAGAGTCAGAAGGACAAAAAGCCCTATATGTGTCTCCCAGCGGCCGCTCCTCTTCCTCCACCCCCATTTTTCCCTGTAAAAAGTTCCACCAGGCGCTGCCCCCCCTCCATGCGGGTGTGTCTGCCACGGACCCTGCTCCCATTCTTCCATGTACGTGGATATACGGCTGTGTGTATTTTACTCTTTCACCTATACCGCCGATTTCTGTCATCCCACCCACACCCCAACTAGATGAGCAGCAGATGTATGGCGGCGCATTTTTGTGAATCGCCGGTGGTGGGGCATTAAAGAGATGGACAACCTTTTTAAACCTCTCTTTGTGATATACCCGGTGGGCTGGTATCATGGTCAGTGTGAAAATTGAGAATATTGTTGCGAGGGCCAGGTTGGCCAACCGGTTTGACCTTGAAGAGGTTTCGTCAAAGCTCATAGGCTCTGTTTATAACCCGGAGCAGTTTGAGGCGGTGCTTTACAAGCTGCTTTCGCCCAGGGCGGCGTTTCTCATATTGAAGAACGGCAAGGTCATGTGCACTGGCCTCACAAAAATAGAGGACATAAAAGAGGCGTACGGGCAACTGGCTTCCATGCTGTCCCGGGAGGGCATTGAGGTCAAAGAGGTGTTTGACATAGAACTCCGGGGGGTTGTGTCCAGCTTTGATTTGAACCAGGAGATAGACCTTGAGGCGCTGGTGCACCTGCTTGAAAACGATGCCGAGTATGACTCGGATGTGGTTCCGGCGGTCGTTTACCATCTGCCCGAGCCGCCCTCAAGTGCCCTCATTTTTTCCAACGGAAAGGTGGTCATAACGGGCCCAAAGGACCTTGAGGAAACGAAGGTGGCGGTTAAGAAAGTCATAGACACGCTCGTGGAGAGCGGGCTGGCGGTGGTCTGAGAGTTCAGGGTGGGGTCTTTGATAATCTTTGACAACCATCTCCATCTTTCGCCTGCTGGCATGGGGTGGCGGGCCATAAAAGAGTTTGAAAAAAGAGGGGGCACCCACATTGTTCTTTCCAACATGCCATACCACGAACTCGGCCTTATGGAAGTGGGCGATTTTGAGAGGGAGTTTGAGACCACTCTCTCCCTGGCCAGGGATGTCCGGGAGAACACGGGTGTTGTTGTCTTTGTCTCCCTTGGACCCTATCCCGTGGACCTGTTGCGTCTCGCTGAACTGGTGGGAAGGGAGAAAGCGGAGGAAAAGATGAGATGGGGGATGGACCTGGCGGCCGAGTATGTGAGACGGGGAGAGGCAGTTGCTATCGGAGAAGTCGGCCGCCCCCATTTTCCCGTTGATGAGTGGGCGTGGGAGGCATCTAACAGGGTGCTGGAGTATGGTATGTCCCTGGCGGCAGAGGTGGGCTGTCCGGTTGTTGTTCATTGCGAGAGCGCAACTGAGAGGACATGGGCGGAACTGGCTGAGATGGCTGACAGGGCCGGTCTCCCCCGTGAAAAGGTTGTCAAACATTTTTCCGGGCCTGTGGTTGACCCATCCAAAAACATGGGCCTGTTCCCCAGCGTGATAGCCAGCAGGGAATCCCTTAAGAAGATTTTTCGGAGCGGTGGCGAGTTCAGAACCCGGTTTTTGATGGAAACTGATTACATAGACGACCCGAAACGTCCCGGAGCTGTCCTCTCTCCCGCCACTGTTCCAAAGAGGACCATGTGGTTGCTTGAAAGCGGCATCGCCACGGAGTCCGATATGGATGTGGTTCACAGAAAAAACCCGGAGCGCCTCTACGGGGTTGAGATGGGAGAATGAATAAGATGGTGGATGAATAATAAGGATGAAAAAAAGATAATTTTATATATGTCCTCTTTTCTCCCGCCTTCGGAGACAGGAAATAAACGGAAAATAAGATTAAGAATAAATAACAGGAGGAAAAGTGTATGGGAGATGTGGCTCAGAAACTGGCAAACCCCGCACCGCTTGGATTGATGGGTTTTGGAATGACAACCGTGCTGTTGAACATCCACAACGCTGGCCTGATACCGCTGGGCAGCATGATTCTCGCCATGGGCATCTTTTATGGGGGCATGGCCCAGGTGTTCGCCGGCATAATGGAGTTCAGAAAAGGAAACACCTTTGGCACCACGGCGTTCTCCAGCTACGGTCTTTTCTGGCTGACGCTCGTCGCTCTTATCCTTCTGCCTATTAAATACAGCGGGGTGAACCCTCCAACGGCGGGCGCGATGGGCGCATATCTCTTTATGTGGGGCCTTTTCACTCTCTGGATGTTCCTCTACACGCTGCCCACAAACCGCGTGCTGCAGTTCGTGTTTCTCTCTCTGGCGATACTCTTCTTCCTGCTCTCTGCGGGCGAGCTCTCCGGCTCTGCCACGATAACAAAAATAGCCGGTTTTGAGGGAATCGTCTGTGGCTTCAGCGCCATATACCTGGCTATGGCGGAGGTGGGCGAGGAAACATACGGCAGGGAGATATTCCCCATCTGGAAAGTTGAAATAGAGAAGAAGGAGTGAAGAAACGAAGAGTGAAGAAACAGAAGAAATGACAGAATGACAGGAAAGAAACAACAAGAGAGACGGGGAGTGAGAGAAAAGTAAGGTGGTGCCAGCAGGGCAGGGCGATGTACTGGTCGTATCAGGCTACTCAAAAAACAGGGTGGAAACCTCCACTCCCCATCCGCCGTATTCGCCTGCGTTGACGCTGCTTCCACCGTCTGTCCTGCCGCCGTCTGTCCCGTCCATACTCCTTTCTGTACTGTCCGTGCCTGTTCTTTTTTCACGTCTTTTTTTCAAAAAAGCCACGCCACCGTATCTGTTGCCGCAGTAGTTCGGGACTGAAAACACGGTCAGGACCCTTCCTGTCCACGACGCTCCGTTCACGCACTGGTGGGCTCTTATGATGCCATGGAGCGAGTTTTTCCGGCAGAAGATTTCAACGGCTTCGGGAGAATAAAACCGGTAGCACCCCCTGTACGTGTTAAAGGAGAAAAGGGTCTCGTAGAGGCGGGTTTCGTAGGCGCTGTGTGTGTTTTTGTTCTTGTTATGTGGGGCGGGGCCGGGGTCGTTCCACAGAAGTCCGAGCAGCTTTTCATCTGGCTCTCTCGCAGCCTCTTTTGGGAAACGTCTGAGCGTGTCCAGATCAGGTATCTCCGGGGTTATTCCGCCGTGGACCAGAAAGTATCCGCAGTACTTTGCGGCGACGGGCAGACACTCAAAGGTCTTGTTCGCCTCCTCCCACAACAACGTGCCATTTCCGTGTCCAAACCTGTGTTTCAGTTGGCTCAGGAACCCATAGTAAGAGTTGACATCCCTTGTTTCGTGGTTTCCTCTCAGAAAGAAAACCCTGCCCGGTTGGGATATTGCCCTCTGAAGCACCTCAACCAGGCATTCCACCTGGTGAGGGCCACGGTCAACCACGTCGCCCAGAAAGACAACAAAACCTCTCCGCCCCCGTTTTTCCAGAGCGTCCACCGTGCTCAGAGCTTTTCTCAGAGCATTTAAGTCTCCGTGTATGTCGCCTATAACAAAACACCGCTCACCTCTTTCTCTATCCCACGTCCCTCCTTCTGTTTTCCCTCCCGTATTATTTTCTTTTTCAATTTCGTCCAGGTCTATGAAAACCGGTTGCTCCATGAAAATGTCCCTGGCATCTCTGAGAAGGTGTAAAAAATAATCTTCACCAACATTATCCCGCACAACCTCATCCATGTCGGTGTTCCTGTCCGCCACTCTGCCGGCCCCCTATCTGTTTCATGTCGGTACGAGCTACGTTAACACGAGCTTTTCCACAATGTCCATCGCCCTGGTTGGATCCCTGGCCAGAACCCGTATCATCGGCTCCTTTCCATGTCCACCGGTGTCATAGATGATGTCCGGCACAGACCCCATCTTTTCTATGGCGTATGCGGTCCCCCACTCCATCGTCCTGCTCCCACCCCCATCCGGCTCGTCTCTTCGGCTGAAAGACCCCACGGTAAACCCCATGGAAATAGCCCTCTCCACAACCTCTTCGCTGTACGCTATGTTTAGGGCACACCTGATAGACGGATCATATCTCATCGCGGTGAGCACTATTCTCGCTGTGTGCCGTGCGCCGCCCCACGTCGCTCTGCCACACTGTTTTGGCCCTTTTGCTCCTTTTGTTATGCGTCCGTCAAGCCCGGCGACTTCCTCCCGTCTGATGGCCCATGGGAGCGCGAAGGCGATGTTGGTTCCCACCTCCGGCACGTATTCCACTGGCACGTGTTCACAGAACCTCCTGGCAGCCTTCTCAACACCAAACCTCGGGTCCACCAGTGGCATGGAGGTGGCAGGCGACGGGCGGACAGGTCTTTTCCCCACGTCTCCCATCCCGGACCACTTTCTCTCACCCCAGAGCAAAAGGTTGTGGTGAAACCTCTTTGCCCTCATAACGCTGTTGCACAGTTTTTCTCCCAGAGCCAGAAAGCCGGCTATGAGCGATGCCAGAGCGCAGCCGGTGCCGTGGAACTCCACAGGGAGCATCGGAGCCAAAAATTCCAGGCCGCTCTCTCCGACAACACCGCATTTCCTCCGCTCCCCGGCGGACATGAACAGAACATCCCTGGCAACCTCTCCATATCCCACCCCCCGGTGTTCGCCGTGCCCGCCTTTGATGAGAACATTGTTCGCCCCGGCCTCCATAAGGACCGATGCCAGATCATCTATGCCGCCTATGTTCTTTTTCAATTCTTTTTTCTTCAAAAACACATCTGCAAGCATTTTCCCCTCCGCGAAGTTGGGAGTCAGGAGATATGTTTTGGGCAGAAGGTGCTCAACATACGCCTCTGCAACCTCCAGGCCCACCGTGCCACCCGCTGTGAAAGACAGCACCGGGTCAACAATGGCCACGGCCTCCGTGTTTTCCACGAACTCAGCCACCGCCCTGACCAGGTCGCCGGAGGGCAGTAAACCCGTTTTCACTATGGTCACGTCGTTTTCCTCGGCCACAGCATACATCTGCTCTCTCACGTGTTCTGTGAGAAGCGGCTCAAAGGCCTCCACGCGCCTCGTGTTCTGGACAGTGACCGTTGAGACCGCCGCCACTCCCCTGACACCAAGGAGAGAGAGGGTTTTTATGTCCTGGAACACACCCGCCCCGCCTGTGGGGTCCACGCCTCCAACGACAAGGACACCCCTTTCTTTTCCACCAGCGTGTCCAGTGGCCAGAGCGTGTATTGTCTCTGGCAAAAACACTGTGTCATCCGCTACCGTGCCTCTTTTTTCGTCACTGGCAGTTTCCATCTCATCTCCTCCTGCCACGCAGCACATCTTTTGCATCTCTTATCTCCTCTCTCCTTTCCACTTTCCCCGCCCTGGAAATAAATCTTTCCCTCCCACCCGTCCTCCACCCACTCCTCTGCCTTTTTTCCGCTGTCCATATTTTTCCGTTTCCCATCTTTTCCCGGCAACAGCCTCCATCCACGCCCTGGAAGGCCCAAAAGAGGGGTTTGTGGCGAGAGCTCTCCCAAAAAAACCTCTGGCCTTTTTTCTGTCTCCGAGAAAAAAATAGAGGACGCCGAGATTGTGCCAGCCCCACACGTATTCCGGGTCTATCGCCAAGGAACGTCTGTAACATCTCTCCGCTTCCCTGTACTCGCCCAGGTTTCTGTAGCACACGCCCAGGTTGTTCCACCCGCTTTTGTTGTCTGGCTCAAGAGACACGCATTTTTTGAAAGCCTCTACCGCCTTTTCATAGTCGCCCTTTTTCACCAGGGCTTTTCCAAGGTTGAACCAGTAAGTTCCGGTGGGCGATGTCTCTATGGCTTTTCTGTAAAACTCTATCCCTCCGTCAACGTCTCCCATGCGCACCAGGCAGATCCCGATGTTGTTGTACAGCGGAGCCAGGCTACCGTCTCCCTCTTGCGATCGCACATCTCCATGTCGCAGGAGTTTTTCATAGACATCCATGGCACTTCTATAATCCCCGAGTACGAAGAGAGCGTGGCCAACGGCCATCGCCAGGTCCCACCAGCCGCTTTTTTGTCCATCTCCATCTCCCAGGGCTCCATCTCCCTCTTTACTCACTTTAAGGTCTTCGCAGAGAACCAGAAGTGTGCGAAGGCCCACCAGGTCTTTTTCATAGCGTTTTTCATAGCCAGCGTTTTTTTCAAACAGCGTCAAAACACGTGAAAAGTATTCTCCCAGCCCCATCTCCTCTGCCCACTCAGGCATGGAATCCCTGATCTTTTCCCAGCACTTCAGAATACTCCCTGTCATTCATATCGCCCTATGTCTGTGAGATGGGTCTGCTTTGTCTCTTTCCTCAGCCGGTTTGAATATGTCACGTCAAGAAGAACCTTTTCAAGCACGGCCACGTATTTCTCATCCACGTCCTCCGGGACCTTTTCAGGGTCAAGCTGATATGCTGGGTTTCTCGGGGGAGGAGCAGAGCCACCCATGGCCAGAAACTTTCTGAGCTCCCGCCTGGCACCTTTTTTCACCTCCGATGCCCCGTCCGGGACATCTGCCCCAGCCTTTTTCAGCTCGTAGAGGAACACCGGTCTAAGGAACAGGCGCTGAAGAACATATAGGGTGAGAAGGTCTCTCTTCTTTTTCTGCGCACCACCCTCGTTTTCCTCTCCAGCGCCGCACACCTCCCTCACCTTTTCCCCCACAGCGTCATAGATGTCCTTTTTCTTTGAGGAGACCACGGTGTACACCTTTGACGGTGGAATAACCCTCTCCCGGAGGACGCCCATCTCAACCATCGCACGGAGGTATCCTGTGAGAAGGAGGCGGTGTACCTTCAACCCCCTGTTCTCAAGCTCCCTGTGTATGGCGCTTATGGACTTCTCCTCTCCCCTCAATATTTCCACAATGACCTCTCTAAGCTCTCCCTCTGGCACAAACATATTTTACCACATCTGGTAAAATATCTCTTTGGTATAAATCCTTTTCCTTAACTCTTTTTTACCAGACCGAGTTCAAAAAAGCATATTTATCCCCCATGACTACCCTTTTCCGAAGGGGTGCACTCCCGCTTCCTGCTTCCTCACCTGTTTCCTCAGAGATCCACCCGTTATCTCCAATGGCTCACATCTCCACCAGTACGCTCTCTCCTCCCTTCCCTCCCATTCCCTGCTTCCTGTCAATCTCCTGCGCTTACACTCCTGCGCGTACACACTTACAACAACTTCAACAAAAACTAATAAATAACAAAAAAAGAAGAACAGGTGGTATGGGAAAATGAACACGGCGGCGAAAAACATGGAAAATCTTGAAAAAAAGATTGAAAAAACAGGACTGCACAACATGGGCGAGTCCACGGACCTGACACTCTTTGTCCGAACATCAGATGAGGACATAAAAGAATGGGATTCCACAAAAATATACGAGGCGCTGATAAGGGAGACGGACATAAGCCCTGACGCTGCGAGAATAGTGGCGAGAGAGGTGGAAAAGCTGGTCCGCTCCCTCAACATTCCCATAGTATCAGCTCCGCTGGTAAGAGAGCTCACAAACGCAAAACTGGTTGAATATGGCCTCACGGAGATAAGAAAACAGCACACACGCCTCGGCGTCCCCCTTTATGATGTTAGACAGATAATGGTATATCCCAGCAAAGAGAACGCGAATGTGCCCCACAGCCCGGAGGCCACCAACCTCACACTCGCCGAGAGGATAAAAAAAGAGTACGCGCTCCTTGAGGTTTTCAGCCAGGACATAGCGGATGCCCACATGCGCGGGGACATACACCTCCACGACCTGGGCATGGTTGACAGGCCCTACTGCAGCGGACAGAACATAGAATATGTGAAACTCTTCGGCCTCAACCTTCCAAACGCCATAAGCATAGCCAGGCCAGCAAAACACCCGGAGGTCCTGGTTGAGCAGATAATAAAGTTCTCTGCTGCGCTTCAGGGAAGTTTTGCCGGCGCCATCGGATGGGACGCCTTCAACATATTCCTTGCTCCATTCCTCGTGGGAATAGAATACACACGCATGAAGCAGATCGCACAGATCCTCGTCTACGAGTTCGCCCAGCAGGCCGTGGCCAGGGGAGGCCAGAGCATTTTCAGTGACCTCAACCTCTACTGGGAGGTTCCAAAGCACTTCGCAGACGTTGAGGCCATAGGGCCAGGCGGTAAAAAGACTGGGAACACATATGAGGACTACATAGAAGAGTCGCAGGCGTTCCTCAACGCCCTCTTTGACGTGTACATGGAAGGAGATGCCCTGGGAAGACCTTTCTTCTTCCCCAAACCGGACCTCCACATGACAGAGCGCTTTTTCCAGACAGAGGGACACGAGGAGTTCCTGCTCAAAGCGGCGGCCCTGGCGGCGGACAAGGGGAACACCTATTTCATATTTGACCGCGGTGAGACGGCCAAAATAAGCGAGTGCTGCCGTCTTTCCTTCAACCTGAGGGAATCGGACCTTGAGGACGCGAAGCAGCCGTGGAAGATGCGGTACAGCGCAATGCAGAACGTCACGATAAACCTACCCAGGATAGCATACGAGGCCGGGGGAAACGACGACCGCCTCTTTGAAATCCTCCGCGAGCGCATAGAACTGGCAGCGAAGGCGCACCTCCAGAAAAAAGCGTTCATAACAAAACTGCTCCAGATGGGAACGAACGGTCCCCTGGCACTTCTGGCCATGACAGCAGACGGAGAACCATACTACCGCCTACACAGGGCGTCTTTCCTGCTCGGAATGCTGGGTCTCAACGAGATGGTCCAGTACCACACGGGCGAAGAGCTCCACCAGAGCAAAGACGCTATGAGGTTTGGGCTCAGAGTCATAGCGTACATGAAACTCGTCGCAGACGAAATGGAAGAAAAATACGGCATCCACATGCCCCTGGAACAGACTCCTGCCGAATCAACCGCCTACCGCCTCGCAAAACTGGACATGAAACACTTCCCACTCCAGGCGCCCACGGTGGTCAAAGGAAACAGGGCCACCAACGAGATATACTACACCAACAGCACCTACCTCAACGTCGGACTGGACATAGACCCCATAACACGTGTGAAAGAGGAGGGCAAGTTCCACCCGATGATAGAAGCCGGCGCCCTGACCCACATATGGCTGGGAGAGAGCCACCCCAGCCCGGAGAGCATAGCGAACTTCGTCGTCAAAACCTTCAAAAACACCCAGAACGCCCAGATCGCATTCAGCCCTGAGTTCACCACCTGCCTGGACTGTGGAAAAACGTTCAGGGGACTTCTGGACGCGTGCCCCAGGTGCTCAAGCATCAACGTTGAGGGAATAACCCGGGTCACAGGTTTCTTCAGCAAAACAAAGAGCTGGAACAAAGGAAAAATAGGCGAGCTCAAAGACAGGCACCGGGTAACGCTCTCCTGAGACACATACACCTAACAGGTCAACAGCCAGCAGAAAAAATTCATGTATCACGCTCTCTCCTCCCCTTTTATTTTTTCCCTTTTATTTTCCCTTTTATAGGCATCACACAAAGAGATACACGAGGAGATGAAGATGGTTGAGATAGAATTCCACGGCGGCGTCGGAGAGATAGGGGGAAACAAAATACTGATAAAAACACCCGGGGGAAATATCTTCCTGGACTTCGGGCTAAGTTTTTCAACGCACAAGATGTTCTTCAGCGAATTCATCCAGCCCAGAGGCGCCAACGGCCTGGGAGACTACTTTGAAACAGGTCTCCTCCCACCCATACCGGGGATATACCGCCACCGAATGGCAGAGCACACGTACACCATAACCGGAGGAAAGTGGGACGTGCGAAATGGCACACCGCCCCTTGCCGTCCTGGTAAGCCACGCCCACGCAGACCACATAGACCTCATACCCGTTCTCCACGAGTCCACGGCCGTCGTAGCCTCTCCCCTGTCCCTGGCTTTAATGGATGCGATGGACGTGGTCTCATCCAGAGAGTATCTCACCCTGAAACCCAGGTACGAATACTACACCAACAAAAAAGGGGGCCTGTCCCGCAAGACATCAAAACAGGAGACATACCCTCGCACCACTCTGACTGCACATCCGGGGAAAATATCCCTCCCGGAGGTGTTGGGCGATGGGGGCGACCTGGAAGTTGAGGTCTGGCCGGTGGACCACAGCATACCCGGGGCGGTGGGATACATCCTCAACGTTGAGGGCAAAAAAATAGTGTACACGGGCGACCTCCGCTTCCACGGAAAACTCGGAGCAGAAACACGGGCCTTTGTGGAAAAAAGCAGGGGGGCAGACCTGCTCATAACAGAGGGGACAAACCTGGCGCCAGAAAAAGAAAAGGGCAAAAACAGAAAGGAAAAACAGCGCATATCAGAAAAAGAGGTGAGCGAAAAACTCGCCGAACAGATGGGCGGTGTCAGAGGCCACCTCTTCGTGAACTACCCCATGAGAGACCTTTATCGCCTAAAAAGCATCCTTGACGCCGCCAGGTCCAACGGAAAAGAACTCGCAGTCCCGCTGAAACAGTTCTACATCATCCAGAAGGTCTGGGAGACGTGTGAAACACTGGGCTCAACAGGCCCGGACCCATTTCCGTCCTCCGGCGCGGAACTGTCCTCCATCCTACCGTCCCCCGGAGACGTGATTTTATATGTCCCAAAAAAGAGCTGGGGGACCATAGTGACGCCGGAACCGGACATGCGGGACTACGATCCCTGGGAGAGAGAGGTCATAGAAGAGCACGAAAACGACTACATCACGGCGTTTGACATACGGGACAACCCGGAACAGTATGTCATGATACTTGACAGCTGGAACATACAGCAACTCGCAGACGTACAGCCAGTGCCGGGGGGCGTGTACATAAAGAGCAGCACAGAGCCTTTTGACATAGAGATGGAGATTGACTGGGAGCGCATAAAAAACTGGCTGAAAAAATACGACATCAAAATAGTGGACGAAAAGACCCACGCCAGCGGCCATGCCTCAGGGGATGAGATAAAGCAGATGATAGAAGAAATAGGCGCCGAAAAAACATTTTTGATCCACACGGAGGGCACCCTGCCGGGGACAGAGAAACCGGAGACTGGAAAAACCTACACCTTTGGATGATCTCGCAGACATAGATCTCTTTTACACAGATAACTTTTTATCTCTCCCCCCGCCTGCCCGGTCCGGGTGCTTTGGGTGAAAGTGGAAAGAAAAACCGCAAACGTGTCTTTCGCAGCTATAGCAGTGGTCCTTTTCCTGGGTGCCACAGTGGCGGCGGTCCAGATAGCACACATTGAGAGGGTCCACGACAGCCAGCGTCTCATCCTTCGCGAGGAGAGAGAAATCCGCCAGGCGTTTTTCTCCGCCAGAAAAGCGCTGGAAGCCCGTGCCAGGATATCCGCCCTGACCTCCATTTCCATGTCTGCTTCGCTCGGTGTAGACGCACAGGCCCTTTTTTCCAGCGACATGGCAGATTATGTGAACGAGACATTCCCCACCCAGTACGGGAGGGTCTTTGTCGGTGTTGAGAACCTGTCCGCCGAAATTTACACGGAGATGGGCGTGGTTGAGGACGTCCAGCCCGCCCTCGTGTCTGAGAGGGAGACCATTCCCGGGGCCGGTTACACCTCAATGCCATCCGCTGAAACCGAAGACGTGCCAGCCGATACACCGGTCCCCCTCAACAGCGGGATGTCCCTGTCCTTCGTTCTCGTCGGCTCAAAGCGTCTCACTGATGTCAATGGGAGCGGAGGGCGGCAAGGCAAAGGCGCTATGGTGTCACCTTGTGAGATTGATGAAAGCCTGGACTCCAGCAGGCCCTTTCTGATAGACCGCCACGGGCTCCTGGCATCTTCCACATGGGGAGAGGCGGGGGACATGGGACGTAACATACAGTACATGCTGGCAACGGTGGCACAGTACAGGGTCCTCCGGGGAATAGCATCTCCCACAGATCACCGCTCCGCCGACCACCTTTTGACGGAAAAAGACGTGGAAATAGCCACAAACCTGGCGCTCTTATTGGAAGAGGTCAGAGCTTTCCGGTGTGTGGACGTTGAGGCGGTTGAAGCGTTTGAAGAGAAAAACGCGCCCCTTTTTGAGGAAAAGAGACAGAAACTCCTGAGAGAAGGATATATCACAGACGTCGGCGAGCGCACACTCATGAGCATGCTCCACAGATATGTTGACCACGGGACGGTTGACCCGGCGGACATATTCGCCCTCTACACGTGTCTGGACGCAGAGCCGGTCAACATTGAGGCGGTGATCTCACAGGCACTGTACACAGTCCTGGACCAGATGGTTCTGAAATACATGGGCTACTTCTCCATACCAGACGGGCCGTGGAACGACTGGAACCTCTGGGACTTCGTGCACAGGTTTTTCCACTGGACAGGCACATCCGAAAAGGTGAGCGTCAGCCCCGACGCATTTCCGGCGACAGACATATACGGGTACAGCAGCCACCCGGAAATCTCCACACGCCACCAGGTGTTTACAGCGGTGAACATCTCAACGATAAAAGTTGTCAACCAGAGCACGAACACAACAGATAACACCAGCACCAACGCCAGTACCAACACCAGCACTAACACCAGTGCCAACACCAGCACCAACACCACAGGCACAGACAACGCGGAGGTGTGCTATGAAAACACATCCTCCACGGCGGAATGGGAGGAGGAACTCTCAACATCCATCGGCCCGTTTTATATCCCCGGCACACCGGACGAAAACCTTGTACCGGTAGGCGAGTGGCGTTATTTCGTCAACGACAGCACAGAGGTTTACACCGACATAGGGGTGTGGATAAACCACACGTCACCGATAAACGTGACCGTCTACTATGGCACGCCGGAAGGAGAACAGGAGGTCTTTTCAGACCACCTTGGCGTGGAAGCGCCCACCGGCGACAACGAGACCGACGCATCCCAGAACAGCACCTTCCAGGCGGACTTCGTCCACATACAGCCTCCGGGCGGAGAAAGGTGGAATCTAACAGGGTTTTATCTCAGGTTTTCCGTGGAATACACGGAGACCACAATAACAGTCACCAATCCCAACGGGACATCTAACGGGACATATAACGTCCTGCAGGAATCAAACGACGGGTGGTTTTCTCTGACAGGCGAGGCGATAATAACTTCCCACCTCAACGGGACAGAGATAACCCACGTGAACCCCGGGCCAAAACCGGACACCTACAGAGAAAAGCCCGCCTCGGATTTCAAAAAAACCCTCAAAGACAGCCCCGAGACCCTCGGCGCACTCCAGGAGGCGATAAAAGAGGTCCTCCATTCCCTCTTCAAAAAGATAACCGACTACGTCTCATCCATGATCACCGGTGTGCTCTTCGGAAACAGTAGGCCACACGTCTCACCCGACCCCGGAGACGACCTCTCTCTGGTAAGAGATACGACATCCACGATAACCCGGTGGGTGGACAGCGGCTTCTACCGTCTCAGACAGCAGGTTGAAAGCGAAGACTTCCTCTCCGACGCCGTGGCACAGTTCGTGGCCGGAATCATAGGGCGTCTGTCCGGTAAACTGCTGGACACCTTCGCGGCCATATATGGAAAGATAGGAGACATTTTTTCCGGGATAAAAAACGGCTTCACCGACAAACTGAAAGACAAAATTGAAGACTTGCTTAAAAAAGGGGTGGAAGTCATAGCCTCAGCCGTGGGAAAATTCTTACACTGGGACAGCGCAGAAGACCTGGCACGGAGAATAATAGACTCTGTCCCGGACTACTGGGACACATTTAAGAACCACATATATGGGGCTGTCGGAAAACTCTACGGGCAGGCCAACACGATTTTCCACAACCTGTTCAACAGAACGTACGAAGTGGTTGACAGAATGTTCTCAACAATCATGGGAGAGTTCAGGGGGCTGGTGTCCCGTTTCATTGAATCAGCCAGGTGGACGCTCCACTCTCTTCTCTCACACATGGCACACGGGATGGACGTGGGGGCAGTGGAACACAGGTTCCGGGCCATGAAAGACGCGCCCGGAGGTGCTGAGCCGGAAAAGGTCATGGCCAGGGGCGTTTTTGTGTTCAAAAAAGAGGGCGGAGGAGACCCAACAGAAAAACAGGAGCTCAGGGTGTGCCAGAGCCCACGCTATCTCTCACCGGAGATCGGCGACTTTTACATCCAGATATCTTCACCACACGGTGTCCACTACACGGCGCTCACCTCCATAAGCGACCACCCATATGAGACATCCTGGAACGTTGAAGTACGCGGGACGGTTAACATATCAATTGAGAGCGGCGGCAGAGGGGTTTTCCCGAACGGGACTAGGGACTTCCAGGGAGCGGTGCCGATAAACATATCGGTGCCGGTAACGGTGTTCTCAGGATGGGCGCTGAGGGGCGTGGACTACTCGGCCAGCAACACCCTCTGGTCGGACCTCAAAGATCTCTTCAAAAAGGTGTGGAAAAAGATAACAGCGGTTTTTGAGATCATGATCCACTACGTAAAAAAGGCACTCTCATTCATATCGCACCTGTTCCAGCAGCTCCTATGCCAGGCATCAAAAGTACTGGACCTCCTCCAGTCCCTCTTCAAAAAGGCCTCCGCCCTCCTATACAAACTCCTCAACAGCGCGGTTTATCGCTTCGTCAAAAAGATAATGGACGCCATGAGAGGAGAAACGGAGACGCTCTCGCTGTGCATTCTGGGATACAACCTCACAGTCCACTTTTACAAAAAACAGGAAACAGCCACGGCGGGCGGAGTGGAGATTGCACTGGGAGAAAAAGAGCACCTCAACATCTCATTGCGCCGGGAAAAAGGAAACTTTGACACTTGGGCCGACATGACAGAGGAAGACAGCGCCTTCCACACAACCTTTTCCATATGGAATATTGACGGGAACCTAGACATACAGAGCGTGGCTGACCTGAGTTACAGCGGAGAAATAAGCTACACAAAAACAGAGAACGGGGCGGGGGGCGGAGCGGGAGAAGAACCCGGCGGGGCACAGGGAGAAAACGAGGGCTGGACATTCACATTCCAGGGGCCGCTCAAGACAAAAACAGAGCAGGTAACCCTCTCCTTTGAGGACATAGCGGGCCATGGCATAACGGTTCCAACCCCCGCTGGCACGGCGACTGTGAACTTCGGAGTAACAATAGACATGGACCGGGAAGCCATAAACAACAGCATAGAAGAAAACCTCGGCCTGCTGGGAACGCTGCTCATAGACGGGCCCGGCTCGCTGCTGGGAGGAGAGAGCAACCGCACCCTGCAAGACCTCGTCGGGGATATAAAAACCACCATAGAACAGATCCTGTCCAGTGAAATACTGGAAAACATAAAAAACACCATAAAAGACATCTCCAGGGCCGTGTCGTTGCAGTTTTTCATAGACGTGGTCCTGGGAGCCGGGGGCACGGGCGCCGGTTTCACTCTGAGCTTTGTAATAAACGACCCCTTTTACACCCTGGGCGATGTGGGCATGTGGCTGGCAGACAGGATCACCGCCTCCTTTTCTTCCACGATGGAAAAACCCTCGTCGGCCTCTTCTGGCGCAATGCCGTCCTCCGCATCTTCTGGAGTAAGACACACTGGACACGCCATATCCCGGGAAACGATGGAAAACATGTCCATAGCACTCTCACTCCACATGGGCAGCGACGAGATGGGGCGGGAGATGGAGCTCAGCGTTGACGCAAACCTTCCCGCGCTGGCGACTCTGGCTAAAAAAGACCTCGGAACGTGGCGTATATCCATAAACATGGGCTACATGTCGGTCACAGAGAGGGAGGGAAAACCTGACATCGTTGAGACAGACAACCTCTTCGTGGGCGAGATAGTTGAAATGTAAACGTCCTCACTAAACTAAATACCTCGCTACTTTCACGCCCATGCTGGCCAGAAGGGGCTGGAGATATTTTAAATAACCCACAGCGTTTTAAAACAAAGGGATAACAATGGTCGGGACCGCCAAGGAGAGCGCTGAAGAAAGAGTCCGGGTGGGCTGCTGCGGTTTTCCGGGGGGGATGAGAGCATATTTTGAGACGTTTGACACGGTTGAAATCCAGCAGACCTTTTATCGCATCGTCAGAGAGGACACGCTTCGCAGGTGGCGTGAGATGGGAATGGAGCGAGAGAGAGGGCGTGGTCGTGGTGGAGAGCGGTCTGGAAAGGAGTTTGTTTTCAACATAAAGGCATCCCAGCTGATAACCCATCCCCCATCTTCGCCAACATACAGGAAATCAAACATCAGGCCATCCAGCAGCGGCTTTTTCAGACCCACAGAGGACGTAAGGAGGGGGTGGGAATACACTGTTAGGGCAGCAGAGGTTCTCGGAGCCAGATACGTGGTCATTCAGACGCCTCCGTCCTTTGTTGAAACAGAAGAGAACATCCAAAACATTGAGGCGTTCTTTGAAAACTTTGAAAACGCCAAGCCAGATGGCGCTTCTTTCCATGTGGCCATTGAATTCAGAAAGGGGTGGGACCCCGGGACCGTAAAGCGGCTGTCTGAAAAACACGGGTTTGTGATATGTGTTGACCCGTTCTCCGAAAACTTCGGCACGTACCTAGAAATGGGGGCCAGGATGGGATATTTTCGTCTCCACGGCTCGCCGCCGGGCGAAAAGATGTACCGGTACAGGTACACAGAAAGAGACCTGGCCGTGTTAGCAGAAAAAATCCGTGCGATACTGGATAGCGGGGTCTCGCCGGAGGGAGAGGTGTTTGTTATGTTCAACAATATACACATGCGAGAAAATGCCCTTGAGTTCATGGAACACACAGGGAAGTTTTTTAGTTTTAGGGGATAAAAAGATAAATCACGTCCGGGTTTTGTCTTCTCTCCCTTTTGCGTTGGAAAGGAGCAAACAAAAAATAGAACACGGAGATTTATAGTTTGAAAAACATTCGCACGCATGGCATGTTCCTAAACATTCAACCGTGAAATTTAAATATTAAAAGGTATAGTAAGGTTATAGGAGAAAAAACGAGAGGTGATGAGAAATGGAGCAGGCGTACTCAACCACAATGAAACTGACCGTGAAAGACAAGCCGATAACCGTGACCGTTACGGCGGAGAGCATGGAAGACCTCCGGGCCCTGATGGACAACCACAGGGTCATAGCGTCTACCATAGCCGAGATACTGGAAAACCCCAAAAAGAAGCGGCGCAGAACCAAAAAACTGGCCGGAGGAAAGAGCCTCATAGAGGAGATAGAAGAGGTCTTTGAGGAGACTGGCAAAAAGAGGATGAAGGTCACGGAGATAAGGGATATCCTCCTCAAAAAGGGAACCTATTTCGGCGTCGCGACCCCCTACAGCGCGGTGTACATAGCCCTGACACAGTCCCCCAAGTTCAAAAAAGTGGGCCGGGGAACCTTTGAGAAAGTGAAGTGATCAGAGAAAACGCCAACCTCCGCCAGCGATCCCAAACCCCGAGCTCCAACCCTTCCAACCCTCTTCCCTTCTTTGTTTTTTGTTTTACAACCACCCCAGCGCTCGCTGGACCAGCATTGGACCACACAGACAAAACCTTTTTCCACCCGGAAATCATGGGGTGCCAGAGGGAAAAGATTTGAGAGACAGCAAACAGGGTGGGACAGAAAAAGAGGTGTCCGTGAAAAAAGGCAGCCTGGAAAGTCTCATAGAACTATCCGCCAGAGCAGCCAGGGAAATGGTCCGCCAGAAAAAAGTGCTCGTGGTCACCCACATAGACGCAGACGGCATGGCAGCCGGCGGGCTTGCGTCCAGGGTGCTTGAGACGCTGGGAATAGAACACGAGGTCATATTTTTTAAACAGCTGGACCAGGGTGCCATTGAAAAAATAAGGGAAAAAGACGTTTTCACCTGGTTCACAGACCTGGGCACGGGAAGCTTTCACCTTCTCCGTGGAATAGATGGCGTGGTGACAGACCACCACACTCCCCAGCCAGAGCCACGGGCCGATGTGGTCGAGAGAGATAAAAGAGATGTAAAGGATGCGGCGGACGGAGGAATACTCTCCTACAATGAGTTCTCTTTTCCACACCACATAAACCCGCATCTGGTGGGCATAGACGGCACCAGAGAGATATCGGGGGCGGGGGTGACTTTTGCTCTGGCACTCGCCGTGGACAGGTCTTTTTCCTCTCTGGCTCACCTGGCCATTGTGGGTGCCCTCGGAGACATGCAGGACATGGAGACAGGAAAACTCGTTGGAGTGAACAGGGAGATACTCTCCGTCGGAACGCAGGCTGGCGTCCTGGCGGTGGACGAAGACGTGCGATTTTTCGGAAGAGAAACCCGTCCACTTCACAAGTTCCTCGTCTACGGTATTGACAGAACGGTTGAGGGGCTAAAAACCGAAGAGGACGCCATCAACCTGCTGGTTGACCTGGACATAAAACTCAGACGGGACACCGGAGAATGGCGGACGTGGTACGACCTGTCCCCGGGGGAAAAAAAACGTGTGGCTGAAAAGGTGTTTTCGCTCATGCGTGACAGTGGGATAGACCCATCAATATACATGGGAGAGGTCTATGTTCTCCCCGTAGAAGAGCCGGGGTCTGGTCTCCACGACGCAAAAGAGTATGCCACCCTGCTGAACAGCTGTGGACGCTACGGACGGGGAGACCTCGGAATAAGAATAGCCAGGGGAGAGCGGGGAGAGGTTTTGGACGAGGCCAGAAACCTGCGCAGGGGACACCGCAAAAACCTGGTTGAGAGCATGGCCGTTGTGGAAGAGATAGGAATCTCTGAGACCCCGGGCCTCTACTGGTTCCACGCCGGCGGCATGGTCCGCGACACGGTTCTGGGAACGGTTGCGGGCATGGTGTACAAAAAGCGTCTCCGCCGTGACAAGCCGATAATGGCCTTCGCCGAATCCGACAATGGGACGGTAAAGGTCTCAATAAGGGCCACACAGGAGATGGTTGATAGGGGCCTTGACCTGTCCGAGGTGATGAAACAGGCCAGCAAAAAAGTGGGTGGCGAAGGTGGGGGACACAAGATAGCCGCGGGAGCCACCATCCCATCCGGAAAAGAGATGGAGTTCCTGGACATAGTTGAGAAGGAGATGGAGAGGCAGATGGGGAAAGAGGTCTGAGGAGAACACGGGGGTGAAGGGTGGGTGAATAAGTAGACGCTGTGTTCAGACAGACGTCTCCGGCACTTTCGCTTTTTCCCCGCCCCCTCCCGCCCGGGGTTATAAACACCGGGGCGTATGGTAAAAACATGGGCCTCCAGGAAAAACTCTCCATCCTGGCAGGGGCGAGCAAATACGACATATGCTCAACGGCGGGAACCCGAAAAACGCCATGGGGCAATGTGTGCCACAGCTATACACCAGACGGGCGGTGTGTGAGCCTTTTCAAAATACTCCAGACAAACGTTTGCAACATGGAGTGCATGTACTGTGTGAACCCGGTGGCTCGGAGAAAAGCGTCTTTTTCGCCGGAGGAGATGGCCAGGGTCTTTTTCTCGCTGTACAGACAGAACGTTGTTGATGGGCTTTTTCTCAGCAGCGGGATACCCGGGGACCCGGAGGACGCCATGGAAAATACTCTTGAGACGGTTGGACTTCTCAGAAAAAAACACGGCTTCCGGGGATACATCCATCTGAAAATACTTCCCGGTGCGACTCTGGACCAGATAAGGAGGGGGGCGGAGATGGCTGACAGGCTCAGCGTCAACATGGAAGCGCCCTCGGGCACACATCTATCTGAGATAGCGCCGCAGAAGGATTTCAAAAACGACATACTGCTCAGACAGAGGTGGATATACGAGGTTATAGGTGTTAAAAAGAGAAACGGCCATAGGGAGGTGGGACGGGTGGGTGGTGGGGGTGTGGTAAGCGGGGGCCAGACCACCCAGCTGGTCGTTGGCGCATCGGATGAGACGGACAGGGAAATCCTCAGCCAGGTGTACTATGCCGTGAGATACAGGCGGATGAGAAGGGTCTATTTTTCCCCTTTCACACCTATACCCGGAACGGGGCTTGAAAAACACCCGCCGGCTCCTAGGTGGAGGGCCAGGCGTTTGTACCAGGTGGAACACCTTATACGCCTTTACGGATATGAGAAGAGGGAACTGCTGCCTCTCTTTGAAGGCGGAGACATGCTCCCTGACGTGGACCCGAAGGTCTTGCTGGCCATGAAAACGTTTGACGGGCCGGTGGACATAAACGAGGCTGACTACTCAACGCTGATCAGGGTGCCCGGGATTGGCCCCCGCACCGCCAGGAGGATACTTGCCCTCCGGGAAAACGGTGGCCGTGTGAGGTCTATGAGAGAACTGCAAAACATGGGATGTGTGGTAAAAAGAGCCCGGCCATTCGTTCTTCTCCCGGGCAGAAACTACCAGGCCGCGCTGGATAGGTGGGCAACATGATAGGAGAAAACGGCTGGCATGGCGGCGGACAGCGCGCTCACGGGCCGGACAACGCTGAAATCAGAGGGGGTGAAAGGAAAAAGAGGTGGGTGCTGAAATATCTGCCCCGCCACAGCGGGATAACGCCGTTTTTCATGGAAAAGGCCCGCCGGATACCTTCCCGGGAATATGCATACATGCGTGATTCGGTTGTTAGAAAAGCATACAACATGGCCAGGGCAGTCGTTGGCGACGCGCAAAGAACGGCCGGATTCCTGCGCTTCCACACTCACAGGCGGAGCCTTTTGTGGGCGAGGTGTGCTCCCAGACACAGGGTTGAGGACCTGGCGCTGTTGTACCTTATAAACAGGTTTTCCAGGGGGACAACGCTTGTTCTTTTCAGTCCCCGCGGCACGTTCGCGGCACGGCATATGGATAGAGATGATACAGACGTTGGCGCAGTTCAGGCGATCTGTCTGAGCAGAGTGGTTTACGATTCAGTCAGAGCGGTTGACACCAGGTCCTCTGGTCGCTGTATCGCTGAGGTTGATGGGAGTGGCGGTTTTGAGAATGCTGGTCGTCTACCCGGGGAGGTAGTAAAGGTTTTTGAGGAGATCATGGGGCACTTTGGAGTGTGTGGTGGTGGGAGCGGGGGCGAAATGGGTGGG
>Ga0190313_1000401_pt1 | contig 26127 bp, 25 predicted proteins | sample 4870071011_MG_FD_169989 | JGI IMG/M metagenome (GOLD analysis project Ga0190313, IMG submission 169989) | Hydrothermal vent sediment bacterial communities from Southern Trench, Guaymas Basin, Mexico - 4870-07-10-11_MG | ecosystem: Environmental > Aquatic > Marine > Hydrothermal vents > Sediment ... | reverse complement strand
CGAAGTCATGAGGAAGTTTGTGATCTATAACATGCTTTTAAACATCGATTAAGAGAATTCCATAACTCAAAGTTGAGTTATGGCGCTCTTATCTCGCATAGCTCGGTATGAGTTATGCAACGGAGCAACTTGAACGAAAACTTTATATAGAAGAACAAACAGATTAGTATATGACAAAAAGTCACGGAGGTGATACCGTGAAAATAGTGAAAAAGGACAACAGGAACATAGTTCCGCAGGGCAATGCACCCATGGGGCTCTTCGAGTCCATTGACCGCACATTCGAGCAGTTAAGGGATGAGCTGGACAACCTCTTCTGGGGTTATCCTGCATACTACTCCGAAGTTGAGGCACCACGCTTCAGGACACCGCACATAGACATGCTTGACAAAGGAGATTCCATAGTGGTGAATGCGGAGATGCCCGGAATACCCAGAGACAACATAGAGATAAATGTCGACGAAAGCGGTCTGGAGATAAGCGGAGCATCCTCGGGCGAGAGCGAGGAGAACAAAGGTGATTATTACAGGAAAGAGAGATACGAAGCATCGTTCTACAGATATATTCCCCTTCCCGAGGAGATAAAGCCTGAGGAGGTAAAGGCCAAGATGAACAACGGAGTCCTTGAAATAACACTCCCCAAGAAGAGTCCCGTGAAGAAATCGGGAAGCAGAAAGGTGAAAGTGGAATAAACCCTTTAAATTTTATTTATGAGGTGATAGAAATGAAAGAAAACGAAATAAAGATGAAGGTTGCGGAGGCGCGCTCCCGGGATGTGGGCCGGGGAATCGCACGAATAGACCCCGAGATAGTTGAAAAACTGGGGCTCACCACAGGAGATGTCATAGTCATAGAAGGAAACAGGAACACAGCGGCGCTCTGCTGGCCCGGATACCCCGAGGACCGGGGCCAGGGCATAATAAGGATAGATGGAACCATAAGAAGGAATGCCGGGGTGGGAATAGACGACCACGTACTTGTGAGAAAAGGCCACGCCAAGAACGCCAAGAAGATAGGCTTTGCACCTACGGAACCCGTAAAGCTGATGGGTGGAGAGGAATATCTTTCCCAGATACTCGAAGGAAGGGTCATAGCCCGTGGAGACATAATCGAACTCAATGTTATGGGCAGAAGAATAGACCTTATCGCAGTCAATACCACACCTTCCGCAGATGCGGTTCTGATAACACAAGATACCGTCATATCCATAAGCGAGAAGCCCGCAAAAGAGATTCCTAAGACACCGCGGGTCTCGTATGAAGACATAGGCGGCCTCAAAGACGAGATAAAGAAGGTCCGCGAGATGATAGAGCTTCCCCTGAGACATCCCGAGCTCTTCGAGAGATTGGGCGTGGAAGCACCGAAAGGGGTTCTGCTGTACGGCCCACCCGGTACCGGCAAGACTCTGTTGGCAAAGGCGGTTGCGTCCGAGACAAATGCGAACTTCATGTATCTCAGCGGCCCCGAGGTGATGAGCAAGTTCTACGGAGAGAGTGAGGAGAACATCCGCAATGTCTTCAAGGAAGCGGAGGAAAACGCACCCAGCATCATCTTCATAGATGAGATAGACTCGATAGCACCAAAGAGGGACGAGGTTCAGGGCGAGGTCGAAAGAAGGGTCGTAGCTCAGCTTCTGGCACTCATGGACGGTCTGAAATCCAGAGGAAAGGTTGTGGTGATAGGTGCGACCAACAGGCCGAATTCGATAGACCCCGCACTCAGAAGGCCCGGGAGGTTCGATAGGGAGATAGAGATCGGAATACCGGACAGGCAGGGCCGTTTCGAGATACTCCAGATACACACACGCGGTATGCCGATGGACAAAGAAGTGGACCTTAAGAAACTGGCGGATATGACCCACGGATTTGTTGGAGCGGACCTTGCGGCACTGGCAAGAGAGGCCGGAATGAGATCTCTGCGCCGCGCACTTCCGGATATAGACATCGAGGTTGAGACGATACCTCGCGAGACGCTCAACCGCATAAATGTAAAGTGGCAGGACTTCATGGACGCTTTCCGCGAGATGAACCCCTCTACAATGCGGGAGGTCATCGTGGAGAAGCCGAACATCCGCTGGGATGACATCGGAGGGCTGGAAGAGGCCAAGCAGGAGCTCCAGGAGGCCGTGGAATGGCCGCTGAAGTACGGACCTCTCTTTGACCACATGGGGGCACACCCCAGCAAGGGAATACTCCTGTACGGTCCGCCGGGCACAGGTAAGACTCTGCTGGCAAAGGCCGTAGCAACGGAGAGCGAGGCCAATTTCATAAGCGTGAAAGGCCCCGAGTTCCTGAGCAAATGGGTCGGAGAGAGCGAAAAGGCCGTAAGAGAGACATTCAGAAAGGCGAGGCAGGCAGCACCCTGTGTGGTATTCCTCGATGAGATGGATGCGATAGCACCCAAGAGAGGCACGGAAACAGGAACGAAGGTGACCGAGAGGGTGATAAGTCAGCTCCTGACCGAACTTGACGGACTTGAGAACCTGCAGGGAGTGACGGTCATAGCCGCAACAAATCGGCCGGACATACTGGATTCGGCACTTCTGAGACCGGGAAGATTCGACCGCCACATATACATACCGGTACCTGACGAAGAATCCAGGAAGAAGATATTCGAGATACACCTAAAGAAAAAGCCGATAGCCGAGGACGTGGACATAGAGGACCTTGCGAAGAGGACAGAGAACTACACCGGTGCCGATATCGAGGCAGTGTGCAACGAGGCGACCATGGCCGCCATACGTGAATACATACAGGCAGGGGGAAAGCTGGACGAGAACAGCCTGAAAGCCGTGAAGATATACAAGAAACACTTCGACCACACACTGCAGAAGGTAAAACCGCTCTCAAGGAAGGAGATGGAGTTCTACAGAAAAGCCGTGGACTTCTTCAGGGAGGACTAAAACCCTCCCACCTTCAAACCACGGAAAAGGAGGTGATATCATGATGAACGATTTCTATGATATGAACGATGTGATGGACGAGCTATCCAAAAACACTCGGTTCCGGCCGGAAGAAAAGGATGTCTATGTCGACATCATAGAGGATGATGACCGAATATATGTTACCATACCTCTGCCCAGGGTGATAAAGGAGGAAATCGGGCTGTGGGCAAAGGAACTTTCGCTCGACATCCACGCCGGAGACATAACCAAACACATAGTGCTTCCGCATGCAGTGGACCCGGAGAGTGTGAAAGCATCGTTCAAGAACGGAATGCTGAGCGTAGAAATGAAAAAGAGGGACTGAGTCCCTTTTATTTTTCTTTGTAAGGAGAATTTTTGGAAGGTTGCTGGTCGCTCTGGGACGGGACTTGCGGATACGGAGGGTATTGAGGAGGTCCCTGATTGGGTCTCGGTTGAGCAGGAACCTGATATGGAGGAGGCGTATTGCCTTTCCTCTTTTTTAGAAGGACCACCGCTATCACAACCACGATTAATACGACTATGACCACGCCTGCGACACACACCCATGCGAGCGTGGTCGCGGCATTGTTCAGCCCTTCGAGCAGACCTTCAAGTGCGGAGTCCGAAAAAGTGACCTGCACGGTATAGTTTCCCTCACTCATGTCCGACCCCTCTATCTTGAGATACACCTGTTCGGCGGAGCCGGCAGGGTCGTATGAAAGTGTTGTGGAGGCACCGTCCGAAGGATATCCGTAATCCACCATGGTTCGGTTCTGGTCATAGAGCGTCACATCAAGTGAATCGTTATATCCCGCGGTAACTATTATCATGACCATCATATGCGCAGGAATGCTTATCTGGTAGTAGTCGGTATCATCGGTAAAGTTGACGGTACCCGTATATGTTCCTTCTCCGATCGCTTCCACAGTTTCGAAGCTGTTGTTCGACTCTACATCAGCCATAGCCGACATAGACCCCCCTATCATCAAAAATAGGGCCAACAATGCAATTCCGCTTATTTTAAGGGTGTTTTTCATATCTTCCACTTTCCCGAGCATATTGCTCATTTCGACATATAGGGTATACATATATAATCTTTATCGTCTGCGAATACACGAAAGCTTTATTAGTCACAAAGAAATGGTATATGCCTCGGAGGACAATCGATGAGAGGAAGAAGTCAGCAAATCATGGTCATACTACTATCAATTTCGATAATGCTGCCCGCCGTTAGTTTACTTTCCGATGTAAAGGCAGCGGATCAGGGGCATTCCATGGTGGATTTTTTCACAAATCCTCCGAACATATCTTTCTATGATGTGGAGTGGAACCTTCACAACTACCATTATGCGATAGCCGTCGGCGTGAATACGAGCACATCCTACGGGGTCATATACCGCTATGAGGCGGACACGGGCTGGACCCTGCTCTATACCGCCACGGCTGCGGACACATACAGGACCGTGGTCTATGACTCATATCTTAACTCGGACACATTCTATGTCTTCGGAACCGACAATACCTATTCTCTGGGACTTCGTGTGGAAAATGCCGACGCTACGGCGCAGGTCTCGTATTTCGGGCCTATTCCCGGAACGAACATAGCAGGTGCCGCTTTCGACCAGTACAGAGGGGATTCCGGTTTTCTGGTCTGTGCAGGAACGATGAAAGACGCTTCCTCGAATGATAGGGGTATGATAGCGGTTCACAATATGTCCGAGGCGGACGGAAACTGGACTCCGCTTCAGATTGACAATAGCACCCTTCTTACCGATATAACATTCAATGGCGGGGACGACACACCCCTCTTCGTGGCCGTGGGTGCAAATTCAACGACAGCATCGGGAAAGGCCTTTGCATATACTTATTCAAAATTATGGGAGATTTCCATACCATCCGAGTGCACCTATTTGAACGGCGTATCATGGTACCTCGCGAATCCGGACGGCTATGCGATAGCCGCGGGAGAAACTTCATCCGGAGGCGTGGCGTATCGTATAGATATCAATTTTCCGGGCCCTAGGATGTCCTATGCCAACAGCCTAAGCTACAAGGCACTGAAATTCGTATACGGTTCCAACGAGGGCCACATCTCCACCCCCGTTCCCACCGCTTTTGCGAACTTCACCTCCGTGGCAGTGGATTCAAAGGGACTTCCGCACATCGCATATTACGACTCGCTTTCTCACGACCTGATGTATGCGCACTACAACGGGAAGCGCTGGATAGCGGCATCCGTGGATACGGGAGGCGATGTCGGGATGTACTGTTCCATAGATACGAACCCTGCGAATTCACCGATAATATCCTATTATGATGCAACCAATGGATATCTGAAGATAGCATGGTTCAATACTACATCTTCTTCATGGGAGAACGGCGTTCTTGATGCCAGCGGCACTGCGGGAAAGTGGACGGATCTGGTCGTAGCGCCAAATTACATGATACACATCAGCTACATAGACGATACCTACGGTCTCAAGTATGCCCTCTGGAACAACAGCGCATGGAGCGCGGAGATCGTCGATGCCAGTGCGGATAGGTCCACAAACATAGATCTGGATTCTCTGAATCAGCCCCACATCTCATATGTGGCATCGGGACATGTCAAATACCTGTATAAGAGCTCGGGATCATGGGCCTCTTCGGGTTTTACCGCCATCACAACAGGTGCCAACACATACACATCCATATCCGTGAACAGTACGGACCGGCCACACATAGCGGCCTTTTCGGATAAGCAGTTCTTCTATCACCTTTATCCTGTCGGAGGTACATGGCAGACCGAACAGGTCTCGGTCGGAGGAAACCCGAATCAGACGGCAATCGACGGAGATATACACTGCACGACAGGGGAGACAATGGTGATCTATTCATACCATGACACCGCACAGACCTCATACCCCTACTCCATGAACTTCACCTCGAAAAAGAGCGGTGGAACATGGTTCTACGGAGCGTTCGATCTGCCGAACACGGGAGTTTCCCCGAGCATGGACTATTACGGCGACTATTATGTATGGGTTTCCGAGATACCCATGGACGACCCGTCCGTAACTCCACTGGCGATGTTCGGTGTAGGATGGTCGCCGGATGGTTCGCAGGCCACCATTGTAGGTGAAAGCGGACAGATACTTCTGTACTACAACAGAGCGCTCAGCCTCAGCGTATGGAATGAAAACGGTCCGGGAGACCTTTATTCCGTGGCGGTCAAACCTCCGAGCAGTCCGGGAACATCTCTTGCGGTAGGAAGCAGTTCCACCGCGGTGATATCATATCAGGTGGCGGACACAAGCACCACAATAAGTGCTGATGCATACATACCACATGTGAACTCACTGGATTTCAGGGACCGTTTCGGCACATCTTTTCTGAATAAACAGGCGGATGTCGGCTCAACATACACATTCTGGATGAACACCTCTTACGAAGGGGACTGGGGCAAGACGGCGGTCAATATAACGGCATGGTATGATTTTGGAGACGAGAGTCAGCAGTACAATCAGAGCGCAGGTCAGAACTACAATTTCATGCTGCATTATGAACCGGACCCTGTGGACCCCTACAATCGTACAGGGAACTGGACACTTATCTGGCCGAACACCGAAGAGGTCCTTTTGGACGGGTGGCAGACATCCGTTGTGGACAACCCTTCCGCAGGCAGTGCGGGAATAAACGACGGACAGGATTATTACATACTTATGGTGAACGTAACTTTCGGTCAGCAGCTGGCATATGCTCCCGGCTCAGGATGGACCAGTTCCCCCGACCAGCTGGATAGGGTACAGTCATTCAACGACCTCAACAGTTGGAACTTCAATATAACGATATATGACAGAACGGTCACGACATCGAGAGAATCCAAATATGATGAATTCGGGATATATGCTTATACCGAGATAAGCGCCATAGGAAACCCGTCCGGTTCCGGAGCTCCGGGAACCACGGTGAGCCTCAGTCCGGAGAGCAGGATATATCTCAGGACGAATGTGGACTATAATGTCACGGTGAACATCACCGACCTGAAAAACGCCACCGGGGGCAATACGATAACGAGAGATGCCGTGGAAGTCATGAACACTCATCCCGACAATACGACGGGATATACGGACATCTCCGCATGGAAAGCCTTTCCGACAGGTATAGGCGTGCTTTTCGTATGGGGCACATCTTCGGGTTCTCACATGCCTCCGCTCTCAGCAGGCACATATACCGCAGGATATCAGCCCGGATATTCCTCTTCTGTGGTGTATACCTCGATAGAATGGAGAATAGTGCTTCCTCCCGCCATACCGGAAGACCACTACACATCCACGGTCACATATCAGATAGACTATCTATGAGCTCAACGGTTTTTCGACCCCAACTTCCTTCCTTTTCCGAACTTGTACTCGATAGCGCACGCCCCCTCGCTCGAGACCATGCACGGGCCTACCGGAGCGGATGGTTTGCAGGCCTTTCCGAACAGCGGGCATTCCCATGAATGTATCACGCCACGAATCACCTCTCCACACCGGCATCCGAGAGGGTCCCTGAATTCCCTGTGTTTTAGCGGTTCAAGCACATCTTCATGTATTTTTCTGGCATTGTTATCATCGTACCTTTCTTTCAGTTCCATGCCGCTCTCTTTAAGCACGGGAAACCCGCGCCATTCCACATCCACGGTTTTGAAGACATCCGAAAGAACTTTTTGAGCCATGCGATTACCTTCCGGCTTTACGACCCGGTCATATTCTATCTCGACCTCCGCTCTTCCGTCTTCTTTCTGCTTTATGAGCATGAAGACACCCATGAGAAGGTCCAGCGGTTCGAAACCCGTTATCACCTGAGGTATGCCGAACTCCTTTGAAGCGAACTCCCAGGGTCCCCTTCCTATTATTGCGGACACATGCCCGGGCAGGATGATGCCGTCAAGCCTCACCTCACCGAGCTCGGCAATACCCCTTATCGCCGGTGGAGTCAGTTTGTGAACGCTGTAAACACTGAAATTATCCGGAGGATCGCTCAATATGGCCATCCCCGTCGCAGGCGCCGTGGTCTCGAATCCGACACCGAAGAAGACGAAATCCTTGTCCGGTTCGCTCTTTGCCATCTGAAGCGCATCTTCGACACTGTATACGACCCTGACATCCGCCCCGTCCGCTCGGATATCCGCAAGAGAACCGCTCTCTCCCGGGGCTCTCAGCATATCCCCATATACGGTTATGACCTTTCCCGCCGCAGCCAGGGCTCTTACCTCTTCTATCTCTCGCGTTGTGGTAACGCAGACCGGACATCCCGGCCCTTCCCTCACATCTATGCCGAGTTCAAGGAATACTTCATCCAGTCCGTGCCGTACCAGCGTGTCCTGATGAGTCCCGCAGACATGCATTATCGTCATCTCGAATTTCCTTTTCCGGATCTCGTCTATTATTTTCGCCGCAAGTTTTTCATCCCTCAGCTTGAACATTCTCTTCCTCCTTCTCCATTATCAGTCGGACATTGGTCACTTCGCATTCCCTTCCATGTATGATCTCGACAGGACTGTTGCATCTCGGGCAGGCGAATATCGGAGTCGCTATGTGATACTTCGGGTCATCCTCAACCCTGAGAGGTCCTTCGTATCCGCAGTTTTCACACCTCACCGCACTGGGGCTCTCCAGTATCCTGAGCTTAGCACCGTGCAGAACCGTATCTTCGGTCAAAATATCGAAAGCGAACCTTAACTGGTCTTCGGCCAGAAATGAAAGCTCGCCTACGGACAGTTCCACCTCTTCCACTCCCACGAAGTCATAGTCACTCAGTTTATCCAGTATCGCTTTGACAAGCTGCGTCATTATGGATATTTCATGCATCTTTAGCGCCTATGAACTCGAAGTACTCGTCCCACAGCTCTATGACCTTTTCCGCCTCTCGGCGATCCATTATCTCTATGGCGAACCCAGCATGTACGAGAACATAGTCTCCTACCTTTGCAGGGACCATCGATATGTTGGCATCGCGGATAACACCGCCATAGTCCACCTTTGCCCGGTCTCCATCTATCTCAAGGACCTTTCCCGGAACGGCAAGACACATACTCTCACACACCTATCCACGGGCAGGATTTATATGCCTTTGCAGCCACATAGGTTACGGAGGACTCTATGCCTTCGCTCCTCATCTGCCGATCCATGAAGTCCTGCATCTCTTTCATGGACATAAAGAGGGCCTCACATATAAGGTCATATTCCCCGAGTATGCGGTAGAGAGTTATCACGCGTGGGTGGTCTTTCAGTTTCTCCGCAACTTTATCCACACTGTGGGGTCCGACCTTTATGTGTATGAACGCCTTGACACTGTTCTCCAGAGCGGGGCAGTTTATCAGAGCCGAGAACCCGGTTATTATCCCCTTTCTCCTGAGGTCTTTAATCCTTCTTCTGACAGTGGCTTCACTGACACCTATGCTCTTGGCTATCTCGGCATTGGTTATCCTCGCATCCTGCCTGAGAGCGCAGATTATCTTCAGGTCAACCTCATCCACCGGAAGGAGGGTAGGGTCCATATCCGCCCATCTGACGAATAGGTCACATCTCGCATTTGTTTTCTCGGACATATCTGTCACTATCAAGACATCTATGAACGAAACTATTTAAGATTTGTCATTTTGCGCCACGAAATTGTTAATAACCGAAATCTATATGACTGTTTTCGTCTATTCGCTTCCATGAACGGTAACATACTCATGGGTGTCGGCAACGATATGGACGGAGACGACGGCGCAGGGCCATATGCATATAAGTATGCTTCGGAGCGTCTTCCCGAGGGCTGGAGGGCGATGAATGCCGAAAACGTGCCGGAGAACTACACGGCGGTCATCAGAAGGGAGAGACCTGAACTGCTCGCAATAGTGGATGCGGCGGACATGGGTCTGAAACCCGGCGAGATACGGCGCATACCTAAGGAAAAGATAGCCCTATTGACCATGAGCACTCACTCCATGCCACTTTCCATATTCATGGGATTTCTGGAGGAGAGCGCGGGCCGCGTGGTTCTTGTTGGGATACAGGCCGACCCCGAAAATCTCGAATTCGGGGACGAACTCGGCGAGTATATGAAAGAGAGCGCAAGGAAGGCGGTGGATATGATATTTGCCGGGAAACTGGATGAGATTCCCGAGGTATGAGCACCGATACCTTTATATCTCTCATTTATAAGAGATGAAACCTGATGCACACCATGGCGGGGCGCAGCAGTCAAGAAACACGGCCCTCCTTCGGAAGGTCCGCTCGTGAAATCCCGCATCTCACCAAAACCCTTAACCGCCCGATGGATTCCACTCGTACCGTCGGGCCCACATACCCACCATAGCGGGGTGGGGTAGCCAGGAAATCCCGTCGGGCTCATATCCGCAGCTTGCGAGGACAAAAACTCGCCTGCGAGTGAGAGACCCGAAGATCGGTGGTTCAAATCCACCCCCCGCTATTTTTCCATTGATGCTATTGGGGAGGAAAAATAGCGTGGGGCTCTTTCGGAGATTCTTCGAATTTCCTCAATCCACCCCCCCCGCCCGATACTAACTGTACACTCTGTTCATGGGGAAAAATAGCGGAGGATTCCTTCGGAAAAATCAAAGATTTTTCCTCGATTCGGCCCCCTTCAATGCAATGTGGAGAAACGAGGCCTCCCTCGGCAGTTTCACTGCCTCGGTCCACCCCCCGCCTATGCAGTACTGGGAAAAGATGCTAGGAAAAATAGCGTGGGGCTCTTTCGGAAATTCTTCGAATTTCCTCAATCCACCCCCCGCCTACGCGGTAACTGGGAAAAAGAAACTTCATCTCTAGTCAGATTGCCTGTTATGATTCCGGATATGTGAGCGGTTGTGTCGTCCGCGGATGCGTTGTCCCCGTAGAAGGTGAGGTTCGGCCAGTTGGTGGCTCCTTTCTTTTCAGCTATCTCGTGCTGGTAGAAGTAGGAGTTGGTGAAGATGGAAGAGGGGACGATGATGGTGTTGTTCATACCGGATTCGATGGAGTATGAGAAGGTTGTGAAAGAAGTGAGAGGGTCAAGGCTATCTTCACATGGGTTGAAAACCACATTTCCTCGAATTTCTTCCATATCCGCGATTTTCCGCATCATGGTTTTTCACCTTTTATGCCCACATAAACCTTATCTATGTCCTTCGCATACAGGAGATACAGGGTCTTTATGAATTCGGAGACCAGTATCACATCTTCCTCGGCATTTTTGATGATATTTTCATCAAAAGCCACCTTTTCGATGCCGTCCTTATCCACCACCTTTCTGCTGGATTTGCTGATGAGTTCCGCAGCCTTCTCATGTATGTCCTTGCGAATTCTGATGATTATGTAGAAGGGGCGCTTTCTGAGAATATATCTGTCGTCCGTTACGAAATGATGAGACACATATTCGGTTCCGTTTTTCGCCACGGTTCCCAGCAGAACCAGTTTCACATATTTTTTCTTGAAATACGGCCAGAAGAATCCGAGAGGGTCTTTGTGAAGCTTGTAGAAGTCCCAACCATATTTGAAAAGCCAGAGATCTATTGTGATAAAGAATATGGAGAAAAACCATAGTGCTTGACTGAAAGGATTAAGAACCAGCAGATATGCAACCAGTAGTACTGGTATTAAAGCGAGTGAAAAAGCGAAAAAAGAAAGTGCAGCCACATCTCTGTTTTCGTTCTCGTACTTCGTCTCGCTTTCGACAATGAGTACCCCTTTCTCAACCAGTTTACGGTACGGTTCGACCTCCGAATCATAGGAGCTCATGGTAGGGCGCTCCCCCCGCAGCACAGACCTATACTCATGACTTTGATATATCTAAAACTCTATTTGAATGTTTTGGTAATCACTTTCATCTTCACAGACCCCAAACAAAAGGGATTATTAAGAAGGAGCCGGATGGGGAGCCATGAGGCCGTTAAGTTACTCCTCCATGAGCACATATGAACAGTGTCCCCTGAAATGGAAGTTGCACTATGTTGACAAGGTGCCCGAACTACCGAAGCCCTACTTCAGCTTCGGCAAGGTGATGCACGATGTGATGGAGTATTTTTACATGGAGAAAGAGGGAGGGAAGATAAAGGGGCCGAGGTTCGAAGCTCCTTCCGTGGATGAACTCCTGAGATACTATGCGGACATATGGACCTCCGAAGGATATGCCGATGCGAAGGAGGAGGAGAACTACCGCAGTCTGGGTGAGAAGATAATCGGAGAATACCACTCCACTCATGCACCCTCGTTCAGGATGCCCGTGGCCACCGAGCACTTCTTCATGCTGGATATCGAAGGTGTGAAGGTCAGAGGATACATAGACCGCGTGGACAGGATAGATGAGGATTCGGTGGCGATACTGGACTACAAGACCTCAAAGAACCCTTTTAGCCTGCCATATGTGAAAGGGAACGAACAGCTCGCGCTCTACCAGATGGCATTCGAGGAACTGCATGGGAAAAGGGTGGAAAGGCTCAGCCTGTATCATCTTAGAAGCAATATGGATTTTTCAGTCGGAAGAAGGCCGGACTCAATGATAGATGCGCTCCGTTCCAAGATCGTCAGAATAGCGGAATCGATCGAGAACGAGGGATTCGAGCCTAAGAAGAGCAATCTTTGCGCATATTGTGATTACCAGCACCTCTGTCCCTATTTCATGGACCTCTTCGCGGAGAGAACGGAGGAGAAGATCGATGTCGAGGAACTGGTGGAAGAATATGCAAGACTCTCCGATGAACTCGGCAAATTGAAGAGGAAGAAAGACGAGATATCCGCAGTTCTGAAGGAGTATGCCGAAAATAGGGGTTTGAGGGCAATATACGGGACAAAGAATGCGGTGACGATATCTTCCTATGACCGGGTAAGTTTTGATGAGGACGTCAAAAAGGTTCTGGAGAGCGAAGGGATCTGGAACTCGGTCTCAAAGCTGGATGACAGGGCCCTGAAAGAACTTATTGACTCCGGAGGCATGTCCGTAGAGCTTGCCAAGGCGGTGAACAGATACAAAAAGGCCAAAAAAGTAATCATTCTCAGAAAAAGGAAGTTGAAGGATGAAGAAATGGATGTGAGTTAAGCATTTAAAGACGAAAACGGATGGTGGTAGCATGAACCTCAAACAGATGGCAGGAGAGAAGGCTGCGGATTATGTGAAGGACGGAATGGTCGTCGGCCTGGGCACAGGGAGTACAGTATATTATACCATAATGAAGCTGAGGGCCATGTTCAAAGATGGACTGGACATCATAGGAATTCCGACGTCGGTCGAAACGGAGCGCCTTGCGAATGAACTTAAAATCCCTCTCACAACTCTTGAAGAGCATCCGGTCATAGACCTGACCATAGACGGTGCGGATGAGATAGACCCGAATCTGAATCTGATAAAAGGTGGCGGTGGCGCCCTTCTTCGTGAGAAAATCGTCGCTTCCGCATCAAAAAGAGAGATAATCGTCGCTGACGAGAGAAAAATCGTGCAAAAGCTCGGAGAAAGGTTCTATCTGCCTGTCGAAGTCGTACCGTTCTCTGAGACCGTGGTCATGAGAAACCTTGCGAGCATGGAGCTCAACCCAAAGCTCCGTATGCGGGATGGCAAGAAGTTCATCACGGACAATGGGAACATCATAATCGACTGCCATACGGGCCCCATAGAGGATGTCGAGAGTCTGGAAATTGATATCAATCTGATACCCGGAGTGGTCGAGAACGGGCTTTTCATAGGGCTGGCTGACACGGCAATAGTTGCAACGGTAAATGGAATAAAAGAATTAAGAGGTTTTTAGAGCTTTTTGCTGTGCTCTGTCAGGTTTTCCAGGTCCTTCTCATACTCGTTGATGAGTTTTTTCCTGTCGGACCCTATCTCACCGACTATCTTGGTGATCGGATGGGCAAGCCTGTAAGCATGAACCGGCCGTCCTTTGCCCTGTTTCTTGATGTCTCTCTTCTTCACCCAGCCCTTCTTTCTCAGGTACTGGATGGCTATGGAAACTTCGGGCTGTCTCAGACCGGTGTCTCTCTCTATCTCTATGGACTTGACCTCCTCCTTTCCGGTGAGATACGCCAAGGTCCTGGCTATCTTCGGCTTGAGGCCGTTCTTCACCAGGAGATCCACGAATTTTTCGTCGTATGGTGTTTTTTCTGGTGTCATATTATCACCTATTATCCACATTAAATAGATGCCTATATATAGCTTTCGGTCACTCCCGCCCATTTGATATTTTGGGGACTATAAGCCTATTTAAAGCACATAAATGTGGTTTTATGTGTCTTATTATGGGTGGTATATCTCACTCGTATTTCAGAGATATTTCGTGTTATTATACGCATATGCTGCGCTCTCGTCCCTTTCCAATGCCATGGAGAATCTTTCCCTTGCACCTATCTCGTCGTTCTTTCCGGCGAGTGCCACGCCGAGGTTGTTGTGTATCGCAGCTATGGTCATATCTTCTTCCAAAGCCCTTTCGAAGGATTCCACGGCGGTATCGCAGTCTCCCACAAGATACTGTATCGCCCCGTAATTGTTCCACAGTATCGGGTCCCGCTCGTCCTTCGAGATTCCTTTCTCAAGGGAATCGAGGGCATCTTCATCCTCCCCTATCCGGTGGTAACTTATTCCCATGGCATTCCACACCCTTATCAGGGTATTCGATATTTCCAGTGCCTTCTCATAGGACTGCACGCTCGCACCGTCCCTCTCCATTCTTTCAAGTATTTTTCCCCTTCTTATCCACAGCGGAGCGCTCCGCTTCTGTCTTATTATGGTATTCAACAGGTCCAGTGACTTTGGCATCTTATCGGAGTCGATGTATATTTGGAGCATGTTGAGGCGAGCCTCTTCGAAGTTCGGGTCTATGTCAACGGCTTTTTTGAAGATATTCAGTGCATCATCGCTCTTTCCCATAAGATAAAGAATGACCCCGTAAGAGTTCAGTATCTCCTTCGACCTCGGTTTCGCCTCGGCAAGTGAGCGGTAGCATTCAAGCGCCTCTTCAAGCATCCCCAGTTTGAAATAGAGTTCCCCTCTGGCCATCAACTGGCTGAGAGAGCTTATTCCGGAGAGGATGTCTGGCTTCTCTTTTTCTTCGGATTCTTTTCCACCTTCCGCCGCCTCAACCTCCCCGGTCTCATGTTCTTCCAAGGATTCCTCTGTCTCCGGCTCAATCTCCTTTTCTTCCGTTTCTGCGGCTTCTTCTTCGAATTTCTTCATCTCAGCCGCTCCGACGAATGCGGCAAGGCCGGGAACTAGCGCCGGCTCTCCCCCCTCGCTCTCTTCCGCATCCTCTTCCTCTTCCGGTTCTTCTTCGATTTCAGGCTCAGCTTCCGCAACAGGCGGAGCGGACGGGATCTCTTCATGTGCATTTCCGGTGAGGTTCTTCAGCTCCTGTTCACACGGTTTCAGTCCCGGGTCCAGTTCAAGTGCCCGCGTGAAGTCTTCTATTGCCTCTTTTTCCATGCCCCATTCTGAGTATGCTATCCCTCTCTGGCAGAGTATCACCGGGTCCTCCCTTATCCTAAGCATATATCCATACACATCAACGGCCTGTGGGTACATCTTTCTTTCGTGGAAAAGTAGGGCTTTATTGATGAGGGCATCCCAGAATACCGGATCTATTGCAAGAGAACGGTTGAATGAATCCGTGGCCTCTTCAAAGCGTCCCAGATGTTTGAGTACGAGACCCCGGTTGTTCCACCCTTCCTTTCCGGCGGGGTTTATCTTGGTCGCTCTGTTGAAACAGAGGAGCGCTTCATCGTATTTTCCTCTTCGGTACAGCAACTCGCCTTTCTCCATCCATGCCCTATAGCTATCGGGGCTTATCTCGGTGAGTCGGTCAAGTGCCACAAGTGCGCCATCGGAATCCCCTCTTTCATCCAGAAGTGAAGCTAGAGCGGTCCATGCACCTACATCTGTTTCATTGAGCGAGGTCGCCCTCCGATACCAGTCTTCCGCTTCCCGTATCCTTCCGAGTGCGTTGAGGCAATCGGCTTTCATCCTCACAAGCGGCTCGTACTCGGACTTTATGGCCAGACCCTTATCGATATATTCGAGGGCCTTTCTGCAATCCCCCTCCTCCATGAAGTTCCTTGCCCACGCCTCCATGGACTGAACCTCTCCCAGGCTCGGCAGGAATGCCGTGTCCCTTTCTTCCTTCTTTTCCAAGTCCCTAAGAATACCGTATTTTTCCAGAAACTGTAAAAACTGGTCCCACTGGGAGACCTCTATTCCTTTCTCATCGGCATATTTCATAGCCGCCGGATCCACATCTCCTGCGCTCATCACGAGTATTTTGATGAAGGGGTTGTTCACTCTCTCGACGGTGTCCTCAAGGAATGCCCTACTGAGCTTTTCCCGCGAGAGTATGAAGAGATAATGCAGTGTCTCTCCCGTTGGCAGTTTCAGATAGGAGTCCAGTTCTATCCTCGCATCGGTGACCTTTGCACCTTTTATCTCAAAACCCAACTCTCCGGATATCCGGTATGCGAGTTTTTCAAAGTCCTTTACCTCCATTGACCTGATGGTATCGAGAGCGCTCACGCCACCGTATTGTCCTATTGGTACTTTTATTTTACTGTCATCCCGAAGATTGATTATCTTTTTTGATAAAATGAGAACATTCTTTATATGTAAAAAGGAGATGAATAGGCCGTATCCTCCTCTCTCTCACCTTTTTTTGATATCCATCCTTATCTTCATTCCCTCTATCTTCCATTCCGTACCGCCTTTGCCACCTTTTTCAAGCACATCGGACAGTGTTTCTTTCATTATGTAATCCTTGTGCACCTCAATGGCCTTCTCGAGATCGGCATCGCCGGAGTAGTATGTCTCTATGTGCGCATCGTATTCGAGGTCCATGTCCTTCCTCATGTTCTGAATACGCCTTATTATCTCACGGGCAAGGCCTTCGTACTTCAGTTCGGGACTTATCTCGGTGTTCACGAGAACGGACAGGGATGTACCCTCAGCATGCCCTCCCGAATATCCTTCTTTCACCTTGTCCACGATGATGACGTCTTCCTGTGAGAGATCCAGCCCGTCCTTTTCAATAACCTTTCCGCTGCGGAGGGCCTCCACATCCTCCGGTGAAAGTGATTCTATGACCTTCACAGCATCCTTCATCCTTGCCCTGAACTTCGGACCGAGAACACCGTAATTGGGAGATATGCTGGCCTCCATCATTCCTTCTCCTGAGGAAAGGACCACCTGTTTGACATTCAGCTCCTCCTTTATCACATCGGTGAAGCGCTCCAGCCTCTTAAGGTCGGATTCGGGGCCGCTGATTATGGCCTCGGACAGGGGCATCCTAAGTTTTATGTTGGCACCCTGCCTCGCACTTCTTCCGGCCTCCACGGCCTTTATCACCAGTGTCATGTCCCTTTCGAGCTCCTCATCTATGAGGCTCTCATCCGCCACGGGGTAATCGCACATATTAACGCTCTCCGGCGCATCATCATCCATGGAGCGTACGAGGTTCCGGTACATCGTTTCAGCAAGGAACGGAGTGAGCGGCGACATAAGTTTGCTCAGGGTGACGAGAGCGGTGTACAATGCCTCGTATGCCCCTTTCTTCTCTTCAATGCTCCCTTCCCAGAACCTTCTTCTCGACCTGCGGAGGTACCAGTTGCTCAGGTCGTCTATGAATCCCATAACGGCTCTACCGGACCGGTGTATCTCGTAGGTGTCGAAGCCTCTCTTCACTTCATTTATGAGTGAGTTCAGCCGGGAAAGAAGCCATCTGTCAAGCTCATCGCTGACATCCGCACCCGAAGGGCTGAAATCGTCAAGATTGGCATTGGTCACGAAGAAGGAATAGACATTCCACAGCGTGGTTATCGACTTGGACATCACATCCTTCACAAGCTCGAACCCGAAGCGCTTCGAGTACCAGACCGGAGATGTGTAGAAGTAGAAGCGCACGGCATCAGCGCCGTATTTTTCCATCATCTCGTCAGAGCTTATGGCGTTCCCCTTGGACTTGGACATCTTCTCCCCGTCCTCATCCAGTATCAGGCCGAGGGTCAGGACATTCTTGTAGGCCGGTTTATCGAAGGAAAGTGTGCTCACGGCCAGAAGCGTATAGAACCATCCTCTCGTCTGGTCCAGAGCTTCAGTTATGAAATGAACGGGGAACGAATTCTCAAACTCGTCCTTGTTCTCGAAGGGATAATGATACTGTGCAAAGGGAGCGCTCCCCGAGTCGTACCAGACATCTATGGTGTACGGTTCTCTTTTCATGGGCTTTCCACACTCAGGGCACTTTATGTCGAGCTCATCCACCCACGGGCGGTGGAGTTCAAAGTCATCCGACAGTTTTCCGGCATACTTCTCCAGTTCTTCCTTTGATGATATCGCAATCTGATGGCCTTCCTCGCAGACCCAGACCGGCAGAGGGGTTCCCCAGTACCTGTTGCGCGACAGTGCCCAGTCCTTCAGCTCGTTCAGGAAATTCCCGAAACGTCCGTGCTTCAGGTGCTCCGGCTTCCAGTTCACCTGCTCGTTGTTGGCCACCATCTCGTCGCGGAGCGCCGACATCCTGATGAACCATGTATCGAGGGCATAGTACAGCAGAGGCGAGCCGCAGCGCCAGCAGAAAGGATATGTGTGGGATATCTTTCCATGTGCGTAAAGCAGACCCCTTTTCTCAAGTTCTATCATTATGTCTCTGTCGCAGTCCTTCACGAACCTGCCCTCATAAGGGGGCACCGCGGATGTGAACTCCCCATCCTCATCTACGGGGTTGACCATGCCCACGCCGTTTTTCTTGCACAGTTCATGGTCATCCACACCGAATGCCGGAGCGATATGCACCATTCCCGAACCGTCCTCAAGGCTGACGAAGTCGGCATGCACCACGAAGTGCGAATCCGTGTCCGGTTTCACATAGGGAAACATCTGTTCATACCTCTTTCCTATCAGCTCCGAGCCCTTCATCTCCTCAATTATCTTATAATCGCCTTTCAGCACATGCAGACGGCCCTTTGCGAGGTATAGCCGCTCACCCTCGTGCTCAACCAGAACATAGTCGAGTTCCTTTCCAACCGCTATCAGAACATTGGATATGAGGGTCCACGGGGTTGTCGTCCAGACGAGAAAATATGCATCCTCGTCCTTGACTTTGAACTTCACGAAGACAGACGGGTCTTTCGTTTCCTTATAGCCCTGTGCGACCTCGTGGCTGGATAATGGGGTTCCGCACCTCGGGCAGTACGGGACGACCTTGTAATCCTTGAAAAGAAGTCCTTTCTTCCACGCCTGACTAAGAGACCACCAGACGCTCTCTATATATGAGTCCTTCATGGTGACATAGGCGTTCTCGAAGTCTATCCAGAAGCCTATGCGCTCCGTCATATTCTCCCATTTGTCCTTGTACTTGAAGACACTCTTCTTACAGAGTTTATTGAACTCCTTGACACCGTATTTCTCTATGTCGGCCTTGTTCTCGGCGCCTATCTGCTTCTCGACCTCTATCTCCACCGGAAGGCCGTGGCAGTCCCATCCGGCTATATAGGGCTGTACATCGTAGCCGTTCATCAGTTTGTACCTGAGAAACGCATCTTTTATCGCGCGGGTGAGCGCGTGTCCGATGTGCGGCATGCCGTTTGCCGTAGGCGGGCCTTCGAGGAATATGAACCGCTCGTTCCCCTTCCGAACCTCCCTGGATTTCTCGAATATATGCTCACTCTTCCAGAATCGAAGGACCTCTTTTTCCATCTCCGGAAAGTCTACCCTTGGTTTAACCTCTTTGAACGGCATGTCAATCGCACGGCGATGATGCAGGGATTATTTAATTTTCGGTGGAGAGACACTTTATTCTATCGGCTTTACCTCTCCTTTCTTGACCCATATCTTGCCGTTCTCAAGGTAGAAAAGTATGTATTGTCCTTCTTTGATGCCTCCGAGCGCTTCCTGAACAGCTTTTGGTATTGTGATATGCTTTTTGCTCGTTATTTTGGATTGCCCGATAAGTCCGTCCTTCATGGGAGCAATACATGCAGCTTTAATTTAAAAAATGTTCCAATTAAGAATTGAAAAATGGAAAAAACGAAAAATTGATATAGTGGAATAAGATATGTGCTCGGGAGATATCCCAAGGTGATATGATGAAAACGGGAAGAATAATTGCAATACTACTGCTCATAAGTATGTTGATGCCAGTTACTGCGCTATCAAGGGCAGATGTGGAGCCGAATGGTGATATGCAAAACGCGGAACTCATAGATACAGGGAAAATGTATTATGGCCATTTGAGCCCTTCAGATGTTGTAGATTGGTATAAGGTGCCAATAAATGAAGAAGAGGGATTTAGAATTACTGTTAAAGGAGATGTGCGGGCATCAATATATGATAATTCTGGAAAATATGTTACAAATAATTTTGATTTATACAATACTGAGAACCCGCAGCTGATTTTTTATTCTCCACATCAGAGTGGTTTTGTATATATAAAGATAATAGAAAATGCGTTCACTCTGGATAATAGAGATTATAGTCTATTTATCGAAGTGAAGCGTATCCCATCAGCTCCAAGAAATTTAGAGATTACATATGTAAGCGATAAAAAAATAACTTTAAAGTGGGATCCACCGGAAGATGATGGAGGTGTAGGTTTAAAATATACTGAGGAAGGTACAGGAATATCTTACAAAATCTACCGAGATGGAAAATATATAGGTAGGGCAACAATAATACTTCCAACACAATATGTGGCACCCACAACATATACAAATACTGTCGAGATTCAAGGAGATTATCCTCGCCCAGAACAGGGTTACAACTATAGTTGGTATGTAACTGCAGTAAGCTGGGTGGGAGAAAGCGAACCCAGTAATACTGTACATGCAGGACTATCAGATTCCGAGCAAGTATCAAGTGAGGATTCCCCCGCACTCAGCGCTCCTCTCATCATACTCGGAGTTCTTGGCGCCGCCGCAGTCGTGGGAATCAGGCGCAGAAAGTCATAAACCCATTTCCTTTTTCCCTTTACAGGTCATCTTTTTATATGAGCGCCGAATCCTCGAGTGTGCGCTCTGCTCACATACTCATGGTGCTGCTCGGCCTGATGCTGATAATGCCGTTAGCCTCGGCTGCGCCCACCATCGGGGAGATAGACACATATTCAAAGACCTCACACGGAGAGGCGATAGAGTACAACTGGACCTTCTACAACCCTGATAATTACACATACAGGGTGGAGGTCTCATACGATGTACCGGCGGGGTGGAATGCGGACATTTCGGACAAGAGCTTCGATCTGGCACCGGGCGACACGCACACTTTCACAATTAAGATGGAGCCGACGGAGTATGCGGTCAGTGGAGATTACAGTGTATCTTTCCGAGAGATACCATATGAGAACCCCAATTCAACGGAAACCGTTTCGATGAATGGTCACAGCTCGGTGATACTCACGGTTCCAAGGTCACCGACACCTCTTGAGGTCATTCTCTATGACCACTTCGGCATGGAGATAGAGAATGTCTGGCTGGCATTCATCCTGAACATAATATTCTGGGCCATCATTGGTGCGTCCATATTCTTCATATTCGATCCGATACTCACGGCTGTGGCAAAGAAGACGGAAAGCGATGTGGATGATATGGTTCTGGAGATATTGAAAGGCCCTGTCTTTGCATATCTCGTTCTTTGGGGTATAGTCTCTTCGATCTATATCTTTGAAACATCACATCTGGTAACCCTGTGGACTGAGAGAATATACAACATACTTGTTATAATAATAGTTTCATGGGTGACATACAAGGTATTCAGGAATGTGGTCATATACAAGACAAGGCAGTATGCATCGAAGACCAGCACCGAACTGGACGATGCACTGATACCTCTTTTTGAGAAAGTCGGGGTCATAGCAATAGGCATCGGAGCCGTCGCATACATACTTGATTGTCTGGGTTTCAACCTGACGATGTTGATAGCAGGCCTCGGAATGATAGGGCTTGTCATCGCATTTGCAGCGCAGGACACCCTTTCGAACTTCTTCAGCGGGATACACCTGCTTCTTGACCGCCCGTTCAAAGAGGGCGACATCATAAAACTTGCAAGCGGGGAGTACTGCGAGGTAAAGCATGTGGGAATGAGAAGTACAAAGCTCTACAACACATTCGACCACGACATGATAATCATACCGAACAGCGACATAGCAGGACAGCAGATAGTGAACATAAGCACTCCGGACCCCTATTTCAAGGTGAGGTTCACCATGGACGTCTCCTACAATTCCGATGTGGCCATGGTAAAAAAGATAATCCTCGACACCGCTATGAAGCACCCGAATGTGATAAAGAGCGAGGATAGAAAGCCCTTCGTCAGGCTCATAGACTTTCTGGATTCGAACATACGGTTCAAACTCTACCTCTGGGTGGATGATGCGATGAACCAGTGGAAGGTGGAGTCCGAGATAAAGGAATGGCTTTTCAATGAATTCAAGGAGAAGGGCATCGAGATTTCGTATCCGACACATGTCGTGTATCTGGAAAAGGAATGATATGTTTTTATGATTAATTCTATGCATTTATGACTGAAAAACAGGCCAAAGTCGTTTATATACCTGTGTGAAAGAAAGCATGATATGTTAGGCGGCTACGCATTTATATCTCTGGCATCCGCTGCAGTTCTGTTCGTTTTGATAGTTCTCATTCTGAAAAGTGATTTACATTCAAGGAGCCATCAGGTGGCGGCGCTCTTATTTTTTATTTTGTTCGTATGGAGCCTGCTCGATGTCGTGCAGAGATATGCCCCCTCGGAAGAAGCGATAACTCTGGCTATGGTCGGCATAATGGCACTAGCTATTTTCATCCCGCCCGTCTTGCTCCATCTCTCATACATATTTCCATGGAAGAAAAGGTCGATGCACCCCATCATACTCTCTCTTTACGGAATAAGTTTTGCGATTCTTGCAATACATATAAATACCAGAGCATTCATATCAAGGATGGAACTCCGCGAGGCCGGCTACAATTTCGTTCCCGGGGACTACATAAGATATCTTCTCGCATACATTGCAGTTCTGATGTTTGTATCCTTACTTATTCTGGTCAAAAGATATGTTCATTTACATGGTAAGACATTGCTTCGTAAGACGAGATGTATGATTGCAGGAGTAGGCACGATAGTGATTCTAACTTTTTCCACCACCATAGTGCCGATTCTATTCGGAGATTACAGCCGCTACCCTCTGACCATACCCTCCTTTGCAGTGGGTGCCGCGGTCATAATATATGGGCTTGCCAGGCCGTTGCCGGACATACCGCACACTGAAAATGGGTCCGTTAGGAAAAGAGATTTCCCCTCGGGAGTACTCACAGTTCCGAAGGAAAAGGCATATCCTATGTTCTATGAATTGCTGTCCTCAGGGATGAGAGGTATATGCTTGTCCGGAAGAAAAGAGGAGGAAATCAAAGAAGAGATAGGAATCAAAGACCTGCCGGTGATGTGTGCGGAAAAGATTCTAAATAATATGGATTCCGACGATGTCAGAGATACCCTTTATTTCGTGATATCCGATTCCGTCATGGATTCGGGCACCGCCCTTCTAATGGATTCACTAGAAAGCTACATCGGCTCTACCGAGATAGACCTGCTTTTGAATGAGCTCAAGAGGATGAGAATTCGGGGGCTCGTCATTCATACGGAGATTTAGACCCTGCATGCGCTCCGAACGAATTTAACGGCCTTCACCCCCGTAAGTCCCCTGAACTCGCTGAGAAGTCCCCGTATCCTCTCGCCGCTACCTTTCACGACATACACCTCAAGGCAGGAGCCATCCTCCACATGGGTGTGCATCATTGTGGATATCTCAGGATAGCTGTGCTGTATGGATATCAGTTTGTATTTTTTGACATCTTTTCCGTACAGCAGGGTTATCACCGCTATGCTATCCTCTTCTTCGATGTCCCAGACACAATCCGATATGAATCCCTGACAAGCTCTCTCATGGCCTCCGAACGGGTGGAATAGCCCCTGCTCTTTATCGCGCTGTCAAATCGCTCCACAAGTTCCTTCTCCATCGACATGCTCACTATCATGTTATTAAGGAAAGGGCATTTCCTAAATAAAGCTTATTAAAAGGGAAAAGGAGGTCTGCTATCTGTGTACCAGAACATCCGCCTTGTTCGTCACCGAGGTTCTCAGAAGCATGTCAAAGACCAAGAGTTCAAAGCTTGTTTTCGAGGACTTATAATCCTTTTCCTTTTTCATCTCCTGTCTGAATACCTCCAGAAATTCAAAAATCAGCACGGAATAGCTGTAGGGGATCGTCTGGGTGCTGAGGAGCTCCCATATCTGATTTGTGTTTATTCTCGACCTACGGAAGATTTTTCCATATTTGAGTTCTGGGGCATCTCTCAATTCAAAGAAAGGATATGTACCTCTCTTCCTCATATTTTCTATCGGATTACCACTTATCTTATTCTCTTCTATGAATTCTATAACCATATTTGCATACGGAAACTCTTTGGGATTTGTCACGACCCTTTTTACTGCGCTTATGAGAATATTCTCCGCTATCGCATCTATCGGATATGAGATTGTTCTATAGCAGCCCATCCCCGTGCGCGTTTCCCCACCCGGAAGCACGAGATTGCACGGACAATCCGAGCAGACCTTCAATTTCTCGGTGAAGGCATCGGTTTTTTCCTTCATACCCGCAAGATTATCCTTCACACGGATTCTCATATCGCCTTCCAGTTTCTCATATGTGTATCCCACATCCTCGAGGTTTTTGTCGGGCTCTTGGAGCGCTATCACCTCACAGAGCGTGTCTACGCTGGTCTTATGTTTGAACATCTCCGTCATCCAGTCAAGCCCGTATTCCTGTCTCAGAGCGCACTCGCAATCCAGTATATATTCGATTCCCATAATGCCGCCGAAAAGTGTATGAAAATTAACTATATAAACATTGTGAAATACTGATGTCAAATCCCCGCACTCACCCACCTTATTGAGAAAAACACCACTTCTAAATGGACATTATTAAAAGGGAAAAGGAGGTCTACTATACGTGTACCAGAACATCCACTTTGTTCATCACGGCTTTCTTCATAAGTTGGTCCAGAATCAGGAGCTCAAGGGTGGTATTCGAGGATCGGAAATTGCTCTCATCGTTCATCACCAGTGCAAAGGCCTCCAGAAATTCAAAAAGCATCGGTGAGTAGCTGTGCGGGATTCTCGGCGTGGTCAGGACTGCCCACATCTGATTTGTGTTTATCTTCGACTTCCGGAACATCTTTCCGTATGAGAACCCGGGCGCATTTTTCAACTCGAAAAAAGGATGGGGCGCGTTGCTCTTCCTCAGATTTTCTATCGATTTACCGGTTATCTTCTTCTCTTCTATGAATTTTATAAACAGGTCTGCATACGGCATCTTTCCGGGATTCGCCACGATCCATCTGCCTGCTCTAACGAGAATGTTCTCGGCTATTGCATCTATTGGATACGAAATCGCCCGATAGCATCCCATTCCCTCATGGGTTTCACCATGGCGCAGTACGAGATTGCAGGGGCAATCGGAGCAGACCTTCAATTTCTCGGTGAATGCGTCGGTCTTCTTCTTCATCTCCCCCAGATTCTCCGTTACACGGACCGTCTGGCCACCTGTTTGCTTCTCATGGACATAGGTCACCTCGTTGATGTCCTTATCAGGCTCAGTCTGCTTTATTATATCATACAGGGTGTCCACTCTGTTCTTGTGTTTGAACATCTCCGTCATCCCGTCAAGCCCGTATTCCTGTCTCAGAGCACAGTCGCAATCGAGTATGTATTCGATTCCCATAATGTCACCGAAAAGTGTATGAAAATATCCTATATAAACATTATGGAATACTTGCTCTGTTGCATGTGGAAACAGCACCCTGCTTTTCGTTGAGTATGATATCCTTTCGGACATTGAGATAACGCCGGAAGGGGACAGGAGAAGATGGTTCAGCGTTGGAAACACTGCCGACCGTGATTTTTACTTTCAAGTTCTGAAAACACGGGTCAGGAGCAAGGACGGAAGCCCGATAAACCCGGATGATTTCAAAATCCCGGACGATATCCCACACATTGACCTGAAAAAGGATGAGAAACCGGAGGAAAAGCTCCGGGAGATGAAGATGAAAGAGATGTACGGGCACTAAAACTTCTCCGGTGGACTGGGCGGGACGAGCAAAATACGAAGTATTTTGCGATTACACTTTCTCTACGAGAAGGCTAACTCGCAACTATCGTTGCTCGGCAGAACTTAATTTTCAGGGACCGGGCGGGAT
>Ga0190313_1000400_pt1 | contig 26170 bp, 23 predicted proteins | sample 4870071011_MG_FD_169989 | JGI IMG/M metagenome (GOLD analysis project Ga0190313, IMG submission 169989) | Hydrothermal vent sediment bacterial communities from Southern Trench, Guaymas Basin, Mexico - 4870-07-10-11_MG | ecosystem: Environmental > Aquatic > Marine > Hydrothermal vents > Sediment ... | reverse complement strand
ATATATTCCTACTAAAGATCTATATATTGAAAAAAATGCCGATATTAATGATGTAATTGCTAGAATGAGAATGAGTGCTATAAAATCGATTATGACAAGAAAAGATGTAATAGTTGTGGCAAGTGTATCTGCAATTTACAATTGTGGTGATCCAAAAGATTTTGATGAATTAAATTTCTCTATAAGTGTTGGTGAACGGATAAAAATCAGCAAGATTACTAGTTATCTAGCAAAAATAGGATATGAAAGAAAAGAAGATGTATCAATTACAGGAAGTTTTAGGGTCCGAGGAGATATTATTGAAATTTTTCCTACTTATCAAGATGAAGGAATTCGAATAGAATTATTTGGTGATGAAGTTGAAGCAATTTATAGTATAGATACATTAAATAGGAATATAATAGAAAAGTTAGATAAAGTAGTTATTTATCCTTCTAAAGAGTTTATAACCACTGATGAAAAAATAAAAAGAGCTATAAACGAAATTTTAAAAGAACTAGATGAACAGGTAAGATATTTCAAAAGATTGGGAAAAGTTCTAGAAGCTGAAAGAATTAAACAAAGAACTTTAAATGATGTTGAAATGCTCACAGCTTTGGGTTATTGTACTGGTATTGAAAATTACTCACGTCATTTTGATGGTAGAAAGCCAGGAGAACCACCTTATACATTATTAGATTATTTTAAAGATGATTATTTACTTTTTATTGACGAATCTCATATTGCAATTCCTCAACTTAGGGCAATGTATCATGGGGATTATTCAAGGAAAAAGAATTTAGTTGAGTATGGCTTCAGATTACCATGTGCCTTTGATAATAGACCATTAAAATTTGAAGAATTTTGGCATAAAATACCCCAGGTAATTTTTGTATCAGCAACACCAGCCGAGTTTGAGCTTAAAAATTCTGAGCAGGTTGTGGAACAAATAATTAGGCCTACAGGTTTAATTGACCCGGAAGTAGAGGTAAGACCTACTCAAAATCAAATAGATGATATTGTCAACGAGATTACAAAAGTCAAGAAAAGAGATGAAAGGGCAATTATAACAGTATTAACAAAAAAAATGGCAGAAAAACTAGCTGAACATTTGGTTGAAATAGGTATTAATGCTCTTTATATTCATTCTGAACTTGACACAATTGAAAGAGTGGAGGTATTAAAAAAACTTAGAAGAGGAGACGTGGATGTGGTAGTTGGAATAAATCTTTTAAGAGAAGGATTAGATCTTCCAGAAGTTTCATTAGTAGCTATTTTGGATTCAGATACAGAAGGATTTTTAAGAAGTGAAACTACATTAGTACAAATAATTGGAAGAGTTGCACGTAATGAAAATGGGAAGGTTTTAATGTATGCTGATAGAATTACTCCAGCTATGAAGAGAGCAATTGAAGAAACTAGAAGAAGAAGAAAATTACAAATAGAATATAACAAAAAACACAGTATAAAACCAAAATCTATTATAAAACCATTAAACGTTGAAATATTTAAACCTTTTATGGAAGAAGAGGAAGAATACAAAGAAGAGATTCAAAATGTTTTATCATTAAAAGAATCATTATCATTGGAAGAATATATTGCGATTCTTGAGGAAGAAATGTATAAAGCTGCTGCTGAATTACGATACGAAGATGCTGCAAAATTAAGAGATGAATTGTTTAATATTAAAGAAAAATTAAATTCTTCAAGAAAAAAATAGTGTTATGTACATAGCACTATTTTTAAAATTTAAAGGATCTTTTGAGAAATAAATAAATATACTCCAATTTTCTATTTAAGATTTTTAATGAAAAACTATTGTCGATGACTATACCTTCAGGAATTATATCTTCTTGAGCCCTCAAAATTTTTTCTATTTTATCTACAGTTAAACCTCTTTGAATTAATCGTTCGAAAATGATTTTTTTTTCGGATGTTATAGTTAAATTGATGTCACAGTTTAAATTTAAACGTCTTTTAATAGCCGCTTCTATAACATAGTTAAGATTTCTTTGGGTTTTTTCAGCTAGAATTTTCAACATTTCAGGATGCAAAATAGATTCAAGAATTTTTAGTTTTTCAAAATCATTAAAAACAATCTCTGAAATTTCACTTCTATTTGAAGTGCCAAAAACATTTAATATTTCATGTTGTTTTTTTTCAAAAACTTCATTACCTACTTCATCCATGTTTATATAAGTAAAACCTTTTTCTTTAAAAAACTTAGAAACAGTAGTTTTGCCAGTTCCAATTTTACCTGAAACACAAAGAATAAATTTCAAAAGATTTTCACTCCTAAATCTTTAAAATTGAAATTTTTGGTTTCATCTTTTGTTAGGAACCTAAAACTGTATTCTTCGTCTAAGTCTGAAATTAATGAAGAAAATTTTGAAATTTTTTCTTCCATCTTTTGTTCAGAATCTACAATAATAGTTATTATTTCATTTTGTTTAAAGATTTCAGTGGGATTAAAAATTTCTATTAAGATATTAATCAAATTTTCCATTAAATTTCAATCCCTTCGTCAGAAATTGAAGGACGATATTCTTCAAAACCATTTCTCCCCATTAAGGCATATGTTATCTTTTTACCTAATTCTACGCCAGGCTGATCGAAAGGATTTACATTGAATAAATCTCCTGCAATAGTAGTGGCAAGTTCATAATACATTATAAATTCACCAACATTAAATTCGTTGATTTTTGGAAATGTAATTCTTAAAGAAGGTTTGCCGTTTTGAGCTAAAGCGGTTTCAGTCCCTAGTAACTCATTATTTAAAAGCTGAGATAAAGATTTTCCATGTAAATAATTTAAAGAGTTTTCATCTATGTGAATATAAGGAATTTTAATATCTCTATCAAAAGATTCTGTTTTTAAAAATGTTATTATTTTATCATTTGGTCCCTCATTATATAATTGAATCTGTGAATGTTGATCAACGGCACCAAGAGCTTTTACAGGAGTTTGTCCAATATGAATTTTTTTGCCGTCTTTTGAGTAAGCCTTTCCTAAACTTTCTGCCCAGAGTTGCCTATACCAATCTGCAAGATAATATAATTTATTTGAATAAGCCATCATAACAGAAATGTTTCTTCCTTTTTGATAATACAAGAAATGAATTAGAGCTATAAGAGCAGCTGGGTTGTTCCAAATATTTTCTTTAATTGTTCGATAATAAGCACTTTTTGCACCATTGTAGAGTTCTTCAATGTTTATGCCTGCAGCCATAGCTGATAACAATCCTACTGGTGAAAGAACACTGAATCTTCCACCAACATTTTCAGGTATTTCTAATGTTAAAATGTTCTCTTCTTTAGCAATTTTTCTTAATACACCTTTTTTGGGATCAGTAGTAAAAATTAGGTGCTTTCTGGGTGATAGACCATATGTTTCAATTAATCCTCTTGCAACTAAATAATTTGACATTGCTTCCGCAGTGCTACCAGATTTTGATATTACGTTAAATAAGGTTTTTTTAAGATCAATAGAGTCTAGAATTGATGAGACATAATCAGGATCCACATTATCGATGATAAAAATTCTCAAATTACCCTTTCTCTCGTTTTTAGAAAAGTTATTCCAATTTAAAGGTCTCAATGTATTTTGGAGAGCAATATTTCCAAGAGCTGATCCACCAATTCCAATAACTACTAAATTGTCAAAACTTTTTACAAAATTGTTAATATCTAAAACTGAATCTATCCATTTTCGACTTAAGACAAGTTCTACAAATCCTGGATTATTATTCTTTATATTGTTAATAGATTCTTCAATAATTTTTTTATTATCATTTATAGTATCTTTATTAATACCATTTGGTATTTTATTGTTAAAGATGTTTGCAAAGTCAAATTTCAACATTTTTAGCCCTCCTTATAACTTTATAAGAGAAATAATTTCTTCTCCTTGTAAAAAGTCTCTAGGATTTAAATATGTAAGTTCAATTAAAAAGACCATTGCGACTACCTCTCCACCAGATTTTTCAACCAAATTTTTCAAAGCTTTTGCAGTACCTCCAGTAGCCAAAACATCATCAAAAATTATTGCTTTTTGGCCTTTTTCAATGGCATCAGCATGCATTTGAAGCTCGGCGGTTCCATATTCTAAAGAATATTTTTCACTAATAATATTGAAGGGTAATTTTCCTGGTTTTCTAACAGGTACAAATCCTTTTTTGAGCTTATATGAAATAGCTCCGCCAAAAATGAATCCTCTTGCTTCAGGTGCAACAATCAAATCAAAATCTAAATTTTGAAGTTTTTCGCATAAATCATCGATAGCTTTTTTAAATGCTTCTGGATTTCTTAAAAGTGGAGTAATATCACGAAAAATTATACCTTTTTGTGGAAAATCGGGAATATCTCTAATATATTCTCTTAAGTTCACTTCATACACCTCCAAAGTTATTTTATTCCAATCCCTACTGGAATACCTCTTTGAATTTCTCCATCTTGGTTTACGACATTTTGGCCAACAACCATTGCGCTTGATCCACCACCATCAAGCATCATAGCAGCATAATATCCTTTTTGTAATAAGAAATCAACAGCCATATCATAATTCATACCAGGAGTATTATTATAACCTTCAATAATTAAAAAATCAACTTTATTATCTTTTGTTATTGCAACGATTGTTCTAGAAGTTTTAGAAAATGCAATTCCATTTCCATAGCTTAGTTTTTCGGTGTCAGCATCTTCAATAGGATTACCATTTTCAATTAATAATGGTCCGGCAGCAACTGCATGTTTTATAGGATATGAGAAATTTGTGTTTAAGCTAAAAGAAACTTTTGAACCAATTTCAATGTTTTGCAAATATTTATCATATTTCTTAGAAATCGCCAAAATGAATGAGTTTTCAGGGACTGTTTTGTAATAGTTTTTATCAACTATTTGATTATTTTGAATCAAAAAGTAATTTTTATCAGAATCATAAGGTATAGATAAAGCATACTCTTCAGAGTAGAGTAGGACTTCTCCTTTTGCGTTGGTGTTTACTCCCTTTACTAAAAATAAAAGATCATCTAAAAAGACATCTAGTTCAACTAAAATTCTTTTAATAAAAACATCATTATTGTATGTTATTATGAAAGCTGGTCTTAACCCAAATTTATCAGAAAGTATTTTCCCGTCTTTTATAACCAAATCAATAGGAATGTTTGTAGAAGGATCAAAATAATTTGCATTTATGCCAGCTATACAGTTAGAATTTTTAATCATTGTCCTTAAATCCTCTCTTGTTCCAATTCCCCTGGTTGAAATTATTGGGATTATTTCAGCTTTTTCAGGGTCAATATGAAGATAGTTAACAAGGAATTTTTGGTTATCAAAATTTTCTATTTTTCTTTCCCAAACAATACCATCTTTAATTTCTTTAGATTCAGAAGCACTATACTTTATTTCTATATTAGCCATACTATTTTGAAATGTTAAAATGGGTGTAGGTTTTAAATTATTACTTAAAACATAAAAAATAAAACCATTTGTTGTTCTTTCAAAATCTATCTTGCCAAAAACTATAGGTGTACCTTTGACAGGTGAAACATAAATTAATAAATCTTTATCTATAATTTTAAACTCAATGAAATCTGAAGTGATTTCACTTGTAAAATAAAGTTTTAGATGGTTGTTTTGGAAATCAACACGAATTAATTCTGGAAAAAAATCATAATAAATGCTTGAACCATTTTCAAGTTCTAATTTTTTTAATTTAAGGTATTTGGCTAAAAAAGCAGCATCCAGAAAAAGAATTCCATCTTCAATTTTATAAGCATTTTCATATGTTTGATTGAAATTTATTGTTATATTTCCATTTTTTCCAATTAACAAATCATTACCATGAGCCATAAAAATTTTATCATTCTTTACAAAACTAAAAGAAAGGTCTTTTAGAGTTTTCTCGTCAACCCAGTTATTGTTGAAAAAATACGCTTTAAATTCGTAAATAATCGTATTTGAAAATGTAATTATGAAAATAAAAAGAAAGAATAAAATAGCTAATTTTTTCAATTGAACACCTCACTTAATAACATCAATTATTATGTTTGAAATAACAGGTTTTTCATTTGAAATTTGGTATGCTTCATTAAGCAATTTTAAAGCTTCTTCAATATTACTATTCTTGTTGACATATAACTGAATTATTGGTTCATCTTTTAAGACAGAATCACCGTGTTTTTTTAATATTTTCATACCTACAGAATGATCAATATTATCATCTTTCTTTGTCCTACCCGCACCAAGATAATTACAAGCAATACCAACTTTTTCAGTATCAATTTTTGAAATATAACCTTCTTTATTGGCTTTAAAAGTAATAATATTTTTAGAAATAGGTAAAATTTCTTCTGGAAAATCTACAACTTTTGGATTTCCTTCTTGGGCAATAATTAAATCTCTAAACTTTTCAAGGGCTTTACCAGATTCAAGAGAATCTTTAACTAAAGATTTACATAGTTCAATATCTCCTTTTCCAGCCAAATAGCACATCCAAGCTGATAATGTTAAACATAGCTCTACAAATCTAGGTTCACCATTTCCTTTAAGAGTATTGATTGCTTCCAAAACTTCTAAAGAGTTTCCTACGTATGTTCCTAAAGGTTCATCCATATCCGTTAAAACTGCAACAGCATTTTTATTATGAGATTTAGCAATACCAACCATAGCTTCAGCAAGCTCTTTTGCGTCATTTAAAGTTTTCATAAAGGCTCCACTACCGACTTTAACATCTAAAACAAAAGCGTCAGCTCCACCAGCCAATTTTTTACTCATAATGCTTGCTGAAATTAATGAGATTTCATCTACTGTTGCAGTAGAATCCCTTAAAGCATAAATTTTTTTGTCGGCAGGTGCCAAATTTGCCGTTTGACCTACTACCGCTATTCCGAAATTATTGACATTTTCGAAAAATTTATCTAACGATAAAGTAGTTTTAAAGCCAGGAATAGATTCTAGTTTATCAATTGTACCTCCTGTATGTCCCAAAGCCCTTCCAGACATTTTAGCAACGCGAATACCCAACGAAGCAACTAATGGAGCAACGACTAAGGTAGTTTTATCTCCAACGCCACCGGTTGAATGTTTGTCAACTTTTGTTCCTTTAATTGGGGTAAGATCAATTCTGTCCCCAGAATTTGCCATTACCTCAGTCAAAATAGCTCTTTCATCTTTGTCCAAATGTTTGAAATAAATGGTCATTAATAATGCAGCAATTTGATAATCAGGTATTTCACCATTTACATAACCCATAACCATATATTCTATTTCTTCTTTTGTTAATTTGCCACCATTGCGTTTTTTCAATATGATATCATATGGTCTCATTTAGAAATTCCTCCTTATTAACAGGTAAAATTACTTTAAAAGTTGTGCCTACACCTTCTTTACTTGTAAATTCAATGGTTCCTTTATGTTTTTCGACTATTGTTTTAACAATTGACAAACCTAAGCCAGTTCCCCCCATTTTTCTACTTCTTGCTTTATCAACTCTGTAGAATCTTTCGAACAATCTTTTTTGTGCATCTTCAGGAATTCCAACACCAGAATCTTTTACAATTAAGATAATCTTATCATTTTCATTGTAAGCTTCTACTATAACCTTTTTTTGGCCCCTTTCCTTTAATGAAGTATATTTTACTGCGTTATCAACTAAATTTAAAGTCATCTGTATCAATCGATCTTTATCACCAATAATTGTCAATTCATCAGGGTATGAAAATTCAACTTCAACGCCATAATCTTCAGCAAGTGGTTCGATAATGTGCCTAACATGTTCTAAAACTTCGGTAAGATTAATTTTTTCAAATAAAAATTGAGAATTTCCTGATTCTAATTTTTCAAGATCTAAAAGATCATTAATTAAACGTGTCATTCTAGCAGCTTCTGTTTCAATAATTTTAAGAAACTTTTTTACAAGTTCTTTATTTGATAAATCATCTTCTAAAAGAGCTTCAGCATATCCATGAATGGAAGTAAGAGGTGTTCTCAATTCATGGGAAACATTTGAAATAAATTCTTTTCGCATTTTTTCAAGAGTTTTTTCATTTGTGACATCATGCAAAATAATTATAAATCTTTCATTATTTTCTTCAAGTGTAACTGGAACAATTTTAACATCATAATATCTTTTTTCACCTTCAATAAAAATAGTAATTTCACCAGAGTGAATTTTTTTAGTTTTAGTAACTTCTTCAAACATTTGATTTACATAGTATTCTTCAAAAACTTCATAAATTTTTCTGCCTTCGACTCCTGGGCGCGTGATTTCACGTGCGGCAATATTTGCAAAAGTAATAATACCATCTTTTTTAACAATAATAATTGGTTCTATTATATTATTTAAAATAGTCAATTGATTTCTCATTGAAAGTTCTAGTTCATAGTTTTTTTCAAGAAGCTGCTCGATTTTCTTTTTTACCTTTTCTGAAATATATAGAGGAGGTGATTCAGGGTCCTCCTCTATAATTTCCGCGATTCTCATTAAAGATTTTTTTAGTATGAATTTTTCATTTTTAATTTTTTTTAAAAATGCATAGAGTAGAATCGAAACTGAAAGAAGAATAAAAACAAGAACTAGAAGCATTAATTATTCTTCCTTTCCAGGATCTCTAAATTTATATCCTTTTCCTCTAACCGTGACAATATATTTTGGATTTGATGGATCTTCTTCGATTTTTGTTCTAAGTCTTCTTATATGAACGTCAACTGTTCTTGTATCACCAAAGTAATCGTAGCCCCAGAGTTTGTCAAGCAATACATTTCTGGAGAAAACTTTTCCTTCATTTTCTGCTAAAAATCTTAAAAGATCAAATTCCAAGGGTGTTAAATTAACTTTCTTGCCTTTGATTTTTACTTCATATTTATCAACATCGATTTCCAGATCCTTAGCTACAATTCTTTTTGGTTTTTCCTCTTTGACTTGTGCCGACATTTGCATTCTTCTAAAAACAGCCTTAATTCTCGCAAGAAGTTCTCTAATGCTAAATGGTTTAGTAATGTAATCATCCGCACCAAGTTCTAGCCCTAAGACTTTATCAAATTCTTCTCCCTTAGCACTCAAAAAGATTACAGGTGTTAGTTTATATTTTTCTTGACTTCTAATGTTTCTAACAAAATCAAAGCCATCCATTCCAGGAAGCATAATATCAACTAAAAACATATCGACATCTTTATCTTTGATTTCTTCTAAAGCTTTTTCAGCATCTTCAACAGGTATTACCTCATAACCTTCCTTTTCCAGGGTAAAGCTGATAAGCTCAAGAATTTCAGGCTGATCATCAATAACCATAATTCTCCTTTTTGCCATAAAAAGGCCTCCTCCCATTTTGTAAAATGTTAAATGATATATTCCTGAAACATTATATCATATTTTTTAACAAAATGGAAATAGTTATTCATGAATTCGGAACAATCATTTTGTAAAATAAATAACAAAGAGATATAATATATCTAATGGTAAAAAATATTCGTAATAAAATTTGTGATTTAGGAGGGAGATATATGATAATCTACTTTATTCCACCATTATTAGCAATTTTACTTGCATTTGTGAATTTTTATTTTGTGGTAAAAAAACCTGAAGGTACTGATAAAATGAAAGAAATATCACTTGCCATCAGAGAAGGTGCTGATGCTTTTATTAATCATGAATATAAGGTGGTATTTAAATTAGCCATTCCAATTTCAATAATTTTAGGATTTTTGACTGCTTGGTATGTTGGTGTATCTTTTCTTATTGGTGCTGTTATGAGTTCACTTGCTGGCTATATAGGAATGAAAATAGCTACTAGAGCTAATGTTAGAGTTTCAAATGCTGCTAGAGAAACAAAAAATATTGATTATACTTTAAAGATAGCTTTTCAAGGCGGTTCAGTAATGGGACTTTCTGTAGGTGGATTTGCACTTTTGGGACTTGTAATTGTTTTTACAATTTTTAATTATCAGCTTAGACCTGAGAATCTTGTAATTGTTAAAAATTATTTAGGAATAAATTTCATTCCTTTTGCCATGACGGTTTCTGGTTATTCTTTGGGGTGCTCAATCATTGCTATGTTTGATAGAGTAGGTGGTGGTGTTTATACCAAAGCAGCAGATATGGCTGCTGACCTTGTTGGTAAAACTGAGTTAAAACTTCCAGAAGATGATCCAAGGAATCCTGCTACTATTGCCGATAATGTTGGAGATAATGTTGGTGATGTTGCAGGATTAGGAGCAGATTTATTGGAAAGTTATGTTGGTTCAATTTTATCTGCAATTGTTCTTGCTTCATACATTTTTACTTTAACTGGGAATTTATATTATGAGACTGCAAAAAAATTAATTTTCTATCCTCTTTCATATACTATGATTGGACTTTTGTCCAGTATTATAGGAATATATTTTGTAATATTAAAAAAAGGCGTAGGAAAACCTCATAAAGATTTAAATACAGCATTATTTACTTCAGCTACTTTGAGTATTGTTGGTAATTTTGTATTTACTTATTTTTATTTTAGAAATGTATCTAATTTAGAAACATTTGGATTCAAATTTGGTGCATTTTCTCCATTCTTTTCATCTATTCTTGGTGTTTTTGCTGGTATATTAATTGGACTATTAGCGGAATACTATACATCAGATGAATTTAAACCAACAAAGCTTTTAAGTGAAAAATCCAAACAAGGTACAGCGATTGTGATAAGTAGTGGAATGGCTTTGGGAATGAAAAGTGTTTTTTTACCTTCATTACTTTTGTTTTTAGCAATTATTTTAGCTGATTATTTTTCAGGCCTTTATGGAGTAGCTATGGCTTCAATAGGAATGCTTTCGTTTGTTGCAACTTCCGTTTCTGTTGATTCTTATGGTCCAATTGCTGATAATGCAGGTGGAATCAGTGAAATGTCTGAACTTGAACCGGAGGTAAGAGAAATAACTGATCAATTGGATATGGTAGGAAATACAACGGCAGCTATAGGAAAAGGTTTTGCAATTGGTTCTGCTGCTTTAGCTGCTCTTTCATTGTTTGCTTCATTTATATTTTCTCAAGCTTCACCCGGTCAAACTGTAAAGAACGTTTTTGATTTTTTAATTTTGAATATTGTTAATGCGCGTACTCTTTCGGGGGCTATAATTGGAGCAGCTTTACCATATATGTTTAGTGGAATTTTAATTGAATCTGTTGTTAAAACTGCTGCTTTGATGGTTGATGAAATCAGAAGACAAGTCAAGGTTTTCCCTGGGATTTTAACAGGTGAGCAAAAACCAGATTATGAAAGCTGTGTTAGGATTAGTGCCTCTGGTGCAATAAAAGAAATGAGCAAACCGATATTTATTGCAGTTGCAGCACCAATAATTTCAGGATTTCTTTTTGGAACTGAATTTGTTGGAGGATTACTTGTTGGTACAACGTTGAGTGGTATAATGTTAGCTCTATACACTGCAAATGCTGGTGGTGCCTGGGATAATGCAAAAAAACATCTTGAGCAGGGTAAAATAGAAGGACTTTCGAAAGGATCTCCAGAGCACAGTGCTTTAGTAATTGGCGATACCGTTGGTGATCCACTTAAAGATACTGTTGGACCGAGTTTAGATATTTTAATCAAAATTATGTCTGTAATTTCTTTAATTTTAGCTCCTTTGTTTATTATTTATCATTTGTTTTAATGTGAAAATCTCAGGAGGTTTAAATGCGTTTTACAATAGGTAAATATGTTCCTACTGATTCTTTCTTGCATTCATTAGATCCAAGAGTAAAAATAATTAGTACATTTCTTTTTATAGCTTCAGTTTTACTAGTACAAAATCTTTGGGGATATATTATCCCCCTTTTTTTCTTGATTTTGCTTGTTTATTTATCAAAGATAAGTATATTTACTTATTTAAGATCAATTAAAAATATGTGGTTTCTGATACTGTTTGCTGCTATAATTCAATTTTTTGTGAGTGGATTAGAAATGTCATTTTTTATAGCATTAAGACTCTCTTTTGTGGTTCTTTTCGCAACTTTTCTAACTTTTACTACCCCACCTTTATTAATTTCAAAAGGTTTATCATCTTTAATGAAATGGATTGGGATTAAAGAAGAATATAGAGAAGATTTTAGTATGATTATGACTATTTCTATGAGGTTTATTCCTATTTTATTTGATGAAATTGATCGAATAATAAAAGCTCAGATAGCTAGAGGTGCAAAATTTGATCAACCGGGAATTAGGCACAAAATAAAAGGTTTAGTAATAATTATAGTACCACTTTTGATCTCTGCTATAAGAAAAGCTGAAGAAATTTCAATTGCATTACAAGCAAGAAAATACGGTGTAGGTCAAAGAACAAGCTATTATGAACTAATATGGACCAAAAAAGATACATTATTTTTAATTATTTCAATTATTCCAATTCTATTTCTTTTATGGAGGTGAAGATGTGATTTTTACTCTGACGATGAATCCCTGTTTGGATCGATATATTTATATTGATAAATTGATATTAGATGATACTATTAGAGCGAAAAAAGTAAAAGATTATCCAGCAGGAAAAGGAATAGATGTATCAAGGGTTATTAAAGAACTTGATGGAATTTCAATAGCGATTGCTATTTTAGGTGGTGAAATGGGAGATAGAATCGAAAGAATGCTGGATAAAGAAGGTGTTATATATAGTTCAATTAGAGTTGAAAATGAAACCAGAATGAATATAATCTTAGAATCTGATAAAGGACAGTATAGAATTAGTATGCCAGGTGCAAGAATAACTAAAAAGAAACTAAATGTTGTCTTTGAAATGTTAGATGCACTAGTTAGGCCAGACGATATTGTTGTTATTTCTGGAAGTTTACCTAAGGGAGTAAAACCTGAAGCATATTTCGAAATAATAAAGTTATTAAAGGAGAAAAAAAGTTTTGTCTATTTTGATTCTGATGGTGAGAAACTAAAATTCGGAATTAAAGCTTGTCCTGACGTAATTAAACCCAACAAATATGAATTTTCAAGATTAATTGAAAAAGAAATTAATGAAAATGATTTAAATACTTTAGTAAGAGAAGGTCGTAATGTTATAAAAAGATATGGACTAAAAGAAATTTTATTGACTTTAGGTTCTAAAGGTTCACTATTGATAACAGTTGAAGAAGCTTACTATTCTTTACCCGTAGATGTTCCTGTTAAAAGTGCAGTCGGGGCAGGAGATTCGTTTTTAGCTGCTTATGTTTTGAAAAGAAGTGAGAATGTAAGTGTTAGAGATGCTTTCAAATGGGCAAACGCAGCGGGAAATGCTGCAGTTATGACACCAGGTACAGAACTATGTCGAAAAGACGATGTGTTAAATTTACTGGGAAAGATAAAAATTAAAAAAATCAGTTAATAAGTAATTTTTTAGGAAAATGTTTATAAACAAAATATTCTTTAAACCATTGAAGTGTATCAAAAAGTGTTGATTCAAAGTTTCTGGGCTTGTAATCTAATTCATTTTTAGCCTTTAAATGAGAAAATTTATACTTTCTTGAGAGGGTATGTATGGAATAAGGAGTAAATAATGGAATTTTTCCTGTAAATAATGAGCCTATTAGATTAAAAAATGAAACAAAAAGAGCAGTATTATTATCAATAATCTTTAAATTTGTTTTCCTTTCAGTAATCAAGTCTAGTAAACCTAAAAGTTCAGAAATCTTTATTGATTTATTGCTGATAATATAAAATTCTCCTTTTTTCCCTTTATCCAATGCTTTAATCAAAATGTCAGCAACATCTCTTACATCAACAAAATCAAATTCACCTTCAATTATTATTTTAATTTTATTTTTAAGATAACTTAGAAAAAATTTACCCATTTCAGAAGGTTTAAAGTCAAATGGGCCAATAATTCCAGTTGGGCAAATCGTTGAGACATTTAAACCAGCCTTTGAGGCATTTAGAATTTCTAACGCAGCTTTGGCTTTTGATTTTCCATAAATTCCACTTGTTAATTTAGGATTAATTGGTGTATTTTCGTCAATTGTACTACCAATCTGTGGTTCGGAAAATGCGTGTACTGAACTAACATATATGAGTCTTTTATTGTACTTTTGAGAAATATTAATTATATTTTTAACTCCTTCAACATTAACTTCTTCTATAAGTTTCTTTTTCCAAGGTAAAATTGAAATTATTGCAGCCAAATGGAAAATAATATCAGAATTTTTTGCAATTTTTTCAAGATTCTTATAATCTCTTACATCTATCTTTTTTATTTCAACATTGATATCTTCTAAGCTAATACAATTATCGGATGGATGAGTTACAACAACAACTTTTTCTCCCAAATTAATTAACTTTCTTACAAGTACATTACCTAAATGACCAGTTCCTCCAGTAACCAAAATCATAATTTCACTCCTAGTTTTTTTAAGAAAATCTCGAATCCTTCATTAATAATTTTAAGTTCTTCATTAGTAAATTTACCTTCAATATTATGTGCTAAATTTTTAAAATTTTTCGAAAAATTGGAGAAAATTTCTTCACCTTTATTAGTTGTTGTTAAATATATTTTTCTTCTATCCTCAGAACTTCTAATTCTTTTAATTAATCCTTTATTTTCTAATTTGTCAGTAAGAAGAGTTATTGAACTTTTTGAAAGCTGCAGTTTATTAGAACAGTTTTTCATAGTTGTAGGTTTGTTAAAACACACAAATAGAAATAAATAAAGTTCATTGGTTGATAATTCTTCAAGTGTAGAATTTTTTGGAAGAAAATTAACAAACTCAACGACAATGTTAAAAATGATCTTAAAAATAATATCTGAATCTATCATGTTATCACCTAAATGTTTAATTTTTAAACTATTTATATTATAAACTATTTTATTAAATTTAAAAATTTAAAAATTTAAGGATTTTTGAGTAATGAATAGGATAATTAAGTTAATCAAATTTAAATTAAAATAATTATAAAAAATGGGATTAAAATTTGCAAATAGAAAAGTGTTATCATTAACCTGAGAGGTGAGTCAGTTATTATAAAGAAGGTGATTATGTGCCGTTTTATGAAGGCATTTATTATGAAATTTATGGAACAGGTAAACCATTGGTTCTAACTAACGGAATCATGATGAGTACAAAAAGTTGGGAATGGCATATCGAAAATTTGTCTAAATATTTTACTGTTATTGTCTTTGATTTTTTAGATCAAGGAAAAAGTAAGAACTTAAATCAATCTTTATCAATAGGTGATCAAGTTAATGCAATGTATAATTTATTGAATTTTTTGAATTTTGAAAAATATAATATTGTTGGTTTAAGTTATGGTGGGCAAGTTACATTAAAATTAGCAATAAACTTTCCAGAATTGATTGAAAAATTAATTCTTTCAAATGTTGTACCAAAAGTAAATAATTTTCTAAAAGCAATTGGAAATATTTGGGAATATACAACAGAAATTTCAGATGGAGAACTTTTTTATACTTTGTCTTTACCATTTATTTATGGAAAATCTTTTTATATTGAGCATTTAGATTTTCTTGAAAGTAGAAAAAATTTTTTCAAAAAATCTTTGACTAAAGAATGGTTTAGTTCTTTAAAAAGATTAATAAATTCCAACCAATATTTTGATGTTTCAAATGAAATTTCGAAAATTTGCAATCCCACACTTTTAATTGCTGCTAGTGAAGATGTTATAACTCCATTTCAGGATATGCTTAAGATGAAAGAAAAAATTAAGAATTCAGAATTAATTTGTGTTGAGGGTGCGGGGCATGGGCTTTTTTATGAAAAAATGGAATTGTGGACATCATTAATTATTGGATTTCTAATCTGAGAAATGAATCATTTATCATGAGGTGAGAAAATGCATGTAGGAATAATTGGATTAGGAATGTATATTCCTGAGAAATATATGACTTATAAAGATATTGCTCAAATTACAAAATTACCTGAATATGTTGTAAAGGAAAAAATGGGTATTATAAAAAAACCAATACCGGATACTTATGATACTACAAGTAAAATGGGAATAGAAGCTGCAAAAGAAGCTATAAAGGATGCTGAGATTGATCCAGAAAGTATTGATGTGGTTATATGGAATGGTGCACAACATAAAGATTATCCAAATTGGCTTGCAGGAATTAAAGTTGCCCATGAAATTGGTGCTAAAAATGCCTGGAGTTTTGATATGGAAGCTATGTGTGGTTCTATGATTGTTGGTATGGAAGTAGCTAAATCATTAATTTTGGCCAATGATGAAATTGAAACAGTTTTATTAGTAAGTGGTTATAGAAATTTAGATATGATTAATTATAATTACAAACCAACTTCATTTATGTTTGATATTGGAGCAGGTGGAACAGCAGTTGTTCTGAAGAAAAATGCTGGTAAAAATGTAATTTTAAGTTCTCATTCTATAGTAGATGGAAATTTTTCAGAAGATGTTGTTATTCCCGTTTTTGGTTCAAAAAAGTGGCCACCTAAAAAAGATGATGTAAATGAATTTTATTTTCATATTCCAAATCCAGAAAAGTTTAAAGAAAAACTTTCTGAAGTAACTTTAAAGAATTTTTATGAAGTAATTGATAAAGCACTGGAAAAAAGTGGTTATTCAAGAAAAAATATAGATTATCTTGCAATTCTCCATTTTAAAAGATCTGCTCATCTACAAGTTTTGGAAGAATTAGGGTTAACAGAAGAACAGACAACATATTTAGAAAATTATGGTCATATAGGTCAAAATGATCAAATTATTTCAATTATAGAAGGTTTAAGAAATAATAAAATTAAAAATCGATCACTAATAGTTATGGTAGGTGCAGGTGTAGGATGGACTTGGAATGCTGGAGTGATAAGGTGGGGTGAATTTATTGAGAAGGACTCCAATTAGAAGTGATGGTATTCAAACCAGAAATAAAATAGCAGATTCAGCATATAAACTTTTTTCAAAATATAGTTTTTATGATGTATCCGTATCAAAATTATCTAAAGATGCTGGAATTAGTATAGGTGCATTCTATCAATACTTTAAAAACAAAGATTCATTATTTAAATACATTATAAATGAGATTTTCAGTGAATTGGAAAAGAGTATACAATCAGATTCTTTAGAACAATTAATAAGTAGTTATATAAATTTTGTAAAAAGTAATCCTGATAAAATTAGTGTCATACATGAAGCGGAATTTATTCATTCATGGGTAGAGGAGAAATTTGAAAAAATTTTAATGGAATTTTCAAAAAAATATTTAAAAAATAGAGTTGAATTTGTATTTTTTTGGGGTGCAGTAAGATTTAGTAGTATTTATCATATTTTATGGAAATCAGAGGATGTTGATATTGCTGAACTCAGAAAGTTTTTAAGAAAAGGTTTAGGAAAGCCTGAACATGAATTTTCTACAAACGTTTTTGATTACAGATATGAGCCAGTTAATGTTGATCTTGATACCACAAAAATGAAGCTTTTAATTGCAGCAGAGGAACTTTTTGGTAAAAAAGGATATTCAAAAACAAAAATTTCAGATATTACAAATTCAGTTAATGTTGCTCAAGGGACGTTTTATCTTTATTTTCAATCCAAAAAAGAAATTTTATATGAATTAGTTAGAAGAACTAACAAAAATTTGCGACTTTCTGTAAAACTTGCTCTTCAGAATTTTCAAAATAGAATTGATTCAGAATTAGCAGGTTATTTTGCTTTTTTGAAATTTTTTAGTCATCATATTAATATTTATAAGATTGTTAGAGAAAGTGAATTTATTGACAAAAAAATTGCATTGGAATATTACGAAAAAATCAAAAAATCTTACCTTAAACCTTTGAATATTGCTATTAAAAAAGGAGAAATTATAAAATACAATCCCGAAGAGCTTGCGGTTTTTTTAATGGGTTTAGGACATTTTTTAGGAAAAGAGTTGTTATTAAACAAAGATGTAAGTGAAGCAAATATTATACGTTTTTTAATGAAATTTTCTAAGTATTTTAAAGGAGGATTGGGGGGATAAAAATGAATTGGAAAGAGGTTTATAAATCAAAAAAAATACAAGTTGAAGATGTATTAAATTTGATTGAAGACAACTCTGTTATAGTAGTTGGTATGACACCGATGGAACCAAAGATGTTTTTGAGGAATCTTCATAAAACTAATGCTAAAGGTGTTGAAGTATTCACGTGTTTAAACACAGAAAATTATGAGTGTTTTTCAAAACCAGAATATAAAGAAAAAGTTAAGAATAATTCCTGGTTTTTTGGACCATTTAATCGAATTGCTTGGAAAGAAAAATTTGGTACTACTTTTTATGTTCCTAACAATTTGCACCAAGCAGGAACAAATTTATTAGATGCCTATGATGAAATTGATATGTTTGTGGGAGTAGCATCTACTATGGATTCAAAAGGATTTTTAACGTTGTCTGCAAGTGTTGTTTATGAAAAAGATGTTATTGAAAAAGCAAAAAAGATTGTTCTTGAAATAAATTCTAATGCTCCAAGAACCCATGGTGATACTCATATTCATATTTCTGATGTTGATTATATAGTTGAAGTTGATTATGAATTACCTGAGGTAGAACTTTTACAACCTTCTGAAATTGAAAAAAAGATTGCAGAAAATATTGTTGAGTTAATTGAAGATGGTTCGACAATTCAATTGGGAATCGGTGGTATTCCAAATGCGGTAGCTAAATTTTTAGCAGAAAAAAAAGATTTAGGAGTTCATACTGAAATGTTCACTGAAAGTATGATTGATTTGTTTGAAATTGGAGTGATCACAAACAAAAAGAAAACATTATGGCCTGGCAAATTTATTTGTACATTTGCTTATGGAACAAAAAAAATGTATGAGTTTGTAAATGATAATCCAGCTATTTTGTTTTTAAGGGGAAAATATGTGAATAATCCATATGTAGTAAGTCAAAATGAAAAAATGGTAAGTATAAATACAGCTTTAATGATTGATTTAACAGGTAATGTTTGTTCTGAAGCAATAGGAATAAATCATTATAGTGGAACTGGCGGACAACTGGATACTCATAGAGGTGCAGTTATGAGCAAAGACGGAAAAGGAATAATTGCAATAAGATCCACTGCAAAAAATGGAACACTTTCAACAATTGTTCCAATTTTACCTCAAGGTTCCCCAATAACTATTCCAAGACAGGAACTTGACTATGTAGTTACAGAATTTGGTACAGTAAGATTAAGAGGAAAACCAATTAATAAAAGAGCAGAGGAACTTATTTCAATTTCTCATCCGGATTTTAGAGATTTTTTAAGAAAAGAAGCTCAAAAATTAGGATTAATTTAAAAAGGGGATAGAGAAGATGGTTTATATAATTGGTGCAAAAAGAACGGCAATTGGAACATTTGCCGGAAGTTTAAAAGAAATACCTGCAGTAGAATTAGGAGTTATTGCGGCAAAAGCTGCAATCAAGCAAGCTGGAATTGAACCTTCTGAGGTAGATGAAACCATTGTAGGTTCTATACTAACTGCAGGACAAGGAATGGGTCCAGGAAGGCAAGTAGGAGTAAAAGCAGGTGTTCCGGTTGATAAACCTGGATACACTGTCAACATGTTATGTGGTAGTGGAATGAAAGCTACTATGATAGGTGCAATTGATATTTTGCAAAATGAAGCTGAAGTAGTACTAACAGGTGGAATAGAAAACATGTCTATGGCTCCATATTTACTTCCTTCAAAAGCAAGATATGGATTAAAATTCGGCAATTTCGAAGTGTTAGATCATATGATTGTTGATGGCTTAACAGATGTTTTTAACAACGTGCATATGGGTGTAACAGCAGAACATTTAGCTGAGAAATATCATATAACAAGAGAAGAGCAAGATGAATTCGCATATAAAAGTCAGGTGAAAGCAAGAGAAGCAATAGAAAGTGGAAAATTTAAAGACGAGATAGTACCAGTAGAAATAAAAACAAAAAAAGAAACAATTTTATTTGATACAGATGAACACCCAAGATTTGATGTAACATTGGAAAAACTTGCAAAATTAAGACCTGCTTTTAAAAAAGATGGAACAGTAACAGCTGGTAATTCAAGTGGAATTAATGATGGAGGTAGTGCAATACTTTTAGCAAGCGAAAAATATGTTGAAAGAAATGGAATATCTCCACTTGGAAGAATAGTGGCCTGGGCACAAGCTGGTGTAGATCCAATGGAAATGGGAATTGGTCCTGTTTTTGCAACTGAAAAAGTTTTGAAAAAGGCCAACATGAAATTTGAAGATATAGAATTGATAGAACTTAATGAAGCATTTGCTTCACAAAGTTTAACTGTAATTAAAGAATGGAGTAAAAGATTTGGAATTGACGAAGATTGGATAAAAGAAAGAACAAATGTGAATGGAGGTGCAATTGCACTTGGACATCCTATAGGTGCAAGTGGGAATAGAATAATAGTAACTTTATTGTATGAGATGAAAAAACGAAAATTAAGATATGGACTTGCAACTTTGTGTATTGGTGGAGGAATGGGTACAGCTGTAATTATAGAAAATCTTTAATCTTATAAAAAGTGAGGTGGGATTATGAAAAAGTTTTTTGTGTTAACTTTGATTTTATTATCATTTTTTGTTTTTGCTGAGAATGGAGTTTATGATAATGAAGTTGTAGTAGGTTCTTTTCAAGCGTTATCTGGACCATATGCAATTATTGGTCAAGAAATGACAAAAGGTATGAATGCATATTTCAATTGGATTAATTCAAACGGAGGAGTATATGGAAGAAGAATTAAATTAATTGTTGCTGATGACCAATTAAATCCTTCAAAAACAGTAGTCGAAGTCAAAAGATTAGTAGAACAAGATAAAGTATTTGCTATTGTTGGTGGATTAGGCACTTATGGATGTTTGGCTGTTATGGATTATTTAAATGAAAAAGGTGTGCCATTTGTATATCAAGGTGCTGGAACATCAAAATTAGTTGAACCACCGAAAAAGTATATATTTGGAGTACAACCTGACTATACCTTAGAAGGTCATATTATTGCTAAATTTTTAGTAGAAAATCAAAAAGCAGAAAAAATTGCTGTTTTATATATGAATAACGACATTGGATTGGAAGGTTTAGCAGCAATTAAAGACGAGTTATCAAAACATAATATGAAACTTGCTATTGAAATTTCTTATAATCCAGCAGAAACGGATTACAGTGCTCAAGTATTAGATTTACTAAATGTAAATCCTGATTCAATAGTCATTTACGGATTGATAACTGATACTATTAGATGGGTTAAAACAATAAGAGATTATGGATTAGAAAGTAAAATAGTTACAATTTATCCTAATGCAGATCCAAATTTTATAAGACTTGCAGGCGATTATGCAGAAGGAATAATCTTTACTGGATGGGTTCCTTTACCTACCCCAGATAAACCTGAATATGTAAAAGATTTCGAGCGATATTTAAGAATTTTCCAAGAAACTTACAAAGATCAAATTCCATCTTCATATGCAGCTGCAGGTTTTATTGCCGCTGAAGTTTTTGTTGAAGGACTAATCAGAGCAGGAAAAGATCTGACAAGAGAAGGTCTAGTAAAAGCTCTTGAAACATTCGAACATTGGAACGGAATATTAGCAAAAGATATAACCTGGGGTCCTAATAGAAGAAGAGGTAAAGATTCAATGTATTTCTTAATCGTAAAAGATGGACAATTTGTTCCATTGACAGATCTTATTAAATGGACTGAGTAAAATAAAATTGCAGGGAGGTTCCTCCCTGCATTTTTTGAGGTGATTGAATGTTAGATATTAAAAATTTAACTGTAAAATTTGGTGGATTGGTTGCAGTAAATGATTTGTCTATGAAAGTTGAAAAAGGAGTTATTCATTCTTTAATAGGACCAAATGGTGCTGGAAAAACCACAGTTTTTAATGCCATATGTGGTCTAGTTAAATTTACAGGAAAAATTGAAATCGAAGGTCAAGATATAAGTTCAGTCCCTACTTGTAAGAAAGCTAATTTTGGAATAGGTAGAAGTTTTCAAAATATTGTAATTTTTAAATATATGACAATTTTAGAAAATTTATTAGTTGGGTATCATATAAATTCAAATTATAGTATTTGGGAACAAATTTTTAAAACTAGAAGGAGAGGAAAAATAGAAGAAAAAGCTTGGAAAAGAGCAGTAGATGTAGCTGATATTTTGGAATTAAAAAATAAATTAGGATTACTAGCCGGAAATCTTCCATACGGAATTCAAAAATTAGTAGATGTTGGAAGAGCTTTAATGATTCTTCCAAAAATATTATTGTTAGATGAACCTGCTGCAGGATTAACTGAATCTGAAACTGAAAAATTAAAAGAAAAATTGATCAAGATTAAAGAACTGGGAACAACAATAATTTTGGTAGAACATGATATGAATTTAGTTATGGATATTTCAGATAAAATAACTGTTTTAAATTTTGGAAAGAAAATAGCAGAAGGTAAACCTGAAGAAATAGTAAATAACAAAGAAGTAATTAAAGCTTATTTAGGAGATGAAACATATGCTTGAAGTAATTGATTTAAAAGTTAATTATGGTCCAGTAAATGCAATAAAAGGAATAAATTTAAAAGTTTTGGATGGTGAAATAGTATCTATTTTAGGTCCAAATGGTGCTGGTAAAACTTCAACATTGAAAGCAATAATTGGTTCTGTGAATAGTCAAGGAAAGATAATTTATAACGGTGAAATAATTACAGAATTGAAAACTCATGAAAGAGTTAAAAAAGGTATAGTACTTTGTCCTGAGGGAAGAGGAATTTTTATGAATTTAACAGTTTATGAAAATTTGATTGCAGGTGCTTATTTAACTCGGAAGGTTGAAATAAAAAGAAAATTAGATTATATTTATGAATTTTTCCCTATTTTAGAAAAAAGAAGCAAACAAATTGCTGGTACTTTATCTGGTGGTGAACAACAAATGTTGGCTATTGCAAGGTCTCTTATGAGTTCTCCAAAACTATTAATGTTAGACGAACCTTCTTTAGGTTTAGCTCCAATTATTGTGTCTGAAATATTTGATATAATCCAAAATTTAAATAAAAATGGTATTACTATTTTATTAGTTGAACAAAATGCATCGATGGCATTAAAAATTTCTAATAGAGGTTATGTAATGGAAACTGGGAAAATTGTTCTTAGCGGCTCTTCAAAAGATTTAATTAATAATGAGGAAGTCAAGAATAGGTATTTGGGGGTTAAAAAATGATAAATCAGATACTGCTGGGTTTATCTACCGGAGCTACTTATTCATTAGTTGCTTTAGGTTTAGTTATGATTTATAAGGTTACTGGCGTTATGAATTTTGCATTTGGAAATATCGGAATGTTTTTTGTGTATGTTGCCTTTTGGTTCATCACAATGAATTTAAACTTATATCTTGGAATTTTTCTTTCTTTTGTTTTAGCAGCAACGGCAGGTTATTTATTAGAAAGATTTGCTTTAAGACCTATAAGACATCTTTCACATGCATCAATGTTAATTGTAACTTTTGGCTTTTTGATGATTTTGGAAGGCCTTTCAATTCAATTATGGGGGACTGATTATAAGAAATTTCCTGAATTAATTTCTGGTAGACCATATGTATTTAGAGGAGATTTTGGAATTCTTGTTTTGAGAAGACAAGATATTCTAATATATATAGTTTTATTAATAACAATAGTGTTTTTAGCAATTTTACTGAATAAAACAAAATTAGGAATTGCTATTAAAGCAGTTTCAGAAAATGAAGAAATATCAAGTTATATGGGGATAAATGTAGGTAGAATTTTCTCTTTTTCGTGGATTTTTGGAACTTTAATGGCAGTAATAGTTGGAGTTTTGGTTGCACCTAATACTTTTGTTTCTCCTTCTATGTTGATTTTTTATCAACTTGAAGGTTTTACAGCGGCAGTTCTTGGAGGGTTTGAAAGTTTTAAAGGAGCAATTTTAGGAGGGTTACTATTAGGAATTATTGAAAATATGGTTGGAAAATACATTTCTAATGATTTGAAATCAACCTTTTCATTACTTTTAATTATTGTTGTTCTTTTATTTTTCCCGAATGGAATATTTGGTATTAGGAAGAGTGAGAAACTATGAAAAAAACAATTTTAATTTTATTTTTAATAATTTTTCCTCTTTTAGCTATAAATAATACTTTTTTGCTGACAATTACTTCTCTAATAATGATATATTCAATTGCAGCAATAGGATTAAACCTAATAATGGGATATTTAGGACAAATATCAATTGGTCATGCTGCTTTTATGAGTATAGGTGCATATGTTTCAGCTATTTCAGTTGTTAAATATTCACTTCCTATACCTATTGGAATACTATTAGCTGTAATTATATCTTTTATTTTTGGATTAATTTTAGGCTTTCCCACTTTGAGACTTAAAGGTTTTTATCTTGCAATAGCAACAATGGGATTTGGAGTTGCTATTGAACAAATCGCAGGTGCCTGGGAACATATGACAGGCGGGCATACTGGAATACGAAATATACCTTTTTACAAATTTTTTAACATAGATATTTTAAAATATTATTTTGTTTTGTTTTTTCTTTTAATAAGTTTTTATCTTTTTAATTCTTTAATTAATGGAAAATATGGAAGAGCTTGGAAGACAATACGAGAAAATGAAAAGGCTGCAGCTGTAATAGGTATAAATGTTTCAAAATTTAAAATTATTGGTTTTGCTATTGGTTCTGCTTTTGCTGGATTATCTGGCGCATTGTATGCACATGTTATTGGTTATATTTCACCTGCCGATTTCGGTTTAGCTAAATCTCTTGATTTATTGGTTATTGTCGTAATTGGTGGATTAGCTATAAATTTCGGTCCAATTGTTGGCTCTATCATTTATGCAGGTCTACCTTTTATGTTTAGTAGATTGGAATTTTCAATGTCTATAATTTTTGGTCTTTTATTAATTATAGTTGTTTTGTTTATGCCAAGAGGGATTGGTTATTATTTGTATCTGTTTGATTTGAAATATTTATCAAGAATTGAATCTTTTTTTAGGAGGGCAAGAAAAATGGATGGAAAATTTGTTAATACAAAATTTGGTAAAATTAGGTATTTGGAACATGGCAATGGGGATAATGTGGTCGTTTTTGTTCATGGGAACTTTGCTAGTGCTATATGGTTTAAAGAGATGTTTAAAATTTTTCCAGATAATTTTAAGGCCTATGCTTTAGATTTACCTAATTTTGGGTTTTCTGATCATATCGATACTGTTGATATAAAAACATATTCAGACTCTTTGCAAGAATTTGTAATGGCTTTGAACATAAACAATTTTATTTTACTTGGTCATTCCTTAGGTGGAGCAGTTGTAATGAAATATGCAATAGATCACACTGAAAATTTATCAAAGCTTATTTTAGTAGATCCAGCTCCAGTTAATGGTTTGAAAACTCCTGAAGAAAGTTATCCAATTTTAGAGCTTTACAAAAATAATCCTGAACTTCTAGAAAAGTCTCTTAAAGCAATAGCACCAACTTATAAAAATGATAAATTCTTTAAAATAGCAGTTTCTGAAGCATTAAGGATGAATCCAAAATGTTTTACTGAAAATGCAAGAGCACTTGAAAAATACGATTTTAAAGAAGATGTAAAAAAAATTAATATACCTGTATTTGTTATTTGGGGGGATAAAGACATTATTTTAAGTAAAGAACAAATGGAAGAAACAGCTAATAGTTTTATTAATGGGCATCTTATTATTCTAGAAGGGATAGGGCATAGTCCAATTTTAGAAGCACCCGATGAAATTGTGAAAATAATTGAAAAATGATTTTAAAAGTTGTATAATAAAGTTAATTAAAACTAACTTAAGGAGGTAAAAAGATGAAATTAGATGGTAAAGTTTGTATTATTACTGGTGCAGCAAGTGGGATCGGGAAAGCGGCAGCATTATTATTTGCTAAAGAGGGTGCGGTAGTAATAGCATGTGATTTATTAGAAGAAAATTTGAATTTATTGAAAGAAAAAAATCCAGGGCCTGGAATCATAGAAACTTTTGTTTTAAATGTTACGGACAGAGAGAAGGTTTTTGAGATTGTAGATAAAGTCTATGAAAAACATGGGAAAGTTGATGTGTTAATTAATAATGCTGGTATAACTAGAGATGCTTTACTTGTTAGAATGAAAGAAGAAGATTGGAATGCGGTTATAGATGTAAATTTAAAAGGAGTATTTAATATGACTCAAGCAGTTGCTAAGATAATGATGAAACAAGGAAAAGGAAGTATTGTAAACACTTCTTCTATTGT
>Ga0190313_1000399_pt1 | contig 26173 bp, 22 predicted proteins | sample 4870071011_MG_FD_169989 | JGI IMG/M metagenome (GOLD analysis project Ga0190313, IMG submission 169989) | Hydrothermal vent sediment bacterial communities from Southern Trench, Guaymas Basin, Mexico - 4870-07-10-11_MG | ecosystem: Environmental > Aquatic > Marine > Hydrothermal vents > Sediment ... | reverse complement strand
TCATTTACATTATTAGGTTGAATAAAAATTGCATCTTTTTCTGGCTCAAGCTCGCCATAAAACTTGGGAATTTTAGTGCAAATAAGCGGTTTTGAATAGTCGAGAATGCGAGCAAGAACACCGCTTGATTCATAAAAGAAATCCTCATATGGTAATACTATAATATCTGCGGTCTTTATTAGTTCATCTAATTCATCTTCCGAAAGAAATCGAGTAATAAGCTCAACAGAGTGTAAAAGCTTATTTTGTTTAATAGTATGTAGAATATTCTTGACAAAAGAGGGGTCATCTCCAATATGAAGGGGCCCAGCAATTGTTAACCTCAAATTAGGTACTTCTTTTATACTTCTTGAGAAAGCATTAATAAGGTTTAAAATTCCTTTGCTTTTTCTGAGAAAACCAATGAAGAGTAGATTTAAAATGGATTTCCTTTTCTCTGGAGACAAAGATTTCTTAGTCTTATCTCTAGCCTTATCAACGCCATGTGGAATTATTCTAATTTTTCTTGAGAATTTCTTGCCAACAAGTTTAATAAGTACTTTTTTTATGAGCATGTTATGCACGATTACCACATCTGCTAGGCGAATAAGACATTTATAAAAAAGAGCCCACTCAGCTGCTATAATCGGAGCTAAAAGATCCAGTAAAAAGGAATTATTCTTAGAGAGCCATTTCAAGGTTCGAATTGTAATAACACCATGAAGTGTGACAATAATTCGCGATTTAAAGAAGTTTTTAAGCACAAAGAGAAGAGTTAAACTAACACACTGCGTTATTAATGGATTCTTAATCCAAGTGTAACCAAGTTGCAAATGAATAATATTCGGTCTAATTTGTGCTATTGTGTTGATAATCGAAAAAAAGGAAACAGTCGAAGAAAAGTTCCAGCATTCAATAATCTTCATTCTTTTAACATTCCTGTAAAAATTCAACGCTCCCCTATTTGCGAGGATTAGAAGCGGAATAAACCGTTGAAGATGCGTATAAAGTTTATGCGAATAGACAGCAATGCCCGTGCGTAAAGGCAAAAGAGGCGCAATTACAACAATTTTTGGTACTTTTTTACTCATAAAAGTCACTAGTTGATGCTTATGTTCAACCATAAATCAATAGTCGAGGAGCCCATATCCGATTAATCTATATTCTCTCTCTACCATTCTCAAAAGGGCTACACGCTCCCCCTTTGGCATGCAAATCGGTCTAAGCAAAGTAATTTCTAATTCATCATCATGAAAACTATCAACAATGCCCATGTTTATGTTTGTTCCGCACACAATAAGTAATCTCTCCCTTGGTTTTGGTGGCCTATTTGGTACACGTACACGTGCACCGATTACCTCCTTGAATAGGTGTATTTTCTTCACGATGATTTTCTTTACTATGTCTGGCAATCGACCAGGTCTTCCAGCAATATTTCCAGCAAGCCCATCAGCTTTAGTTAATGCAGGATCAAGATTTGTAGCAATACCAATCAAAGCATTTGGCTGCGCATACTCTAGTGCATGTCCGCCATCAGTTCGTATACTTACAACCTCGGAATAAAGGGGATGTGCACGTCCATCGGGAGTTATATAGCCTGGACGTATTTCAATTTCATCACCGACTTTTAAAATGCCTTGCTTTAAAGCACCGCCTAAAGCACCACCAATAAGCTTGTTAATTGGAGTTCCTGGACGATTAGCGTCAAATGATCTTGCTATATAAAAGAGGGGATCACCCGAAGTCTTTGGTTGCTTTGGAGGAAAATATTTGTATATCGCTGCCAGGAGAATATCTGTATTTATTCTCAACGCTGCTGAAACGGGGATTATTGGAGGAATTTCATAATTCGTTTCATTAGTAAAGAAGTTAATTATTTGCTCGAGATTCTTTCTGGCTTCTTCTTCTGACACAAGTTCTATTTTATTTTGAGCAACAATAACACGCTTCACGCCCATTACTTCCAATGCAGCAACATGTTCCCGCGTTTGAGGACGTGGACATGGTTCATTTGCAGCAATAACCACCAAACCATAGTCAATGATTGATGCTCCCTGAAGCATTGTAGAAACAAGTATTTCATGTCCAGGATGATCTAAAATAGAATAGCATCTAAGCCACCTTAATTTTACATCTGGATGTTTCTCGCAACGCGGATTTGCATTTGATTTTAAAGCACGAAATCCATAGCACTTTGGACAAATCATCAAATCAAGATGAGCATATCCCAACTTAATCGTAATCCCACGCGTTAATTCCTCACTATGTTGTGCGGGAAATTTCCCGGTTATAGCTTCAGTTAACGTGCTTTTGCCATGATCTACGTGTCCCGCCGTCCCAATAATACCTAAGCTTCGGTGCTCCTTAGGCTGTTTTGGAAGCTTTTCTAAATCTTCTTCTGTAAGTCCGAGCCATTCAAGCAGTTTCCCGCGATCCTTTAAATCTGGTATTTCACTACTCATGTTACTCCCTCAAAAAATAAACGCAAATTAAAATTACCCTATCTATCTTCATTCTCTTATTACAAATAACTGAAAGATAAGGAAATAGCTGTTATTTACAAAAGTTTAATACTGACATTTCCTAGAATTCAATTTTCCTCTTCTTAGCCTCAAACGCCTCAACGCCTCTTACGTATCTCTCCACGATAACAATGTTTCCTTCCTTCCTAACAACGATAATCTCGGAACCCTTGGGAATTCTTCCATAAATCGAACGCGCTTCCCATAACTCGCCTTCAATAAGAGCCCAACCACCTGACTCATCAATATCCGTTTTCGCAACACCAATTTTTCCTTCCATTTTATGATATTCTGACGGTTTCTTAATCCGCTCAAGCCCCATGTAAATTAGTAGAAAAATCACCTTAGCCTTAGTTGCAATAATGGCAATCAAAATTATAGCCAATATGAACCCAGGAAGGCCAAAGGAGATTAATATTGACACGAGATAAGCCAAGATTATTAGAAGAATTATGAAAAGTATTATAGCCAATATAAACATTTTATGATTCGCCCTCTTCTCCTCCAGAACCAGTTTTTCGTTTCTGCAGAGCGAGAGTCAACGCTGGAGAAATCTCACGCATACCCATATCAACTGGGAATAACAGTATTGTATTCTTCTCCCTCGCCACCGAAATCAAAACCTCAAATTCACGTAAACGGAGTAACCATGGGTGCTTTTCATAATATTTAGCTGTTTCTGCTAAGATTCTGGCTGCTTCAAGCTCGCCCTTTGCTGCAATAACTTTAGCCCTTCTTTCTCTTTCTGCTTCCGCTGCACGCGCAATTGCACGGAGCAACGTTTCTGGTAACTTAATATCTGAAATAGGTGTTTTAATTACCTTAATTCCCCAAGGGGTAGTAATTTCGTCTAGTGCCTTTTGTAATCTAATTGCAATCTCTTCTCGCTTAAGGAGTAATTCGTCTAATTCAACTTCGCCCACAATATCACGTAGTGTACCTTGTGCTGCGGCAATAATTGCTTCGCGGGGATATTTAACTTTGAGGATCATTGCTGCAGGGTCGTCTATTCTAAAGAAGACAGCAGCATCAATCACGACAGCAATATTATCCTTTGTAATGCATGTTTGTCCACGCACATCGATTGTTTGAACACGCAAATCAACGATATTGAACTTTTCAATTATGGGCCAAATCCAAGTTACTCCAGGACCACGGATTCCAACGAATCTTCCTAGTCGGAATACTACCGCTCGTTGGTATTCTGGTAATATCTTGATTCCTGATGCTATGAATGCTAATCCAAAGAACACCCAAATGAGGATAAATATTATAATCCCAGGAATGCCAAGGAATATGAATGGGAACGAAATTAATGCCACAAAGAGGAAGATTATTAAAATTAAAAGCACACCGATATCCATGTTAATCACTTAAAAGCTAAATCAGAAAAAGGTGAATTTAAATTTAAAGCGAGGAAAATATTACCTTAATTTTCAAAGATAAGTTTTACCATAAATTCTTGGTTAATCTGGCTCATTGATTCCAATTAGTTATCAAAAAGAAAAAACAAATATTATTTTTGTAGGTTCGCATAGAGTTGCTTATTTTTAAACATAACTTTCATTTTTATAAGTAACTGAACTAGTAATTATGAGCAAAAGGGGAGTAGACTTGGCAAGAATGTATGCAAGAAAGAGAGGAAAATCAGGATCTAAGAGAGTATATCGTGATAAACCACCAGAATGGGTTAAATTATCTCCGCAAGAGATTGAGCAACTTATTGTTGATTTAGCGAAGAAAGGTTATAAGCCCGCAATGATTGGTTTGATTCTTCGAGATGTGTATGGTATTCCTAGTGTAAGACAAGTTGTGGGAAAGAAACTTTGTCAAATTTTGAAAGAGCATGGAGTCATGCCACCGCTTCCTCAAGATCTCTCTGATTTAATCGAAAAAGCGAAAAGAATCAAGAGGCATCTTGAACAACATAGGAAAGATGTTCATAACAAACGTGCATTGCAACTAACTTTATCAAAAATTAAACGCTTAGTTGATTATTACAAGGAAAAAGGCGTTCTTCCTCCCGACTTCAAGGTTCTTATTTAAGGCTTGATAAAATACATCATACTTCATCATATTTCATGAACATATTCTATAAGGAATAGAGTATTTGGTTTCCTTTTCCTTTGTGTTTGATTTTGAATGAAGGAACTCTCTAATGAAATTCATCATTTGTTGGAATTTTTCTGAGAGTCTTAAAACGTTATTTCTCAAATCCTTCCAGTTGTGTAGCTTTATCAATTGTCTTTCCTCAAGTAGTTCTTTTATATTTGTTATCCTTATTCCCCTGGCGTAACTTATGAGTTTGGTCATCTCCCCCAGTAAGTGTTCAGGATTTTTTACTTTCTCTTTTACCTTTTTCTTACCAGCATGAATTATTATTGATGAGAATCGGCCTAATTTCACTTTTACATCATTGAGGGAGGCTCTAATTATCTTTTTTTGAGAAACTATAATCAACGATAAATTCGTGAGAACGAGATTTGTTTTATTTAATCTAATTACATCAACAATGCGTTCTATTCTTCCATTAGGAAGTTTAATTCCTAAATCAAGTATTTTACGTTTTTTCTCTATGTATTGCTTAATCTTATTCATCTTTTTAACAAGGTTTTCGGCTTGCACCAAAAGACTGCATGCTTTTTTAAGTTCTGCATTTATTTCGGATAATTTCTCTAATAGATCAATAATCTCCTTGCTAAATCTTATTGTATTATCCATTAGAAATTCGCTTCTCTTACCGATTCTTAGAAGTGCGCTTATTAAATAATCCGCTTGGGCTTCAATATCAATGAGATTTTCGATTATTTCTTGTGGAATATAGATGTCATTATTATCTAACTCTAATATGATGTTTGTCATGTATTCGCAAGAGTTAAGTAGCTTGTTTATCAAGTTCCAGATATTTCTGATATTTCCAATGTAAGCGCAAATTGATTCACAGTAATCTCTGATAGCAACTAACACAGGAACAACCTTATTTGAGCGGCAAATAGGGCATAATATAATAACCTTATTGCCAACTTTTTTCTTGTGAAATTTCTCTAAAGACAAGAGTGCATTACAACTTTTGCACACAAATGAATTATGAAGTTCTGCCAAAAAATATCCCTCTCAGTTCAAGAATCAATGTTTATTTTTAGGAGACAAAAAAATCAGTAATATTGAGAAGATATATCAATATCTTTTGTTGAAAATCGAAGTCTAGAATCCTGCTTTTTTGAGTTTTTCGAGTATTTTTCTTGGTAATTTTACCTTTTCTATTGTTTTTCTCACAAATTCCGTTGTGGCTGGATCGATACTTCGTAATTCCTTTAGTATAAAGAGTGCTTCATTTACTATGGTTGGGATTATTGCTTCATGGAATCCAAGGGATAAAGTATTAATTATGCTTTCTATAGTTTCTAATCTATCATCCGAAGAAAGATATTCATAAATATTGCCTAAAATCCTAAAATAATTCCTAACGGGTTCCTCGATCCTTTCTTGCATTTCCGCAAGTAAGTATTCTTTTTCGGTTTCTATGCTAACGAGTTCAGTTAAAATTGATGAAATCAATAATGGAAATTCCAAAATCTTATCAACATACTGCGCGACAATTTTTGGTATTTCTTTTGAAAGGATAAATGCTAAATTGTGAGCAGCAACATACGTCTCTGGCAGAATAAAAGCATTAATAACTACTTCAATCAAATCCGCAGGTAACTCTTTGGTATGTTTATGAATATTTGATATGAGATTAACGATTTCATTCTTTATATGTGCACTTCTGATATTAAACCAACTGTGACTTATTTTATCTGAAAATTCCGTTAGTCTTCTTGCAAAAGAGGGATATTTGTCAGAAAGTCTGTTTAAGACGCTTATAGATTCAACTCTTAAACTATAAGGTTGTTCATCATCTCCAATTATGGATATTAATTCAGATGCCACATCATTAAATTTTTCTGGAACTAACGGGCATACCATCGGTAATGAGGAGATTATATCACGCTTTAATTCCTCATCAACACTTTCGTGAATTATTTTCAAGCAATTCGATAGGAAATTCGCGGCATAAGTTGGATACGATAAGATTATATAAATTAGTGAACCTAGCGCGGTTCTTCTTACTTGTGAATTTTCTGCTTCATCAGTAAGTACATCTAATAACTCATCTATGATTTCACCAGCGATTTCCTCAGAGTACCACCTGATAATCCGTAGTGCTTCAATCATAGACGTTTTGACGAGCAAATCTTCCTCAAGTTTTAGATGAGTTCTGATGAATGCAGAAAAATTATCTTGAAGCTGGATTTTATCTTTTTCGCGGGAAATTGCTGCTAAAGCACGTACTGCAGAAGCACGTATATTGGGTTCCAAACTAGTATTTGTGGCTATCTTCTCCACTTTATTGTATAATCTAGCTAATGTCTCTGCATCCGCTCGAAACGTTGCGTAAGAAGATAATATTTCAAGTATTCTTGTTATGTCTCTAGTTCTTTTAAGCAAGGTCAATATATCACTGGCTACAACTCTAAAATTACGGCCTGCAACGGTGAAATAAATGTTCATAGAATCCTCTGATAGTTTTGGATCATTAATTAGCTCGCTGAGAACGTCTCTAAATTCTCTAATAGCATTTGGAATAAGCCAACTTACATCACGAATTAGTTTTAGAATTCTCCTTTTTAATCTGTAATCATATGTATCAAGCTTGAGCAATTCCTTTAATACATCACGAATTATGAAAATTTGAGAAGGTTTGTTCTTTAATAAAGACCGCAGAATGTCAATTAACATCATTGATGATTTAACATCATGAGTTAGAAGCCTTAGTGACTTTATAAGTATATTTGACATTTTCCTAGCGTTTTTATCATCTAGTAATCCAAAAATTTTTCGAATGCTCTTCAAAAACTCTACATAAATTGTTACTTCTGCCTCTTTTTCCAAAAGTCTCTTAGAAAGTTTATCAACAGCATTAATCAAAAGTGATGCAAATTCAGATAATTCAGATGCCTCGATCATTTCGAGTGATCTAGCACTAGTAATCCTATCGCTTAATGGTTTTCTTTCATCAAGTATGTCCTTTACAAGCAATGAAACTTCACTCAAAAAAAGCACCTATGTTTATTCAGTCAAATTAAAAAATAAATTCAGAATTTTGTTTAAGATAACGATAATGTCGTGGGTGCAACAAGTGTCCGTTAAAACAAATGCGACAAATCCATATTTACATGCGTTAATAAAACTTTTGTTGAAAGCTTCGAGAGAAAATAAAGCAAAGATTTGGCGTGCAGTTGCTGAACTATTACAACGACCAAAGCGAAAGAGAATCGCAGTTAATGTAGGCAAAATAGACAAAGTAGTCAAAGAAGGCGAAGTAATAGTAGTACCTGGCAAAGTTCTTGGAGCTGGTGAAATAAAGAAGAAAGTAATCGTTGCAGCATGGAGATTTTCTGTGACAGCAAAAGAAAAGATCGAAAAAGCGGGAGGGAAAGCAATAAGTATTCCAGAATTAATTGATATGAATCCGAAGGGAAGTAATGTGCGAATTATAGTTTAAGCGGGGTGAAAAGCATGGTTAATGAAAAAGAAAAGAAGAAAAATCCAGATTTCATACTTGTAGATGCAACCAACGCTATTATTGGAAGGCTTGCTTCAGTAGTTGCGAAGTGGTTACTTTTAGGTAAAAGAGTTATAATTATAAACGCAGAAAAAGCAGTAATTACAGGAAAATTAGACGCAATAATGGAAGATTTAGAGACATGGTGGAATATCAGAGGATCTGTTAATCCAGAAAGAGCACCCAAACATTATGTCCGACCCGATTTATTCCTTAAGAGAAAGATTCGAGGAATGTTACCGTGGAAACAAGCTAAGGGTCGCTTAGCCTATAAACGCTTAAGGGTTTACATTGGGTGTCCAATTGAATTTAGAAAACTCAAACCAGTCAAAATCCCTGAGGCTGATGCATCAAAGCTTCGTTGTAAATATTTCCAGATAGGCGAGATTCTAAAGCGATTTGGATGGAAGGGAATCAGTGAATGGAAAGTTCCACTAAAATAAATTTTTGGACGACTAGTTTTAGTGATCAATAAGCTAGAACCTTACTTTAAATAAAAAATTCAAAAACCAAATGCTTTTGTGAAGTTAGCCTTTTCAACAAGTACCCATGGGCTGCTTACACTTAGGTCTGTTTCAAACCACCAGGAATACATGTGAAATCGATCTTTTGACAACAATCTGACATTTGATAAAATATTTGGAAATGAATCTGCAAGTCGCAGACCTTTGACTCTGAATTTGATCTCTCCATTCTTAACATAAAAGACGCCATCTCTAATTACGCATGAAAATTGTCCAAGAATATAGTTTTGAAGTCGTATGTAGGTACAGTTGCCAACGAGTATTCCATCCTTTACTTCGGAAAGCATTTCATCAAAGGTCGAATCGCCAGGAAGAATATCAAGTTGCCATGGTGATGGGAAAATCCAGCCAGCATTTCCTGTTAATTTTGCATTCATTCTTTTTGCTGTAAATCTATTGTGTAAATAGTTCTTCAAGATACCTTTTTCAATAATTGGTTTTTTGTTTGTGTTTACTCCTTCTAAATCAAATGGCGTGCTGTTAAAACCTCTTCTTAGATGTGGATTATCTAAGATTGTCACAATGTCACTTGCTACCTTTTGATTGAGCTTATTCACAAAAAACGAATATCCTAGAATAACTGCATACGCGGATGACGCTAAACCTATGAAATTAGATAAAGCGCCAAACGCCATTGGTGTAAATATTGTTGTATATTTTCCTGGTTCTATAGATTTGGTTTCTGTTGACGCCTTCGCGAGATATGATGCTATATCAATCACAGATTTTATATCAAGAGAATCAATATGTGATGAAGCGGAAGAAAAGGCCCCAGTGATTTCACCATTCATGAAAGTTCTTACATCCAGATAAACTTGTGTCCCAAGGTCAAAGAATTCTGCGCCTTTTGTAGTTAAAAGCGCTGATGATATAGCATCCAGTCTCATTGTACCTGCAACTCTTTTTATTCCCTCACTCTTGAAATCATCAATTGTTTTTATCACGAGTTCGATTCCTTTCTCAGGTTTTTCTATGACGGTTTTATCAAAATGCTCAATGGTCGGTAATTCCTTAGCAGGTTCTGGAAATGGAGCATAATCTTCACGAGGATTTGCATGTTTGAGCATTTCTAATGCCATTTTTGGAGCCAATTCAGGATTTTTCAATGCTTTTTCAAGTGGGATAGAGAAAACAGCAACTCTATTGTTCTTATCAACACAAGCATGTAAGGTATTCTCGATCCAAGTCTTTGTTACGGTGATAATGTTATTTGCAAAACGAACTTGATGTTTAACTGAGGAAGTTAAGAGAAGAGCGCAATCATCAACATATTTCTTAAATTCTTCGAGTAATTTCTCCCCAACCGAGAAAAGTTCATCCTTTAACATCATCATATCCATCACCCTCATCTACATTTTATCACTATTTTGCGAAGTCTTAAGTGAGGGCCTCCTGCGAAAACAGGCACGCCTTGTCCTAGATCTCCTTTCACAAGTCGTTGCCCAAATTTTAAGTGCTTTGACATTTTAATCTCCAAAATAGAGAAATAGTAGTATGTTCCTGTCGACGATGCACAACCAACAATTGTGCTGTTGGTAAGCAGTTCCTTACCAGAGTAACTTAGTTACTCTCCAGTACTTTAGTGTTTTCTCGAAAGCTCGCTATCCTTAGAAACTTTCAATGTTACCTCAACGATCATTAGAATTGTCTTTGGGATTAGGAGCACTAAATCACAGAGTTTCTGTGCTTGCTGAGGACTCATTTTGAAAAGCAAGTTCGAGAATTCTGGTAATTTGGAGAACACCTGGGTTACAGTGTACATCACAACTGTAACCATATCAGTACACTTTTGTGAGAATCCTTCTGTTGTCTTCGTGATATCTGCTGAAGCAAAGTATGTACTTCACTGATTTGACACCCAATTAGTTACTCTACATCTGATGTGAACATGACCAATGTTTTGATGTAAAAACACGATACTACGATCAGAGGTAATATATCTGTTTTCGCTTTCATGTCCTATTTGGGTAACATAAGGTGTTAGATTCTACCTCCTTGGCATACTTTCTGCAGTTTTTACAGAGAAGACTTTGGACAGATTGTTTTCTCTACAAAGTTACAACAACCGCTCGTGAAGTATAAACAATTTCTTGACCTCGGCGTGGTTTATAAAGCAACTGCAATAACTGAGACCATTGAGGCATTGCTTAGAGTGAGAGGAGAGATATAGACGACCCTTGGTCACATTCAAATCAGTTATGAAATAACCAAGTTAGCTCCAAATCAGTCATGTATATACATGATGTTCCAGCGAACATCACAAAAATGTGTGAAAACTTTGACTACATGAGGATATTTCATATTTATGAGAATACTCATCACGTTCATTGGATAATCCGCGGTACTATGAAGATGTAGCAGTGCTTTGCCTTAGCCTGAAATTCCCTTACTACCAAGCCAAAAGCGATACGGGCGCAGATATCTGACGTAAACCTTACTCAAATGACATTCATAGTTCCGCCTTGAGTAAATTATGTGGTCATTTTCCTTCTTAATGCTCGGTTTAATCTCGGTTCACTCCCTTACCTTAATTACATCATCACATGAAGCAAAGCCTACAGTTCTGTCTGCTACTAGAATGATCTAGCAGTTATCGAGCTTTCTAGTTCGCTAATGTTTGCATCTTCGACTATAGAAACCATTGCAGTTACATAACCAAAACCGCGTATCGTTTAAACCTTAGCACACACTGAGACTTTCTAATTAAGGTTTAAAAATGAAATTCAAAGCTCATCATTTTTAATTATTTTCAAGGGGATTCACAATCGCTTCTTCTTTATAAACCACTGTCTTCATGATTTCTCTTGGAATTTTCTTCATCACGAATTTGATTTATCCATATTTCATCGCTAAATTAAAAACAAGTCGTTGTTCTATAAGTTTCAAAGCAAATCTGTTTTTCGATAAGAAAAGTTTCAAATTATAACTATGAAAATTTCTGTATTCTTAGGAATTTTAAAGAATTTTTCGAATATGAAAAATGCACTAATCGTAAGTTTCAAAATCATGTATATAACAAAAGCATCTGGTACTTATTGTCACTGAATTTGTCATTTCTTGACTTACTTAGTTTCAAACTCTTCTAACTTCTGGAGCACCTTTAATTTTGACAATACTTCTCCTTAATAAATACTAGGTTAATCACCTATTACCAAGCGTAATGAATTAATTAACATATAAGCTAATTCTGCATATTCCCAATCTCTAATCTCTGTGAATTTATAATTAGGATTTTTCTCTTTTTTTAATTCTTCACGAAGTTTCTCGAACACTTTATTTATGAATTCTTCAATATATTCTGGATTCTTGTGAGATGAGATCTTTCTGATATATTCGCTGAGATCTTCTTCAAATTGTAAAAAATGTTTACAATACTCTTTGAGTGTTTTTTCATGCTGCTTGTCATTAAGTATTTGTTTAAGCATCGCAATATAAGCTACACCCTCGGGTATTGTATATAAACCTAATAAGAATTCCGTTACCATGTGATCTATAACTTCATTTATTGATGCTGTTTCCCCTATGCTGTGCATAACCATCACCCATGTGTTCTACGTATATAATTATTTTATATTTTTTAAAACACTTGAGTAAAAGTGAAAATAAATAATATTTTATGATATTTCTAAAATGCCTAATAACTTTCTTATTTAATAATGCATAATGAATGTAAAACATATGTTATCCTCAAATATAGAATTATATAAAGTTATAGAAATTTCAGTAACATTTACATAATACTTGCACATTGTTAAAAATTGAAATCTATTTTAATTTGCTTTCCTCATTACTTCTTTCACATTTTTCGAACGTGATGTGTAATACAATCTTAATGCCAAATAAAGTCAAAATCCTAAGAATTTTGTAAATTCCAGAGAAATAACAAGAGTTATTGGAGCTTACGTTACGCGTAAGATAAATGTAAATAAATGCAGTTGTAATTCAGTACATACAATCTAGTGTATATCTAAAAATTTCCAAAGAAAAAGTTGAAAAATTATAAATGATTTTTTAAAAAAAGAATCAAACACTTAAGTTATAATGTATGGTTAACTAGAATAATACATGAAAAACCTACTTGTATTCAGTTTGAAGCTTATCAAATCAAAAAATATAAAATATAAATTAATTGAATTAAGAAGCAAGGGATGTAACATAATGAATATTTCATTTCCTAGCTTTTTTACCCTTAATGATGACAAATTACTTGAAAAAGTAGTTCTTGTAGATTTGGATGGTACCCTCATAGATGTTAACACTGCGATTAAACATGCTATGAAAGATGTTTTAGGAAAAGAAGTATCTTTAAATCAGTTAACACAAATACCGCGTGAAAAAAAGGCAAAAATTTGGGATATTGCTGTTCAAAAATATTGGAATTTCATGTATCCTAATAAGGACGTCCATGATTTAATCAAAATATTTAAAAGTGTCGGATTCAAAATTATAATTACAAGTGGACGCTTTGAATACATGCGTAGTGTAACTGAAAAAACTTTAAAAAAACTTGGAATACAATATGATGAATTACTCCTACGACCTTCTCCAAATATGAAAGATGAAGAATGGAAGGCACACATAGTTAGAAATTTCGAAAAAACTAGCAAGATTGTGATATTTATTGATGACAAATGGGAAAATGTGGAATTTATACGTAAAAAAAGCGAGCAAGTATGGATAATTCATATTCCTTCAAGAAGGTGATATGAGGCTTAGATTTTCTTTGCCAGAATTAATGTTGAGTATGATCGAATTTACTAATTTCTTGCTAAATAACTCTTTGTTTAACTTATGTAGTCTTCTTTTTAAATAATTAAATTTTAAATTATGTCAAAGATTTCTTGTTAACACTAGTGAATATTTAGCATAATTTAGCATTGTCTTGGTATTCTATTGAACAAAGGTTTAAGTCAAACCACATTGATTCAAAATAAAGCATTAGGAATTTTCCTGAATGTACAAGAGTAGTAAGTGCACATTTTATTGCCAAGACATAAAATGCATCAATATATATTGAATTTACCAAGCATTTAGATTTTATTTATACTAATTTTTAAAGTTAAAAATTTCTAGAAATTGGTGAATACAATGAGTACTTCCTACGATGCCCTTGAAACTATCAAGAAACGTTTCGAAGAAGAAATGATTTCATGTCCAAAATGCATGAAAGAAGTTAAACCATTAGTTAAACTGCAACTTACGTTTAGTGGAGATATATATGTTGAATACTATTGCCCAATACATCAGATTCTTCTTACAAAAAGAATTTTCAAGATGAAATTGCCAGAAAGAAAACCGCAATTCATTAAAGGTGGTGCCTACATTGCATTTGAAGGAATAGATGGTTGTGGAAAAACTTATTATGCTAAATGGACTGTAGAGGAACTAAAAAAGAGAAATTTTGATGTTATATATGTTAAAGAACCATCTCAAGATGAAATAAAGAAGTTAATCAGAAGATTTGATATGGATCCAGATGTAGAAGTATACTTATTCGCCGCTGATAGAATAATCTTACAAAAACAAGTTATCTTGCCAGCATTAAGAAATAATAAAATAGTCATAAGTGATCGTTCTGTTTATTCTAATGTTGCGTATCAGTCGGTTAGAGGCATAAGTGAAGAGTTTATTTGGGGAATAAATAGGTCACTGCGAGTACCTGATCTTGTCATTTTATTAGATGTACCAGCAAAAATTGCCATCGAGAGAATAAAAAAAGAAAAGAGACAATTAACAAGATTTGAAAAATTGGATTTCTTGGAGAAAGTTAGAATGAAATTCTTAAGGATCGCGAAAGACTACGCGAAACTATCAAAGTTTGTAATTGTTGATAACACAAGGAACATTGATATTGTGAAAAAGGAAATTTTGGAGAAAATTTTAGATTTCCTTAAATCTAAACAATAAATTAAAAATTGATAAGGGGGTGACTCATGTCTAAAGTCCCCAGCAAGCATTTGACCTTGAGTAAAATTCATTGTATTCATGATACTCTTTGGGGGCATATCTTCTTTGATGAAAAAATACGCAGAATTATTGACTCTCCATTCTTTCAGAGATTGAGATATGTTCAACAACTTTCCAATGTTCATTATGTTTTTCCAACTGCGAGACATTCCCGATTCGAACATTCATTAGGTGTATACCACTTAGCACGTGAAAGTTTAAATTACATTTTTCGGAATAGCATAGAAATTATAAGAAAAACCTTAGACATAATTAAACAAACACTTGAGAAGTATACTCATGATTCATTGAACTTGCTTAAGGAGCTTATTAGTCTTTATGGTCTTCTTCACGACATAGCGCATTTCCCATTTTCTCACGCTTTAGAAAAAGTATTTTGGAAAAACGCTGTGAGCATCATAAGGATACTCTTTCATAAGTATGGACTCTCAGGTATCTACGAAGATTTCATAAATTTCATCTATGGGTTGTATCAAATATACTTTTCACAGTTTTCAAAAAGGAGAAGTATGTCAGATAATCTTAACATAGAAATGCTAGAAAAAGAGTTAGAAAAATGCCATAAACCCCATGAGTTTATATTATTTCTTCATTTAATGTATTCACCATTACAACAACATGTAAAGATGTTTTTAAAGGAGTTATGTAGAAAAAAACACACTTGTAGCAAATGCAAACAATGTCTTCCTTTTGGAATATTGTTATTTTTGATATTAAATAGAAAAGACATTGAAAGTATCAGACACGTGGAAGAATATACAACAGAGTATATTCGCCGCTTAATAGAAATATGCAATAATTGCAAAAAATACCTAAAAAAAATGGAGGCAAAATTATCTATACCACCTAATTCCATCGCAGGTGTTTTCAGTAGCAAAAATGCAATCATGAACCTTGTCAAAAGAGCAGAATTCGCTCTTAATTCTATTTTATCCTTTGCAGAGACATTGAAAAAACTACCCAAAGAACAGTTGATTAAAATAATAAGTTTATTTGATGTTTTCCATAAACTTATTGATGGTAAATTTGATGTTGATCGTTTGGACTATCTTTCAAGAGATCGATACTTTGCGGGAATTGGAGCCGGCGGGTTTGTTATAGATCGACTAATTAAATGGTTATGTATTGAAGAAAAGAAAAGTCCAAGATTAAACCTATTAAAATACTTTGAATTGAGTTTTCTTAGAGAAAAAGTTAGAACTTTTTTGGAATATGCGATTTTTCATTCAAGACGTTATATGTATTCATCCGTGTACTATCATCATAAAGCTATTCTTATGACAATCATTCAGAAAAAATTATTTCGTTATTCTTTAGAATCCCCTTATGCACGTAAATATCGATTATATGCAACATGTTTTTCGTTTGGTCTGATTTCAAATCCCCACGAAGAACTATATTATATCACAGATCATTATTTAATGAACTTATTCCACAAAGCTTGGATAGAAATGACAAGAAAATATGAGAAAAGAAAACATATGAAGAGGAATTATAGTGAAGAATATATCAGACAATTATATATACAAAAGTTACTAGGAGATATTCTTTTTAATCATTGTAAATTCTTTTTATCCCTTTTCAAATGTGAATATGACTTCAGGCGTGCACTACTTGAATACTTGTCAGGAAAAAGCGTTATACCTAATGAACTTTTTAGGAGATGCGGCAAGTCTGTAACTTATAAAAAACTTAGAAAAGTCATAGCAGATACTCTAATAAAATATGACATTTATGCAGACAAACTGAAGGATCTAGAAATGAAGATAGAAAAGGAAGTTATACCAATAATAAGAGAAATCATAGGAAAGTCAAACACAATTGATTTAACTAGAATTCGTATATTCATTGGAACTCCTGGTGGAAAATATGAGGAAGAATTCTTTTCACCGCCTTTTTATGCATATATACTCACTTCTGAGAGACAAGTTTTAGAAGAAATAAGGAGAAAAGAGAATCGTAGAAAAATTGCACGGAATTTAATAAGAATCCTCATGGAGACGCTTAAAGAAAAAGAGGGAGAAAACTTTAGTAATCTTCTTAATAATCTAAGGAGAGAGCTTAAAATTTCTCTATAAAATTATCTATAGTACTCCACTATTATTGACACTTTTGCACTTCTTAGCAAGCCCCAGCTTTTTCCTACTCAATTGATAACTTGATTCTGATTTGATGATTTTGTATAAGCCACAACTAATTTAATTACAAAATAAATTAAATATCTTCGAAACATCGTAAGTGCAAAAACGTCGATAAGAGCAAAGCCTAAGATTTAGTTCTTTTTGGATTTAACTACTTCTAACAATTTTTGGTACAAAACAGAAGTTATTTTCTCATGCCGATAATGTATGTTAATAGCATCCATGGTCGTAGAAAATAGATTAAAATAAGTACCATGACGAAACACGCAAAGAACGTTCCTAGTACAAGTAGTTCATTTAGATCAATATTTCTCATGATTTATCATTAATACTATAAGCACTTGGTAAGTTTAGTTTAAATACAAAGCGAAAGTGATAATTATGCACGATGATGTAATTAATGCCATTGCCAAAATATTTGACTCTATCCGCGAATTAAAAAATGCAAATGATTTGCTTAAAAAAGCATGCGAAAAGTGTGTTCAGGAACTAATGAAACGTCATGATTTAGCAAAGGAAGAGGTAATGAAGAAATTTTGTGCCAGTTGTAAGGTTTCACGACTGCGAAAAATGCTAAATGACATTCCATATGCAAAATTATTTGAGATCCTCCGGGAACTGTTATCTGACATTAAAGAAAGATGGTGCAGAGAATTTGATGAATTGATAGAGCAACTTGAGAGGATAAGGAGTACGCTTAACACATAACGTTTGGATATCAATTATTTACACATTTCTTTTTAATAGAATTTCAGCTTGTACTCTAAGCTTTATACTCCTTATTGTTAGTTATAGTGAATAACATGGATGCCCCTGAGGAAAAGATTTTAGCCGACCCACTATACAAAGCTTTGGAACATGATGCAGAAAAGCTAAGATTTATTCTGGAGAAATTCAAAAGAGAAACAGGAATAGAAAAACCACTTGATCTTATTTTGGAGGATATTCCAAGTCCAGATAAGCTGATTAAGAAAAGTGTTGGAAAAGAGATTGCAAAGAGTATTGGAAAAGGGTTAGCCATTGGAGCTCTACCAGCAATAATTGCTGGAGGCATTACTGACTATTTGGTAGGTTTAGGTGTGAAGTCCCCAATGAGGATAAAGTTTGGGAATGCATATAGCAGAATGCCTCTTGAAACCCAAGAGGCAACTGGTGACCTTTATTGGAAACTTGTCCACAGCTACACTCCTGCAAACAGAGGAGCAGCATATGGAGCTTTAACAACTTATCACAATATGAAAATCAAAGGAAGATCTAAAATAAAAACATTCTTGAAGAGAATAGCGGGATGGGTGTGGGTGATTCCAATAATTGTAATAAGGCTTATCCTAGAGTATCTTGTAGGAATTGCACCAAATCTTTCTCCAGAAGAAGCAAGATTTTGGTTTCAGACACTATATACACTATACATATCCACGGAGTTTATTGGAGCGTGTTGTGCAGTATATAACATTGCGATGGGAGCAAGATCGATTGCAAATGATGTAAGAGCGTGGAACGAATATGTTAGAAGGATAAAGCCAAGAGCTGAGGCTAAAGAACAATTACTTAGAATGATGAGGGAGAATACTGTTGTCTTATCAAAGATAGAAGATATTTCAAAACTATATTCGGTTGCTGTTTACCTTGAGAAAGGAAGGATAAAGGAAGCTTTTGAATATATCAGAAAAGAACTTCCAGAAATATTAGTAAAAGCTACAGGAAAGAAAACACTATAACAAACCATAATTTTTAATTTACATTCTCGTAAAAAGAAATAAACTTTTACTGAATTAGTTATCAAACAGAATAAAATATCAAGAATCATGCCAAGCACAAAAGAATTAATAAGAGTCTATTTAATCTGTATCCTTACCTTTTAAGTTTTTTATTTATTAGTTTTTCATGGAAACCCAGCTGAATAAGTATGAATACCAATACTAGATCAGTAGAGAAATTAAAAAACATAGTTATAAACCTACTTGATGCTGTTGTCTCTGACCTCGCTAATGGAATTAAACCAGAAGATGCTGGCTGGCGGAAAGTATCTGAGCTTAATTTAGATCCTGAAACACTTATGGCTTTATCTAGAATGAAATTACTTGAATATGATAAGAATCGTGGTGTAAGGATAAGATTCTATGATGAAAAAGCAAAATCTTATAATCGAAATGTTAGGGAAATTCTCAAAAGAGAACTTGGTTTATACTTTCAAGAAGTCTCTGAGCGCTTTATGCAAATAGAGTACTTCGTAGATAGTTGGAAAGTTCTGTCTGAAGAACGAAGGAAGATACATGAGATACCAGAAGTTATTGAATGGTTAATTAAGAGAATCAAAACAGATGAAAAAGTTCTTACAAGCGCTGTTGTGATTGGAATTTGGCGGATGTTGGATGAGGTAGAGTTACCAGCGATTGTGGATGAAGTGTTAATGGCGGGATTTAGTCCAAGGGACTGGGGAATTATTATTACCCGTGTCAAACCATATCTGGCTGTGACATTAGCTCGAAAAGTTGGCGACGTTACAGATATTAATGAGGCAGTTGAGATATTATTGAGAAAAGGAGTTCTTATATCTAAACCATCAATGCCTAGTTTTTCTTTGTTGGAAACAAAACATATTAAGGAAGTACTCTCAATCATAAGATGGAAATACGTCTATGAGCTGACCCCACCAGAACTGATAAAATTTATTGGCTTAACTTGGTTTTTAATTCATGTGCTTGAAGAGAGAAATCTTCTTCCTCAAACTGAGGAATATGCACGGCAAATTCAGCGGTTTATAAAAAAATTCGTTGAGGAAATCACAGGAAAGAAATTTGATAAAATGCTTAACCTTATGAATTGGGTGTTGAAGAAAATTGATGAACGAGTGAGGCAAGATCTTGCGAGAAAATATTCGAATGAGAGAATTGTATTCGAGTCCGAGTTGATTTGGACATCAAACATCTTCGTGTTACCTCAAGTGATTTGAGATGGCTGTGAGGAGGGAAATTTTACCTAGATGGAGGTATCCGTCGAGGAGAGTGCTAGAGGGTTCTGTGTTTCCATCAGGTCGCCCACCCTTTGGTCCATTCCCCAAAGTCACAACAGTACTCAATGCATGCTTATGTCCCGTCGCTTTGGTTCATGACTTACTTCATGGCTCTGATAATGCACTCATAAGTTCCCCAGAAGCAAAGAAACGTGGTAATCTATTTCACAGGTTTATAGCATACTTGAAGATTGGCATAAAAGAGGGTCGAATAGAGTTAAGAGGAGATATTTCACGACAGCTATACATGATTCAACATGAGTTTAGAGAATTTGCACGGGGATATGGCTTTACTAGTAGTGATATTGATCATACTTGGAGGAACTATATTGAACCATGGGTTAAGCGGAAGATAGAGTCAGGGGAACTTGAGGAGTTAAGAGGCAATAGCATGATATTTTTCGAAGTTTATGTAGCGAATCCTTATACAGAATTTCCACTACCAGAACAACGTGGAAGGCGTAGGTATCCCCTTAGAGGAATAATAGATGAAATTGACCTAAACCGACGACTGATAATTGAACGCACAATCAAAGGTCAAATGAATGACGAAAATCCTCCGCTCTTGAAAGACATGCAAGTATGGCTACTCTGGAGAGCTCTTTCTACTTTAAGTCATGAACAATTACCGCCTGAGTGGAGAAATGTGGATTTCAGACACTTTAGGCTCATTGTCGAGACTCCACATAATGACTTTGAAGTAGAAAAAGACCGTGAAGACTTCATAAGCAGAGTTCACTGGGCGTACGCTTGGATCAATGATGTTGCCTTATACGAGTCGCCTGATGTCATAAGAGAAGCTTGGGAGAACGCACAGTGTTCTCCTGAGAATCCACATCCTGAATGTGGTCATAAGCACAAAAATTGTTTCTATAAACGACTTATTCATCCTCAATGTAGGCCGCAACTCAAACAAGCTATCTCTATGTGGTATCGACATTTACTATGGGAACAGATGTGGAGGGGTGACTTATGGCACTACAGAATCACAATGCTCCCTAGAGATTATTTAATTGATGTTGGGCTACTCAGAGTTGCTCATATCATCAATGCCCAAGAAAACGAACTTGAGTTGGAACTTGAGTTAAGGGAAACACAGACGTTCAGAGGATTTTATTACTGCACGGTGATTCCGTTTGGAACATTGCAGTGTGGAATAAGAGCTAAAGCACGTGTTAGTCAAATAGAGGATAATCACATTAAACTAGAGGTTGACATTCCAATCTCAGGTGTTTCAGTTTCTGCACTTATTCTGATGTCATCTGAATCAATAGTGCCAATGATACAGGAACCTCCTGTATTTCTTCAGAGACGTATTCAACGAGGGCTATTCAAACTACAAACTAAGATTGGAACTAATGACGAACGTACGGCACGAAGAAGGTCGTCGATTCAACTGCTTGAAGCTCTATTTGGTACGAGACCGCTCACTAGCGGATGTGTAGAACAAAGGAGGTGAGAGAAAATGTCTTGGAGACGTGACTTGGATAGAGTAGAAGAAATGCTTGAGCAGATTCAATTGAATCCAGAGCAACGTAGAGCTGTTAATGCAATTAGTGAAACTTGGGATTTGCCGACGGGAGAGTTCAATTTCCCGATCGTGGAAGGTCCGCCCGGAACTGGAAAAACTTTCGTTGGTGTTATTGCTTCAGCTCAGTATATTTCGGAAAATTCTAGTTCAGCACGGCCACCGCAGATTGTGTATCTATGTTACACACACTATGCGGCTGATAGAGCACTTGAGGCTTTGATTAGATTAGGTTTCACTCCAAACCTTGTGAAACGAATAGTAGATCGAGCTAGGTGGAAACTGTATGAAAATAGCCCAATACGTGAATATTACATTGCATTTGACTCACTATATGAGTTAAACCCAAATAAAAGACGAGAGTTAAGAAGTACTCCAGTTTTAATATCAACGATACATTGTGCAATGAGTGTAACTCGTGGAATTTTCAATCTACATAGAAGACCCTTGATTATCATAGACGAGTTTAGTCAAGTGTCAAAGGCTCTTTTCTTTAGTCTTCTCTCTGTGGCAGGAACATCAGAACGTAATCCTGATGGTTACGCGTTACTCGGAGACCCAAATCAATTGCCGGTGGTCTCAACCCAGCCGTTACTCCGTGAGAACATCGGGATTTACATAATGGCTCGACTACGGCCTGACTACGAACCTCATCAACTTCGAAGACAATATCGAATGAATGCACAAATTTGTGAAGTGGTTAATGCGCTCAGAGAAGCTTTAAATACATATAGACTTGAGCCAGCAACACAGGAGGTGGGAAATCGAACATTGACCTCATTAGGATATGAGTGGGATCCGGATCTCTATCCAGAGTTTGAAGAGATACTTGATCCAAGGGTTCCGTGTGTGATTATAAACACAGATAGCTTACCTAATGAAGAACAAACTGGACTAGGTGAGTCAAAGTACTATGTCGAGGAAGCAATATTAGCTGCAAGATTAGCAAGAGCGTTTCATGAGTCATTCGCGAGGGGGCAAAAAAGACTACAACCAAGAATTCTTGCCCCGTATTCTGCACAAGTTGGAGTAATCAAGAGCAATCTTCCACAAGACTTACGGGATTATTGTATAACAGTTTATCAATCACAGGGGCACGAGTATGACTGTGTTATAGTATCGTTCACAAGAAAAAATCCTTATGGACGAATTGGTTTCTTAAAAGAAAGAGACTTAAGAGCACAAGCATATGTTGCTTGCTCTCGGGCTAAGGCTAAGCTAGTCATATTGATCTCTCGTTCAACTTTTGAGGGGTATCGTGATTATAGAATACTATTAGAGAGAGCTGAGGAGAGAAGAATACCAATCATAGACGCAGATCCAAACTGGGTGAGATTAAGATGATTAAGAATTGTATAATTTATCGGATTGCTGAGAAATATAAGTCAAAGTTACAAGTTGACAAACGAGCACTTAGTGCTGTTACTCTCAAGAGATGCCTTGAAGAAGCCAAGGGTTTAATTAAACCAAGACTAAGAGCATTAGTTCAGATTGCTCACGAAGAGAAGATAGAGTTAACTGATGAAACAGATGAGTACTACCAATTTCAAGTTTACTGCGAATTTCGTTCAAGAAGATTGCTGGCAACTTCGGTAACACCATTCGTACCAGTGTCATTCAGAATATGGTTACGAAAGAAAACACCAATAGTAGTTGTATTCAACGCGGGTAGGAAATTAGCAAGTGTTGGAATTACACTATTGGCTTATGCTACCACAGGAAATCCAGCGGCAATAGAAAGTCTCAAATTAGACAAAAGTGCATTCCTTAGATTAATTTCCTGGCTTAAAGAAAATGCGCCTGATAGTCAGATTAAGAGAATTACGATAAAAAAAATACATTACCGTGGAGTTCTTCTAAGAGAACTTACCCTTAATGCCGAGCATCTTGAAGAAACGCAATTATTCTCTGAGATTATAGGATCTATTAGACAAGAGATAGAATCGGTAATAACTAGTTTAAGTTTCCTCACACCCCCGCTAGAGGTCTCACGAAGACGTTTGAGCTGTCGCTTAAACTATTGGGGCTGTCTTACGATTTACACAGCAGATGTAAGTGATCTTGAGCTTCTAGAACTAATAAAAACACTTGAACATATAGTTCTTGAAATGTAATATAGTGTATACTTCACTTAATGGATAACATAAGAAAGTGAAATCTTTGTCTATACCTTAATTGCAAAAGTATTCTTTTGAAAAGCAATTTCTCTGAAAGTCTTTATGTTCATATGAAAAACGATTTAAATTAACCGAGATACCCATCGTGATTTAGAAATAATGTTAACCTAGCTCCTTGCGTAAATCACTTAAAAATCTTCATCACATAGTTCATATGACTATTTAAGGTGAGAGTCACGCAAATTTCTATGGTTCTGGTGAGAAGAATCACGATTAGCGTTTTTCCAAAAAATAGAATTCATTGAAGAGAGTGCATAGATAGTTCTTTTGTATTTTCTAAGAAAATTCTAAGAAGGCAATTATAAAGGTATTTTCAACATCTAAATTATTCTCATGTTTTTTGTTTATTGAACAAAAATGCCTAATTACAAATTCATTAGTGTTGAACTATATTCCATTTTTATCCAGGAAACAAATAAATAAAGCACTCATAAAAATCACGCAAACTACCAGAAATATCAATAAATTCTTATGTTAAATTTTTATGTTATGTTTTTTAATTCCACCACTTGTGCAACCGAATATGCGAATACTAGCATCATAGGTGAAAGATAATGTAAGCAAAAATCCCAAAAAATTGATGATTTCAGAGAATTTTTTTATGAATAGTTTCTATGAGGCGTTACAAAATGCCAATAACAGATGATTTTAAAAACTACTTGAGAGGAAAGATGCAGCAATAATTTATATTAACTGGGATAAGAAAAAAGCTTACTTGCTTATTGATGAGAAGGAGTATAAAGAAATTGGAACTCCCACGGATGTTCTTAAGGAAATCATAAAGAGGGGCTGGAAAGTTATTCCGTTAGGTGCGTGTTTCTATTATAGTCCGCACGTAAGTGCACGTAATTACGGACATCTTACATATTCGCGTACAAGGAGTAACAGAATACGACGAGCTTATTGACTTCCGAGTAAATATCAAGCTTAAGGGAATAGAAACCATGAGAATTGCCTAAGTAAAGTTGTCTGAGTAATCACTATTAGTGTCGACTTATCATTAGCGGGAGTTAATCGGTTGAAAATGGTTATAAGGTTACACTAATAATACTCGCGGTCTATGTAAACACGATAAAAACATTAAGACTAAGAACATAAGAAAAAGAAATTATCAGGGACGGAAGATATCGGATAGTTTTAAGACGCTTATTAGATAAAATCGAGAACGAAATTTTTCCTACTTAGTGTTTAGTTAACCTATAATAAATTGTATCGCAAAGATATATCATTGCCTCGAGCTTAAGTAAAAGATCTCCGTTCAATTTAGGTAATCGAGTATTTTTACTAAGCTTTTCTAACGCCTTAAGAATTTTCTTTCTTTGCTCCTCGTTAATTTCCTCCAATAATGCTACGGAAACAAGTTTTTTAATCCTCTCCAACATTATCTTAACTTTTTCTTCATTTACATCTACATTCTCAGCATTTAATAATTTTGATAGCCATCTAATTGCGTTTATGCCATCCTCTATCTCATCTAAGCTAAGATCTGCTTTTCTCTTAATGGCATCAATTATCTCTAAATAATAGGTAAGACGTGCGATAGCATGCTCCCTACATTGTACCGTCCAAATGTTATTTTCATCATAGGGTGCAGCATTTTCAATTTCCCTCTTTACCTTTTTCAATTTTTTCTCTATGTTATTTAGTGTTCTTTTATCATGCAGATAACAGTATTTAATCATTTCAATTAAGAATGGTCCTGGATCCATGAGCAAGTTTCCGTATGTTGCGATTTCAAGAAATGCTCTTCTAATCCACCTCAAATCTTTGCTCCACCTCTTTATCTTCTCCTCAAGTTCATCTTTAAATACTACTGGTGGTGGAAGCTCTACATTTTCGTCCCACTTGATTTCTTTTCCTAATCTTGGCTTCCTCATGTTGCTCCCCTAAAAATAACTCAAATGTGTTTTCTTTCTTATATTTGTTTCTTCTGACTATTTTATCTCTTTTTAAGTTCCTCAATCACTTTTTGTCCATACATCTTTCTATAAGCATCAGATTCCTTTCGAGGATTTTTTGAAATGCGAATTGGTACTGTGTTCAGTGTTATTAGTAGTTTTAGGATTATTAGGATTTTTCATTCTTTCCATCTTCTAATGTACTCCTCCTTCGCCGCATTTAGTGCTTTCTTCATTGCATCTATAATCGTTTTCGTGTTTTCCGGAGAATTGATTACGAAAAAGAATATCTCATCATCGTTAATTAACTGTCTGAGTGCTATTGTCCTGGGATTTCCATTTACGAAGTAAGTCATGTCAAAACTACCGTCGAGTTCTCTCTCAATGTTTTGCAATAAAGCAAAACACCGATACTCATGGTGGTGAAAATGCTTGAGCTCTTCTCCTAATCAGTTGAATGAAAACTGGAATCACCGTAATTCCAAACGCTATTAGCATTAGGAACGCATTCTCATTTTGAGGAATCTCCTCACCGAGCCTGATGAATTCTATCGTTGAGTTCCCGTAAATCACTCCGCTTGCAATCACATTAATCGTGGTTAATTCGATCCTTATCGGATTTTCAAGCTCAAGCACCTTGCTCGCGTTCGCAATATTCTTATCCCCGCTTAAATGTATTCTTATCTCGTGATTGTTTAGTCTTAGGATTAAGTCCGCCCACATCCACTCATTATTGAGCTCGTAGTATATTGTGATAATCACTTTGAATGTTCCGTTTTCCAGTGCGATCGTTCCCTCAAGCTTATCATTTAGGTT
>Ga0190313_1000398_pt1 | contig 26209 bp, 31 predicted proteins | sample 4870071011_MG_FD_169989 | JGI IMG/M metagenome (GOLD analysis project Ga0190313, IMG submission 169989) | Hydrothermal vent sediment bacterial communities from Southern Trench, Guaymas Basin, Mexico - 4870-07-10-11_MG | ecosystem: Environmental > Aquatic > Marine > Hydrothermal vents > Sediment ... | reverse complement strand
AATCCCGGCCGGAGCACTAATGCACTCACAATGCTTTTAAACTAGTTTTTCCAAATCTTGAGCATGAACCTATACGCTTGGCTAGATCTGCTGAGACCAGTAAATGCTTTAATGACTGGGCTGGGAGTAGCAGTGGGTTACTTCTTAGCCTCTGGAAGCTTTCCAATAAAGAATGAACTGGGTCTGGCCATGCTAGCAGCCATGCTAGTGGCTGGAGGCGGAATGGCAATAAATGACTACTTTGACAGGTTTATAGATGCAAAGATAAAAACATGGAGGCCGATACCTAGCGGCCAAATAAAGGCATGGCATGCTCTGCTTGTCTCACTGATACTATTCGGTGGAGGAATATACACTGCAAGCCTGATAAATGAAACCTGCTTCTTGATAGCTGGGTTCGCATCTTTCTTGTTAATACTCTACTCAGCCTATCTAGCAAAGTTGCCTTTACTGGGCAACATCGCCATAGCTCTAAATACTGGTCTAACCTTCATATTTGGTGAAGCTGCAGCCACCGGACAAATCTTCTCCTTGAATCTAACAATCCTATTTGCTCTTGCATTCTTGTCCACTTTTGCAAGGGAGATTTACAAAGACATAGAAGACGTTCCTGGCGATAAAGGAATTAGGAAAACAATGCCAATGATAATAGGACCTAGTGCATCCAGCCTCATAGCATCCATAGCGATCATAATATCTGTAATAGCAAGCCCGGTTCCATATCTTATGGGTACACTGAAGTTCCCATATTTACTAGGTTTGAGTATAGCCGATTTACTCTTTATCTATATAGCATTTGCGTCTGTGATAAAGGGAAAAATATACTCAACAGAACTGAAAATTGCACAGCTAATTGGACTTATATCCTTCTTACTTGGACTATAACCAAGATTAAAACTGAATAAGGAAAAGCTTAAATTGGATTAACTAATTATTCAAATATGGCAGTTCAACTAGACAAATTGGACAGAAAGATTCTCCAGTATCTCACTAGAAAAGCCAGGGCCAGTTATAGGGAAATAGCCAGGGCATTAAACGTGAGCGTTGGTACTGTAAAAAACAGAGTAGAGAGGCTAAAGAAGAATAAGGTCCTAGTTGGGTTTGCACCAATAATAAATCATAATGTCTTAGGTTACAATCTATCTGCGATAATCGCATTAAGCTGTGACAGAAATCAAGTTCAAGAAATAATGAAATATTTGGAATCAAAACAATGCGTAAGAAGTATTCACTTCGTAACCGGAAATGTGGATATAATGATAAGAGTTAGGTTTAGGAATACAACAGAACTAAGAGAATTCCTGCTGAACGACCTATCAATTAAAGGTATAAAAAGCAGTGTGACGTATATCGTCCTTGAAAGAAAAACAAAAAAGGGGTTAATGAGTGATAAAGCCTACTGATGTACGATTAATGCTGAGGAATACGGGGGAAGTCCTAGAGTGGTTTTCACTAGTCTTTTTTATCCCGCTTGCCTACGCAATAATTACTGCTGACATGACTAGCATAGCCGCATTTGCGATACCGATGGCTATTAGCTTGATCTTAGGAATCGCACTGAAAAAAATATTTTATTCCAAGTATCCCAGTCAAATGGTTCATGCAATGGTGGCTGTGGTTCTAGTCTGGTTTTCAGCTTGCATACTAGCTGGGATCCCTTACGTAATAGGACTTGGGAAGCCGTGGTTAGATGCTGTATTCCAGTCTACCTCTGCTCTAACTACCACCGGGCTAGATGTATTTCACGGCTCAGCAGTAAACATGTCAACTATTCCAGCCATATACGTCTTTTGGACCAACTTTTTATCGTGGGTTGGTGGAGCAGGGATAGTAATGATTGCACTGGTTGGATTGATATCTGTGTTTGAATCTAGTAAGTTCGCACTAGCAGAAGGGAGAGAGGAAAGGATAAAGCCAAATATAATACACACTGCTAGACTGATCTGGGAGATATACTTTGTTTTAACTGGAATTGGATTCGTCCTTTTGCTATTGTCTGGTATGGGGCCGTTCGATGCAATAAACTACGCTATGAGTGCCATATCAACTACAGGGTTTGGGACATCAGACAATGTTATTATAACAAACCCATTAACACAAATAGCTCTAATGATAATAATGATTCTTGGTGCCACTTCGTTCTTTGCCCATTACATGGTATACAAAAAGGACAGGCTATTCTACTTCAAAGATACTCAAATACTGACCATGCTCAGCCTAATAGTCGTTGGTTTCTTTTTTGTTGTTGGGGTCCTAATACCTCATTATGGACAATCCGGATTTAGAACCGCCCTTTTCTCTGTTGTGTCTGCACTAACCTGTGGCGGCTTTGCGCCAGATGAGTTTGTGAAATGGATATCTACAGCGCAACCAGCGCTAATAATGTTAGCCTTTCTCATGATAATCGGTGGTTCTGCTGGTTCAACATCCGGTGGAATAAAATTATCAAGATTCATAGTACTAATGAAGACATTGTACTGGAAAACAAAAAAGATTCTATTACCTAGAAGCGCAGTGTTTGTCAGAAAGTTTGAAGGAAAAACGCTAAGCCATGATGAGGTGGAAAACATATTGTTCTTTATACTTGTGTATATTCTTTTCATATTCATTGGAAGTTTGGTTCTCACAATGACTGGCTATTCATTCACAGAAAGCTTCTTTGAGGTGGTGTCTGCCCAAAGCAACTCTGGTTTAAGTCTGATAACTTCTGCCTCAATGCCTGGAATAGCAAAACTTATGTTAATAATAAACATGATCATTGGAAGGCTTGAAATAATCCCATTCCTAGTATTAATGGGATTCCTACTTGAAATAGAAATAAGGAGGTTATGACATGTACATTGTAATTGTAGGTGCTGGAAACCTTGGTTATCATCTTGCAAGGATACTGACTGAAGAAGGACATGACGTTGTCGTAATAGATAAACAAGGAGATAAATGTAATGAGATATCCGCAGAGCTAAACGTAATGGTGATACATGGAGACGCAACGAAACCAAGCATACTAGAAGAAGCAGGAACTCAAGATGCAGATGCACTAGTGGCATTAACAGGTTCCGATGAAACGAACTTAATAATCTGCCTACTTGCAAAGCAAATGGGGGCTAAGCTAACTGCGGTCAGGCTAGGGAGAGTACATTATGAAGAAGAGGTATTGGCTAAGCTAGGTATTGATCTAGTGATATACCCTGAGGCAGCAGCCGCTGGATACATATCTGAGCTACTAACAAAGCCACACGTCTTGGATCTAGCATTTATATCTAGAGGAGATGCAGAGATACTAGAAATCGAAGTAACAGACAAAAGCCCACTAGCTAACAAGAAGATAAATGAAATTACCATGCCTGAGGGATCTTACATAATAGGATTATACAAAAACGAGCAACTATTGTTCCCGTCCAAAGAACTAGAAGTAAAGCCCGGTGACAAGGTATTGGTGATGGCAAAAACCGAAAGGGTAAATCAAGTCAGGGATATACTGGGTGTCTAACATGAAGGGAAAAATAGAATTTTTTGCAGATGTTCCTAGTGAAAAATGGGTAGTTGTCAAAAAGCTAGAAGTAGACGAGGATACTAGTAAGTTAGAGCTAGCTAGATTCCTAGCTAGTGTCCATATGACCCTGAACAACAAGATGTTTCAGTTTATTGGGGAATCTTTGGACTTAGAGGCATTGAACGAACTAGTAGAGGAGATTACTGGGGCCAAATGGGACAAGAAGAAAGGTTGGATACTAAAGGGAAGAGTTGGTGAAGAAAAAATATCTTCCATATTAGCAAAGCTTAAGAGCCCTGCCGTAAGCAAGAAGCTTGCGAAGATAGTAAAAAATAAGAAGGAGTTAGAACTTGCAAAGGTTTACTTAACTAGAAACGTGTTAGAGGCATTAAAGTTCCAGCTAGAGCCGGATCCTGGATTAATAGAAAAGATAATGAACGCATAGATCGTCTAGCGTTACTATTTTTTAATAGGTTCTCGTTAGTTAGTCTGGTGAATTTGATGAGTAAGTTTAGACCTACTTGTCCGTTGTGCTTCCAGATAGATGGATATGCAATCCCGCTTGAAGAAAAAGATGGAAAATTCTATTGTAAACGAAACCCTGATCATGTGTTTGAGATCGGTCCAGACGGCTACCTAAAGAGAGTTGGGAAGTGATTATATGGCAAAGCTCAAGAGGGCACTTGGGTTATTCCAAGCTACGCTATACGGAGTTGGGATAATAGTCGGTGCAGGTATTTATGCCCTCATAGGTAAGGTGTGTGGACTAGCAGGAAACATGGTTTGGTTATCCTTTGCATTATCTAGCATTTTAGCTTTGCTCACTGGATTGAGCTATGCAGAATTATCCAGCTTGTTCCCTAAAGACGCTGCTGAATATGATTACGCCAAAGCCGCAATAAGGAGTAGATATATCAGTTTATTAGTTACTTGGTTTGTAATTGGAATGCTTATTATTGCAGGAACAGCTGTTGCTATTGGATTTGGTAACTATCTTGCTGCTTTACTATTCGGGTCCGAGTGGAACTGGCATTTGGATTTGGGGATTATCCAACTGAACTGGCCTACAATATTCGCGATACTAGCAATAGCGGTGTCCACATACATAAATTACAAAGGCATAGAGTTGTCCAGTGATATAAATGTCCCAGCTACCTTGTTAGAAGTGGGTGGGCTTGTTATCATAATTGTTGGAACACTTATCATGCTAGGAACAGGAAGCGCCCACCCTGTAGATTACTTTGATATGCCAAACGGATGGCATGGTGTATTCGCAGGTGGGATACTCGCCTTCTTTGCGTACATAGGATTTGGAGCCATTGCAAAGATGGGAGAAGAAATGAAAAATCCTGAAAGTAATCTACCAAAGGCAATAATACTCTCTATAATCATTACAACCGTCCTTTACATATTGGTGGCTATATCTTCTGTAACATTAGTGCCTTGGCAGACATTGTATTCAGCTCCCAATCCAGCAGCTTTAGTCGCTGGAAATATTCATCCATGGCTGAATACGCTACTAGCTGTGATCGCTTTATTTTCAACAGGAAATACAATCCTTTTAGTGCTAATATCTGCCTCAAGGATGATATACGGTGTTGCAAGTGAAGGTGGTATGCCTAAGGTATTAGCTAGAGTAAGTGAAAAAACCAAAACACCTTACCTATCTATCTTCCTTGTTGGTATTGTGTCTATTCTTTTGGCATTGTTCAAGGACATAGAAGTAGTAGCAGACGTTACAAACATTTGGGTGTTCATTGTCTATATATTTGTTAATCTATCTGTGATCATGTTAAGATACAGAATGCCAGACAAAAAAAGAATGTTCAAGATCCCTTTCAATATTGGGAAATTCCCTGTGTTGGCCCTGTTCGGTCTACTGGCTTCCGTAGGCATGCTCTGGTATGCGTATGTTATGACTGGGTTTAGCCTTAGCCACCCGGGCACATGGCTAACAGGATTGTTAATACTGCTGACGACTATTTTTTACTTCACTAGCAAGGAAGAAAGAAATAAATAGGTTTTTGTGAAAAAAATCTATCGCTGCGCCAGTAGTCTAGCTTGGTAGGACAGTGCCCTGCCACGGCACTAACCCGGGTTCAAATCCCGGCTGGCGCATTAAACCGCCGCGTCCGTTTACGCCGCGAACGAAGCCTATCGCGAAGCGATAGGCTGGCCTTCGGCCGGGGTTATGATTTTTTCAAAGGCTTTTGTCAAAAGGCTTTAGCGGAGCTGTTTTTCCCAAGGCTTTTTGTAAAAGGCTTCTGGCTGGTGCATTAAACCAAATTCTCCATTATTTGGTCCTTGTCCATATCTCGCCTGCAGTAGTGGCACCTAATTAGCAAAGGTTCTCTACTAATAACGGTAAACTTAGCTGTAACTGGCTCGCCCTTATTCGTGACACATGCGGGATTTGCACATCTAACTATTCCTTCAATCTTATCAGGTAGTTCAACTGTCTGTTTATCAACGACTTTCCAATTCTCTATTTTATTCACTGTGGCCCCTGGGATCAACAAAGATATCTCCCCCAGCTCGGTTTGGCTAAGAAATCTATTTTCAAGTTTTAGTATGTCTTTCCTTTTCATCTTCTTGCTTTCCACGTTTATAGCCAAAAGAACTGGATTACCATCGTCAAAAACTTTGAGTATCCTAGCAACAGTGAGAGACATCTTAGGAGGGATGTGGTCTATGACAGTACCATTTTCAATTTTCTTAACTAACAATGCATCTTCCATTTACACGCCTCCTAACATCCTAATGCCCAACACAATATGGCCATCCTCGTATAAACACCATTCTTTGACTGCTGGAAATACCTGGCCTGCGGATATCTATCAACCTCTGGTGATATCTCATCCACTCTAGGCAATGGATGCATCACTATTGCATCATCCTTCATAGTCTTTACCAACCTCTCGTCTAGCCTGTATACTCCTTTTATCTTTGCATACTCTGTTGGATCTGGGAACCTCTCCTTCTGAATCCTAGTCATATATAAGACATCTAACTCTGGGAGTATCCCTTCTAAGCTGGAAAACTCCTTGAATCTAGTCCTCTGCTTGATATCCCTGATAATATGTTCTGGCATCCTAAGGCTTTCTGGTGAGATAAAATACAGCTCTGTCCCAAATCTAGATAATGCAAGAGCAAGAGAATGCACGGTTCTGCCATATCTCAAGTCACCTGCAAGCCCTATCTTTTTATTAAAGCTCCCAAACTCCTTCCAGATTGTATACAAGTCCAGCAATGTTTGTGTGGGATGCCTGCTTGCTCCATCTCCTGCGTTTATAACTGGGTTCTCAGCTAGCTCTGCTACAAGAGTGGCTGCGCCTTCATAAGGATGTCTAATCACTATTACATCTGCATATCCATCCACAACACGAATAGTATCTGCAAGTGTTTCTCCTTTCTTAACACTAGTGCCCTCTGTTCCTGAAAAACCAATTACTCCACCACCCAATCTTTTCATAGCAGTCTCAAAGCTGAGCCTGGTCCGCGTTGAAGGCTCAAAGAAGAGACTGGCCATCACTTTGCCATCTAAAGGTTTGGAAGAAACTACACTGCTAAAGTTATCTTCTATTTCTTTTGCCTTCTCCAAGATGTGGATTATTTCATCTTTTGAAAGGTCTTCAACAGAAACAAGATCCTTTTTCATATCTATCAAAAAGTTAGTAACGATTCCCTAGTATTTAAACAAATAAAATTAATGCTTTGTTTTATATGCCGCATATGAGTTATAACAATAATTGGGTGAAAGGCATGGCAAGGAAAGGATACAGAGCAGAATACCTTGCAAAGCAGAAGCTAATAGAAAGATATGGGAAGGAAAACGTCCTGAAGCTAGCCATAGGCATGTCATCTGACTTTCTGATTTTGAGGCCAGGTTCTGGAAAGATAGAAAAGATAGTTGAAGTAAAATCCACTGTTAAAGAAAAATGGTACCCAAAACCCAGGGACAAAGCACAGTTGGAAAGGCTAAAGGCACTAGCAAAAGAGCATGATATCCCGTTAGAGCTATGGATAAAGTTACCTAGGAAGGACTTTAAGGTAGAGAGAGTGTATAAATAGCATTGTACAAACCAACAGTGAAAATGAGTAATGTTTTATATACTAACTAACAAAATGATAAATCGGTGGGAATAATGGGTGAAGAGTCATTTGACATGATAGCCAGAGTAAAAAAATACTTAGAAGAATATAGTATTCCTGAAGGTATTGCCGTTGACTTATCAATGGCAGGTAGATTCGCAAAAGAACATCCGAGAATAGTAGAAAAGTTCGAAATGCAAGAAGAATTAAGCGAAGAGGAAGTAAACAGGGTGCTAAAATTCTTGAGAGAACATGAAAGAAAGAAAACTCCCAAACAGCTATCTATTGATGAATTTAGGAAAAAGAGGAGGGAGAGAAGACCGCTGTGAACAAATACATATTTAACCCTCTCATTTCTAAAAATAATCTGTGCTTGACTGGTTAATTCGGCAGTTTGGTCTGATTGGATTGGCGATTGCATCCTTCATAGCGAATACTATCCTACCAATACCATTTGAACCAGTTCTATTTCTTGTCCACGCAACAGGATATAATATTGCGCTTTGGCTATTGATAGCTAGCTTAGCAGCAGTGGCTGGTGAATTCACAGTCTATTGGGTAGCTAGGAAAGGAAAGGGTTTCATTGCCAGAGCAATATCTTGGTTCATGGCAAAAATGAAAAAAGATTTTAAAGCAAAGGATGTTGTGAACAATCCTTCTCATAGCTGGCTAAAAGAATGGTTTGAAGAATGGGGGTTTGGAGCAATATTCATTGGGGCGTTCACTCCCCTTCCAATGTTTCTCTTTGACATATTCGCAGGCTATCTAGAGTATCCGGCATGGAAGTTCTGTCTAGCCACGTTCCTAGGAAAATTAGCTAGGTACACCACAGTCTTACTCGGAGGAACCGCAATCGTCTGGCTGTTCTTCATCAGATAAAATGTCACGCTTCTGGGGACAATATAACCACTTTGCTATTCGTTTGAGACTCAACCTTTTCCTTGAATTCGTTTGGATCTCTCTCTAAGCCCTCCAATGAATTGTAGTGCATTGGGATAACAATTCTTGGAGAAAATGCCTTGACTGCGTTAACCGCATCGTCAATGTCCATGGTGTATGTTCCGCCTATTGGAAGTAGAGCAAGATCTATGCCTTTCAGCTCCTTCATCTCTGGGATGAAATCTGTGTCACCAGCATGATATATCTTCTTATCATTGATTTCAATAATGAATCCAACACCAAGTCCTCTGGGATGGAACGGCTTATTTAGATTGTAAGCCGGTACTGCCTTGACATTTACCCAGCCTAGGTCAACGCTGTCTCCTTCCTTTACAACCTTAGTATTCAGGTTACATTTCTTAGCGGCCCCTTCTGTAGTGATGATTAATGCGCTGTTAGCTATTTTCATTATGTTTTCAACTGCACAATGGTCAAAATGCTCATGAGTAACTAGGATTAAATCTGCTTTCTTAGGGTCGTCAGGCAGTATGTAAGGATCTATGTAGATTGTTTTTCCGCTAGTCTCAATCATAAAGCTAGCATGACCAAACCAATGCAAGGATACGCCGTCTAATTCAAACATTCCACCACCTCCAATATCATTAGGGATTTACAATTTATTAAGAAATGCCAAGATACTATTTTAATAGATATATTCCGTGAGCCTAAAAATAATACTGGTGGTAATATGAAGGCTCTCTGGGCAGGAAATATCGTGATAGGATTCATAAATATTCCTGTCAAGATATATCCAATGGAAAAGAAATCAAAGGTAGGATTCAGATTAATACACAAAAAATGCGGAACTCCAATTGAATATAAAAAATGGTGTCCTCATTGCAATGCGAGTGTTTCTGATGAGGATATAGTGAAAGGGGTGGAAATAGCTAAAGGTGAGTACGTCATACTAGAAGATGAAGAGATAGAAGCTTTAAAACCTGTCACAAAGCACAAGATAGAGATAGATGGCTTCGTCAACTTCTTTGAGATTGACCCTCATTTCCTAGAAAAAAACTACATATTAGTGCCAAACAAGTCTGAAGAAGCATACTCTGTAATGCTAAAGGCGATGGAAGAAAAAGGAAAAGCAGCAATCGGCAGAGCAATAATAAGGCGTAAAGAATTCCCTGTTGTCATCCATCCGTACAAAGGCGTATTGGTGCTAACTGCTCTGTATTATCCAGATGAAATTGTAGAACCGTCTAAACTATTTGATGAGCTTGGAGTAGAACTAAAGCATGCGAAGGAAGAAGAAGTAGAACTGGCTAAACTGATAATAGAGCAACTAACCACCAAACTAGATCTAGAAAAATACAAAGATGAATACAAAGAGGCAATAATGAATCTAGTGAAAAAGAAACTTGAAGGAGTAGAATTAACAGAAAGGGAGACAGAGGTGTCTGAGGAAGAGATTAAAAACTTAATGGAAGCATTGCAGGCTACTGTGAAAGCGTTAAAGAAGAAAAAGAAAAAATGAAAATAATATATATGACATATATAACATATATAACATGGCAACTGTTACGGTTTATGTTCCAGAAGAAGTATATAACAAAATGAAAAAATACAAAGAAATCTCTTGGAGCAGGATTATAAGGAGAGAGATAATCCAAATACTCAAAAGGCTAGAAGAGGTAGACTACAGATTGTATGCACTCAAAAGACTGGAGGAAGGAGAGGATGCATCAGAACTATTTAAGTTTTAGTCCTGGGGATGTTGTCTTAGTTGAAATCCCCTTCTCTAACGGATCTGGTAGAAAATTAAGACCTGGACTAGTCGTAAGCTCAGATGAATTTAACAATAAATCAAAGGATATTGTGCTACTAAAAATAACTGGTTCACAATTCGGAACAGAATACGAGGTAAAGTTAACAAACAAGTGGCTAACAGAAGGAGAATTGAAAAAAACTAGCTGGGTAGATGTGGGTTTTCTAGTTACAGTAGAACAGGATCTAGTATTAAAAAGGATCGCCCGGGTGAAACCGCAATTTATGAAAAAAATATGGGAAAAAATGAAAATAATATTTTCTATGGGAACAGATGATTAACATGAGATACAAACCGATGTTGGCGTATCCAAGCAAGCCATTCTCAAACGAGGAATGGATATTTGAGGCAAAATGGGACGGAGCAAGAGCTATCAGCTACGTGTATAACAATGCAGTAAGAATAGACTCAAGGTCTGGTGTTGACATATCTATAAAATTCCCTGAACTGGCTAAAGCTTTGCTAGAAGTTACAGAAAGTATAGTCCTTGATGGGGAGATTGTCCTAATAGAAAAGGGAAAACAGGACTTTCAAGGATTGATGAGGAGAATACATAACGAGGATCCCCTTACATTACAACTCCTGGCAGAAAAGCATCCGGCTACATATGTTGTATTTGACGTTCTTGAGATAGATGGAGAACCAGTAATAGACCTACCGCTGGAAGAAAGAAAAGCAATCCTTGACTCAGAGGTTGAAGAAGGTAGTGGGATAATCATATCAAAGTACATTTATGAAGAGGGAGAAAAGTATTTCCAAGCAGCAAGAAGCCTGGGTCTTGAGGGGATAATGGCAAAAAAGTTGTCTAGCAGGTATGAGCCCGGAAAGCGCAGCAAGAATTGGTTAAAGATTAAGGATGTCAAAACGTTAGACGTGGTGGTTCTTGGATTCAAGGAAGGTAAAGGTGAAAGAAAAGAAACGTTCGGTAGTATGGAAGTTGGTTTGTACAAAGATGGAAAGTTGGTTAAATTAGGATATGTAGGTACTGGGTTTGACAAGGATGAGCTGGAACTACTGTCAAAGCTAAGTCCCCCATTTGTCATTGAGGTTGAATATCAAGAGCTAACCAAAGATGGGAAACTGAGAATGCCGAGATTCAAGAGGCTCAGGTTGGATAAAAGCCCTGAAGAATGTAGGTGGGCAAAATGGATGTGAAAATCCTTGCTGCAGATTCAATGGGAGTAAGGTCAATGGCGACGTGGGTAGAGACAAAGGACGTGAAGATCGCCATAGATCCCAGCGCCGCGTTAGGACCTAGCAGGGGAGGATTAGGTCCACACGCATTGGAGCTAGAGGAACTAGCGAAGAGGAAAACGCTAATAAGGAGATATGCAAAGAAGGCAGACGTAATTGTGATTTCACATTACCACTATGATCATTACGACCCAGACGAAAACTTTTACAACGGCAAAATGCTATTCCTAAAAGACTGGGAAAATAAGATAAACCACAGCCAGAAGGTTAGGGCAAAGCAGTTTCTCCCAAGCCTGGAAAATCCTCAAAAGGCAGAGGGAAAGCATAAATTCGGAAAGACAAAAATTGAGTTTTCTCCTCCATTCTTCCATGGTCCAGAAAATTCAAAGCTCGGCTGGGTAATATCAACGCTAATCACTGAAGGAACTAGCAGGTTCCTACATACTAGCGATGTTCAAGGGCCTTTGGTTGAAGAAACCACTGATTGGATCATTGAGAAAGATCCTAATGTAATATTCTTATGTGGATGTTTAACTTATTTTCTCGGTTGGAGATATCCAACTAAGCTATTAGACATAGCCAATGAAAATGTTGAGAGAATCCTTAAGGAGACGAGAGTAAAGACCTTAATAGTGGATCACCATCTAGTCAGAGACAAAAAGTTTAGAGAAAAAATTAAGCCAGTATATGACACTGCTAAAAAGCTAGGTAAAAGAGTTGTGACAGGCGCCGGATTCATGGGAGAAAAGGAAAGGTTCCTAGAGGCTTGGAGAAGGGAACTGTGGAAAACAGGGAGGTATCCAGAGTAAAAATACCGTTAAACGCCGTTAAGTTTAAATACCCCTTGTTATAAAACAATAGGAGAGCCTGGAGTATCTCCTTTCTGCGGGGGTTGACATGTTAGACCCAGAGATAATATTAAATCATGAATACGTGCCCAAGCACGAGATTCTGTCAGATAAAGAGGCTGAGAGAGTTCTAAAGAAGTATAAACTCAGTTCAAAGATGCAATTGCCAAAAATACTATCTTCTGACCCTGTTGTAAAAGCTATAGGGGCAAAGAAAGGGGACATAATAAAAATAACCAGGAAATCCATAACGGCTGGAGAAGCCGTATATTATAGAGTCGTTGTTTGAGGTGTTTGTAGATGTATCACTGGGATCTAGTAGAATCTTTCCTAAAAGAACATTCAATAGTTAAGCAACATATTGATTCATTCAACGACTTCTTGGATGTGAAAATGCAAAGAATAATAGACCACATGGAAAAAATAGAAACCCACCAAGAAGGCCTAGAAATAAGGCTGGGTAAGATAAGGCTTGAGCCCCCCAGAACAATAGAAGCAGATGGTTCTAGGAGAGAAATACTTCCGATGGAGGCTAGGCTTAGAAACAGATCGTATGTGTCTCCTGTTTATCTAGAGATGGCCCTTGTGGAAAACGGAACAGAGATAGACAAAGACGAGGTATACATAGGTGAGATCCCAATCATGGTCAAGTCAAAGCTATGCCATTTGAGCAAGATGACTGACGAAGAATTGATAGAACTTGGGGAAGATCCACTAGACCCTGGTGGTTATTTCATAATAAATGGATCAGAGAGGGTCCTTGTAAGTATTGAAGACCTCGCACCAAATAGGAAGATAACCTCCATTGAAAGAAGGGGAGATAAGGAAGTTGTGCAGGTAAGGATCTTCTCTGTTAGGGAGGATTTCAGGGCTAAGGTAACTGTGGAAAGAAACCCTGACGGAACGTTCTATGTCTCATTCCCAGCTTCACCAAAGAACTTGAATGTAATACCTGTGATAAAAGCATTAGGACTGGGGGATGACGCAGACATACTCGCTGCATTCCATCCAGATCCTGAAATTACAAATGACATACTTCTAAACCTAGAAGCGGTTAACCTGGAAAACACCGAAGACGCCATAGATTACCTAGGAAAAAGGGTTGCAGCCGGACAGCCAGAGGAGTATAGAAAAGAAAGGGCTCTCCAGGTGCTAGACAACTATTTGCTTCCTCATTTAGGAACAAGACCAGAGGACAGAATAAGAAAGGCCTACTTCCTATGCAGAATGATAGAAAGAGCTGAGGATGTGGCGTTGAAGGGAAGGCCAGTTGATGATAAGGACCACTATGCAAATAAGAGGATAAAATTATCTGGAGCATTAATGGAGGAGCTATTCCTCTATGCACTAGGCTATCTAGTAAAAGACATAAATTACCAAGTAGACAGAGCCTTTGCTAGAGGAAAGCATTTGCAGGTGAAAACACTAATTAGACCAGATGCATTTACAGAGAGAGTTAAGTATGCAATGGCTACAGGAAACTGGGTTGGTGGAAGGACTGGTGTTTCCCAGCTTCTAGATAGGATAACCTACATGTCAGCTATTTCTCATCTAAGAAGAGTAATTTCTCCGTTGAGCAAAACACATCCACACTTTGAAGCTAGAGACCTTCACCCAACTCATTTTGGGAAGATATGTCCAAACGAAACGCCAGAAGGGCAAAGCTGTGGTCTTGTTAAAAACCTTGCTCTTGGAGCAGTATTATCAAGAGAACATCCTGAAGAAAGCCTCACAGAAGAATTGGAAAGGCTTGGTGTAGTATTGAAGAAGGTGTGATAGATGAAGGGCGCTAGTGTTTATGTTAACGGTAAGTTGGCTGGCTTTCATCCAGACCCTAATAAGCTAGTGAAAGCCATAAGAACAAAGAGAAGGCAAGGTAAGATTCCACCAGATGTGAGCGTAGCTTATTATCCAGACACTGAAGAAGTCTACATAAACCTAGATGCTGGTAGGGCAATGAGAGCTCTAATAGTCGTTGAAAATGGGAAACCAAAACTAACCGAAGAGCATATTCAGCAGTTGAAGGAAGGATTACTAACATGGAATGATCTGCTGAGAAAAGGGATAATTGAGTACTTAGACGCCGAGGAAGAAGAGAACGCATACATTGCTATATCTGCAGACCAATTGACTGAAGAACATACTCATCTAGAGATCCATCCAGCTTTGATTCTTGGTGCGGTAGCTTCACTAGCACCTTTCCCAAACCATAACTCATCTCCAAGAGTAACAATGGCATCCGCGATGCTTAAGCAAGCCTTGGGAGTTTATCAGGCTAACTTCAATTATAGAATGGATACTCAGATGCACATAATGTACTACCCCCAGATACCTATAGCACAAACAAAGCAGACCAAATTCATTGGGTTAAACGATAGGCCTGCAGGGCAAAACATGATAGTTGCAATAATGCCTTACCAAGGATACAACATGGAGGACGCTATTATACTTAACAAGGCTGCAATAGAAAGAGGGCTTGGCAGAACGATATTCATGAGGACATATTCTGATGAGGAAAGAAAATACCCTGGAGGACAGAAGGACAGATTTGAAATACCAAGACCTGAGATATTTGGATATAGAGGTGAAGATGCTTACAGGCATTTAGGTGAGGACGGAATCGTTTACCCTGAAAGAGAGGTAAAGGGCGGAGACGTGTTAATAGGAAAAACATCTCCACCAAGGTTCATTGAAGAGGTTGGTGAGCTGAGCTTACTAGAAGAAAAAAGAAGAGAGAATTCTATAACTGTTAGAAAGGGAGAGAATGGTATAGTTGACGCTGTAATGATAAGTGAGGCATCTGGAGGAAACAAGCTTGTAAAGGTCAGAGTTAGATCTGTGAAGATACCTGAAATCGGAGACAAATTTGCATCAAGGCACGGTCAGAAGGGTGTGGTGGGAATAATCGTTCCTCAGCACGACATGCCATTTACTGCAGACGGGATAACACCAGATTTGATAATGAACCCACACGCCGTTCCTTCAAGAATGACTGTAGGACATATTCTTGAATTGCTCGGTGCTAAAGCAGGGGCATTAAGTTATCACCTAGTAAATGCCACTGCGTTTGAAAAACCGAATATTGAATGGATGAGAAAGGTATTGAAATCTTATGGATTCAGACCTGATGGAAAAGAAGTTCTATACAACGGGATAACTGGAGAGAGGATAGAGGCAGAGATATTCATTGGACCTATATACTACCAAAAACTAAAGCATCTAGTCTCATTAAAGATGCACGCAAGGGCTAGAGGTCCAGTCCAAATACTAACAAGACAGCCGACAGAGGGAAGAGCAAGAGAGGGTGGTCTGAGATTCGGTGAAATGGAAAGAGACACACTAATTGGCCATGGCGCTGCATTGCTGTTGCAAGAGAGGTTATTGAAGGAATCAGACGAAATAAAGATACCTGTATGTACGAAGTGTGGTGTCGTTGCGATAGATGATAAAGTCAGAAAGAGAACCTACTGTCCACTATGTAACGGAACCGACGTCACGATGATAAGCACTAGTTACGCATTCAAGCTATTACTTAGTGAAATGATGGCTATGGGTATATATCCAAAACTATTGTTGAAGGATAAGGCCTGAGGTGTTTGTATGGGTGTAGAAAAAAGAATATGGGCTATTGACTTTGGGCTCCTGTCACCTGAGATGATAAGGAAACTAAGTCAGATTAGAGTTGTCACTCCTGACACTTACGATGAAGATGGTTATCCTATTGAAGGGGGATTGATGGATCTCCATCTAGGAGTCATAGACCCTGGTTTAAGATGTAAAACGTGTGGAGGGACAGTAGCTACCTGTCCAGGGCACTTTGGGCATATAGAGCTAGTAAGGCCAGTCGTTCATATAGCTTACGTAAAAATGATATATACTTTGCTAAAATCCACATGTAGCAAATGTGGAAGACTACTTATACCTAAGGAGGATATAGAGAAATACAAAGAGATATTAACCGGTGAAAGAGAGCTAGATGAAGACACAGCTATAGAGATACTTGAAAAAGCAAAGAAGGTTGGAGTATGTCCGCACTGTGGTGAGAAACAGAAAGACATAAAGCTTGTGAAACCACTCTCCTTCTTTGAGGGTGACCAGAGATTATTCCCAACAGAGATAAGAAGAAGACTAGAATTAATACCAGATGATGACCTAAGATTACTAGGTCTAAATCCAGATAGAGCAAGACCAGAATGGGCTATACTTACTGTTCTCCCGGTTCCGCCCGCCCAAACAAGACCAAGTATAACTCTAGAAACTGGAGAAAGAAGTGAAGACGACCTTACTCACAAGCTAGTAGATATTTTGAGAACCAATCAGAGATTGAGGGATAACATATCTGCAGGTGCTCCTCAGTTAATAATTGAGGATTTATGGGACCTATTACAGTATCATGTTACAACGTACTTCAACAATGAAGTTTCTGGAATACCTCCGGCTAGGCACAGGAGTGGTAGACCGCTTAAAACCTTGGCCCAGAGGCTAAAAGGAAAAGAAGGTAGATTTAGATACAACCTTTCTGGTAAAAGAGTGAACTTCTCTGCAAGAACTGTTATATCCCCAGATCCATACATCAGCATAAATGAAGTTGGTGTGCCTGAAGCAATTGCAAGGATACTAACCGTTCCAGAATATGTTACAGAATGGAACATTGAGAAAATAAAAGAATTCATAACAGCGGAGGACTATCCAAAGGCAGTGTACATAATAAGACCAGATGGAAGAAGGAAAATAGTGACAGAAGCCAATAGGGATGCCATACTTGAAGAGCTGGCTCCTGGATATATAGTTGAAAGGCAGTTGATGGATGGTGATATAGTCCTATTCAACAGGCAACCGTCTTTGCATAGAATATCTATGATGTGCCACTTGGTAAAGGTATTACCAGGCAAGACATTTAGGTTGCATCCAGCTGTGTGTAAGCCATACAACGCAGACTTTGACGGAGACGAAATGAACTTGCACGTGCCTCAAACAGAGGAAGCACGGGCAGAAGCTTTCCATCTCATGTTAGTACAAAAGCAGATAATATCTCCAAGATATGGAGCACCAATTATTGTTGGTGATCAAGATTTCGTAACTGGTGCCTATTTGATGACGTTCAAAGACACGTCGTTCCCGAAATATCTTGCAACTAAAATACTGGCCAGGGCAGGGATAACCAAACTCCCAAAGCCAGATAAAAAAGTTAATGGAAAACCAAGATGGAGCGGAAAACTCCTGTTCTCCCAAGCATTACCTGGAAAGCTTAATCTGGAATACCCAGCAAGGATATGCATAGGGAAAGATAAGTGTGAATACTTCAAAAAGAAAGGAAAATGTGATGGATGTCCCCTGGATGCCTGGGTAAAAATAAGAAATGGCAAATTGGTTTCTGGTGTCATAGACAAAGTCAGTTTCCAGGGTATACTACTAGACACAATATTCAGGAAGTTTGGTTCCTCTGCGGCTGCTGAGTTCATGAATAGGGCAACAAAAATGGCATTAGAAGCTCTGATGCATATCGGATTTACAGCTGCGTTTGATGACACCACACCTCCTTTAGAGGCAAAAAGAAAGGTTGGCGAAATACTGAGCAGAGCAGAAAAGGAAGTGGATAAACTGATAGCAAAATACAAAGCTGGTGAACTTGATAGAATGCCAGGTAAAACTGTTGAGGAAACATTAGAAGATATGATAATGGCAATACTTGGAAAAGCAAGAGATGATGCAGGAAAGGTAATTGCTGAATATTTGGATCAAAACAACGCATATCTGATAATGGCAAGGGCAGGTTCAAGAGGTAGCCTGTTGAACGTCACTCAGATGTCTGCTACTGTTGGTCAACAGGCAGTTAGAGGTAAGAGAATTTTGAGAGGATATAGAACCAAAACACTTCCTCACTTTAAGGAGGGAGACATCGGTCCTAGAGCAAGAGGATTTGTAAGATCAAGCTTTAGAGATGGGCTTGATCCGATAGAGTATTTCTTCCACGCCATGGGAGGTAGAGAAGGTCTCGTTGATAAAGGTATTAGGACATCAAAATCAGGATACATGCAAAGAAGGTTGATAAATGCTCTTCAAGACTTCGTAGTTAGAAACGACAAGACAGTTAGGGATGCAACAGATACAATAGTGCAATTTGTGTTTGGTGAAGACGGAGCTGACCCAATGAAGTGTTATGGAGAGTATCCCGTGAACATAAAGGAGAGTATAATCCTAGAACAAAAAGAGTATGAAGAGCTTCCAGAAGAAGGAGAAGAGGAATTGGTTGAAGAGAGCGGTGAGGGTGGCGGATATGAGTAAGCTTGTTGAAAAAAGAATTGCGCTGATAAAAGAATACAAGGATAAACTTCCAAAGAAGATAGTTGAAGACCTTTGTAACATGGCAGAAAATGTAACTATGGAAAAATTGAGGAAGATGCTGGATAGACTAGTGGAAGAGTATCAAAAATCACAAATAGAACCTGGAGAGGCTGTTGGGATTGTAGCTGCCCAGAGCATTGGCGAGCCAGGTACTCAGATGACCATGAGAACTTTCCACTTCGCTGGAGTCGCAGAGTTAGCAGTGCCACAGGGTTTGCCTAGATTTATAGAAATCGTTGACGCAAGGAGGGAGCCAAGTCTACCTGTCATGGAAATACACTTCAAGGAAGAAATAAAGAAGGATAAAGAAAAAGTTAGATCCTTCGCAGAGAAGATAGAGGAAGTATTGTTGAAAGATGTGGCAGAGATACTGGAAGACTTCACAGAAAAATCTGTAAAGGTGATATTCAACCTAAAAAAACTAGAAGATCATGAGATTGACATGGAAAACGCGAAAACACTAGTGGAGAAACATGCTAGAAGAAAAGCACAAGAGTCTGGTGAAAATTATATAGTATTCAAACCTGGATTCTCAACATTGAAATCAATAAGAAGATTCAAGACAAAATTGGAAACAGCTAGACTAACTGGTATTCCCGGAATAAGAAAAGCTGCCGTGTTAGACGAACCAGACGGATCTGGATATTACATTCAAACTGAAGGGACCAATCTAGCAGAGGTGCTGATCCTCCCAGAAGTAGATGCTTCAAGGGTGTTCACTAACAGTATAATGGAGATAGAGAGGGTCCTCGGTGTAGAAGCTGCAAGGAATGCCATACTCATTGAAGCAAAGAAAGTTTTGGACGGGCAAGGACTAAAGGTAAACCCAAGATACCTCATGCTGGTAGCGGACGCCATGACATACGATGGAGAGGTAAAGGCAATAGGCAGACAAGGTCTGTCTGGAGAAAAAGCATCTGTTCTAGCGAGAGCTGCCTTTGAAGAAACTGTTAGACACTTGCACGAGGCAGCAATCACTGGAGAAGTAGATTATTTAAAAGGAGTCACAGAGAATATTATCGTTGGTCAACCAATACCTGTTGGGACAGGGACTGTAAAGCTTGTAATGAAATTCAAGGAGGAATAGCAGATGAAAGACGTTATTAACAGATTAATGGAAAATGGCAAGTATACAATTGGATTTGAGACAACGTTAAAAGCGTTGAAGAGGGGCAAGGTAAAAATGGTGCTTGTCAGTGTAAACTGTCCGAAAGAAAAAATGAAAGCAATAGAGGAAGTTGCTAAAAATGTAAAGATAGTCACATACCCAGGCACAAGTCTAGAGCTGGGGGAAGCGTGTGGAAAGCCATTTCCTGTTTCAGCAATAGCCTTTGAGGATCTTGGTGGAATCAGCATATCAGAGATAGAGGGATAGAAATGATAAAGATTGGTCCTGAAGAATTGCAGTATATGAACCTCTTTGAGAGTATAACTAAAATAAGTCCAAAGGATTGTGTTATCCTTGGAGAGACGATAATATTTGTCGTTGATGAAGCAAAGGTGGGGGCAGCCATCGGCAAAAGAGGGGAAACAGCAGAAAAGATTAAAAAGGCCATTAAAAATAAAAAAATCTCAATCGTTGGTTACACCCCAGACCTAACTCGCTTTGTGCAGAACATTCTCAGGCCTGTTGAGGTTCTGGGTATAGAAAAAGATGGCAATTCAGTGACAATATTCGTCAAAAAGGATGAATACAAGAGGGCTGTGGGGAATCAAGGCAAGAGGATTGCCAGAATAAAAAGCCTCTTAGAAAGGCATTTTGATATTTCCAATGTCAAGCTTCAAGCAAAAGAGGTGTGAACATGTCGGAAGGAGCAAAAGGTGAATTCGCTGGAAGGAACATAAAGAGGAAAAGGCAGAAATTGAAATGGGCTAGCACAGAGTACAAGAGAAAGAAGCTCAAACTAAAGGAAAAATTCGATCCATTGGGCAGCGCCCCTAGAGCAAGAGCAATAGTATTACAGAAGGTTGCTCTAGAAGCCAAACAGCCTAACTCTGGATTAAGAAAATGCGTTAGGGTGCAAATAATAAAAAACGGTATTCAGGTAACTGCCTTTGCTCCTGGAGATAAAGCAATAAACTATATAGATGAACACGATGAGGTAACTATAGAACCACTAAGGTCAAGTAAGAGAGGCACGCTTGGAGATATTCCTGGAGTCAGATATAAGGTTGTAGAAGTCAATGGTATCCCACTTGAGCTGTTAAGAACAGGAAAGAAGGAGAAACCCAGAAGGTGATCTAATGGAAAAGCCTGATATAAATTTGGTGTTTGGTAAGTATGACATCAGGGAGGTAAAGATAGAAGATCCTAGCCTAGCCAATTACATAAATCTAACTCCAAGATATTCATATCATACACACGGAAAGCATAGTAGCAGACAGTTTGGGAAACAGAAGGTCTCAATTATAGAGAGATTGATGAATGCTATAATGAGGTCTGGTTCTAAAGGTAAAGTTGGTGGCCATTTCGTAAGAGGAAGATTCGGTTGTGGGAAAAAAACAATTGCTGAGAGCGTAGTGAAGGAAGCGTTTGAGATTATAGAAAAGAAGACAAAGAAAAACCCAGTGCAAATATTAATAACCGCAATAGAAAATGCGGCCCCAAGGGAAGAGACTACCAGAGTCAAGTTTGGTGGTTTGACAAGACACATAGCTGTTGATGTCGCTCCACAAAGGAGAGTAGATCTAGCTCTAAGAAACATTGGGCTGGCTGTCATCTCAAGATCATTTAGGACAAAGAAATCTGCCGCTGAAGCTTTAGCTGACGAGCTGATAGCTGCTGCGAATAATGATCCTTCAAGCATGGCAATAACAAAGAGGATAGAAATAGAGAGAGTTGCAAAGGGAGCTAGGTGACGTTTATGGGAAGAAGAGAAGAGATGATAAAAAGAGTAAAGGCACTAATGCCTAAAAGGGAAAAGATAAGAAACATAGGTATAGTTGCACACATAGACCACGGAAAAACAACTTTGTCTGACAATCTAATAGCTGGAGCTGGAATGATGTCAGAAGAGCTAGCAGGAAAGCAATTGGTGCTAGATTTCCACAAGGATGAACAGGAAAGAGGAATTACAATAAACGCTGGTAACATTTCAATAGTAAATGAGTATAACGGAGATGACTATCTTATAAACCTCATAGATACACCTGGACACGTGGATTTTTCTGGCGAAGTTACAAGAGCAATGAGGGCAGTAGATGGTGTGGTTGTTGTAGTTTGTGCTGTTGAAGGAGTAATGCCGCAAACAGAGACAGTTTTGAGACAAGCTCTGAAGGAAAAGGTAAAACCAGTGTTGTTCATAAACAAGGTTGACAGACTTCTGACTGAACTTCAACTGGGACCAGAAGAGGTTCAGCAGAGATTCGCAAAGGTGATCGCAAAAGTAAACTCACTAATAAAGAAGTATGCTCCCCCTGAGTTCAAGGACAAATGGCAAGTTAATCCGATGAACGGAACTGTGGCATTCGGTTCTGCTTATCATAACTGGGCTATAAGCATGCCTTTCATGCAAAGAAGTGGTGTAAGCTTCAAGGACGTATACGAATACATACAAAAGGAAGACCAGAAAGGTCTTGCTAAGAAAGCCCCACTTCATGAAGTAGTCCTAGAAATGGTAATAAACCACTTACCAAACCCTGTTGAAGCTCAGAAATACAGAATTCCGACAATATGGACAGGAGACCCAGAGAGCGAAGTTGGAAAAGCGATGGTGAACTGTGATCCAAACGGTCCTCTAGTATTCATGGCAACGTATGTTGTAGTAGATCCCCACGCAGGAGTTGTAGTTACAGGGAGAGTGTTCTCGGGAACCCTAAAACCAGGACAGAAAGTATGGCTCATAAACGCTAATACTCAGAACACAATACAGCAAGTGGGCGTTTATATGGGGCCTGAAAGGCTAAATGTAGATGAAGTCACTGCTGGGAATATAGCTGCTGTGATTGGTTTAAAAGATGCATACTCTGGTGAGACCGTAGCACTGGAAAAGATAGAGCCATTTGAACCAATAAAACATTTCTCAGAACCCGTAGTAACGAAATCAATAGAAGCAAAGAATCCAGCTGACCTACCAAAGCTGGTAGAGACACTCAGAATAGTGGCAAAGGAAGATCCAAACATAAAAGTAGAGATAAATGAAGAGACTGGAGAGCACCTAATATCTGGAATGGGAGAACTCCACCTGGAAATAATAGAAAACAGGATAAAGACTGAGAAAGGGCTAGAAGTTGTAACATCAAAGCCAATAGTAGTTTATAGAGAAACTGTTATGAAGCAATCTCCAACAGTTGAAGGAAAATCACCAAACAGACATAACAGATTGTATTTCGTAGTTGAGCCTTTAGATGATGCGATCTGGAACGCCATAAATACTGGTGAGATAAGTCAAAAGGATTTGAAGGACTCAAAGGCTTTGGCAAAGAAGTTAGTCGAGTTAGGAATGTCAAACGATGAAGCAAAAAGAGTGTGGGACATATACAATGGAAATATCCTGGTGGATATGACGAAAGGAATTCAATACCTAAACGAAACAAAAGAGCTAATAATACAAGGCTTTAGAGAGGCTATGGACAGAGGTCCGCTTTCCCATGAAAAGGTCACAAAGGTAAAGGTCAAGTTAGTAGATGCAAAACTTCACGAAGACGCTGTTCACAGAGGTCCAGCACAGATATTGCCAGCTGTAAGAAATCCAATTTATGCAGCAATGTTACAAGCGAATGCAGTACTGTTAGAGCCAAAGCAGAAATTGTTCGTTAATATTCCTCAAGAGTTAATGGGTGCAGTGACAAAGGACATTCAAGCGAGAAGAGGTCAGATAATAAACATGGAACAGGAAGAAGATGCAATTTCAATTACTGCAAAGGTGCCTATAGCGGAGATGTTTGGGTTCGCAGGAGATATACGATCAGCTACACAGGGAAAAGCATTATGGACAACAGAGTATCTTGGATATGAGAAACTCCCAGACGAACTTCAAAAGAGAATAATATCTGAGATAAGAAAGAGAAAGGGACTACCACCAGAACCGCCAACATATAAAGACTTCGTTGAATGAAGAAAAGCTTAATAAATAGATTATTCAAAATATAGCTCGCATACTCAAATAATGCTAAAGGAGGTTATGGAAATGGCAAGAGATAAACCACACCTTAACTTGGTGTTTATAGGACACGTAGACCACGGAAAATCAACTACCGTGGGAAGGATATTGTTTGATACAGGTAGTATAGATGAGGCGACACTAAGGAGATACAGAGAGGAAGCAGAAAAGCTAGGAAAGGCAACGTTCGAGTTCGCCTTCGTGATGGACAGAATGAAGGAAGAAAGAGAAAGAGGTTTGACCATAGACGTCGCTCACAGGGACTTCCAGACACAGAAGTATTACTTTACAATTATAGACGCGCCAGGTCACAGAGACTTCGTTAAGAATATGATTACAGGAGCTTCTCAGGCAGATGCTGCTGTGTTAGTTGTGGCCGCTCCTGAAGGAGTCATGGCTCAGACAAAGGAGCACGCTTTCTTGGCAAGGACTCTTGGTATTAAGCAGTTAATAGTTGCAATAAACAAGATGGATGCAGTCAATTATGACGAGAAGAAGTTTAACGAAGTAAAGGAACAAGTTGCAAACCTCCTAAAATCAATAGGTTACAACCCTGACCAGATTTTATTCGTCCCAATATCTGCATATGCAGGAGATAACGTAGTTAAGAAGAGTGACAAGATGCCTTGGTACAAGGGTCCAACACTAGTAGAAGCATTGGACACACTGAAAGAACCTGAAAAGCCAACAGACAAACCATTGAGGATACCTGTACAAGACGTCTATTCAATTACAGGTATAGGTACTGTGCCTGTCGGAAGAGTAGAAACTGGAATACTAAAAGTGGGAGACAAAGTAATATTCAACCCACCAGGAGCAACAGGAGAAGTCAAGTCAATAGAAATGCACCATCAACCAATGCAACAGGCAGAACCAGGAGACAACATTGGTTTCAACGTAAGGGGTGTTGGAAAGAATGATATAAAGAGAGGAGACGTCTGTGGTCCTGTGGACAATCCACCAACAGTGGTAAAGGAATTCACAGCTCAGATAGTAGTCCTTCAGCACCCAAGTGCAATAGCGCCTGGGTACACACCTGTATTCCACGCACACACCGCACAGGTGGCATGTACAATTACAGAACTATTGCAGAAGATTGACCCAAGAACAGGACAAGTAGTAGAGGAGAATCCAAAGTTCATAAAGACAGGTGACATTGCAATAGTAAAGATAGTTCCAACCAAGCCAATGGTTATAGAGAAAGCAAGTGAGTTCCCACCACTAGGTAGGTTTGCAGTTAGAGACATGGGAATGACGGTGGCTGCCGGTGTGGTAAAGGATGTCGTTCCAAGACAATGAAACCCCCTAACCCTTTTTCCCATTATATTCTCTAGGTGAACACACATGCAGATAGCAACAATAAAGATATCAGGACCTGATCACAAAAAGCTAGATGAGCTAGGAAACCAGATAAAGGAGATCGCGCTAAAGTCTGGTCTAAAGGTAAGCGGACCAATCCCCCTACCAACAAAAAAGCTTAGGATTACCACAAGGAGAACACCTTGTGGTGATGGATCAGACACATTTGAAAAATGGGAGATGAGGTTGCATAAAAGACTCATAAACATAGAGACTGACGAAAGAACAATTAGGCAAATAATGAGAATACAGGTGCCTGAAAACGTCCATATAGAGATAGAACTCAAAGAGAAATAGGCTCTACTTCTTTAATAGGAACCCAAATATGGCATAAATCGCCCTTTTTATGAATAAGCTTTAAATACTCTTAATTCGTTTACGCTTTTGGTGAGACATATGGATATAAATGATTGGATAACAGCATTTGTAAGCCCATACACAATAATGAAAAAGAAAAAGGGAAAGACTAGCTGGGACCAAGCGCTAGCTAGAGTTCTATTAGCTGGTGCCTTGGCAGGATTGATACTAGGATTCTTCAGGATGCTAGTGTCAACCAACGTAGTAAGCTTAGCGTTCTCAATAGCCCAGTGGTTTACAGGCATAATAATGATGCCAATAACTCTAGTGATAGTATGGCTACTAATGTCGTTGTGGCTATACCTCTCAGCGAAACTAATGGGCAGCAAAGCCAGCTTCACTGACCATGCAACAGATTTGACCTGGTACATAGCACCTCTAGCGTTGATAGAGTCCATACTAGTGTGGATACCACTGATTGGTGGTTGGCTAGGATTGCTAATCTTCCTATGGAGCTTGTATCCATTGACAGCAATACTACAAACCACACATAAGTTGTCAGTAGGAGGAGCAGTGATAACATGGTTAATTTGGATCGTCCTAGAAGTAGTCATTCTATTGCTAGTAGGAACAACAGCAGTTACTCTCGGATCTATAGGGATACTCGGAGTACTAAGTAAGTATGTTCTAGGGAACATAAATCTAGCTTCCCTACTCTAACCCCTATTCCTTTACCTTTTACTTTTGACTTAGTGCTGATTTATATACTATT
>Ga0190313_1000397_pt1 | contig 26253 bp, 30 predicted proteins | sample 4870071011_MG_FD_169989 | JGI IMG/M metagenome (GOLD analysis project Ga0190313, IMG submission 169989) | Hydrothermal vent sediment bacterial communities from Southern Trench, Guaymas Basin, Mexico - 4870-07-10-11_MG | ecosystem: Environmental > Aquatic > Marine > Hydrothermal vents > Sediment ... | reverse complement strand
ATGCTCCGAGCGCTGTAGAGTTAAGGTATTTCATTTTCAGTATCCTACGTTCAGTAACGTCACTTATTATCTTAAGGATGTAATCGTTTGCTGCTAAGCCACCGGTAACTTTTAACTCCTCGACTTTGTATCCTAGCTTTTCGAAGGATTCTATTATTTGCTTAAGCTCGAAAGATAAACCCTCAAGTAAGGCCTTCATAAGTTCCAATTTACTACTCCATAATGTGATACCCTTAACTAAGCTTTTACAAGCAGGATTCCAAGTAGGCGAACCACGTCCGCTGAAGAATGGTAATACTAGCACCTCGGTTTTCGTACGTGGGGCGTCCTTTAGTACGTCATATCCTCTATTAAGTAACTTTAAGAATTTATCTAAAGCCAACCCGAAGTTTATTATAACGCCCTCCATTATGTAAATATTGTTATCGGTATGAACTCCATAGATAAAGCTCTTATCCATCATTTTTAAATCGTTTACACTCTTAAGTAGGAAACCCCCCGAACCTAAATTACATATCAATCCACGTCCATTGTTTAATGCATAGAGCGCTAATTGTTGATCCCCTCCTCCTATCATTACCTCTATTCTCTTCTTATTAATCCTAAGTAGTCTACGTACTTTCTGATTCAGCTCACCAATTATGGCCCCTGTAGGTACGACCTCCGGTAACTTATCTTCATCGATATCTAACGCACTTAATATCTCTCCATCCCACTTCCTCCTGCGTATATTGTAAAGTAACGTTCTATTAGCTATAGTGGGGTCTGTAAGGAATCTTTCATTGTCGGTTAATCTGTAAATTATATAATCTAAGAGAAGGAGAAATTTTCTTATATTTTCAAAGAGATCCTTTCTTCTCCCTTTAATCCAAAGTATCTTAGGGGCTGAATAGTAAGGTAGGGCCTGTAAACCTGTCCTAAAGAATACATCAGGTATTTTATCCGCTAAGACCTTAGCCTCCCCTTGAGCCCTATTGTCGTACCAAGGTATAACGTCCAGTAATGGCCTTCCCTCTTTATCAACTGCTAGGAAACCGCTCCTGAGGCCAGTGATAACTATTCTTTCTACCTCATTTAGGTAAGCTCGTGGTAACGCCTTAAGGGCATCCAGTAGGTTATTGAAAACTAAATCCGCCTTTATAAATCTATATCCCTTATTAACAATATAAAGTGGTTCTACGCTTCCCACTTTAAATACTAGTACTTTTACCCTGCTTGAACCTATATCGATAACTAAATTATACATATGTATCATATTAGATACTCCGATAATGGCTATTTAAGGATTTAAATACCCCTAGCTTTTACATTACTTCCTCCCAATTTAAAGGGACCAGTTTATATATGGTAACATTTTATTATTATTTAAAAATTATTTATAATAACTGAACTTAAAATCGGGTGAAGGTAAGTGGAGGTTAAACGTTTACTCGTCGTAATACTTGCTACGATATTATTAAGTGGCATTTACGTCCCGCTGAGCTTGGCACAACCTATAACCCTCACGAAGAAAAATGTTTATTCCCTTTCTTGGGATGAAATATTAAAGCTAGCGAAAAGGGAAGGAGAAGTTATCTGGTACGGTTTCGGCAGTACTTACGAGAGGGACTTCTTTACTAAGTTATGTGAAATGTTTACCAAGAAGTACGGCATTAAGGCAACTTACGTTCACGGGCATTGGTTTGATACCGTACAGAGGTTAATAAGCGAGAAGGAAGCGGGAAAGAAGGTAGGAGGGATAGATGTAGTATTGGCTTGGTCAAAACCCTTTGAAATGGCTTACGAAAAGGGAGCTGTTTGGGATGTGAACTTAGCCGAGATAATACCCAACGCTAAGGGGATACCTTTCGTAGCTAAGTACTTCCATGACATGTATCCCACTAACGGGAGGCATCTACCTATATTAGCTTGGTGGGTAGGTTTCCTCTATAGGAAGGATATACTAAAGTACCCTGATGACGTACCTACGTCCTTCGATCAGTTACTGGACTGGGTTAAGAAGCACCCCGGCAAGTTTACCTACTGCGACCCCAATAAGGGAGGTAGTGGGCATACCTTCCTAATGGGTTTAGCTGAGTGGTTCTACGGCTATGATAAATTCGCTTTCACTAAGTTCGACGAGAAGTACGCTGGGAAACTGTTTAGCAGTCCAGGTAAGTACGGCATGAACTTCTGGCAGTACTTAAATGAATTAGAGAAGTACATGTATCAGCCCGGTAATTACCCGCAAGGTAATAAGGCTACAATAGAGTTATTCGAAGCAGGGGAAGTATGGCTAGAACCCATGTGGGTCTCGATAACTATGCAAGAGGTAGCTACTGGTAGGTTAGATCCCTCATGGGTAGGTATGTACATACCTAAACCTACAATGCCCGGTCCCTTCGACGGTGTATTCATCCCGTTCAACGCACCACATAAGGCAGCCGCGTTAGTATTTATAAACTTCTTACTATCCCCGGAGGTACAGAAATTAATACCCCAAGAGATAGGCGCTTACCCAGCGGTTACGGAAGCGTGGAAATTAGTACCTGAGAAGGTTAAGAAGCAACCTTGGTGGCCTATAAACCCGCCTTACAATGACCTAGTCAAGTGGAGGAATTTCGGGCCGCTCTGGTATAGGCACGCCGATTATATGTTCTTCATAATGAAGAAGTGGATAGATGAAGTAGCTAGGAAGTAGGTGATATCTCATCGCTTCCAGGGAAACTTTAATCTCACTCCTTTTTCTTTTACCCTTATATATCTTCTTGATCGTTATGGTATTTCTACCCATAGTTAACGTAGTACTGGGATCCTTTGGCTTATCCATCTTTGAAATATTAAAAGGTAGTAGCCCTAAAATTACGTTGAGAGGTTATTTAAGGTTTCTAAATCCCTCGGAGCCCTACTTACAGTCTTTATTCTTCACCATCTACATCAGCTTAATAGCTACTGCTATAAGTATAGTAGCCGGTTACTTCTTTGCAGTATATTTAGTAATGAAAGGATGGAGAATTTCCATGATCTTTACAATCCCGCTATTTACGCCTTACGTAGTGGGTGCCTTCATGTGGTGGACGTTGTTATATCCTAGGGGTTATATATCGCTAATTATAAACGGGATACTAAAATACTTAGGTTTAATTAGGTATCCGATACCCCTTGTGAACGATCCTTACGGTATAGGGATACTTTTCGGAGAGGTATGGATTAGGTTCGTGACAGCTGTTATGATGTTTTATAGCCCATTACAGCTCATAAGTCGCGACTTAACCGATGCGGCCAGGGTTTTAGGCGCATCCACCTGGCAGGTAATTAGGAGGGTTTACATACCTCTCACCAAGTACTCCCTTATAGCTACTAGTGCTATAATACTCTTAGCCACTATGGCTGGAGTCTCGATCCCCCTAATACTAGGTGGCAGTTGGCCACAGTTCCTTAATGTAATGATATACCTAGACGTTACTGAGACCTTTAATTACCTATCGGCATACGTTTCGGGTGTGTTCTACCTCATAACTTGTGCAATATTAGGTTATATTTTCTTTAGGTTCGCCATGAAGAGGGTAGTAATGCAGACGAGGTAGGGTTGGATGAGGGAAGGGTTAGCTATATGGGATATAATCATATTGAGTATAGTGGTAATATACCTCTTCCTACCCATGGTAGTACTATTCGAGTACGCCTTCGCCGAAATATGGTATGCTTACCGATTATTCCCTTCGAGAATAGGATTGAAGTGGTTCACCTGGGTATTAAGGCATTATGATACTCGTATGGCCTTCATATACAGCTATACGTTAGCTCCTTTAACCATGGTAGCTACTTTAGCTCTTTGCATACCCGCGGGTTACGTGCTAGGAACTAGGAGGGGGAAGTTAAGCCTCATTACCGAGAACTTAGTTAATATGAATATGGCCTTACCTGTAATAGTAATAGGTATAGGCCTTTTACCTTTCTACGTACACCTCGGCCTTTTAAATAATTATTGGGCTTTAGTACCTGCTCATATGATAGGAGCTATACCTTATACCCTAAGATGCGTAGCGGCAGCCTTCGCTCAAGTTCCTAGGGATCTAGAGGAGATAGCTAGGGTTTTAGGCGCCAATAGGTTACAGGCCATAAGGAAAGTATACATTCCTTTAACCTGGAGAGGGATATTAGCCGGAGGCATATTTGCATTTTCATGGTCCCTTAACGAATTTATATTAACCTTACTACTTGGCTTCCCAGGAGTTAAGACGCTACCGGTCGCCATATATGAGTATGTAGGGGGATACTACTTAACCCCCCAGCCCGCAGCGGCATTAAGTCTTTTAATAGTATTGCCCTCTATAGCTATAGCACTATTCCTAGAAAAGTACGTACAAGTATCCTTAGGTTTAGGGGGTGGGTAATAATTTGACCGTAGTAACGTTAAAAAACCTTTTCAAATCGTTTGGTAAGGTAGTAGCTACCGATATACCCTTCTTAAAGATAGAGGATAGGGAATTCTTCGGACTACTGGGGCCTAGCGGTTCCGGCAAGACAACTACATTGAGATTAATAGCTGGTTTAACTAAGCCCGATAGAGGTAGGATATATCTTGATAACGAGGACATCACCGATTTGCCTCCTGAGAAGAGAAATTTAGGGATGGTATTTCAAAGTTGGGCGCTCTTTCCGCACTTAACCGCTTTTGAGAATATAGCTTTTGGACTGCGCTTACGTAAATTACCGGAAGGGGAGATAAGAAGGAGGGTTAAATGGGCAGCTGAGATCCTACAAATAGAAGATTTACTAAATAGGTATCCGCATCAACTATCGGGCGGTCAACAGCAAAGAGTAGCTGTGGCTAGGGCTATAGTGATCCAGCCTAGAGCACTACTCTTTGACGAGCCTTTAAGTAATCTAGATGCTAAGTTAAGGGAGCAAGTTAGGTTTGAACTTAGAAAGCTTCAAAAGGAATTAGGTATAACGTCCATCTACGTAACGCACGATCAGGCAGAGGCTTTCGCCATCTGCGATAGGATAGCGATAATAAATGAGGGGAGGATACAACAGGTGGGTACTCCGGAGGATATATACACGAGGCCTGCGAATAGGTTCGTTGCTAGTTTTATAGGTATCACGTATTTCATAAAGGGCGAGTTAATTAAAGTGCTGAATGAGAAGGAAGGTAAGGTTCTGGTATCTACTGAGGACGGTTTAGAGATCATAGCTACTGGGGACTTAAGTAAGTTAAATGAAGGGGATAGGGTACATCTAGTTATAAGGCCTGATTACGTTTCCTTGGCCTCCCCTAGCGATACCACCAACGTTTTCGAAGCTGAGGTGAGGAGAGCTACTTATACTGGTGACGTCATAGATTACGAAGTAAAGGTAGGTAAATGGAATCTTAGAATTAGAACTTCCCCATTAATTAAATTACCTCCAGGTAAGAAGATAAAGGTAAAATTAGATGAGAATAGGCTAGTAGCCTTACCCTAAAAGCCTTATTAATACCTTTTTGAAATAAGTTTTTATAGTTTATATGTGGATAGAAATACTTGCGGTTACGTTAATGGAATACCGCGGACGCTAGGAGTGATAAAGAAATCATACGGTATAGGGATAATACTAGCTAACATGGGTAAACATACCTTTCGTAGTAACTTTAATGTTAGGAGCTTTCGAGCCTATAGATCCGGATCTAGCTTTACGCAGCCAAGAACTTAAGTGTTACTCGTTGGTAAGTCGTTTGGAAAAATACTAAATATAGCTCCAGGATTACTAGCGGGTTCCATTTTCGCCTTTAAGAGAAGGGTCGGAAGGCGTTAGAGTTAGTTAGGTTGGTAGGTTTAGAGAATAGGCATCCCCATAAGCTTTCGGGGGGATAACAGCGGAGGGTAGCTTTAGCTAGGGCTATAGTAGTCGAACCTAAGGTATTGCTTTTCGACGAACCTTTAAGTAACTTAGACGCTAAATTAAGGGAGAGCGTAGGGTTCGAATTGGGGGGACTTCAAAAACGGCTAGGCATTACTTCTGTATACGTTACTCACGATCAAGCTGAAGCTTTAGTAATTTCCGATAGGATAGGGATTATGAATAGGGGTAGAATCCTACAAGTAGGTACCCCCATGGAGATCTACGAGAGGCCTACCTGTAAATTCGTAGCGGATTTCATAGGCATAACTAGCTTCATTAACGGTAAGGTAATTGATGTAGATAACGAAGGATTAGCTACTATCGAAACGGATGACGGATTGGTAATAAAGGCAACTCCCTCTAAAAGTTAAGAAGGGAGATAGGGTAGCTATAGCTATAAGACCGGAATGCATCGGGATTTTACTTAGGGGAGAGAACTTACCGGGAGTGAACGTCCTGGAGGGGGAAGTAAGGAGGATAGCGTACTTAGGCAATGTGGTAGAGTACGGGGTGGCGATAGGTGAGTGGGAATTAAGAGTTAGGGAGATACCCGTTAAGATTCATAATAAGGCTAGATCCTAAGAAGTGCGTTACCCTTTCAAGCTAAATTTCGATCCGTTTAACTTTAAATAGGAATCCTCATAAAACGATCGTTTACCTTTAATCTCCTTAAGTTACCTTCTTCGATAACTAATATAGCGCGACCCCCGAGGATTCCAGTAACCAGGAACTACCTGAAGGGCGAGGATCTCAGGATCCCGTTCAGGTGTATAATTAGGCTGGGCTCGAAAAGGGCTTTAAGCCGTTCCGAGGCGCTTGAACCGATACATCGAGGAATGAAGAAAATTGGGGATGCCTTGGAAAACGAAGCCAAAATCCAACCATTAAATTACGCCTCTTTTATGCATTAAATGACCCGCCGGTACGTAAAGAGCTCAGCGACCAGAAACATCATCACCCCTCAGGCGGGGAGTTCATTCATCACTTCCTACTACGTTATTCCCCTTTAAGGCATCTATTAAAATTTTACCCATAATCGGTAATTCACTTTTAAATTCTTACCCTTAAGGGCTTCTACTGCCATTATCCACGAATTAGCTTCCTCTTTCGCCATCGGTTCCTTAACATCATATCTATGTTTACTTTTAGGCCTCCCGGAGAACCCTCCTTCTGGTAATTCGCAGGAAGATAAGTTAGCGATTACTTCGTTAACGTTTAAGCCCTCTACGTAATTTAGCCATTTCAAGATCATTACGGTATGGAAAGCGGAGGTAACGGTAAAGGAACTACCCCTCCAGCAATCCCTCACTTTCTTAACCATAGCCCTCCTTACCCCTTCCGGTACCCTTAAGTCCAAGGACGATAAAACCCTTAACGCGTAATATATGGGCTCCAAGGGGCTACTATACCCGAAATCCTCAGAGCCGTACATTCCTTCGGAGAAGGACCCGCTAGCTTCGTCGTAAAAGGAAAGTAGTTTAGGTACGTATTTAACGCCCCTATAACCATCGATAGGGATTTAACTGTTAAATGGCCTTTGGATCCCTCCATTAAGAACTTAGCCGTAAGTTCCTTATGAGGGGGTTGCAAGCCTAAAGTTATGTATGTTTCAATAGCGTAATAAGTATCGTTAATATTAGTTTCATTAAGGTATTGTACGAAACAATAACCTCCGTCTTCATGTACCCCGGCCCTTAAGTAGCTTAGTACCTCCTTAACGTCTATGAAGGTCGATAGGTCGGAGAGAACTTCGCTATAAATTTGCCCCGAGCCCCCATCTCCATCCCCCTTAAGTTTATGGAAGGTAGGCGCCATCAGCCGACCCGCTGAAGGTCGGCGGTTCAGGCTCGAGGCCCGGGAGGACGTCATCGCCTTAAACTTTATTATATTTAAGGAAGTAAACATTAATACCCCGCTATATTACATTAAGAATGGGAGCCCCGGTAGCTCAGCCGGGCTAGAGCGACGGCCTTGTAAGCCGTAGGCCGCGGGTTCGAATCCCGCCCGGGGCTCCAACCATTGTCCTTCTTTAAGTGCGCTCATCTAAGTGATGTCCTTTACTTCGTATTTACACTTATCATTAGTCTAAGAAGTGAGACGTTGCTTTCTTTCGCTTCGTTTTACGACCATCCTTATATATCGTTATAGCGTGTATTTCCCACCTACGGGTGGTAAAATTGCGTATCCCTAAAGAGGTACTAAGGAGGAGGTTGAGGAACTTTCAGGAGAGATTGAATAAAGAGCAAATAGATGCCATAATGCTTAGGACCCTTTCCAGCTTTAAGTACTTCACCGGTATAAAATGGCTTAGACCCGCGCTTTTGATACCAGCGGAGGGGGAGCCTATCGCCTTCGTAGTTAAAGGGGAGGAAGAATTATTTAGGGAGAAGAGTTCGGTTAAGGAAGTAGAGACCTTCGTTGAAGTAAGTGAGTTAATGGCTAAGGTATCCGGTATTATAAGGAATCAAGGGTATAGGATCGTAGGCCTAGAGTATGGTACAGAAAGGGATGCTTACATACTTTTCTACGAAATGTTCAAACGATTAAACCCTAGCGTAAAGATAGTGGACGTCTCTAAGATAATCTCTAAAATGAGGTTAATAAAGGATAAGTACGAGTTAGAGGCGATACGTAAGGCCAGTGAGGTAGCTAGTAAGGTCATAGGCAAGCTTATCAAGATAATAGAACCCGGTTTAAGCGAAACGGAAATAGCGGCGGAAGCTTATAGGGAGTTATATAAGTTAGACTCGGAGGAGCCTCACGTTTACGTTAACGTAGGTCCCCACCCTAGAGTCCACGCCGAACCCTTTAAGGATATAGTAGTAAAGGAAGGAGTTCTAGTATCCGTAACCATAGGAGCCGATTATAACGGTTACTATGCTAACGTAGCTAGAACGATATTCGTAGGAAGGTTAACGCCTTTAGCTAAGCGGGTCCTAGAGTGCGTGAAGGAGGTCTATAGGGAAGCTTTAAGGATGATGAAAGTAGGGGTTAAGTTCATGGATGTAATAAGGGGACTGGATAGGATTTACGCTAAATATGGCTTAACGGACCATAGGGTAATAGGCTATGTTCACGGCGTCGGGTTACAAGTGGAGGAAACGCCAATAACTACCATAGTGCCCGCTCATAGGATGATGGGAATAGAACCCTACATGGCTTTAGCCTTAGTCCATTCCCCTATAATGGTCGAAGGGTTAGGACAAGCTAAGGAGGAGGATACGTTCATAGTTAGCGAAGATGGGTATTTAAATAAAATTACTCACGTTAATTGAATTTATTCGAAATCACTTAGTTATATTCAATGTAAAACGCTTTTTAGGTTTTACATATATAAAGATAATAACGAGCTTAAAGGACTACGGTGGTAACTTTGGTTAGGAAAATAGAGTTAATCCTGCCTACCTCCTTTGAAGAAGCTTGGGATAGGTTGAAGAAGCTTTACGGTTTAAGCGATGGTGAGTTATTGATGAGATTAATAGAGACCGAGCTTAGAACTATGAAGAGTAGGGAGCACATAGAGTGTTACGAAAAGGTAGAGGAGGCGATGAGGGAGGTAGAGGAGTTAGCAGGTATAGAGGGATTAAGGGAATTTGTAGAGAAAATAGACTTAATAGTTAAGAAGATCAAGGAGGCGTTAGAATGAGAGTAACCGTTAGCGATATAAGGAATTACTTTAAATGCCCCAGGTACCTATGGCTTAAGGTTAAAGGTATAAAGGTACCTAACGTGGGCTTTTCAACGGGTAGGCAATTCCATGTACTAGTACACGGAATAACCAATATGATCTTTTCGATTTACAAGTTAGAACTACCTGGCGAAATTATAGGGGTAGAGAAGACCTTAAGGTTAGGTGAGCTAATAGGTAGGATCGACGTGTTAAGGTTAGTAAGGAGGGGAGATAACGTAATTTACGTCATCCAGGATGAGAAATTCTGCGCTCCTCCCCCTAAGAGCTTAGGTAGGGTTTACCCAGAGGATAAGATCCAATTGGACGCTTATGCTTACCTAGCTGAAGGTAACGGTTATAGGCCGCTTAAGGGGATTATAATATATAACGATTTAATACCTAGGGAGGTAAAGTTAGAACCGAATAGGATACCTCCCCTCTTGAAGGGTGTAAAAAGGGTATACTATAGCGATTTACTCCCCCCGCTAACCCTTTCGGAGGGGGATAAGTTTAGGGGGGTGGAGGATCCTATTAAGAAGTGCTTAAATTGCCATTATTACCCATTATGTCAAGTACTCCCCGAAGGGGGAGGGGTAAGCATGGAGGAAATAAGAGCTCTTAAGTACCGAACGAGAGCCTTCAGTGAAAGGTTAAGGGAAGTTTTAAACGAGCTAGGTATTAGTTAATTTTCCCCTTTAACTTATAGTATTTCGTAGAGGGACAACCTAAGCATTTACCCTCTCCGTATAACGAGCATTCAGGACAGTAAATACCGCATGGTGCCTTAATTCCGGACGGATCGCTAACCGGTAGGTAGATGTACTTAGGTACCATAAGTCCCCTAGATACCATTACCTCGCTCCTCCTAATCCCCTTTAGCGTTCTTACCATACAAGATCCCATACACGCTTCGAGTACGTTAAGGTCTTCAAAGGCCATAACGGCTATGAAATTAGCCCCCCCTATTAAAGGAGCTAATAGTAACATCCTAGGACACTTACCCAACCTCTTCGCTACCTCCTTAAGGCTATCGTAATCCTCCATCTCAGCTAATATAATTGCGTAAACGAATAATTTCGAATTAATTAAAGCGCTAACCCTTATCATACCCTTAGAGGATAGCTTTTCCAACCTCTTCTTAATACCTACATGGCTCATCCCTAATTCCTTACCCAGAGTAGTTAACGGCATCCTACCGTCCTTCTGCAGTAGTTCTACGAGCTTCCTATCCTTACGGTCCTTTAAGAACATAAGTTACCACTTAATTAATAATTCATGAAAAACTAATGGATTACCGTTAATTTAAATATAGCGTCCATAGTTACGTAAGCCCCTGCCCCTATGATGGATAGAGCGTAAATCAACCTTAGTACCCACGGCGGCGATCTAGCGGCTAACTTAGCTCCGACCCAAGACGCTACCAGCGTGGGCAAGCCTATGAGGGCTAGCAATAGGGGGTGTAAGTAACCGTTAAGCGATAACACGGTGGAACCTAACCCCGCTACCGGTATCATTTGGATGCTCGAAGTACCTACCGCTACGTGGGTAGGGTAACCTAAGCCAATATAAGTTGGTACGAAGTATATGCCCCCTCCGAAACCGCAAAGCCCCGTAGCGAAGCCGGCTAAGAACATTAACGTCGCTAGTTTGTAACCGCTTTCCAACTCCCCTATAGTAGCTAAGGTAACCCTCTTAGTTAACCTCCTCCTACCTTTTAACGTAGTATAGAAAATGTATATACCTATCATTACGCAGGCCAAGCCGAAGATAGCCCTAAGCGTAACGGCAGGTACGTACTTAGCTACGAAGTAAGCGCTTATGGAAACCCCTACCATAGCGCTTAGCGAAGCTATCGCGAAACCCTTAACGTAAACGTGGCGTTCTCTAAAGTGAACGATAACTCCTGGTATGGTAGCTAGCGCTACTACGGCTTGGTTTATACAGTACGCGACCTTTATCGGGACGTTGAAGAGGTACATTAACATAGGTATCCTTAAGAAGCAACCCCCTACCCCTAACCACGTAGCTAGTAGACCTGGTACTAAAGCGGTTAACATTACGTAAAGCCATAGGATAGGCGAGTAGAGGTTAAGGGAAGGATCCATCTTCCCACCTTGGGCCTTCCTTTTAGATATGTAACTAGATTTAATTTTTTGGTTACAATTTGAAACAACGTTAAACTTCGAGCGAGGAGAATGCATATATAGATCCTCCGACAATCCTAGGGTTAAGGGTGATTGAAGTTTCGATACGTACGTTCCCGGTAATAATTGCCCTAATCCTACTAATCCAGTTCACTTACGGTAATCCCTCCTCGGCTAAGGCCTTATTTGAACTAAGTTTCCCTAGGAGATATCCTAGGTTGCCGGGCTGGGTAGAACTTAAGAAATTGACTTTATTCGAGACCGAAATATTGGGCCTTAAGGTACCAGCCTTAAAGTTCGAATTTTACGATATCTTACCTAAAGAGATAGCTATTTCCATTTACCTTTACGTAGATAGGGATAGAAATCCCAAAACGGGTTATGACGGAGCCGACGTTAAATTATCCCTTTACGGTAAGCCTTCCTCGTTAAGCGTTACCGCCTACTATTATAATTCCACGGGTAAATTCTGGAAGTACTTAAGGTTGTCGCGAAGCGTTATAATCGTAACCGCGGGCAACTCCATTACGATTACGATGCCGCTTGAAGTGATAGGATCCCTAAGTAATTTAAAGTACGCATTTACTAAATTAAGCCTATTCGTTTCCGTAACCGAGACCTTAAATCTAAGGAGTTAATTTCATGTTATAGTTCTAATAGGGTTAGACGGCAATTCCATCGTTATTACTAAAAATTCCTTTAGTAATTCCTATTAATATTTTAATATTGTCCTTTAATAGGCCAACAAAGGTGACATAGGACGAGAAGGGTACTTAACTGGCTACTAGTGACTACCTTACTCCTTCCGGCTTTTTAGGGGCTTACGTTAATGCCGGTAGCGGAGTTAAGGTAAAAGCAGCTTGGATACTTATAGGGCCTGTTAGTGAGTACGATTGGTCCTACGCCCACGATAGGGCTAGGATTTACGTAGATAAGTTATTCCCTTGGCTTGAGACCACTTCGGTTCAATCGGTAAGCGAGGAGGAAAGCCTTAAGGTAATGGAGAAGCTCATAAGCGAAGGTTATAAAGTCATATTCGCTACGTCCTACGGCTAGGGCCCCTACGTACTTAAGTTAGCTAAGAAATATCCTAACGTACTCTTCTTCCACTGTTCAGGGGAGAGGGGGGCCAAGAACGTAGCTACCTACTTCGCAAGACCTTACCAACTCTATTACCTTAATGGGTTAATGGCGGGCGCTTTAACTAAAAGCGGCATAGTAGGTTACGTAGCTGCGGTACCCATACCTGAGGTTATTAGACATATCAACGCTTTCGCTATAGGGGTTAAGGAAGTTAACCCTAAGGCCATAGTTAAGGTTAAATGGTTGCCTTCTGGGAAGTGGGTAGCCGTGGAGGAGGCTAGGGCGGCCACTAGGGGGCTACTAAGGGAATGGGCAGACGCTATAGCCTTTACTGAGGATACTCCGTCGGTAGTTATAGCGGCTGAGGAATATTATAAGAGGGCTGGTAAGCAAGTATATGTCTTCGCTAATTATTATCCGATGTTAAAATACGGCCCGGACGTAGTTTTAAGCGGTCAACTAGCTAGGTGAGAGGTAATATACGCGGATATATTGAGCAAGGTGTATAACGGGTACTATAATTCTACTAACCTAATTAACGTAGATTATTGGTGGATGTTGCCCGAAAAAGCCGTAGAATTGAGTTGTGATTTCGGAGCCCCTATAAACCCTAAATTCGTTAACTTACTTAAGAATACTTACGTAATCCATAAGGAATTCGGGAAAATAAGCGTTTACGATTTAGTAATGATAAGGCTTAAACAGATGGCCGATAGGTACTCCTTCGATCCATTCACCGGGCCTATCTACGCTCAGGACGGTAACTTAAGGATAAGGGCTGGGGAAAGGGCTAGTAGGGCTCAACTATGGTCTATGAACTGGTTAGTAGATAACGTAGTAATGCCTTGCCCGCCCATAGGTAAATAACTCGATAGTTTTCTAATCCCACTAAATTATTACGTTAAAAACTCTAATACTTAAATGTACGAGGACTGAATGGGGGGTCTACACGCTAAAATTGGTTAAGTACTTACTGCTCATAGTCTTAACGGCGTTAATAGTTTCCGTTTCGTTGCTCACACTAGCTGCTACATACCTAAATTACCTTAACGCTTACCCCGCGTAACGTACATCTTACCCTTACCGAGGATCCCGTTAATTCCATAGCGGTAAGTTGGGAAACGGATACTAAGACAGATAGCGTAGTAAGGTACGGCACTTCTAGCCGTAATTATACTTTTTTAGCTAGGTGAGTTACTTACGCGTTAAACGGGGGTAGGAAGTTCATTCACCACGTAATACTTAAGAACTTAAAGCCAGGAACCACCTACTACTTCGTCTGCGGTTCCGGTGGTGGCCCATGGAGTAAGGAGTTGAAATTTAAGACACCCCCTTCAAGGCCCGAAGGAGATAACTTTCGTAGCGGGAGGGGATTCCAGGAACAACGTAAGAATTAGGAGCTTAATTTCTAAATTATGGCTAAGTACTCGCCTCAATTCGTAACATATACTGGCGACGCCGTAGCCGACGGTAGGGATCAAGGATTATGGGAGGATTGGTTTGAAGCTTTACAGGAGTACTGGTTAACCCCGGAGGGTTACCTAATACCTATATTGCCTTGCCTCGGTAACCACGAACGTAACGCTATTAATTACTATAAGGAGTACCTTTTACCCGGTAATGAACAATGGTGTTCGGTGAACTATGCGCCTTACTTACATATAATATGCCTAAATAGCGAAGCCGATATTAGCGGTGTACAGCTCTCGTGGTTAAAGGGGGATTTAAGTAAGTATTGTAATTGTACGTGGAAGGTAGCGTTCTTCCACGAGCCCCCCTATAGCTCGGGACCCCACGGCTCTAGGTTAGATATAAGGGAAGCTTGGTGCCCTTTATTCGATAAGTACCACGTAGACGTAGTTATCTGCGTCACGATCACGATTACGAGAGATCTAAGCCTATAAGGGGAGGGAGGGTAGTAAGCGATTACTTAGAAGGCACTATGTACGTAGTTAGTGGGGGATGGGAAGCCCCATTATACAAGGTTAAGCGAAGTTGGTGGACTGCTTATTCGGAAAGTAGTTACCACTTCTGCCTCTTCAAAATTAAGTTTGCCGACGGAATTACTACTTTAACTTTGAAGACGATAAGGTTGGATGGTACCGTTATGGATAGCGTAACCGTAATTAAACCGTTCCGTTATCTAGGGGCGGCTAATTCAAGTACCCTTCCTTCTCGAGGATTCTACCACTAAGTAGGCGTAAAAGGGCAAGGAGGACGCTATGGATACGATTTCGGGTAAGGCGGCCCCCTTAGGTACCCCGTAAGCTAAGTGAAGTAGCCAAGCTAGGATGCTAGCTACGAGGGGTAGCGAAGGGATGAAGTCCCTCCTTAATAAACAGAAACTTATGAGGAAGGATGCTAGTAAGGAGAAGAAGGTTACGGAAGTTAAGAAATGTAAATGTAAGAACTTATCGTAGGATTCGTTGAAGGTCCCTATGAGTATTAAGTTGAAGGACGTTATTAGCAATAGGTACGCTATAGCTTTACTTACCTTAACTAAGTAACGGAAGGAATATAAGCCCATAGTGAAGCCGCATACGGTTAAGGCTAAGTTAAAAATAGGGGCTACGTTACTCGTTAAGGGGTTTCCTAAATCGCTAAGGGCGTTATAATATAAGTTAAAGTTAGGGTATAAGTACGCCGATAGGGCTATAAGGCCTAACGGCAATAGGATGGAGGTTAAACCTAAGGATAGGGCCCCGACATCATAATATTTCATCCGTTCATCCCCTATAACCTACCATCTCTCAACTTAAGAGTTAAAAAGTTAACGAAGGTACTGCTTTCCGTAATACTTAAATCCCCTAAACTCCCCATTTAAGGGGTGAAGAAGTATGTCGGGTAGAACCTTACTTCTAATATCGGCCTTAACGTTGGCCTTGCTTACGACCCATATAGTTTACGCTGATAAGGTAATCCTCGTCGACGGTAGGAAGTTAGCGGGGACCGTGGTAAGCGTCGATTTACGTAGGGTTAAAATTAAGTTAAATAACGGTACCTTAGAGATACCTAAGGAGGAAGTAGCTAGGATAGTATTCCGGCCAGTTAAATTAAACGTAACTAAACTCCTACCTAGGACCTTACTACTTCACGGCTTAAGCGCTAGTTTGGTGAGTAAGGCAGGCATAGCTTCCGACGAAGGCCTTTACGGCGTTAAAATAGACGCCGAGTACACCGGTTCCTGGTCTAATGAAAATCAACGTATTTTCGCCGGTGTAGTAGACTGTAGTTCCGTAAGGGACGCGGTAAAGTTCGCTAAGAGCCTTAATGTAACTAAAGCCCAATTCGAGGAGGGTTATGGGGCTAAAGTAGAATGGCTTGAAGGCCTCTTAAGGGCTTACGGCTTAGAGATCAACTTCGCGGAGGCGTATCTAGGCGAGACGCTATATGCGGGTATAGCTCAATGGAATATAGGAGATAAGGTATTCGTAGTTATGGTAATAGGGCCTACGCAATCCTATTCCCATGCTACCTTACTGGAAGCTATTAGGGAGGTTAACCAGCACTTAATGGTAGTAGGTTTACTCGACCCCTAAACTTCATGTAGTAAGTTTATTTTCTAAGTAATGGTTACCTTTTAAGCGTTAAATACTTATCCCACCTTAAATAGCCGATTAAGTAAGCTACTTGGGTTAAGGATACGTAAACCGGTATGCGGAAGTCCCTTAAGGAACGCGCAGCTATTAACGATTTAACGGTATGTAGTACCGTCCTCCTAATTAGCGAGATAGCTTTCCAATCATCGTATTTTATTAACCTAGCCCCGGCCGAATTCCATTTGGCTTTCCTTAAGCAATCCCTTAACGAGCTAACCCCGTAATGCTTAACGGTTAAGGTATTAACTACCTTCCAAGAGTAACCCTTCTTAATAACGTGCCTAGCTATGTGATGGTCTTCGAAAGCCGAAAGCATAGCGGGGGGTTTCCAATCCCTTACCGCTTCGGTCTTAATTAAGGTATTATGGGTACATCCCCTTATTACGTCTGGATTATCGGTAACGGTTATTACCTCCCTCCCCCCCAACCTCCTAGGTTCCCATACCTCTTTAACCCAGTGAAACCACTTCTCCAGGGGGTCGCAAGCAGGTACCGCGTGGCCGTGGATACCTCCGGTCCCCTCATCTAAATACTTTAATAAAGTATTGAACCAACCTCTCGGTAACTCTATATCGTCATCTACGAATACGAAGTACTCGGTACTTACTTTACTTATACCTAATTCCCTTGCCTTAGCTAAATTAACGCGACTACGGAGGATTAAGGCGTTAGGGAAGATTTTCCTTACTACTTCCAACGTCCCGTCTTCGGAGAATTTATCCACTACTATCAATTTATTTACGGGTACCTCCCTCTTAACGGATCTTAAGCACCTTTCGAAATAGGGTTTATTGCTATTATAAGTGCAGAGTACTACATCTACGCGCACTTAAGGCACCTATCCTTAAGTTACTTATCGGATAGCGTTAAGCTTTTCTAACTTAACTTTAAATTAAGGCACGTGGAGGTAATAAGTAGTAGGTACATGAAGTTACTCGACCTTAATTCGGAGTACTTAGGCGTCCCAATGCTATCCTTAATGGAGAACGCAGGGGCCTCCGTAGCTAACGTAGTTAGGTCTAGGCTCAGTAAGGGTAAGGTGGTGGTAATAGCGGGAACGGGGAATAATGGAGGAGACGGCATGGTAGCGGCTAGGCATTTAGCTTCGGATTATAAAGTTGAAGTATTCCTAATAGGGAGGGCGACTAGGATAAGGAGCGAGGAGACCTTAAGGAACTGGAAGGTCCTAGAGGGGATGGATAGCGTTTCCACTTATGTAATAGAGGATCGGGAGGGTTTAGAAACCCTTAGGGAGGCGCTAAACGACGCCGATATAATAATAGATGCGCTATTGGGTACCGGGGTTAAGGGTACCTTAAGGGGCTTGTACGAGGAAGTAGTAAGGTTAATTAATTCCAGTAGGGGGCTTAAAATAGCGGTAGACGTACCTTCGGGCCTCGACCCCGATAGCGGAGAGGTTAAGGGTGTAGCCGTTAAAGCCGACGTGACGGTAACTTTTCACGCGCTTAAGCCCGGCTTAACTTCAGCTAAGGAGTACGCCGGGGAAATAATAGTTAAGCCCATAGGCATACCTCCCGACGCCTCTAGGATATGCGGCCCTGGGGATCTTTACCTAGTTTATAAGCGGAGGGAACCTTGGTCTAAGAAGGGGGATTTCGGTAGGGTATTAATAATAGGGGGATCTGCTTACTATAGCGGAGCGCCAGCTCTTTCGGCTTTAGCCTCCTTGAGGACGGGTTCGGACTTAGCCGTAGTAGCTTGTCCTAAGGCCGTAGTTAACGTAATTAGGTCCTTCTCGCCCAATCTGATAGTAAGGCCGGTAGGTGAGGAGTTCCTTACGGAAAATGAGGTAAGCGCCCTCTTAGAACTATCCGATTCGTTTGACTCTATAGTAGTAGGGCCGGGTCTAGGCCTAAAGGAGGATACCTTAAGGGCGGTAAGGGAATTCCTAAGGGGATTACGTCCCGATAAACCGGTAGTGGTAGACGCCGATGCCTTAAAGGCGTTACTAAAGGACCTAGGAGTAATTAAGGGTAAGAAGGCGGTACTAACCCCGCATGCCGGCGAATTCAAGTTGCTAACAGGGATTAAGTTAACTAACGATCTAAGGGAGAGGGAGGAAGCCGTAATTAAATTAGCTAGGGAACTGAACGTTACCGTACTTTTAAAAGGCCACGTAGACGTAATAAGCGACGGTAGGGTGGTCAAACTAAATAAAACGGGGAACCCGGGCATGACCGTAGGGGGTACCGGTGACGTATTAACCGGTATATTAGCTACCTTCCTAGCTTGGAGCGGAGATCCGCTGGAATCGGCTTGCGCTGCGGCTTTCGTAAACGGAGTGGCTGGCGATATGTCCAAGGAGAGATTAGGCTATCACTTAACGGCTACTGATTTGATAGAGGGAATACCTAAGGCCATGGATAAATTCTTAAGGGTATAGGCGCTTTTAAACTTAGCTTATGGAGTATAAGATCCTGAAAGGTAAGGAGGGTATAAAGCGAGCTTATGAGCTATTAGCCGAGCGTTACGATAGCTCTAAGTACCTGTTTTGGACCAGGAAGATAGAAAAGGGGGAGGAAAGGGTTATCTCCAGGTGGATAGCTAAGTTAAATGGACCTTGCTTAGACGTAGGTTGCGGTACCGGTAGGTACTCGCTTAAGTTAGCTAGGTTAGGGATACCGGTAATAGCTTTGGATCTCAGCTTGGGGATGGTAAAGGAATTGCTTAGGAAGGCGTCCTCTACGGGCTTGCTCGACTTAATACAACCGGTACTAGGGGATGGGGAAATGCTACCCTTTAGGGGGGAATCCTTCAAGTCGTTAATATGTACTTTAGCGTTCGATCACTTCGAAAACCCGGAAGCCGCAGTTAGGGAATTCAGTAGGGTACTTAAGGGTGGTTCGCTCTGCATATTAAGTACCTTCAATAGCTTTACCTTAAGGGAGTTACAGGAGAGGTGCGGTTTAGGAGATAACGTATGCTTCAGGGTAAGCGAGGACTTAACGGTTATAGTATACGAAGTAGGGCATTCCGTTTTCGAAATTTGGAGGATGTTCGAGAAGTACGGATTTAGATTGGTGGCGGTTAAGGGTTGTTGCTACTGGCACGTACTCCCTTTACCCCTCTCCTTAATATACCCCTTAATGCTCGATAACCTCCTAAGTCGATTTAAGAACTCAATTAATTACGCCGAGATCCACGTATGCGTAATGAGGAGGATGAGAGTTTAAAGGAGGGATAGCGGACCTCATAAGTTTAAATTTCTCAATTTTAATTTAACTCGTAGATAGGTGATATCTTATAATTAATAACTTCTAAGTAAGCTAGGTGTTTACATCTAAGGGGTAACTAAGTGAGGTATAATACCTTACGTGCTATTAGGTACGGAGGTGACCCTTTAATAAGGTCGGGGGAGGGTTGGAGTCCAGGGGGACTTATAACCCTACAGCTATGATAGATGGGGGTCGCATATACCTGTTCTATAGAGCTGAAGGGGATAGTAGTATGGGTTCCATATTCTTAGCTGAAAGCCCCGACGATATTAACTTCGTTAAGGTAAAGCGGGAACCCGTACTACTACTTGAGTACGAGTACGAGAAGTACGGCTGTGAAGATCCGAGGATAGTTAGGCTGGGAAGTACTTACGTGTTAACCTATGTAGGTAACGATGGGAAATACTATTCTAACCATTTGTGCTTAGCTACTTCCAAAGATTTAATTACGTGGGTCTCTTAGAATGGCGGGGGCTTTAGTAGCTGAAAGGGTAAGGGGTTCCTACGTAATGTACTTCTTAGGGGAGGAGGAACCTTGGAGGTCCTATGTAGGGGTAGCTTACTCCGAGGACCTCTTAGAATGGCGCATCGATATGAGGGGGCCCATTATAAAGCCTAGGGCCGGGAGGTGGGATTCCTCGTGGGTAGAACCCGGTCCTCCCCCTTATAACTCCTTATGGTATACTCCTAATTTACAACGGATGGGATGAAAGGAGGGTACATAGGGTAGGGGTAGCGCTCCTCCCATTAGACGACCCGGCCGAACTACTATGGAGGAGCGAGGAACCTATCCTCAAGCCTAAGGAGGATTACGAAGCTAAGGGAAGGGTTCCTAACGTGACTTTCGCTACCGGCTTGATAAAGTTAAGAGGTAAACGGCGCATCGGATACTTACGTATGCTTAGCCTTTTGGGATGGCATAAAGTTAACTTAATTTAGCGTACTTTATCCCGCTGGGAAAGCTAAAAGCCCTACCCCATATATGTAACGGTATACGTACCCTCCCCAAGTCCCAACCTCTCCTCTCCTCGAAAACTTCCTCCTTCGCTACGCACCTTACTACGTCCCCTACTATAAGCACGGTATCGCCGCATTCTAGATAATTAAATAGCTTACACTCTAGGATAGCTAAGGCCTCCGATATTATCGGGGAGGAGACCTTCTCGCCTCTAGATACTTTAAGCCCTAGCCCTGAGACCTTATCTACCTCCCTCCCGCTCCTAGAACCTACGTAGTATATTTTACTTAAATATGTCCCGTCTAGTACGTTAACTGTAAATTCCTTGTAACCCCTTATTAGCTCCCAAGTTAACGATTCCTTATCTATGGCTACAGCTAAGCGAGGAGGTTCCTCAGCTACCGGTGTAACCCATGAAGCTGCCATGAAGTTAGCTTTCGAACCGTAGGAGCCGGAACCTATTACGTAAGCGGGTCTAGGATGTAGGGTTAAGTAAAACCTCCCCAGTACCTGCCTGAACATGATTAGCCACCTATTAATTTAATAAATAAAAAATAAAAAACTATAGGAATTTTATATGGGGAGAGGGGGAACGCATATCCTTACTTTAGGAGGTGCCTTAACTAACTTAAAGGTAAAGGTGTAGTTATAGGGAGCCCTAGGCACCTCTACTTTAAGCGTAACTATCCAATTTCCTACTAATTCGTACTTAGCTCTAGGAGGTAGCGTTACGTACTCAGGTAAGGTAATTAGCTTGACCTTAACTACTTTGTACCCGTTTAACCTTCCGGAGGGGATGGTAACGTTAGCCGGTAAGGTGGTAATATCCCTCCATAGGGGTTTCCCGTCCCCGTAAATTACGTAGATTAACGGTATAACGCCGCTAGGCCCTCCCTTAATCCCTACCTTTACTAGTAATACCTGTAACGGTTCGGCTAGAGCTACGGTAGTTATAGCTAAAGTTAACGCTAGTACCGCTATGCCCCTAATCCATTTCATCAATAAATGGGGGAAATTTTAGGAAATAAAAGGAACTTGTTGAAACTAACCTTATCGAAGGAGTTCAAACCTAGCTAAAAGGGTAAGCCCTTGCCTTTAAAATCCCGTCCCGATTAACCTTATCTAACCTTAAGGAACTGAATTATTCGAGCGAGGGGTACTTTACGTCACGTAGGAAGTTAAGGTACGTATGCCTCTTCGGACCAGATGGCTCGGGTAAGTCGACTTTATCCGATTACCTCCTAGCTTACCTCTCGGTACGCCTAGGTTACTGGAGGGTTAGGAAATCCTGGATTAGAGGCACTCATACTTTCGCATCCATCTTAGCTAAGTTCCTTAGCCGTTTTAAGTCGCTTAAAGGCCCCTGTAACCCCTATTATCGGATATGTATCCCTGCGCGTTTAAGGAGAATATGGGTTCTAATAGAATTAGCCTCCTTAACACCCGTCCTACTCGCGAAATGCTACTTCCCGTTAACTTTAGGTTATACCGTAATAGGTGAGAGGGGGCTAGTGGATTTCCTAGCTTGGTTAACCTTTACCTTAAGGGATCCTAAACTCATAAGCGGGTTAGTGGGCAGGACGTTAGTATCTTTAGCTAAACGTACCGGTAAGCACGTTTACGTAAGGGCTAAATTAGAAGTATTGAGGAGTAGGAGGAGGGGGGGAGCTGAGGAATTCACTTTAGGCATCCAATTAGCGGTATACGATGCCATAGCTAAGGCTTACGGCTTCCCCGCCATAGATACCTCCTGGCGTAACGCTAGAGAGTGCTTCCTCGAATTACTAAAAATGGTGGGTTCAAATGGAGGTGACGAATAAGCCGTTCCGCTTAGTTTACGAGGTAATAGTAAGGGGGAAGAAGCTTAAAGTCGATGAGGAAGTACTCCGAGAGGCCTTAAAGGTAGCCTCCTCCAATAAGGTCCTTCTCCACTTCTTAAGGGCGTTAGACCTAAGGGGGTCCGTTAGATGGGAGGAGGAAGCTAGGTTCCGAAAGTTCTTAAGGGATTTAAGTGATGTAGTTAAAGCCCTGGAAGGCTTAGACTACCTCTTCATTAAATTAATGAAACCAGTAGTTTACGTACCCTCCGATATAGACGTATTGATAAGCAGGAAGTCCCTCAAGGTAGCCATCGGGAGGCTTAAGGATAGGGGCTTTAAGGTGGAAGTAATGGAGCCCTATTGTATTACCTTTAAATCGAGTAATTCGACGATATTAGATCTATACCTATATCCTACCTTAGCGAACGTCATCTACCTCGACGCTAGAAGGTTATTCGAACACGCCTTTAACGCGGATTTCTACGGCTTGGAATTACCTACTTTAGCTCCCCACGCGGAAGCTTTACTTAGCGCATCCCATGCTATCTATAAGGAGAGGATATATACGTTGAACGATTACTTAACCGTTAGTAAGTGGCTTACCGCCGAGTCCATCTGCTTAGCTAAGGAAGTTAAATGCGAACAAGCGATTGAGGTAGCTAACTTAATTAACGAATTGGTAGCTAAGGGGGATCTATCCTTACCTTATAAACTTCCGTTACCCTATTGGTTTACGTCGTTAATAGGTAAGGCGGTAAGGGACGAGTTAACGAGGGCATCGCTTAGGAGCTTACTTAAATCCTTAAGGGATAGGAGGGTGGGTAGGCAAATACTTTCGAAGTTAACTAGGATATCGTATTAGCGATTTTTAAATTTAGACGTAATGAGGGGCTTAAGGCGAGTTTAAGGCGGCCTTTATTAATTTCAAGGCCCTCTTAGCCAATTCAGTTATTTTAAATGAACTATGGAACGAAAGAGCTGATGCTATGGTATCGTTTAGGGGTTTCCACCACTTCTCCGGTATCTCCGAGAGGCCTACCACGAGGCCGGCTATCGAGCCGCAAGTAGCTCCATTACAATCGGTATCTAAACCCGAAGTAACCGCTAAAGTTACCGTCCTTTCGAAATCCCTTTCGCCCCATAAAAGCGAAGCGGTAACTATAGCCGCGTTACTTATCGTATGCACGGGATGGTAATGCGAGAACTTGGAGAGTATAGCGTTTATGGCTTCCTCCCATTCCTCCCCTTCCTCGTATAAGCGTACGACGAAACGTATCGCTTCCCTCAACCTACTACGCTTAGGTATTACCTTAAAGGCTTCCGATACTAGCTTAAAAGGATCTCCGTAAACGTAAGCTAGGGATATCAAGGCGGCTACGTAAAGAGCTCCGTATATGCCGTTCTTAGTATGGGATATACGGCCGTCCCGGAAGGCTAGCGATACGGCTTTCTCCGGATCGCCGGGGGATACGTACCCCCAAAGGTCAGCCCTTATTTGAGCTCCTATCCATTCCCTATAGGGATTTAAGTAGTTAGCGGTTTCGGGAGGTTCTAACCCTAGGATTAAGTTACGGTAAGCTGCGCGCTCCGCGGTATATAGGGTAGCGTAAGGCAATAATTTAAGCCACGATAATGCAACCCTCCTACTAGTTACCTTATCCCCGTACTCTTCGTAAACTAATAGGTTCAAAATAGTGTAATCTATGTCGTCGTCCCTCTCTACTCTCGATATATAACCCTTACATAACGGTTTCTTAGAAGGTTCCCTTAAAGCCTCATAGGGGAAGTAATCCTTTAGAGGATAAGCACCTACTCCTTCGAGCGCTCTCCTTATGTACTCCCTAGTCGTGCCTTCTACCGGTTTACCTAGCATGCAGCCAATACACCTACCGAACCAAGCACCGTAAACCTTATCCCGCAATTCATTATCGTTTAAATCGAGCTCTACTTTAGCTAGCTTTTCCCTCTCTCCATTTATACCGCTCCAATCAGAAGGTTCGAAGTACTTAAAATCCCCACGTAGGTTAAGCTCTAATAGTTCTCTGTATATTTCTCCTAATTCCTCGAAGCTATTTGCCCGCGCTATACTCTTCTGATAATCCTCTACGTTTAAACTGGAACCCTCCTCGTACCTCTCCCTTACTTCGTCCATTAGGAGGGCCTTAAGTTCCCCTATATTGAAGTTAGGGATGAACTTAATCAATTACGCTCACCCTTAAAAGCTAAAATTAGTTAACTTGCTTTATTATTTAAAAACGTTTAACTGGGCAAGTTTCATAGGGAGATAGGGTATACCTATCTTTAAAGAATTATAAGTTTACCCTTAGCTAAATAAATATGATGGGTATGGAAATTAAAGTTAAAGGTAAGGGCGTAAGGGAAGGGGAGGAGTTGAAGGAAATATTGGATGCCGTAGCTAACTTCCTTAAGGAAATTAAGGAACCGCTTCAGGATTTAATAAATACCGTACTTTCCGCGTTTAGGGGGGATAAGTTAGGTGAGGAAGTAGCTAGCTTCTACAAGAACCTCGTGGATAGCGGGGTACCTAGGGACGTAGCTTCTAAGATGGCCGAGAGCTTCCTAGAGCAACGCATGTCCATATTAGATGTAGTGGGTAAACTATCTAAGCTAGTAAGCGAGAAGGCGGGTAGAGTAGAGGTTAAGCGCGAGGAGGAATAGAAGCCGAGGCTTTTACGAAGTCAAACGCTATTAAGGGGGACTAGGTTATTAATTTTTACCCGTAACTTAAACCCCGCAGCTTCCATCGAGGTAAGGGGATTGTCGAGCGAGTTAACTAGGATAGAGGAACTATTGAAGGAGGTTATAGAGCGTTTAAAGCGTTTGGAGCTATTACTTACCGAGTTAGGCTTTAAGGGGGTAGAGGAGGTTCGGCTAGCTGGGGAATTAAGCGTAGGCCTTTCCTTACCCATCGTGAAGGCCCTAAAGGCCGCTCTTAGGTTTACTAATATTACCTCTAAGTGTAAATTAACGGACGACGTATCTAGATCCATAGTTAAAGTACTTGCCTCCAGCGAGGGTAAGCTTACGCTTTCGGAACTTACGAGGAAAGTTAAGAAGTTACGTGGTAGCGCCTCTAGGAAGACGATATCGAAGAGGGTTAAAGAGCTAAGCGAGAAGGGAATAGTAAAAGTGGAACGCAAAGGTAATAGAGTTTACGTTAAGTTATTAGGTGATAGGTAATCGGTTCGAAAAGGGCATTACTTACATTAGTATCCCTCTTAAAGTTAACCATTTACGCTATCTATCTATTATTATTCCTCCTAAAATTACGGGTTAAATTAATTATTTGGAAAGTTAAGTTTAAGAGGGAATTGAAGAAAGCGGGTATGGGAAGAGCACTTATCGAAGAATTAACGTATAGGTACTCCTCTGCGATAGATAAATTTTCAATAACCAAGTTTTACATTAGAACTATTAAGTCGATTAGAGAGCTAATTAGGTCCTCGTAACCTACCTATATAATGGGCCTTAATTAAGAATGGGGCCATGCCTTCCTTAAGCTCAGATATTAACGAATTTCCGAATAAGGTAAGGCATTTATATCCCCCAGCCCTTAAGTAAGGGCAAAGGAGAATGTAAAAATGAGGAAATCCATATTACTGTTAGCGGTATTTTTCGCATCAATTCTATTGAACTTCGCCATAGCCCTCCCCGGTCGGGGGGCTAACTTATACTTTACGGACGCTATGGAAAGTAGGGGTTCTATTTACAAGTACCTCGGTCCTAGCGTCCCTGTAGAAGTAGTTTATAAGCGGTCGCGAGGTAGGATCTATAGTTTCTTAATCCACTGGTCGGGTAGCGAACGTAAGGTATACTATGTCAATGCTAATGAGAATAAAATATATTTGGCATGGCAT
>Ga0190313_1000396_pt1 | contig 26287 bp, 18 predicted proteins | sample 4870071011_MG_FD_169989 | JGI IMG/M metagenome (GOLD analysis project Ga0190313, IMG submission 169989) | Hydrothermal vent sediment bacterial communities from Southern Trench, Guaymas Basin, Mexico - 4870-07-10-11_MG | ecosystem: Environmental > Aquatic > Marine > Hydrothermal vents > Sediment ... | reverse complement strand
GTACTGGTAGGCGTGATACACCAGCATCCCAACCAGGGCCGCGGATGAGACCAGCGCGATAGCCATCACGGCCGCATCGGACATGGCCGGGCTGACCCCTGCCTCCGTCCCGCCGATTCCGTCGGTAGCCTGCGGCGTTATGACCGCGTAGATCTCCGTACTGCTCGTTTCGCTTCCGTCGCTCGCCGTCACTCTGAATGCGAATGTTCCGTCCGCCTCCGCCGGTGCGGTGATGGAGAGTATGTGACTGCTCTGATCCACGCTGAAAGGAATCTCGGTTCCGTCCGCGGAGGTAACGCTGTATGTCAGAGCATCGGCATCCGGGTCCGCGAAGAGGGACGAAAGGTCTATTTTCATGACCTCTCCTCCGCTCCCTCTGTAAACCTTTCCGGATTCCAGCGCCATCGGTGCGTCTTCCACTCCTCTTATGCGCAGGGTCGGGTGTATGGTTTTCGAGTATGTCCCATCGCTTGCGGTGAATGTCAGCTCAGACACACCGTACCAGTTGCTTTTCGGTATTATGGTCACCACATGCGATTGCGGGTCCATGCTTATGTTGAGGCAGTCGGGTGCGCTCCATGTGTATGTGAGCTGGGAGTCCACATCGTGGAAGTAGTCGTCCAGGTCCAGTGTCACCACGCTGTCCTCCATGCCGCATATCATCTTCGGATTCTTCAGAATCGTGGGTGCGTCGTCTATCGCCCGGACCTTTATGGGGCTGCTGTCGTTAATGACGAATTCTCCGTCGCTTGCACTCACTTCGATCGGAGTTCCCGTTCCAGTTCGGTTCGGTCGTCACTCTCAGGATGTGGTTGACCGGTGACACGGTCGCTTTGAGACCGGGGCCGGTACTTACGGAGAATGTTATGGACGAGTCTATGTCCTCGAAGTAGTTGTCCAGGTCGACAAAGGCCATTCCGTCCTCGTTGAACTCCAGTGCGGGAATGTCAGCGAGCTTTATCGGAGCATCGTTCACCGGGGCGACCTTGAGGAGGGCCGTTTTTTCGAAGGAGAACTCTCCGTCCGAGACGGTGATGTTCAGTTCGCTTTCTCCGTTCCAGTTGGCGCTCGGCACGATGGTAGCGATTCCGCTCTCGTTTACTGTGACATTGAATGGTCCCTCAGGCTCCGCCGTGAAAGTCAGTGCCGAATCCACATCGGTGAAGTAATCGTTGAGGTCCACGGTCATCGTTCCGTCCTCGTTCATCTGGAATTCTGGAAGAGGTGCTATCTGGACCGGGGCATCGTTCACCGGCTTCACAGTGAGCGTCTTCTCCGAGGCTATATCGTACTGTCCGTCGCTTACCGAGATCCGCAGGTCGGTGTTTCCGTTCCAGTTCTCATCGGGCGTTATTGTGAGGATTCCGGTGTTCCTGTCGAACAGAGCGTTTACACCGGGGCCCATGCTTATGTCGAATGACAGCGGTGAATCCACATCGGTGAAGTAGTCGTTGAGGTCCAGGCTCATGGGCTCATCCTCATCCGTGGAGAGGGTCGGCAACGCTTTGATCTGCACTGGCGGGTCGTTCACCGGTTCCACCACTATATCCGCTTTCTTGCTCACCGTGGTGTATCCGGGGGCCGCTGTCGGTTCGACGCCGTATATCACATAGTTCGGATATACCGCGCTTATTTCAAGGGTTGCATATCCGTTCCAGTTGAGTGCGGGGTCGATGTGAATCAGCCCGGTGCTCTGGTCTACGGTGGCATTGATGGTATCCCCGTCGTTGCTGATGCTCAGCGATATCCAGCCCGAATCGAAGTAATCCGAAACATTTATGACTGCTTCCGTGTCCTCATCCATCCTTATGTCGGGGGAGGGCGATACCGCCATGGTCGCTGCTGCGCTCGTGGCCAGCTCTCCGTCGAAGGCCGTGACGATTATGTCCGTGTAACCGGACCAGTTTGCCTCCGGTTCTATCACGATGTTCCCGTCCTGGTCCATATCGAAGGAAACATGGCCCCCGGTGCTCGTGGCGGTGAACTGTAGCTCAGGGCTGTCGATATCTCCGAAGTAATCATAGAGATTTGCCGTTACCACCTCGTCTTCGGACATCTCCACATAGGATGGGAAGCAGGCCCTCACGAATGGGGCATCGTTCACAGGTGCAACCATGATGTCCGCCACCTTGGATACGGTGTAGTATGACGGGGCCGAATACGGCTGCACTCCTCCGGGATATGTTGCAGTGAAGGTTATGTTCTTTTCACCGTTCCAGTTCGCAGAGGGCAGGATGCGAGCCGTTTCGCCGTCAATGGTCACGGAGATGTCGCTGTCCGTTTCCGCCCTCATCGAGACCCATCCATCTTCGAAGTACTGGGGGAGATATATCGTGCCGATTCCGTCCTCGTTCATGTATATGTCGGGAGTGGGTGCGACCCTGAGAGAAACGGGCATTTCAGCGGTATACTCTCCGTCGCTGGCAGAGATATCTACGGTGAAGGTTCCGTCCCAGTTCGCTGCGGGCTCAAGGGTTATGGTGCCGTCGTTGTCCACCTGCACGGAGACCGCCGGATTGCTGACGGTAGCGCTGAATTGGAGTGCATCGCCGTCCACATCTCCGAAGTAGTTGTAGAGGTTGTCCGTAAGAACGGTGTCCTCATCGAAGGTTACGGTTCCACTTATCTTCTGCTTTGTGTACGGCGGGTCATTGACGGGCATGGCGGTTGTGGGAATGTCCACTGTCACAACGCTGCTTTCGTAGATTGTATCTCCACCCGGGGGAGAAACGGAGTAGTACTCGCCGGTGAGTTCCACGGTTCCAGCGCCGTTCCAGTCTCTGTCAGTTGTTATGATAACGATATTGTTTTCACTGTCCAGGTGTGCCACCAGCCCGGGAGTAGTGGATATCTCCAGACCGTACCAGCCCGAGGGCAGATAGTCGTCCACCGGTGCGATCATAATCCCGTCCTCGTCAAGGGTTATGTTGTGGTCCGGTGTCGCATAGACGGTCATCTGATAGGTGGCGGTGTACTCGTCGTCCGAGGCACTCATGTTGAGCATGCTGATCCCGTAATAACCTGCCATGCTTTCGACCTGAAGTTTCCCTTCAACAAGGGAGGTCATTATCTCAGGAGTGGAACTGCTCACCTCGAAGGTAAGGGTGGAGTTGTCTATGTCTCCGAATATGTCGTAGAGATCCGCGGAGGTTATGCCGTCGCCGTAAACCCGGAGGTAGGAGGGAGCGTCCGCTATGACATACGGCGGGTCGTTTACGGGTCTGACATACATGTCTATCTGAACCGTATATGTTTCAACTGCGCTTATGCTGTTATCCGGGGGTGGACTGGCGGAGTAGTATGTGGCGGTCATCAGGAAACTCTCTTCTCCGTTCCAGTCGCTTTCCGGCGTTATGTTTGCCTGATTTCCGTAGATCTCCACTTCAAGGTGGGCTGTCTGCGACACATCGATGCTTGCCCACCCCTCTCCGAATACCGTGGTCAGATTCAGCTGATATACACAGTCTTCCTGTCCGGCCAGTGAAACCACGCGGTCCACCGCTGTGGCGGTGTTTTCGCTGGTGGACGCACTTACCGGCACTACTGCTATGGTTCCGAACAGTAGCAGAAGACCGATCATTATTATCCCTATTTTTTCTCTCATTTTTCATCACCTTTCTCTTTTATTTCTTCTTGTGTGCTCTTGCACAGTTGAAGAAGTGGCGAAGGTTCTTTATTTAGGCATATGACAAAAAAATCTTCTCTGATTACATCCTCTGATTTTCAGTTCTGCATATGTGTTTTGATAATCGTCGGACAATCGATTACTGGCCGGTCTGTTATAACTCCCGTTCCAAACATAAAACCTTTAATAATGGCGTTTTATTCCTGCCTCATGGTCAGTTGGCACACCATGCCCGCCGAGGAAACTCTTAAGGCATTGAAGAGCGATGGCAGCAGGGGACTCTCTTCTCAGGAGGCCGTCCGCAGGCTGGAAAAATACGGCAGGAATGTTCTGCCCGAGGCAGACCCAATCTCTCCCATGAAGATTTTTTTATCCCAGTTCAAGGACATAATGGTCATAGTTCTGATAATCGCCGCTCTCGTATCCGCTTTCATAGGTTATCATCGCGGGACGGTGGAGGAGTGGTACGACGCCATCGTGATAGGGATAATCGTTGTCGTTAACGCGCTGTTCGGCTTTTTTCAGGAATATAAGGCGGAGAAATCCCTTCAGGCCCTTCGGGCCATGTCGTCCCCCCGTGCCGAGGTCATACGCGACGGCAGGATAATGACCATAGATTCCTCGCTGCTGGTCCCCGGCGACATAGTCCTTCTGAAGGCCGGTGCGAAGGTCCCTGCCGATATCCGCCTGATCGAGGCGGTGAACCTTCGGGTGAACGAGGCCTCGCTTACAGGCGAGTCAAGGGAGGTTACGAAGGCTGCGGACGCGGCCCTGCCGGAGAGCACATATATCGGCGACAGGAAAAACATGGTGTTCTCCGGGAGCACCATCACCTACGGAAGAGGGGCCGGCTGCGTGGTGGAGACGGGCGAGCGGACGGAGATGGGTAAAATAGCCGGAATGCTTCAGGAACCTTCGGAGCCCACGCCCCTTCAGGTGAAACTGGAGATCATGGGAAAGCAGATCGCCGCGGCCATACTGGGCATCTCCGTGGCGATATTCCTGTTCGGAGTGTTCCAGGGCATAGATGTGCTGGAGATGTTCCTCACCGCAGTGAGCCTGGCGGTTGCCGCCATACCTGAGGGACTTCCCGCAGTGGTGACCATAAGCCTTGCTCTCGGCCTTCAGAGAATGGTCCGCAGAAACGCCCTTCTGAGAAAACTCCCTGCCGTGGAGGCTCTGGGTAGTGCCACGGTTATCTGTACGGACAAGACCGGAACTCTCACCAAGGGGGAGATGACCGTCGTCGATGTTCGAACCCCATCCGCTACCTATTCCGTGAGCGGGGAAGGGTTTAAGCCGGAGGGTGAGGTCAAAGAAGGGGATCGTGCTGTCAGTTTCTCCGAAGGGGCGGGAAGCGATATTCTTCTCTATCAGCTGGTGGAAACGGGTGTGGTCTGCAGTGATGCGGTCCTCTCTGAGATCGACGGGAGATGGGACATCAGCGGGACCGTTACGGAGGGGAGTATCCATGTTCTCGCCAGGAAGCTCGGCCTCTCCCCTGGTGCTCTGAGGGATAAGAACCCCCGGGTATTCGAGATATCCTTCGATTCCTCCCGTAAGATGATGTCCACGGTCAACGCGGATCCAGACGGCGGGTATACGGTGCATGTCAAGGGGGCCCCTGAACGCCTCATTCCGAGGTGCAGTATGGTTATGACCGAGAGCGGACCCGTGAAGATGGACGACAGGATGAGGGATGAAATCCTTGCCACCGCTCAGCTGATGGCCTCCCGTGCCCTTCGAACGCTTTCCTTTGCCAGAAAGCCTCTCGATCGGGAGCTTGCTTCCTCGCTTTCTTCCATGGAACCGGAAGAGGCCTCTGAACTCCTCGAAAGGGATCTGGTATTTCTGGGTATGGTGGGAATAATGGACCCTCCCCGCCCCGATGCCATGGAGGCCATTAAAGAGGCTCAGCGTGCGGGTATAAAGGTGGTCATGATAACCGGCGACCACCAGCTGACCGCCGAGTCCATAGCGAGTATGATGGGGATAATCGAGAAAGGAGGCGAGCCCCCCTCTCAGGGGGTCTCTCTTACCGGTGTGGAACTGGATCGGATGGACGACGATGAACTGTTCGATGCGGTGGGGCGTATCAGGGTTTATGCCAGAGTTTCTCCGGAGCACAAGAGACGCATAGTCTCCGCATTGAAGAAGAGGGGGGAGATCGTGGCCATGACAGGCGATGGTGTTAACGATGCTCCTGCCCTTAAAAAAGCGGATATAGGGATAGCCATGGGGATAACCGGTACCGATGTGACCAAGGAAGCCGCGGACATGGTCCTGCTCGACGATAATTTCGCATCCATTGTCCATGCAATAGAGGAGGGCCGCGCCATTTACGATAATATAAGGAAGTTCGTCAATTATCTCCTCTCCTGCAACAGCGGCGAGGTCATGACGATGTTCCTTGCCACCATGGTCTTTATCTCTCCGGAGATGATGCCGTTCCTGCTTCCCATTCAGATCCTCTGGATGAACCTTGTAACCGACGGTCTTCCCGCTCTGGCTCTTGGTGTGGATCCCCCGGACAGGGACCTCATGGACAGACCCCCTCGAAGCCCCGATGAAAAGCCCATTACGAAGGAGATGTTCATCAGGATTGCTGCGGTGGGCCTCATCATTGCGGTCGGGACTCTCATTACATTCTGGATAGAGATCACGGAGTGGGGCACCGGGACCTACGGAATAAACAAAGCGAGGACCGTTGCGTTCACCACGGTGGTGATGTTCCAGATGTTTTATGTCCTCTCGGCGCGCTCGTTCAGACACACCTTTTTCAGCGTAGGCGTGTTCGGAAACAGGAAGCTGCTCGCTGCCATAGCGATTTCCCTCCTCCTTCAGGCAGCGGTAATCTATGTCCCGCCCATATCCGCCATCTTCCGCACGGTCCCCCTCGATCTGATGGACTGGCTCATAATCGCGGGTCTCTCAAGCAGCGTATTTATCATAGTGGAGTCCATGAAAGCCCTCAGGGAAAGGGCTCAAAGACATTCCGGAGCGTGATATACTGTTCTCCAGCGGAAGAGGGATCAAAACCCACAGGTATCTGACGGTTCTCTATGTTTCCACCTTTCTTCTGAGGTTCGCATTCGCTTCTCTCCTTCTTCTGCTGGCATGGTACATACCCTCGGAGGGGGCCTATTCCGGCCTTCTTGGAGTTGCCATCGTTGCGGTACCGTATCCTTTCGCCGAAATGGCAACCGCCAATATGTTCGGGATGGTCAGTGACCGGATCGGAAGGAAACATGTGATCGTTTTCGTGACCTCCCTCGCCGCAGTTGCTGTGGCGCTCTATTCGTTTTCGGATAATGTATGGTACCTGGCCACCCTTCACGGTATCCACGGCATAGGAGCGGCGGCAACCGTGGCACCTGCCGTGGCCATGATCGCAGACCACGCGCATCCGGAGGACAGAGGGCGTCAGATGGGGCTGTATGACTATGCCACATTCTCGGGCTACATCCTCGGCCCTGTGTTTGCCAGTTTCATACACCACTATATCGGCATGACGCTGTCTTTCTTTGTGGTGAGCGGGATACTCGTGTTTTCGGCGGTGATTCTCCATCTCTTCGTGTGCGACGATTCCGCAGAGGGGGGGTGCGGTGATAAGGAACGAGAAGTATCTCGATTTCTCCCGGCTCGAGGAGATATTCAGGATAAAGGAGATCGGCTATTTCTTCCCGATATGGCTCATCGTCTCCACCCTGCTCGGCCTCGCGATAACATATGTCCCCAGAATCCTCAAGGAAGGGGGGATGGAGGATATTCATATAGGCCTCCTCTTCGGTGCGGCAGGCATGGTCCTCGGGCTTCTTCAGCCGTTATGGGGGAAGCTGTCCGACAGGATCGGCCGGCTTCCGGTGATGTACTACGGCGTCATAAGCATATTCGGTGTGGTCCTTCTGCTCCTTCTTTTTCCTGATGCCGTGGCGGATATGGATCCCATAGTTCTAGGTCTTATAGGATTTTTCGGCATAGGAGTGGGAGCGTTCATTCCCGCGGCCCTTGCCCTCATGGCCGATGCATCTCCCGAGGAGAGTTACGGTGCCACCATGGGCCTTTATTCTTTCGCTCTTGGTTTCGGCTCGTTTATCGCGGAGACCGGCGGTCTTGTTCTGATTCTGATCGTGGGCAGCGATAACGCACCGATGTACCTGGTGTATCTCTCCGCCGCACTGATAACCCTTGCAATGCTTCTGATCGTCAGATTCGTTCTCATGGAGCGCCTTAAGATAAATGAGAAGATCTCCGGTTTTATGAGGTAATGCGAACTGTCAGCCAGATGGTGTTGTCTATGCTGCCGTCGTTTCCGATGTCCAGCGACGCTCCTATTATGTAAGGACCGTTCATTATCGTCGTTCTGTTGGAACCGTTTGCGATGCTCGCTTCTATCGTTACAGGAGAGAACGATATGTTCACCTCTCTCGTCTGCGAGTCCTGAAGCGTGAATGTCTCTTCGGCCAGCGTTATGTTCACGGTCCCGTTGTTTCCGTATGTTTCGTTGCTCAGCCATATATGCAGGCCATACTCCGTTTCCTCTCCTTCCATGCAGTGGATCCCTGTGATAACTCGAACGGTTTCGTTCAGATCTATTTCTTTCGGCAGGTCGTTTGCGGTGCGGTTCATATCCAGAAAGTAGAGTTCCGTATACTCTCTCTCCGTGTTCTGCCCCCGAATGTAATATGGTGTCACCGCAGCAGCGGAGGCGATGAGTGCGAAGACGAGGAGAACCACCGGTAGGTTGGTAATGATTCCGCCCCGGGCCGGCTCGCCTCCCTCTTTATCATCTGCCTCAACGGTTTTTTCGCCTGCATATCTGTTCCGTAATAGATCGACCATAACAACCATGGAGAGGGATAAAGCGGTAAGAGTGGCTACGACCGTCTTCAGCGATATCCACGCGAGGAAACTGAGGGCCAGCCCGGCGGCGACATCGAGTATGAGGCTCATGGAGACGCTGATGGCCACTTTTTCTTCCAGAGGCATACCCCCTCCCGGCCACAGCACGGAGAGAAAGAGATAGCCCGGTATGAAGAAGAGTCCCGGAATGGCTAGTAAAAATCTTATCTGGCTTCCGTCCTTCAGCGAGATGGATGAGATTGCGAGGAATATCATCAGCAGAGAGCAGAAAGCGAGATCAATGTCCCTTTTCCATTCCATCATTCTCCCCTCTTCTTCCCGCAGATAACGCAACTCTCCAGTTTATACCCGCACTCCATGTGATATGTCGCACCGCACGAGGAGCAGATCATGTAGTTCTTATCGATAATGGCCTCTCCGCAGGCAGCACATATCCCCCTCTTCTCCATGAACAGCTGCCCGTCCCTCATGTAGTATGTCTTTGGGACATAGGAGTCCACAAGCGGGTCGTGAGACGAGATTATCACGGTGGTTTCGAACTCCCGGTTCACTTTTTTGAAGGTTTCCAGCACATTCTCCGAGTTTTTCAGGTCGAGGGAGGCCGTGGGTTCGTCGGCGAGAAGGATGGACGGGTTGTTCGCCATGGCCCTTGCTATGGCGGCCCTCTGTTCCTCCCCTCCGCTTATTTCGTCCGGTTTTTTATCGGCGATGTCCTGAAGCTCGAAGGTCTCCAGCAGTTCCTTCACCCTCACCTCTGCCAGCCGGCTCTTCGCTATGCTGAGCGGGAGCATTATGTTCTCGAAGACCGTGAGGTCCGAGAGGAGGTTATGGGTCTGAAAGACTATTCCTATCCTGTGCAGCCTCAGATAGGCCAGCTCTTTCTCCCCCATCCGGCCAGTCTCCTGCCCCTCTATTATGATGCTCCCCTTGGTGGGGGTATCAATGCAGCCTATGAGGTTAAGGAGCGTGCTCTTGCCGGTGCCCGATCTCCCTCTTATGAGTACCATGTCCTTCTGAGGGATTTTCATGCTGACGCCCCTGAGCACATAGCGCTCGCCGTCGTAGCTTTTCCAGACATCCTTAATCTCTACGGCCATCCTCTCCATGTCTTCAGTCTCCTCGATTTCACCGACATATCTATAAATACCTAATCTATGTCTCCCTGAAAAGAGAAGTTGCATAAGTAATTTGTCCTCTCGAGAGGTGCAGCATGAACGGAATAATGGCGAAACTGGGTCTTCAGACCAGCAAGCGCGTTTACGCTTCCATACTGGGCGTGGCAGTGGCCGTGATGTACCTCACCGGCACGCTTTCCATGGTTGCGGGGCTTGAAACCGGCACGGAGCATTTCTCCGAGATATTCTCGGGAGGGCCCGTGGCGGTCAGTGCAGGCGATACCCTTTCCGACAGCCTGATCCCCTTATCTCTGGAGAAGAACATAAGCGGCGCCTTTTCCTCGGTCCGGCTCACGGAGGTGTATCTACCCGAATACGATATCAGCACCTATCTTTTCTCGGTGAACGATACTGACGGCCTTCTCGGGATGGGGGCCCTGTCCGGGGACGAGATCGTGGCGGGGGCCAGTTTCCCGGTAACCTTTTCCTCTCCCGAGATATCCATAAGCTCCGGTAATGCCAGCGCGGTGGGCCATCTGAACGGTACATATCGTTCCGCCATCTTCCCCGATACATGGCTGATGTGCTCCGATGACCTGATAACCGAACTGATCCCCAGTATGAGGGGCAACACATCGTTTTATATACTCTCCGGAGAGGTCCGCGAGGACATGGTCTTCTTTGAGGAGGGCGGCTATAATATAATCCCTCTCATAAGCCTCGGTGACTTCTTTACCGCAGGCATAAGACAGGTGGAGAACGACCTCTCCCTCATTGTTTTTTCGTCGTCTCTCATAATCATTCTCATTGTTTACAGCATTATGAGCATCGAGGTTTCGTCGCGGAGAGCCGATATACGCATCCTGCGGCACTTGGGCGCGTCCCGATCCTCTGTCATGTCCATCTTCCTGATTCAATCCCTATTCATCGGGCTGTCCGGCGCGATAATCGGCGTGTCCCTGGGCTTTATCGGAGCCAGTGCCATAACTTCCTTTGCGTCCCTGCTCAACATATACAGTTTCATCTATCCTCAGGCCACCTATTCCTCGGTGCTCATGCCTGTGATTTCCTCGGTTCTGTCCGCTTTCATAGGTGGTCTCATTCCGTCGTTCATGGCGTCGAAGAACGGGGGTGCCGCCGCATGATAATCAAATGGCGGACCGCCATCGGCCTCGCGCTCAGCATACTCGTATTCACCTCCACCATTCCGCTCCTCATGTCTGTGGAGAGCACTCCGCAGGATGTTTTCGAGGGGCCAAATGTGGTCGTTATGAGCACGATCGATGCTAACAAACCGATTAACTCAAGTGCGGTCTCTCTTATAAGGGGCCTCAACTACACCGTTAGCCCTGAGATCTTCCTCTTTTCGGTGGTGAACGGAATGCCGGTAACCGTGCGCGGTGTGGATGTCGTATCGTTCCTCCGGGTGGAGGGCGCTTCCATGCTGGAAGGTCAGGCATCGGGTAGCGATTTTCTTCTGATAGGGAGCTCTTTTCAGAAGCGAAGCGGCCTGACCGTGGGGGACAAAATGGTGATTCCAGGCTCCGCAAGGGCTTCCATTTACGAGGGAACGATTACGGGCGTTTTCAGGTCTGACACCCCGGCGGATGATGAGATACTCGTGCCGCTGGACATCGCGAGGGAGATGGCGGGGAAGAGAGAGGGCACATATCAGGTCGTAAGGGTTCTGAACGGGAATATAACAGCCATTGCTGACGCACTGCGGAGCCAGAATTACACGGTAGCCGTAGGCTCAGGACCCCATGTCGCCACCACCAACACCAATCAGACATACGAGGAAACCGTTGCTGTCAACCTCATGCTCCGGTATTCGGATGAGGCGACTTTCAAGCTCACCAATGCCAGCCATATGGGTCTTTTCGCTCAGCGAGCCTCTTCCAGCGTGAAGGTGGCCGTGCTCGGTTTCATAGGGCTCGATGCCTCCCTCACATTCATCGGCTCCTTTTCCATCCTCTCGCGGGCCATATTCGACAGGAGAAGGGATATAGGCATCCTCCGGGCCATAGGTGCGGGAAAGATGAAGATCCGTCTTATTATCCTGAAAGAGGCAGTGCTTCTCTCCTCCGTCGCGGCCTCCGCCGCTCTCATCGCGGGTTATCTGGTGGTGAGCTATGCGTCCTCCTCCGGCCTCATTGTGGCGTTCGGCCAGACCATGCGTCCGTCCCTTTCGTCATTCACTTTTGTCTGGATGTTCGCTGTTATGGTGCTCGTTTCCTCTATCTCCGGCCTGTTCGTCGTGGAATCGATCCTGCGGATAAGCCCGTCCCGGCTGATCGCGGGCTTCGAGGTGCAGAGGACAGAGGGCGAACAACCTGAGATGGCCGAGGCGCTGGGGGTGGACATATGAGCTCTCAGTCGGGCGATGGCAGCTCATTTTTTTCGAGACTTCTCTCCCGCCGCCCCATCCTTCTCTATATGTCCGTGCTCTATCTGATAACCCTCATTATCCGCTGGATACCTTTGTTTCTCTCTCCTCTGCCCTACAACATCGATGGTTTTTCCATGGCGGGCGTTGCGGATGGTATCATCTCTTCCGGACACTGGTCCGTAGATTCATCCGTATACGGAGTGGCGTATAATCAGAAGACCCCTTTCTTTCCCATGGTGCTGACGGAGTTCTCCCTGATAACGGGGATATCTCCTCTCTATGTCGAGCAGTATATGCTGCCATTCATAACCGCCAGCATCCCGCCGTTCTTCTTCTACTTCGTTCTCAGGTTTACCCGTAACTTCACGGCGTCCACAGCGGCTGCTCTCTTCCTCTCGTTCAACGGCCTCTTTTCCTTCCTTACCGGCTCCATAATGAAGGAATCCCTCGGGCTGCTGCTGATACCCGTCGCTCTTTATCTTTATACGGTCAGACACGACCCTATATATCGCTTCCTTCTGATAATGATTCTAATTTTCATAACCTTTGACCACTACAGAAGCACCCTGATGCTCAACATATTCCTTCTGCTGCTCCTATCGTGGGAAAGCGTGAATCTGTTCGAGTCCCGAAAACTGCGCATGAGGGCCCTCGCCCTCGACCTGCTCTCCATCCCTGCCGTGGGCTTTCTGTCTCTCCTTTACTACATGTGGGTGGACATGCAGGAGTATTACGACAGGGCCTTCAATATAAACGAGGTCACCCTGTTCCTCTCCGTAGCTCTGATCTGGTTCCTGATATATCTACGCTTCATGAAACGCTCCCGTTCTCAGGTGTTCAAACCGCTCTCCCGACACCTGCTCGACTGGAAGGTCATGGTCCTTCTGGTAGCCGTCGCCGCTTTCCTTCTGAACTCGAGAAAGATGGTTTTTGCCGGTACTATAACCACCTCTCCGGTGCTTCTGGAGGCCGCGGCTCCCTATGTGGCCCTTGTGATTCTGGCGCTTCTCGGCCTTTCTCTCATGCAGCGGTATAAGAACGACTATCTCGCAATGGTAGCGGCCATTTTTGTAGGTACATTCATCCCCATCACATATTCCCTTGTCCGCGGCCTCGACGCATTCTCTCTGGAGATCCTTTACAGGAGCTACAACTTCATGGATTTCGGGACCGCTTTTTCTCTGGGCGTCGGTGTTGCGTTTCTGTACAGGCTGTCTAAGTCTCGTTTCCTTGAAAAAGGGGATCTCAGAAGAGGTCTTCCTGTCGCCTTATCGATATTTGCGGTGGTCGTGGTCCTGCTTGCCTCCACAGTCCCTCTCGGTTACGATACGGTGGAGCTCTTCGGCGTGCAGAATGTCACATACGATTACGAGGTCTCCGCACTGGACTGGGCGAAATCGGCCAACTGCTCCGGCATAGCCACGGACCAGAGGCTGGGCGACATAATGAGGGATTACAACAATCTCTCCCACACCAAGTCCCTCCCATGGAAGTTGAAGTACAACCGCACCGTTGATTCCCCTTACATAATGCTTGAGGACTCATGGGCCACATGGGGAGCTCAGATGCACCCCTCTTCTCCCGTAAAAGTGACTCGGGAGAAAATCTCCGGTCTGATGGCAGAGCGCTCCGTCATATTCTCCTCGGGGCATCGCGATTCTCCGGAAGGGAGGATATACATCCTGAGGGGGTGATATTACGGACTATCTGATAATCGACGGTTCCATGGGGGAAGGTGGGGGGCAGGTCCTTCGAACCGCACTCTCCCTCTCCTCTGTGCTTTCTCTTCCCGTGAGGATTGAAAACATACGGGCCGGCCGGCCGAAACCGGGTCTCAAACCATCTCACCTTACGGCGGTTCGCGCTCTGTCCGCCATATCGTCTGCGGAGGTGGATGGGGATTCCATCGGCTCTTCCTCTCTCTTATTTTCACCGGGCTCTGCCAGAGGAGGTGTTTTTTCCTTCGATACCGGAACGGCAGGGAGCATCACTCTTATCATGCAGGCCTTGTTGCCAGTGATGGTTTTTTCCGGCGGGCACTTCCGTGTTTCAATAAGCGGCGGTACCGATGTGGCATGGTCCCCGCCCATCGATCACACCCGGAATGTACTGCTTCCCGTTCTCGCTTCGGCGGGTGCGGTGATTGAAACGGAGGTGGAGCGCAGGGGATATTATCCGAAGGGTGGCGGGAAGGTCAGAACGGAGGCGGGCCCTTCTTCATTCCACGGCCTCTCGCTATCCGGCTCCCTGCGCGGTGGTGCGGTGAAAGGGCACCTGCACATATCCGGCCTCCCTTCGCATGTGGCCCTGCGCCTCATGGCCTCTGCGGGGAACTGGAATGCAGCACCGTTTCTCCGAAGACCCGTTCGCCCGGTGTTTCTGCAACCGTATGGTCAGCCGGAAGCGCTTTTTCCGTCGGGTCGTCATCCATCGGTCGACGCGGTGTCCCTGCGGAGACGGTGGGAAAAGAGGTCTCTCTCCCCTTCATAAAAGACACGGAGGTCGGAGCGTCGGTCGATGTCCATACGGCGGACCAACTCCTGATCTACATGGCGCTGGGCAGGTTGTTGAGGGAAGTTCCTTCCTCCTTTACCGTAAGGGGGCTTTCCTCGCACGCTCTGACGACGATGCAACTCATAGAAGAGATGACCGGTGTTGCCTTTGCCCGGCAAAGAAAGGGGAACCTGTGGCAGGTTTCGGTCTGATCAGATGTACATGGAGCTGTTCGGACTCGATTTCTTGTCCCGCGGGGCCGCCGCCTTGTTTATGCTCTTTATCTCGTTCTCTATCTTCTCGGCCTCTGCGAAGAGTGGTTGAGCGTCTATGTCTATGTGCAGGAACATCTTGTCCAGCAGTTTTATTATGTTCCCTGCCGCCCGCGCGTCGGGATAGTCGGGATGCGCTTCCGCCAGCAGGGTTATCACATCGAAGTCCCTTCTCTTCCCCTCGTTCAGCAGGACTCCGGCCACCCCTGTGATGACCCCTTCCTCGAACCCGTGTATCTCAGCTCCGTCCAGTATCTTTCTTGCTGCGTCCGTGCTGGCGATTCCGTAGACCTCTTCGGCCTCTTCCTCACCGTCCTCAATGTCAAGCACGAGTCCTTCCGGAGATACGAGAAGGGAGCACTTCTGGTCCTCGCTCCAGTCCAGAATGGCGCTGGCGATCGGTTTTATGAGGTTGGGCGGCGGCTGGAACTCCGATATGAACACGACGACCTGCTCGTTGTTCGGCCCCTTCTTCTGGCTGGCGTATATCCTTACCGGGTTGTAGGGCCTGGAGTCGCGTATGAGGGATACGGTCGGGAAATAGGGGGAGTCCATTATCGCGATCTGTTCCAGTTCGAGGGCGTTTATGATATAGTTGGCCGCAATGGAGCTTACGAGGCCCACGCTGGGGAATCCGTCTATTACCGTCGCTCCCTTCAGGTCCATTCTCTTGAGCTCGTATATCTGAACATCGGGTGAATCGGAAGCCATGATTGGGAAATGGAGCGGTGGTTTAAAAGGGTTGCCGTCTCATTCTCACAATACCTTTTTAATTATGAACGCAATGACCTCTCATGGCAGGAGAGCGGCCGGAGGTCATAATCAACTGTGCGGTGTCCGCAGACGGAAGGCTTGCGCTGGCGGACGGAAGGCAGGTGCGTATTTCTTCAGAAGAGGATATGGAGCGAGTGCATAGGCTCAGGAACAGCCTTGATGCGGTCCTTGTTGGTATAGGAACCGTTCTGGCCGATGACCCGAAGCTCACCGTGAAGGAGAAGTACATATCGGGCGAGGTCCGGCAGCCGATTAGAATAGTCCTGGATTCTCACGGAAGGACACCTTCCGACGCTATGGTTCTGAACGGTGCGGCACGAACCATCATTTTCACGGTGGAGTCGTGTTCGGTGGAATTCGGCAGTGCGGAGGTGGTCAGATGCGGCTCCGAAAGGGTGGATATTCCCTGCCTTCTGGAGAGGCTTTACCAGATGGGAATACGGCGGCTCATGGTGGAGGGAGGTAGCCGGGTCATCGGCTCGTTTGTAAAGGATGGCCTGTTCGATGAGCTGGACATCTACTACGGCAGTATGCTGCTGGGTGGAGCTGGACCTGCATTGACAGCGGGCTTTTCCTCCTTCTCCGAGGATGATGCGGTCCCCCTGGAGTTGATGTCCGTGGAGCGGCTGGGCGACGGGGTACTGCACAGGTACCGGCCGGCCCGCAGAGGCTGATCATCATGCCCGCTTCTTTCTTTGCGGACGCCATGCTGGGCAGGCTTGCCAGATGGTTGAGGATAATGGGGTACGATGTGGTTCTGGCCGATAATGAGATGGCTGACTGTGAGATTTTGAGGGTGCTCCAACACGATGGAGAGCGGATACTCCTTACAAGAGACCGGCTGCTGGCCAGAAGAGCTGAGTCGGCGGGAATCACCTGCTTGTTCATACAGCCCGATTCTCTGGATGAACAGATGGCCTTCCTTTCAGATTCCGTCGGTCTGTCCGCCTCTCTTCTTTTTACGCGGTGCCCACACTGCGGTGCCGTATTGAGGCCTATCTCGAAGGAGCAGGCGGCGAGGTCGGGAAAGGTGCCAGCTGGGAGTCTCGAGAACTCCAACACCTTCTGGAGATGTCCCTCCTGCGGAAGCTATTACTGGAACGGAAGCCACTGGCGGAAAATAATCGAGCGGCTGAGAGAGTGGGGCATCCCTTTCGATGAATCGGACTACTCATAGAGAGTGAACAGCCTGTCGTCCCCCTCCACATCGAAGAGCCCTATTCTGGCCCCGCAGTCCAGCCAGCCGTGGGCGTAATTCACGGATGCGAAGGCGTTTATATAGTCCCCTTCTTCGTAGAAGTGCTTTGCGTCGCTGTAGTAGGAGGTGGCCATGTTGAGGAAGTCCTCCGCCATTTTTCTAGAGAATGACCGCTCGGGTGCCGCAATTCTCAGTTTTTCAAGGGCCTCTCCCGTTATGGACAGGTACCGTGCCATCTTTTCCGGGGAAATCGTGTTCTTTATGGTGTTTTTCTCTCCCATTCTCTCGCCTCACACCCTTGTGGTCGGTATGATCTCCACCGATTCCCCTCCGTGCTTAGTCTCCCTCGGCCGCACCTCCACGAACAGGGGCATGGATATGTTCCCTCCCATCACAAGAGCGGTTCCTATGGGGAGGGTCTGAATCTCTTCCTCCATGTTGCCGGTCAGCCCTTCCACCGAGGATGTTATGGCCTTGAGGTCTATCGGGTTCGTAACCTTGAGGATTATCTGGGTGTTGCACTGGCTCAGGACATTCTTATCCACCTTCGCCGGCCGCTGGGTGATTATTCCAAGGCCGAGGCCGAACTTTCTCCCTTCTCCCGCTATGGTCTTCATTATTCTGGATGTGGCCACCTGTCCCTGCTGAGGGCAGTAGTTGTGCGCCTCCTCGACTATCATCATCAGCGGCGGGATCTTGTTCGCCTTTCTGAGCTCGAAGAACGCCGTGGCGATGCGGTTGACTATCAGCTCCTGAATCTCCGGCGGTGTCCCTTTGAGGTTGATTATGGAGGTCTTTCCCTCCTCCACTATCTCCGTTATCTTGGTCCCCCTTTCAGCGAATATTCCGCTGTCGTTCAGGTATTCCAGTTCCGCAATGAGGGCGGCGTTGTTGTTCTCCTCGTCCGCCTCCAGCACCCGTATTATGTCGGGGATCCCGAAGTTGGGGTTTGCGGTAAGGAGCATTTCCATGGCCTTTTTGAGGGCGTTGTTCGCCTTTCTGTCGCTCTTTATGCGGGTCAGTTCCAGCAGGTCCCTCGCGTTCATGTTCTTCAGCGTGAATTTCAGCGGATTGGCATCGGGGTTTATGGTGAGGTCGGTTGCGAACTCCTTTATCCTGTCCGCATAGCTCCGGGGGGTCACCTCGAAGTCCCTGTGCGGGTTGTCGTCCGCTTTCCCCTCGTACTTCATGGAGTTGTACTCTCCGTGAGGGTCTATGATGACCACCGTGGCCCTGTGCTTCATGAGTTCCTCTATGAGGACTCCGGTGACATAGCTCTTCCCCGCGCCGGTCTTGGCCAGAACGCTCAGGTGCTTCTGTACCATGGAGTTTATGTCTATCTCGACCCTTATGTCGTGGCCCTTGAGCAGGCCGATGTACGCCCCGGTCTCCGTGTAGTCCTTCAGGCCGATTATCTCTTTTATAAGGCTGTCGTCCGCCTTGAACACCGGCGCCCCGGCTGCAAAGGGGGTTCGCGGCATCTGTAAAATCCCTCTCTCGTCCCTGTAACCTATGACCCTCACCAGGGCGGGTATCTTCTCGTCTATCTCTATGTTTCCGCCTTCCAGAAGGAGGCTGGCCCGTTCCATGGACAGATTGGTCCTTCTTTCTATGTTCATCACCTGCCCGAGGACCCAGCCGCACTCCTCGTGCTGAACCTTCACATAGTCAGTCTTCTCCACATGGCCGGCCACGAGAAATTTGAATTCGTTGCTGCCGACATTTCCGAATATGATTCCGACCGGTTCTTTGGTACGCTGGCTCTCGCTCTCTTCAGTTCCATTTTCCATGCTGATCTCTTCTTCCGCGCTTTCCATCATATGCATCCCATCGGGAGGGGATAGACTTTCACAGATAAAAGACTTGCGCTTCCTCCCGTCAATAAACTATATATGTATATTTCATATATGCACCGCAAGGTGTTCTCATGTTCATAGTAGGAGGCTCGGCATCGAAGGCCCTCTCTGCGGCACTGGCCGCTGAGATGGGGGTAAAGCTTGCGCAGATAGAGATAAGGCGTTTTCCGGACGGGGACGCGTATGTTCGCATTCTGGACGATCTGCAGGGAGAGGATGTCATCCTCGTTCAGACGACCCACCCGGATGAGAAGCTCGTGGAACTGTTCCTCATACAGGATGCACTGCGGGAGATGGAGGTGAACCGCATTATTACGGTGGTCCCCTATTACGGCTATGCCCGGCAGGACAGGGTTTTCCAGAAAGGAGAGGCAGTGAGCGCCAGGGCCATGGCGAGAATGATCGAGATGCAGAGCGACACCGTTGTGCTGGTGGATGTTCATTCCACGCTTCTGCTAGATTACTTCTCTGTCCCTGTGATCCATGTCTCCAGCATGCGGGCAATCGGCGAGTTCCTCAAGGCGGAGGGCGTTCAGATGGTAATAGCCCCTGATAAAGGTGCGGTCGAAAGGGCCAGAATCGCTGCGGATGTGGTGGGCTGCCAGTGGGACCATCTGGAGAAGGTGAGGATAGACGGTTCCAATGTGAGGATCGCCCCGAAGAATCTCGATGTGAACGGTATGAAGGTGGCGATAGTCGACGATATAATCTCAACAGGGGGGACGATAGCTACGGCGGCGGAGCAGCTGAAATCGCAGGGTGCGGCCAGCGTCATTGCGGTGTGTACGCACGGCCTTTTCTCGGGCAATGCGATGGAGCGGTTGAGGGTCTGTGATGCAGTTTATGCCTGCGATACTCTGGAAAGCAAGAGGTCGGCGATCTCCGTTGCACCTGCGATAAAGGAGGAACTCACGGCCTTCCTTTCCCGTCTGAGTGCTTAGGCTTTATGTTCGAGACTTGCACCAATGAGTATATATACGGAAATGGAATATCGCAAAACATGGACACCTTTGTACAGAGAAAAACCTTAAATATGCCTGTGCCATGCAGGCTTTTACCAAGAGGAGTGCAAAGGAGTTCTCAGGAACCGCATGTTTAAAACATGGAGGAGGAGAAGAATATGAACGAAATGAGAAAAAAACTGAATATGGGAGCCAGTGTAGTAGTTGTAGCACTCATGCTGACTATGCTGTTTTTACCTCTCACCAGTGCTGTGCCTATACAGCCCTTTGAGAGGAGTGGAACGACAACGGCGAATGCTACGGTTACTGCATGGATAGATGGCGTCAAGTATGGAACCAATACTTCTGACGCTTCTGGAAACTTCGTCATCGATGTGAACGGTGACGATGTGGATACGACGGATGTTAAAGAGGGCGGTATAAACGACGATATCATTTCATACATGATAGATGACCAGTTTGCCGCGGAGACCGATGTGTATACTGCTGGTTCTGTCGTGACAGGCGACCTGAGTGTCGCCGGGACACAGCCCGCCATGCTGAAGATAAGCAAGATAATCACCCAGCCCAACGACGGAAACACAAATCAGTATCTATATATATATAACCCGTCTGCCTCTGCTGTGGACCTTTCCGCTTATCAGCTGGAGAAGAACGATGGAAGCCGTGTTTCTTCCGTTTTCCCTCTGAGCGGTACGGTTGCTGCCGGTGACTTCTTCTATGTGGATCTCGGCTCAAGCAGTTACTTCAACACCGCGGGAGATGAGGTCAAGCTTAACTTCACCACCACCGGTGTCATCGTGGACAGGGTCGAGTTCGGTACGCAGAGTGCAGTGCCTGATAACACCATAATGGGTGATGCGCCTGCTCCGGGTCTTGGTGAGGAGATATACAGGACACCGAACCCGGATACCGATACAGACGATTGTTCCGTTGATTTCACCACTGGGTCTGCGACGGACAGGATTGCCCCGTCTTCCAGTGCGGATGCGCTTCCTACCTATGAGACATCAACCACATTCGCCGTGACTGCAACCGCAAGCGACGATAACACCAGCGGAAATGCCAGCGGTGTTGCGAGCGTGATGCTTTACTGGGATACGGTCGATAGTATACCATACGGCAACTCTGTCGCAATGACCTATGTTACTGGTGACAATGTCACAGGTAGTAGTTGGACCTATGATTTCACCGGAACCGATGGAACGACATACTACTTCTACACCGTAGCGACTGATGTGGATGGAAATGTTGAGGCAGACCCCGCCGCATACGATGCGACTACCACTATAGATGCCACTGCGCCGAGTGTTTCCATAACCGATCCTGCGGACGGTGCTATACTGAACACCGCTGATGTCACGGTTACATGGACCGGCAGCGACGCGACCTCTGGTATCGACTATTATACAAGCTCAATTGATGGCGGTGCCGCGGTCAATGAGGGCACCGGAACGAGCCATGCTTACACTGGTCTTTCTGAGGGGTCTCATACGGTGACTATTACCGCTTACGATGTGGCTGGCAACTCCAATACCGCTACCGTTACATTCACAGTGGACACCACCGCACCGAGTGTTTCCATAACCTCACCGTCGGATGGTGCTCTTCTGAACACCGCTGATGTGACGGTTGACTGGACCGGTAGCGATGCCACATCCGGTATTGATCATTACACCATATCCATTGACGGCGGTGCTGCCACAGATGTTGGTACTTCCACCACCTACACCTATACCGGCCTTAGCGACGGTTCTCACACCGTGACGGTTACGGCCTACGACGGTGCAGGGAACACCAACACGGACAGCGTGACCTTCACTGTAGATACCACTGCACCGACAGTGATCAGCACCACTCCTGCGGACGGCGCTGTTGATGTGAGTACTGCTGCTGGAACATACTCGATTCAGTTCAGCGAAGCTATGGATACGACAGTGGCGGTCACGGTAACGACCGACCTGCCCGGTGCTTCGTGGTCATGGAGTGCGGACGGCCTCTGGTATAATGCGACATATACGGCGCTGACGAGCAACACCGTTTATAATGTGGACCTTACTGGTGGCGGCTTTGTCGATCTCGCGGGAAACGCACTTACGGGTGATATTACCTTTACCTTCACCACTGTCGCGTATACTGCAACGGCGACAGGTCCCACCGGAAGCGGTGGTCTGGATGTCACTATTACTTATACATATACGGGGACGCCTGCGGCAGTAACTATCTGGTATTCCGATGATGGCAACACGACATGGACACAGGCTGGCGTTGATACGACGGTTGACGGCTCTTTTGCCTTCACGGTTCCTGCTGCCGGTACATACTACTGGTTTGCTAACGCTACAGATGATGCAGCGCCTGCAAGCGGCGATGCGGCAGAAGCCGGCTCCTATGACGCCTCTAGCGGTGCAGGCACCGCCACAGTGGCTACCGGCCTGTGGGTTGAGAAGGATTCTGCCAACAACAACATCATACTTCACTGGACTGACACCGGCTCAACCGAGTGGCACATCTATGGTTCGCAGAACAGGTTCAATGTGACCGATTCGGCCAATCTTATAGCAACTGTCACGGGTCCTGCCAGTTCGTGGACACATGCAGGTGCGTACGGAGATGGCCTCAACTGGTTCTATATTGTTAGAGGATATGACGGTGTGAGCGTAGAATCCACGAATTCCACCATGGGATACAAGATTATCAAGACTCTCGGCTACAACGACCCCAGCAGTGCAACCAACGGTTACTGGGTTTCGATACCTTATAATACTAGTTATTATAAGGACCTCGATTCCATCATCATCGACATAGAGGGTGGCCTCACCGGGTCTGACGATACTTACATAAATGCTGTCTATGCATGGGACGGTGCCAATCAGAAGAGAGTGGGTAAAACTGTCGGCGGCTTTGGGTGGTCGGGAACGAATGTGGCCCTCAACCCCGGTGATGCGGTCTATATCGCCCGCTCTGATAACACGCCGGCCCCGTATGATTGGAGTGTGGAGATTGTGACGCCGGCCGCACCCTAAACCCTTTTCATTTATTGAGGAGAAATATCTATGATAAAAATACAAACAGAAAGGAGGAGAGAAAAATGAACAAAAAGAAGACGATAGCGGCCCTGACCGTCCTTGTGATGGTCGTGAGTTCGCTTGTAATGCTTGCCCCGCCTGTGAAGGCTGCAGCCCCAGCAATTAGTCTGGCGACCATCCAGCCTGGGCATACTTGGGACACGGATGAGAGTTCTATGACCGATATGGGTTCCATGGGAAACCTGACATTCTATACGCCAGGCACGGATCAGAGCGGCGTAGGTAAGTATGATGTGCAGTACTACTCCTACCAAGAGGATGTTCCTACGTCTGGCTACTCTGACGGGACATACCAGAATGCATGGAATGTCGAGGACCAGATGAGCGCGGGCTCCACCAGTGCGGAATGTATAGTCATACATGAGACCATCCCCGGCGTTCAGGGCTGGCCCGCAGACGGTGGGACATATATCGGTTCCACGAACATGACTATGACGACTGCTTCTACGGATTATCTGCCAAGCATCCACCTTGAGGAGATTCCGTCGCCCACTGTAAACGCTGTCGGTTCCGACTATGTGAACATCACATGGACCGGTCTGCTGGAGCAGATATCCGATGAGTACTACAGCGATATCAGCGAGGACTGGGGCCCCCTGCCCACGAACAACATAGTTAACTACAGCGTGTACAGGAGTACGGATAACGCCACATGGACCTTTGTCGGAAACAGCAGCGCTCAGGTTCGCGGTGGAGCCGTGTACTTTGAAGATACTGGTCTTTCATCCGGCACCTACTACTACAGAATCGGTGTGAACTTCAGATACCCGGCCAATACTGGAGGAAATATTGCATATCAGCATGAAGGTCTCTATATTGGTCTAACGGCTGCGGGATATACTCCAGAGGATTCCACCCAGTTCCCGGGTATATATATGTCTCAGGGAAAGGGGAACGCAACTGGGGGCATTACGGTTGGTTCTGCGTCAACAGCCACTGCGACCGGACCCACCAACACCGCTCCATCCAATGTGGCGGACATAACCATTACTTATACGAACGATAGCGGCGCCACATCCGTCGACCTGTATTACACCACCGACGGCGGCACAACATGGACCCTCATTGGCGGCGATTCCACTATAGATGGTACCTATGACTGGACCATACCTGCGGACGGAACCTACGGCTGGATTGCGGTGGCAGATGGAGAGAGTGCGCCGGTCAGTGGAGATGCTCCGGAGGCTTCCTCGTACACCTACGATGGAACCGCTCCGACCGTGAGCAGCACATCACCTGCCGATTCTGCGACAGATGTTGCCGTGAACACTCAGGTGGATGTGACATACAGCGAGAACATGGATACCTCTGTTACTCCGACCCTCACCCAGACCGGCGGTACGGATAACGGCGGCTGGACATTCCTCGGCTGGTCCGGGAACACTGCTTCCTGGTCCCATAACGACTGGAACCTTGCTGACACTGTGACCCTGCAGGTTTCCGGCGCTCAGGATGTTGCCGGCAATGTTCAGACCGCATATACATGGAGCTTCACCACTGCGTCCGATTCACAGCCGCCTGTGGTCACCATAACCGGTATTACCGATCCCATAGAGGGCGGTGCTGACCAGACCGTGACCGCTACCGTGGATGATTCCACGACCGGTGGTTCCAACATAGTTAGCGCCACTTACACCGTTATCGCCCCCAGCGGTATGGTTGCCGTGGATAACGCTTCCATGTCCGCAAGCGACGGCGCCTTCGACTCGCCCACCGAGACGGTCACAGCGACCTTCAGCACTGTTGGCTGGGCAACCGGCACATATACAGTGTTTGTCTATGGCAGTGATGGCAACATCGGCTCTGCATCCACGACCTATGTGGAGCAGGATACCAGTGCTCCGACATTCACCTATGACCTGCCCAGCGATGGTGCCACCGTGGCTGCCGATCAGCCCATAAATGTCTATGCGTACATCGATGATGCCAACCACACCAGCGATATCGACAACACGACCGTTATCCTGCATTGGACCAACGACAGCTGGACCAACACATACACCATAACAATGACCTATGCCGACAGTGGCGTTAGCAACACCGTGAAGTATGTGGGCGGCAGATGGTACGGTGCCATACCTGCTCAGGCAGACGGAACTAGCATCAGCTACTATATCGATGCTGCTGATGTTGTTGGCAACGCGGCTACCGGACCGACCTATACCATAACCGCGTCCAGTGCCTCTCTGAGCGATCCTTATCCGGTTTACGGATATGTATGGATCTATAACGGAAACGGCGGCGTTTACAACCCGCTGCTCTGCGATGGCACTGCATACGGTCTCGCCAATGTGGTGGTCTCGTGGGTCAACTCCTCGAGCGGTCTCACCGACAGCATAACCGTTACCACCGATAACGCCGGTAGGTATCAGGTGGACCTCCACAACTACACCGATGGCGGCACCATCACGGTGAACGCTTCCGACGGTGGTCTTGCTGCAAGGTACAACATCAACACCACGACCATATCCGTGGCTGACGGCGGTTCCATGGTCAATGTGACCTTCGGTATTCCGTACAACCTGAACATAACCAACCCCGCGGACGGTTCGTCCGTCATAACTGGCAATGCCTTCAATGTGGACTACACAGTCTATGATGTGAACGGCGTTGTAGCACCCGGTTATTACGGAACCGTGCACCTCGTGACCGGTGATCCGCTCGGAACCATGCCTGCAGACTACACATTCGGAGGTATAGGCGTCGATGACGGTACTGCGACAGTCTCCGCGACCCTTGTCACGGGTGGCATCCAGTACCTGAACGCTACCGATACGCTGATGGATATGAGCCCGCCTGCTGAGTTCACCGATGCCGGCGAGTGGTGGGATAACATCACTCTGAATGTGCTTTCGACTGGCTTTACATGGGATCTCAGTCAGCCCGGCTGGCATGTGGTTTCCGTGCCTCAGATACCGATAGCCACCAATGACAGCGCCTCGGAGATCGTGGATCTGATTTACAGCACGGCGCAGGGAGATGGCATAACTCTGGCTGATATTACCATTGCGAACAGAACCGGTGCCAACCCGAGCACATATGACACATGGATTCGCGGAAGCGGTGGTGTTGACTTCGCGATAGAGGTCGGTATGGCTTACTGGGTCTATGTGGATCAGGGCTTCCCGACAAGTGTTTCCATACAGGCGAACAACTACACTGCTGCCACATTCACCAAGACTGTGTTCGCTGGCTGGAACATGATCGGCCTTGCCCACAACGATAGCGTCGGTGTACTTTCCAACGGCGGCCTCGTGCAGTTCGCTGACAGCGATGGTGCCGGCGTGAACATCGGCATGGGCCCGACGGACGGATATATCACCTATACCGGCGGAACTCCGTGGTATATCTCGTACTGGAATGTCGGAACGCAGAAGTATGATACTTATGTCTATAAGTTCAACTTCAACCAGCCGACCGATTCCCAGAACCACGCCATAAACATCTTTGCGGGTGCGACCGGCTTCTGGCTCTATGTCAGGGGTGGCGGTAGCATCTCGTACAGTGTAGAGGCCTAAGCACAAAGCCATCAAACCCTTTTCTTTATTCTTTTATTTTTTGCTCTTTCATCGGAGTGGAGAGCGAAGTTCCTCAGTAACCTTAATATATGGGTGAGAGTATAGGTAGTCATCTACGCTTAACGGATGGATG